>Ga0316204_10000117_pt1 | contig 321180 bp, 315 predicted proteins | sample 6monrhotite_MG_2_FD_205661 | JGI IMG/M metagenome (GOLD analysis project Ga0316204, IMG submission 205661) | Microbial mat bacterial communities from mineral coupon in-situ incubated in ocean water Damariscotta River, Maine, United States -... | ecosystem: Environmental > Aquatic > Marine >... | reverse complement strand
AGGTCGGGTCCATTGACGTTGCCATAAGGTTTTATGATGGCCTCATCGGCACAGATCAGGTTCATAAGATTCTGGGTATATCAAAGCCGTTGGCGATGAAGATGCTGGAGCAAGGTCACATCAAAGCGGCCCGCGGTCCATCCATTGATAAATACAGAAACTGGGTTGTCGAGAAAGATGCCGTTGACGAATTCATGACGGACATAGTGACAGGAGCGGTGAAAATGCCTGCCGATGTGGGAGATGGTTGCGTGTCGGTGTCATCCGCAATTGCATGGTTACGAAGTGAAGGCATTCCTGCCATCCAGATTGTGGATGCAATTTTATGCGGCCAGTTGGCATACGCTTTAGATGGGGAAGAATTTAGTTCCCTAAATGAATTGCAGCTCGACAAGTATCAGCTGATTAGCTGGACAGATGAGTTGCTTATTCAAAGAGACCTTGCGGCCTGAGTGGTCGACGGAGTTAGCATTAAAACAGCCCAGCGATAACGCTGGGCTGTTTTTTTTGTGCAAAAATAGGCTGGGGACAACTTTCAGCTCGGATTTTTAGTCTAGGGACAACTTTGAACCAATATACAGACAAGATATAAGATTCCGCGGTGACGGAACTCTGCGATTTATCGTACTTGCCCAGGACAGCTTTTGTGCCATCCTATACATTCCCCCCCATACGAACCCAGCTCCAGGCAATGTCAGAGCAAAATTGCTTGATCGCCGAAAGTTCACCTCATAGCGTCAGGTAATGAAAAGTCCATTTCGTTATTTCAGACTTCACCGGACGTCATCCGCTTGGCGGTCATGATGTATGTCCGCTATCCTCTGTCGTTACGGTAGGTTGAAGATTTGCTCCACGCGCGCGGTATCAACATCAGCTATGAGACGGAGCGGGGCTGGTGGAATCGATTTGGCCCTATATTCGCGGCGGAGATCAGAAAATTCAAGCCACAGTATGGCGAAATCAGACGCAGTGGCGCTGAAAGTGATTGGCAACGAGGCCCGCCAGGAGACCGAGCGCTGGCTCAACAATAATGCCGAAAACGCGCACCAACCGTACCGGCGACGGGAGACGGCGATGGCAAGATTCGGGAGTGCAAAGTCGCTTCAGAAATTCGTCTCAATCTACGCTTCCGTCCCACAACCACTTCAATTAGGAACCTCATCTTTTCGATCGCCAAACCTTCAAACTTAATCGCTCCGCTGCTCTTGCCGAGTGGCGACAACTTGCGACCTGATGCTCGGCACAACACCGCTTTCCGACGGCCGCTTATATTCCTCTGACAATGCCCTTTTCGATCATATGCTGGTGACGAAGCCGAGTTTAAGATTTGTGATTTTTACTTAAATGTAATGTATGGTTGCAACTTAATTATTTTGCTGCGACTGTTGTGGTGGAAGGTGAATTTGACCGATGACGTTCATCTGAAAGCAGGCTATTAACAAGGCCGCAAAATATGACCTCGCAATAAGGCGGTGTTACTCTTGTAATGGAGGTAGAGAGTGTGAATTGCCCGTTTGACCCAGCCATACCGATGTATCATCCCTGCACGGCCATTTTGGTGGATGATGACGAAAGTTTCCTACGCTCCCTTCGCAAAGCGCTGGGCTGCGAAAACGCGGTTCTCGCTTTTTCTTCCACCGGCAAAGCCCTTAAATATATCCATCAGGCGCAAAACTTCGCCGACAATGCGTTCAACTTGCTTAGGCCTTATCGCTTCGGGCAAGAGGACACCGGCCCGGGCGATAATATTGTTCTTCTGGAATCGTCGAGGGTGCGGGATTTTGCCGGATCAGCGGACCGCTACAAAATCGTTTCCGTAGTGATCATTGATCAGGTTATGCCGAGCATCACCGGCCTGGAGTTTTGTTCGCTGATCAGGGATACGGGGGTTAAAATCATTCTTCTCACCGGCAAAATGACCGATCAGGCGACCATAGAGGCTTTCAACGACGGGCTCATCGACCGCTACGTGAATAAAAACGACCGTGACGCCCGCAACAAAATCAAACGCATGATGGCCGAACTGCACCGCGAATATTTGGTTGAAAAGCTCAATCCGCTCATTCAGGCGTTCAGGGCCTCCCGCAATCACATGTTTGACCGTTACGCCACCAAGGAACTGATGGATAACGTCTACGGCGTCTTCAAGTTTACCGAATACCATTACCTGCCGTATCCCAGGGGGTTCCTGTTGAGTGACGATGAAGGCCGCAAAAAAATCTGTCTGTTGGGCAGCGAACAAGAGCAAATGGAACGGGCCGATATGATCGAAGACGAATTGGGGCCTAATCAAAATGCCGTTAAGTTGCGCTCCGGCGCATTCATGGCTTGGGAATTGCACGATGATTTTGGCGATGGTCGGCAATGGACCGATTGCCTGGATGAACTTTTGTTCCCCTGTCAGCGTTTGGGCGAGGTCCGATGGAGCCTCTTCCCGGTGGAAGAGGCTCCTTTCAGAAACCGGATTAACCATTCACCGTGGAAGGCGTACCGACAGGAGTTGTTGTCCATTCCCCTCAATTACGCCGTTTGATCCAAACACCGGAACAACGTTTGTCGTTTTTTTGGGAACGTTGGGCAACGGGTCTCTCACATTCAGCAAACCGGGCCACCTGGTCGTATCGAGCTTGCGTAGCGCTTCGGCGCATACGTTCAGCGTGTGGTCAAGCTGTTGCCGCGTTAAAGTTGAATTGACGGTAAGCCGCATGAAGGCTTTGTTTTCCGGTGCTGCCGGAGCGCAAAAAGGCGAGCCCATAACGCCACGTTCTTCTAAAAACTGCCGAAAAATTGCGCTGTCTTCGATGGTGCCGGTTACGATGGAAATGATCTGACTGTCGCTTTCCCTGAGGTCGCAACCCAGGGCAAGCAAACCGTCCTTCAAATAGAGGTGATTGGCGTGCAGTTGCTCCCGCCTCCAGGGTTCGGCGGCGATGATATCAAGCGTCGCATCGAACCCCGCCACTTCGTATCCCAGCACGGAGGTGCTGAAAATCAATGGGCGGGCTTCGTATCGAAAATACTCCATATTTTTGCGCGAACCGATCACCACGCCGCCTCTTGCCGCCATGGCCTTTGAAAGGCCGATGGTGCGAAAATGAACTCGGTCCGCCAGCCCTTGCTCGACCACAAGCCCCGCGCCGTCTGGGCCGTGGCATCCGAATGCGTGGGTTTCGTCAATGATAAGGGCGCATCCGCCATCCTCTGCCACCCGGACCATATCGGCCAACGGCGCAATTTTACCGCTGATACTGTACAGAGAGTCGATTACGACCAAACCCGGTCCATAACGGTCAATTTTTTTTTAAGGTCTTCCGCTTGATTGTGCCGGAAAGGGCGGGCTTTGGCGCGGGCGCAAAGTATGCCTTCCCACAGCGAGGCATGAGCCCTGATATCAATATAAACGGGGGTTTCCGGTCGGGCGAATGCCTGTACGATACCGGTATTGGCGTTATACCCGGACATCACGAGAACAGCATCTTCGGCCTGTGTGAGTTTGGCGATGCGGCGTTCGAAATTTCGATGAATATCCTGCCGATCATGTGCAAGGATGCGGGAAATTGCATCGCCGTGCCCGTGCGCCAAAAGGTAGGATGCTTTGGACTGGCTTATGCGCCTATCGCGGGCAATGGACAAATAGTCGTTCGACTGCATTTGAACGGCTGCCAACTGGTTATCCGTTTTGCCGAGGAAGGCGTGTATTTGGTGGCGTTCTTCATCGTGCTTGAATTTTTCACGAGTGATCTGATCGATGAAAAGGGGGTCGTTGGTACTTGAGGTTTGCATAGCTGTTACTCCGGAAAGGTTGTGTGGAAAGTGTCTGTCTCCTTTCTCCGCCCTTGGATGGTGGCGTTTGCAACGAAAGGAGCGTTCGGCCACTTAACATGGCTTCATGGAGCAAAATTATAGTCGTTATGAAGATAATAAAGTTGCAAACTCCCATTTTAAGTATCGTAGAATGTGCATTGATGATCTCCACCAAAGAGGCGGGCGGTCAGTTGCAAACGGTAATTTCGGGGGCTTTTTTGATGAGTAAAGTGTGTGATTGGAGGTTTTGTGATCATAAATAGAGAATATTTTACTTCCAATATGGATGATATAAGAATAAAGGTGAGGCTCTTAGCCATATTGGCTGCCGTTGGCCATCCCGTTTATTTTTATATTTGGTCGGAAATTTTTCCCCAACCTTATGAAAATATGGTCGTGCGGCTTGCTTCATTGGCCGCCGTAATCGTGTGGCTATCGCTTGACCGAAAGACAAGGCGCAATAGCGTCTTTTTTATATTCTTCACTTATCTGGCCCTCACGGTCGAGCTCCCTTTTTTCTTTTTCTATATGTTTTTGCATAACAATGCCTCGGGGGTTTGGCTGGGATCTTTGGTTGCCGCTATTTTCTATCTCGCCTTGATTGTTGACCCTGTGAGGCTGCTTCTTACAGTCCTATCCGGGTTTGTAGCGGCGACACTTCTATATATTCTCCAAGGAAATCAAATAATTGGTACACATAGTTTTTATGAAGCTATGCCCGTTGTTATGTTTGCCATGATGGGGGGCGTCGCTTTCAAATATGTAGAAAAGAAAACCATCAGGGTGAACCAGGACAAAGCCGTTGCGCTGGCCGGGTCCATCGCCCATGAACTGCGCACGCCGATGATGGGTATGCAGCTTGAGCTTGAGGCCTTTAACGATTTTTCCGAGCACAACGTAGCCGTCCGGGAATATGAAGAGACCCTTGACCTCTTAAAACATCATCATCTAAGGGCGTCCCATATCGTCGATTGCCTGCTGTTGAACGCGCGCGATGAGGAAATCGATGCCGCCAAATTCACGGTTCATTCCATGAAGCCGATTGTTGAAGACGTGATCCGGCATTATCCGTTAGCTGCCAGTCAGCGGCAGCTTATTACCTTGGATACGGCGGAGGACTTTAAGTTCTGGGGCGAGGACCTTCTGATGGCCCATGTTTTGATGAACCTAATCAAAAATGCGCTCACCGCCATCGCCGCCGCCGAAAAGGGGAACATACACATATGTTTATCCCCCGGCGCGAAATACAACACCCTGTCGGTTAAGGACACCGGCGCCGGCATCAGCCCCGAAAACCTCAACAAGATTTTTACCCGCTTTTATTCCGAGACCAACGGCGGTGCGGGCCTGGGCCTCGCTTTTTGTGAACGGGTGATCAGGAGCTTTAACGGCCACATTGAGTGCAACTCCGAACCCGGCCAGTTCACCGAATTCCTAATCCGCCTGCCATCCTTAAGTCCTTTGTCTCACACCGACGACGCTAAATCGGCAGGGCAACGAGGTGGGCATTTACTATGTGAGTGACGAACAAGAGCGGATCGTGCTGGACATGACCGTTCCCTGGATCCGGACGAGGTCGTGCCCTGTGGGTGATGAGCAGCCTTATGGGCGTCAATATGAATGCAACCCATTATTGCGACCTGACATAAGGTTTCTGCAGCTTGGTATTAGGCCCATATATGAGCTTTGGAGGGTATTGAATGACTGAACGTGCTGTTTTAGCTGGAGGCTGCTTTTGGGGTATGCAGCAGTTGATCCGTAAGTTGCCCGGCGTTGTGTCCACCCGAGTTGGCTATACGGGCGGTGATGTGCCCAATGCGACCTATCCCAACCATGGCACCCACGCCGAAGGTATCGAAATTAATTTCGATTCTGAGCAGATATCATACCGGAAGATTTTAGAATTTTTCTTTCAGATCCATGATCCGACCACACCAAATCAGCAAGGCAACGACAGGGGGATGTCCTATCGTTCGGCAATTTACTATGTGAGCGATGAACAAGAGCGGGTCGCGCGGGACACGATAGCTGATGTGGAGGCTTCTGGGTTGTGGCCTGGTAAGGTGGTGACCGAAGTCGAGCCGGTGGGGGATTTCTGGGAGGCTGAGCCCGAGCACCAGGATTATTTACAGCGATTGCCGACGGGCTATACCTGCCATTTCCTGCGGCCAGACTGGGTGCTGTAATGTCCGTCTTGTGCGCACACTGCACAAGACGACCGCAACGCTTGCGAACATTTTCCGCAAGCCGCCGATGCCGGGCGGTTTCTTCTTCATCGTTTATGGTTGCGCTGCTGTCTGGCACCGCCGTGCAGGCGGCGGACTTTAATCATCAACACGACCTAGACGACGTTACTCATTGAGCTAAATTGCGTTGATCGTTGTCATACGATGACTGTCCGCCGATGTGTACCGCTTCATAAAACATCGTGGCGGCTTTGAGACATGCTTCTCGTTGAACAGCGTTTTTATCGCCGGCATTATGCCCCATGATGGTAACGGGATCATAATGATAGACGCGACCACATGTCTGATCCATCTTATGTTTGAATACGTTGTCACAGTATTCTTTAGGGCAATTGAGCGTGTTGTAGCATTGATCGTGTTTATCGCAGGAAGGTTTAAAGATTTTTTTCAAATCAATATTGATGCCTTCCATATGCACATTGGGTAACCAGGGTCCGCTACAACCGTCGACACGGTATTGGTCAGATCTAATTTTACATGGATCGCCAGCATAGGCGGTTGATGAAAATGCAGCATTCCAGATTACAGCGAACGCCAACACGGTCATAAAAAATAGATATTTCTTCATAACAGTACCTCCACATTGATGTTGCAAGAAGCCCTAAACTTATTGGGGGCAACTTAACCGCTAACTCCCATCACGCATTTGTACACAGCGGTATTGTAGCATCAGGGCGTCGCCGCTCAAATGGCTAATCGACACCTAGACACAATTCCCCCAACGTATGTGTCTCGTCATAGCGGTGTCAGAGGAAAAATCGTGTTGACCCAGAAGTCATTTCTTAGCCCCGCGACAACGAGAGAGAGCGTCACCATTCACACCCCGTGCCTCAGCCCTTAAATATTCTCAGTTTGTCCGGCAGTGGGATTTGGTTTGGATCGCATCTGATTTAGTGCTTTGATGCGAGACATTGAGATAAACACGCGGGACATACACAAGGGGATTTTAAGATGATTACATCGCGTTTTGGATTTGCCGCTCTGGCTACGGCGGTTTCGTTGGTTATGTCTGGACCGGCATTTGCGGCGGACAAGCATATCGCCATTACGCAAATTGTTGAGCACCCGGCACTGGACGCCGTGCGCAAGGGCGTCAAGGATGTACTCGCCGAAGCCGGTTACGCAGAAGGCCATGGCCTGAGGTGGTCCTATGAAAGCGCCCAGGGCAATCCCGCCACCGCCGCCCAGATTGCCAAAAAATTTGCGGGCGACGCGCCGGACGTGATCGTCGCCATCGCCACGCCCTCGGCACAGACGGTGGTCGCCAGCACCAAAACCATTCCCGTGGTCTTTAGTGCCGTGACCGACCCGGTTGGCGCGAAGTTGGTATCTGATGCCACACACCCCGGTGCCAATGTCACCGGCGTTACTGACCTGACGCCGATCGCCGCGCATATGGCGCTGGTCAAGCGCGTGGTGCCGACGGCTAAGCGTTTGGGGGTGGTCTCGAACCCCGGTGAAGCCAACTCGGTCACACTGGTGAATTTGATCGAAGCGGAAGCGCCCAAGGCTGGCATGAGCGTGGTGGTTGCCGCCGCGACCAAGTCCGGCGACGTGCTGGCCGCCGCGCGGTCCTTGGTGGGCAAAGTTGATGCGATTTACATCCCCACCGACAACACCGTGATCTCGGCGTTTGAGGCCGTGGTCAAGGTCGGCAACGACGCCGGTATTCCGGTGCTTGCGGGCGACACCGATTCCGTCAAACGCGGCGCGGTCGCGGCGGCGGGCTTTAACTACTACGACGTTGGTCGTCAGACCGGCCACATGGTGGTAAAAATTCTGCACGGCGCCAAACCCGGCGACATGGCTGTCGAAGGCGTGGCGAAAACCGAGTTGTACGTGAACCTGAAAGCCGCCAAGGCTCAAGGCGTCACCCTGTCCGATGCTTTGATCGGCGAAGCCAAAGACGTTATCCGCTAGGGGCTAGCTTCCATGAGCCAAATTGCCTTTTTAGGTGCGATCGAGGTCGGACTGCTGTTCGCCTTGGTCGCCCTTGGCGTTTATCTGTCGTTTCGCATCTTGCAATTTCCCGATCTAACCGTGGACGGCAGCTTCCCCTTGGGCGCTGCCGTGTGCGCCAGCATGATCGTTGCGGATTTTGATCCATATCTTGCCACCTGCGTTGCCGCCCTGGCCGGGGCCTGTGCGGGCATGGTGACGGCGTGGCTGAATGTGCGTTTGAAAATCCTGCACCTGTTGGCGTCAATCCTCACCATGATTGCGCTGTATTCTATCAACTTGCGCATCATGGGCCGCCCCAACGTCGCCTTGCTGGGCGAGACCACGGTGTTTTCGCCGCTGGAAAATTTGGATATGCCCAGCTACGTGGCGCTGCCCATTGCCTTGGCGGTGCTGGTGCTGGTGGTGAAGCTCGCCCTGGATAGGTTCTTAAAGTCCGAGATTGGCTTGGCCATGCGCGCCACCGGGGTCAATCCGCGTATGGCGCGCGCCCAGGGCATCAACACGGATCGCTATATCGTCGGCGGCATGGCGCTGAGCAACGCCTTAGTGGCGGTGGCCGGAGCCTTGTTTGCGCAAAGCCAGGGGGCGGCGGACGTCACCTTGGGCGTCGGCGTCATCGTTGTCGGGCTGGCCGCCGTTATCGGTGGCGAGGCGTTGATCAATACCGCCGCCGTGTGGCGCGCGACCTTTGCCTGCGTGATTGGCTCTATTGTTTATCGCTTGGCCGTGGCGGGGGCGCTCAACACCGATATGTTGGGGCTGAAGGCGCAAGACCTGAATTTGATCACCGCCGTGCTGGTGACGCTGGCCATGGTTCTGCCCGGCGTGCGCATGCCGTTTCGCAAAAAGGGAGGTACGCCGTGATTGAAGTCCGCCAGCTTGCCGTGACCTTCAACGCCGGAACGCCGATGGAAACCCCGGCCATGCGGGGCATTGATCTGGTCATTCCCGAAGGCGACTTCGTCACCGTGATCGGCTCCAACGGGGCGGGCAAAAGCACTTTCTTGAATGCCCTTGCCGGAGAATTGCGGCCCGACAGCGGCAGCATCCTCATCGACAACCAAGACGTCACGTCGTGGCCCACCGCCAAACGCGCCGGGTTGGTAGCGCGGGTGTTTCAAGACCCCTTGGGCGGAAGCTGTGCCAATCTAACCATTGAAGAAAATCTGGCCCTGGCCCACGCCCGGGGCAAACGCCGAGGCTTTGGCGCGTCCGTCGGCAGCCGCTTGCGCGATGACTTTCAGGGGCAGATTTCGCGCCTCAACCTCGGCCTGGAAAACCGTCTGGGTGACCGCATGGAATTACTGTCGGGTGGGCAGCGTCAAGCCGTCAGTCTGCTGATGGCGGCCATGCAGCCGATGAAAATTTTGCTGTTGGACGAACACACGGCGGCGCTGGACCCCAAAACGGCGGCGTCCGTGCTGGAGCTGACCCGCGAGATCGTCGGTGCGCGGAAACTCACCACCATGATGGTCACCCATTCCATGCGCCAAGCCCTAGACATCGGCAACCGCACGGTGATGCTGCACGAAGGCCGGGTGGTGCTGGACGTGCGAGAGCAAGACCGGGAAGGCCTCAAGGTCGAAGACCTGCTGCATATGTTCGAACGGGTGCGTGGGGCCGAATTGGACGACGACGCCCTGCTGTTGGGCTAAAAGCCTCGTTTTATCGGCGGCGCGGCGGCCCGTATGCGGGCTGCGCGGGGCAGAACCCTTGACTTTTCTGGGGTCTGCTGTACAAGACGCCCAACGAAGGCCACTGCTGGCTACCGCCACCCCTCACAGATGGAGATCGAACGTTGGCTCGCAAAAAACCCAAAGGTACGAGTGCCGCGTTCATGGTGTTTAACGTCACGTACGAAGACGGCACGGTGTCTTCAAACCGGCGGGTGTCGAATGAGTTGCTTGACCAATCTTATGGCAATTCCATCGAAGATCTGGCCCGCACCGCCTTAACCGACCAAGACAATGAGATTGCCCAGCGCTCCAACCAGCGCCGCGCGAAGATCAAGTCCATCGCCCGCGCTTAAAGGCCTGAGCGGCACTTACCCGCGACTCATCACTTTTTATGGAGCAGGAGCAGAAGATGTCCGCTTTGGAAACCGCACACGTCGCACCAGAAGAAACGGTGTCGCCTGAAAAATTGGCGCGCCAGGCGAAGAACGCCGCCGCGAAAGAACAAGCCCGGATCGCTTTCGAGGCCAAAACAACCGTGCGCAAATGCTTGGGCTGTAGCGACGAGTTCCGCTCAGAAGGCGCAGGCCACCGCATGTGCAACCGCTGCCGCAGCCGCCGCTAAAGCCAAAGCTTGGAGCGGGTGAAGGGAATCGAACCCTCGTCGTAAGCTTGGGAAGCTTATGCTTTTATGTGTTTATGCTTTGATATAATTATATATTTATGACTGATCTATATATAAGTAAGTGAAAGCGTAAGTATCCTCGCTCGAATCAGCCCCTACTTCTATCGTTTTTTTCTCCCACTAATTCTGCCCTTATAATCCCGAAGACGTTTCCGCAAACGCTTGAGAGTTTTTTTGTCAGTCACAGGAACATAATATACGGAGTATTTTATATCTTGCGAAGTTGAAGCGGTGAGCAACTCTCCATTTTGAAAACTCTCAATCAAATTCCAGTAGACCACACCGTCATAAACAGCTTCGCAATAGAAATAGATCAAAGGGTGCGGGATGAAATAAAACTTCCCCGCCTCAGCTCGGCTTCCGCCAAGGGGAAGTTGATCCATAGTCATCCGAGTTACTTCGCCAGTGAGCACATTCGTGTAAATAATTGAGGATGAAAAGGTGCCCGGATCAACAAGGGTATTTCCGCGTATGGGACGCCCCATCCTTCCTACGACCGTACACCATAGTGAAGCGAGCACCCCTGACGGGAAAAAATAATTGTCGGGTGGGTAAATTCTCTGAGCCGGAACAATAGGGATTTTTTCAATCCGTTCCTTCCCGAGTTCGATACCTGTGAAATTAGCTTGCTGCACTACTTGGTCAATAACTCGGCCATCTTCCAATTTTGTCTTCTTTGCATAATAGGTCATCTGCGATGGCTCATTGGGCATTTTGACGCTCTTTCCAGAGGCGTATTTTAGAACCACGTCTTCAATATTAGCCGTTAATGTGGGCTTCCCAATTTCTATGACAGGTGATTCATCATCTTTTGCCCCCTTCTTGGTTAAGAGAAGCTGGCTGGACTTATCAGACAGATGCAGATCGTCTTCATCAAACACCACGGTGAAAAGATCAACACCATGACGTTTCGCAACTTTAATGGCACCTGATTGGAATCCAGCTGCCGTCACAAAAACGGCCTTATTAGCTTGATGATCACGTGTTTTGGTAACAAAAGCCTCCAACTCAGAAGCTGAAGCCCTCCGCATACGGTTTTTGACCTCAATTAAAACAAGATATTGAAGCGTTCCAAGCGTGAAACGCACTACAGCGTCAAACTGACGTCCATCAATGATCTCATTCCATGTTACGTCAGCCCCATCAGTCGTGGCTGCCTGGATACCGGCAACAATTCTTTCCAGGTATTCATCTTCACCTATCAATGTGGCCCTCACAAATCTGACGCATGTAGCTTCCAGAGTTCATAACGTCGCAGTGGCGTCTATATGCTAGGCCTTCTTAAAGACCACTTCTGTCGGATTTTTATCACTGCTATAATAAAAACCTTCGATAGTTTTCATGTCCGTAATCACGAAAAAAACACCTCGATTTGAAGGCTCAGAACTTAGTAGGCCTCGACGCCGAGCGGTTTTATTGGGCCAGGCAGTACCAGTGAAAACTGCTCCACCCCTAGTAAGATACATCGTGAATGTTTCTCTTTCAGCCGTGGAATATCCTCCGAATCCCCCTAGCGTTTTAGTCGCTATTGGATCAAACAGTTCCCCATTTAATTTACCATCATCAGATATGCTAAATTTGATTTCCATGCCCCCATCTGATGCCCATGTTCCACTGATATCACTGTCAGATAGATTCTGAATGCTCTGATCCTGCTCTACTTCGACAGCTCGGAGCATATGTTTATGATGAATTTTCGTTGCCGCTGTGAAGGCCTCTAACTCAGTATCATCTTTTTCAGGATTTGAATTGAGGAGTTCAAATGCGTGGGCAACTCTCTTTTCTCCCCTTTCGTCATGGGGAACCTTTTCAAGCAAGTCTTTTGCTTCGTCATAGAAACCATGATTGATAAATTCGATAGCGAGATTTCCTACCGGATACGTTTGGCCATAATCTGCTGCCGTTTTCCATGCAGATATTTTTTTTCCGGGTAGGTCTAATATTCCATATAAAACCCCCAAATTATTCAGCGCAAATGAATACTCTGGAGCCTGGGCTTCGAGAATGCGGTAGTGAAACAACGCCAACAAGTTTCTGCCTGCTCCACCATATAGATACGCGAGCCTAAACCGCCGATCTTTACTGCTTGGATCCAGATTCAGAGCATGCTCAAGCGCCATTGATGCCATCAAGTCATTTTTGTTCTCTTGGTGTATATTTGAAATCTTATCAAGAATATTTGCTTTAGCATTGGGCTCAGACACATTATTCATTGCCGAAGAAAGCACCGAAAGAACCTCCGTAGTGTTCCCCTGTTCTTTCATGACATCAGCTAGAAGCGTTGAGACATACGCATATGAGGAGTCATCATTTGATCGATTAATAGCGGTTTCAATATGTTCTCTGGCTAAGTCATAGCGCGCAAGGCGTTGATAGTACCGCGCCAAATTTAAACTTGGGTCTGTCCAGGTCGGGTTATTTTCTTCAAGAGCTTTTAGCTCTGCCTCTCCCGATTGAAGACCGACATGCAACCTCAGGTTTGCTCGCATACTTTCTAGATGTTCATCATTTATCTGCCGATCATGAAGGGATTTGAGTTTTTCGTACGCAGCTTCGATTTTATCGGCATCCTTATCCCGATAAGCTGCAACAAGCATCATTTGCTGGAAAGCTTGCTCTCCTTCCACCTCGAGGGGAAGTTGCCCCTCATCTTGCTCAGAGGTTTCAATCTCCAGAGAGCCTTTGGAATTGACTGGTGGTATCGGCCTGGCTACTGAATCATTTGAAACATCTGCTGTGTCGTAAGATGCAGAACTATTGTTACCAATTTCAAAGTGTTTGCCAATGCGAAATGATTTCCTCTCGAAGAGGTTCCGCAATGATGGTGAAATCGTAAGCAAAAGCACAATCATCAACACGACCAATGCCACGATGATCGTTGCTCCAGGTCCACTGAAAATTAGCGCCAACATATCGGTGTCTTTATCCTTACCATCAATATCCCGTTAAAAATCCCCCGTGGGTTGAATTTAGCTTATCACTTTTGCTCATAATAGGGATGAACACTTTGCAATAACGTACGAATCATTTCGGTGTATCATCCGCAAATCCACGGTGTATCATCCGGTTTTGGCTCGGTGCATCATCCGGTCGTTTTCGGCGTATCATCCGGAAACTATCGGTGGATCATCTGGTCATGAAATTTGTAATGCATTGATATATAAATGATTTATGCCGCTTCAAAGCGCCTAAACCTTTAAACTCTCTTAAAACATATAGTTAAACACTTAAACGGGTGAGTAAGCTTGCTCAGCATCGCCCATGAGGGCGATCTGTCTCGCCGTCGATCATGCGCCGAAGGGCGCACGACGGCTGCATCCTCAGTCGAGCTCGCCTACGGCTCACACGCCCTGCGGCGACCAGGCTATGGCTGGACAGGGCCTTCAGGGGAAAAGAGTGGATGCGCGGGCTACATCGCTAAACGGTAAACACCCAAACCAGCGGCAGAGAGCGCAAGTATGGTGAATCGAGCCGCAATGAAAGCTTTTCGCCAATCACGATCACGGTTTTTGTGAATATCGCTCAGGTGCTTTCGTTTCATTTCCCGCGACGTTTGGCTCGCCTGATCGACAACCTCTAACCAAGCTGCATCCAGCTCCGGCGAATGATCGTGAAGGTGCTTGCGCTTTTTGTACTTCGCAAGATCGTGGCGGAACTCATCAAATGTAAAAACGTCGTTCGGTGTATCAACCGTAAATGTCGCATCCCCTGCATAAACGACAGTCCCTCGGATGTTGATATCTGGCAGCATATTTTTTAGGTGCTCCACTTGGCGCTTAGCCTGCCCCAGAGGATTGGGAAATTTATAATCGTGGCCATTGATGGTCTGCACCCAACTTTTGGCATACTCAACGGCGAAGATTTCACCCGAAAAATTCTTCGTTTCGACTACCCCCAAGGTGTTTTGGAATTTTACGATGTGGTCGACCTGCGCCAGCTCCCCCTCGGCATTCGGCACATAAACATTGTGCACGGCTTCAAATTCGAAAAGCTCCAACAGCTCTTGAAGACGCTTTTCGCCCTGCCAGCCTTTGATGCGTGGTCGAACAAGGCGTCGATAGAAGGGAACGCCCGACCAAACGGCCAGCCCCACGAGAACCGCTAAAACACCTTCGAGATAAGCCGCGTTCATGTCCCGCCCTCATAATCCATTACGTGCATAAATTTATTCAGGCAATCATAAGGGTATTTCGCGGGTAAGCTAGATTATGTGTTTATGCCAAAGCATAAATATGTGGAGGGTGCAGATTGGGCGCAGCCCCAATCCTGCATTTTTGCTTGGCATCAGAAGCTTTTGAGGGTTTTGGCAGATGATCTTTATCTATTTAACGTTCTCATCAATCGTTAGAGAACAGAAACCCTTTGCCATAAATCTGACAACTCTCCGTAACTAAGAATGATAGCGAAATACGCGAGGCAAAGAGGAAAGGCCAGTTCGATTGACAGCGTAAAAAGAGCATAAAGTATTGATGCCTTTAGCTCACGCTTCCCCCGCTCTTCCTGTATTTTGCTCTCACGGTTATATTTTTCCCACTCCGCTTTGTTTTCTTCTGTTATCCGCAGACTAGAGGGGCTGAGATTGTTTCCATAGTAGACTTTGATGTTTTCGATACTTGTTATTTTGTGGTCACGGGCAAGCATCGCAAAAAAGTAGATGGTTCCATATGCGGTCAAAAAGGCCAGGATAGAAATCACAGCGACGCGGCTATCTGCGCTTGACGAAAAAGCGAAGAATCCGAAGCGTTCAATATTAATATTGTAGACATGCAAGGCAATAGTCGCCAAGGCCGTAGCAATCAGAATTCGCCGCGCTTTCCGGGTCTCTTCCCTAATGTCGAGCAGTGCTGTCGTAAATAAAAAATAGATAGCGTTAGTGATCGATCCAGTGACGAAAAAAAACAATCGTTCCCATATGCTCATCAAGAATTCCCCCACATGTAAAGTGCAATAAATAATATGCGTAAGCAACCATAGGGTTATGCCTCAGGCAAGCATATTTATGCGTTTATGCGACCCCATAAATATGTGGCGGGTGCAGATTGGGCGCAGCCCCAATCCTGCAACCCTGCCTTCCTGGCGAAGGACGGGGATAGCAAGGTCAGGGCCCGGAGCGTCGGATGGTGCGGGCGCAACGTAGTGAGCCACGGTCCGGCGCGGAGGCCGAAGGGCAGCCTTGACCGCGCGAGGGGCAGCGCCCCTTAGCCCTCACCCTGACACGAGAAAGGCCGAGGCATTTCTGCCCCGGTCTGGCAAGCTTAACCACCCTCTCACGAAGGCTATAAGTATGAGTCTTTTCGATCACGGGATTAAACCCAGATGAGGCTTTTTGACCGTGCTCCAAGGATTTTCAGCTCAGTGAACTGACGCTCCAGCAAAATTTTAGATGATGATGCCATGCTCCAGCGTTTTTGCGCCATCTTAAACCTTGCTCCAGGTATTTTTTGGCGTTGTCTAAATATGTGCAGGGGTGAGATCATTCCTCTGAGAATGGTGGCTTGGTTTTATAATTCTCAATTCGTTGAAAATACGGAGTGTTTTAGCTTTTCTGAGTTTAAGGGTGTGGCTTTGCTTGGAACAGAAGAGGGGTGCAGGATATGCATTTTGTGACACAAAAATGCTGAAGCCGCCCCTTTGGTTGCGGCGGCTCATCCTGATCTCCGATGGACATAGCTATGTGGTTTTGTGGAAAACCACATTTTATAGTGTTCGTCCAAATGGCCGACGGAGCGCATCTATCGTTTCATCTGTATGATCGCAGCCCCTTAATTGCTCATCTAATGCAGCCACATAATGCTCAACCTTTTGAGCTGCTCTGGCGTTGGTGGGGTCTGAATATGATAGTATTTGATTTTTGAAATCGATGATCATTCTTCTCACCTGATTATTATTAGTCTTCTCTTTATCAGGATCAAAAGGAGGCATTCCAAAACCACCAATCACGAAAGAATGAGCGAGACGCTTAAATGGAAATATTGCAGTCACCTCTCCATCTGATTTTGTGAAACGATTAAACATCTCTCGAACACAATCATCAGTCTCTTGAGCAACGTAATCGCAAATGATCGGGTCAATTTCAATGAATGGAGTGCCTTTTTCGTCAGCAGTGCGCTTGAAGGCCGTTACCCCACCATTATTTTCTCTGTCATAGGCATTTTGATAACCCGTGCCGAAAAACTCTGTTCCTTCGTGAAAAATCTTACCCCGTGCAATGTATCCTCGGACCATCACCCCCTTTGTAAGAAGCATCATCGCTGCGCTCCAGCATTGCTTTATGAGATTGATGGCTCCTGCTGGTGAAATTTCTGAAGACACAATCACGCAATCCGATGCTTGCGTGGATTGAAAATCCAAACCCTTTTGGACATACATGGTCGCTGGGCATATTTCCGGACCATATTCAGCAAAAAACTCTTTGCCCTTTGTACGATCAAGTTCGGCCAATATTTCGCGAATCTCTGACAGTGGGCGACCAGTGCCATTTTCAGCAGCGATGACCATGTCCTTAAAACCAAGCACATCAACAAACCCGATTAATTTCTCTGAGAAATTGTGATTCATGCCCATTAAGTGCCCACAGCCTGTTGCCAACATGGCCCATATCACACTGACCATGCAAACATGTTCGAAATTCAGAATACCTTTTTTAAGTTGAGGTGTCTCGCCCACGCGTTCGTGCACGACCAGGTGCACCACGTCCGCGCTCAGATCCTTTGCCGCTCTGAATATCCCGGTAGAGCTGGTCGGCCCTCGCCTGGATACGTGCGTCAGTAGTCTGCCTATCCTTGACGGTCTCACCTTTGCCCTTGGTAGGGGGTGTTTGCTCAGGTGCGGGAGTAGCATGAGGGCGCGGTGCTGATAGGCGGCTGAGGGCGTCCTTGACGGCTTGACCAAGGCCTAAACGCGGTTTTGTCGGCTCACTGGCGGGCTTGCTCAGCTCAGGAAGGCTTAACCGTATACCCTGGGCCTCCAAAATCTGGTTGAGGCGCTTCAGCTCGAATTCACGGCCTCGCTTTGCGCGGCGTTCATTGGCCTGATTCCGGAATAGATCCGCGAATACGAGGATCTTGTTGCGTTCATCCGGCCTAACGGTGGACTGTACACCTTCAATCGTTCGCCGGGCATCTATGCGCCACTTGTCCGAGATCCTCAAATGACGGTCGGTAAGCTTGACCTTGGCGTTCTCATCCATGGTTTGCCCAAACACGTCTGGCCGATGGTTGACGTACCACATCGCTGTTTTGCGATTTTCGGCCAGCATTTCGAGAAAACTCCGCCGGGCGGCTTCCGGTTGTGCGAAGGCGCTCTTGAACGGCTGATCGATGGCTTGCGAGGCTCGCTCCGTGAGCGGCGGCAGTTGAACGTCCTTAGGCCTGTTATCGATTTTGTGAGTCGTACCGTTGCGCCGTGCCTCGAACTCCAGGCCGTGGCGCTCGTACCAGGCGGGCACCTGGCGCTGAAGCAATGTGCGGCCCGTTCGTTCGCTCTTGCGCTTTTGATCCTGACGCCAGGTGCTGTCCGTCTTGCGAAGCGGTGCCTTGCCCTCTTCGATGGCCTTGACCACATCATGGCGCGCTTCACGGCCATGCGCGTAAACATTGAGGCCGTTTTCCCTGGCGACGTGCGCGCCCCATCCGCGAAGCGCCCTAAGCTGAGACTTCGCCAGCCGGAACCGTCCACTATTGCCTTGTGAGCGCACCAGAATATGAACATGCGGATTATTTTGATGGCGATGAATAGAATAGATGGCCCTGTGGCCCTCTTCAGCCAAGGGCCTCAGAAACTGTTGCGTGATGTCGTGGAGCTGGCGGTCCGATACCTCACCATGTTCAACTGGAAAGCTGAGGATCAGGTGGTTCGCTTGGACGTGACGGAAGCGTTCTTTTGTCGTTAAATCCTGGCGCTCTTGAGTGGAAATCTCACGTGCCTTCCGGGACAGGTTCTCGCTGTTGGTGATCAGATTCCAATCTTCGATTTCCTTCAGGATATCATCGCCCTTGAGTTCATGGCCGTTTTCATCGAAGGCAGATCGTTTTGCGCTACCGCCGTTCGATGAAATGTAGTCCGCCACGGTTTTCACGCCGGACTTGGTTTTGATATGACTGGTGACCTTGAAAACGATCTGTTTGCGGGCGTGATGGTCTTTGAATTGCGGTTCCCGAGTTCCGCCACGTATTCCTCTGAGTTTCTCTTCCCAAGGCGAGCGCGTAGGCATGTCACCTCCAGTAGGCGATGATCTTTTCGATATCGCCTCGAAGTGCGCGAAGGGCCCGATGTTCGGCGATCAGGCCCTCAAGTCCGCGCGCTTCTTCACCCGCGAGCGCGGCGACGTTTACGGCCCTGGCGATCTGATTGACGTTGTTGCCGATCGCGCCCATCTCCAACACGATGCGAAAGATCGCTTCGTTGGCTTTCGGCGTCATGTGTTTGCCTTCGATGTGCGCGCGGATGGCGGCATTCACAGCCGCCGAGCGCGCACGAGTTCGTTGATCGATCAGCCATGCCTCAATCTTTACGTCCGCCGCCCGAAAGGTGAAGTGTCGGCGCTGCATGGGCGCTCAGCCTTGACCCAAAACCCGGCGCATGATGCCGCCCCAATGGGCCTGCGCCGTCGCACCAAAGGTCAGGGTGATCTGGCTGATCACATCCGTGAAAACACGATGAATGAGGAGCATGGCGAGACCAGTCATCAAGAAGAGCAGGTAGTTGCCGCCGGACTGGAAAGCCGTCACGGTCTCGTCGAGACGTGTCTGATCGTAGATTTGTTGAAAGAGGAACAGAATCGCCGCCGTAACGATACATGCCATAAACAGTTCCAGCGTTGCCGCCAACAGAACGCGAATGGCGGCGATGCTGATCGAGCGTGTCGGATCAAACGCCAGGAAAAACACGACGAATGGCGAAAGTGTGCCAATGGCGACGATTTTGAAATAGCTCAGCAGAATTCCCGAGATCAATTGAAACAGGACGATCAGGTAAATAACGGCCAGAAGTACGGAAGAGGCCCAGCTTGACAGCTTCTGGAATATTGAAACGTTACTTCCCAGGACGGAGTAGGCATCGCTTAGCTTCTCATAAAATCCCACTTCGATGGTTTCCATCATTCCCACCAATCCGGTGTTCTGCACGGTGATATTGGAATAGTTGGATGACACTTTAATGCCAAGCCAGGGGCCAGTTTCCGCCAGGGCATGGAAAAACGTCCACCACCCGGACGCGTTCAACAGCAAAAAACTGATCATGACCCACATGGTGATGTTGCGAACGTATAGTTCAACAATCACATTGCCCGGACGCCATAGGGCCTGAGCGATACCGTAGACCATTGTGATGCCGACAGCTCCCACCATCAGCTCCGAGAGATAGGGCCCTACGATTTCATAGCTATTCACATAAACATCCGCGAACGTAGTCTGAAGCGCCTGAAAGGGAATGCACGAAACACACACACTCATCTGATTTCTCCTATCTTCATTGTTTCCGCTGAGAGCGCGGCTATTTCATCCATCAGGGCGAAACACGTCCTGCGGAGTTTCAGATCACCGATGCGTACAAATGATGCGACCAGGCGCGCATTATCTGGATTGCGTATGAAGTACTTGTATTCGCTCTCGGATGGGGCGTCGTATGAGGGAAGAACTTCGGATGTTGGAGCGCCTTGGAACAACTCTTGAACGGGCACATCCAAGAACAGCGCTATCTTGAGCAGCGTTCCCGCTGTGATCCCCGAGCTGCCGTTTTCGTATTTCTGCACCTGCTGATAGGACATCCCCAAAAACTCCGCGAGCGCTTTCCTGGACTGCGCATTGACGGTCCGAATTTCCTTGATCTTGAGTGAGACGAATTTATCAACCGGGCCAGCTCGGTTTTTTGTCTTTCGTACAGCGTGCTCAGCGTTCATCTTAAGTCTCCAATCGGCTGAAATGAAGATAGGGCGACAAGTACCGGACACGGTCCCGACTTAGGTGTGATGAATTTTTCTGGATCGCGAAATCGCGCTGAGGCGAGAAGAAACGATTCGATCAAAGAGACGTTTGTAGCCTCGAATAATCTACTAATTTCTCTGAAATCTTCCTCCTCACGTGGCGAGAGCGTGTGCGTGAATGTCCGAAGGTCTTCAGGTTTCGCACCCTGTAGCGCATACCGTTCAGCAGGCTGGCAGCGCAGGGCGAATAGCCTCATACCAAATGCAAAAATTTCTTTGTAAGGCATTAGGTCTTTATGAACGCGGGCCTTCAAAATCATGGGTTTATGTTTTTGCATAACGCGGCCCTCATTTGTCGTGAAGGCCGGGGTCGTTGTCCCCTGCATCATTTTTAAGCGCGTCCAGGATCTCTTTGCGCTTGAAATAAATAATCATGGCCATGATTAAGACACCCATGAGTACCAGGGCGTAGTTTTGCCAAGCACCCGTCGCTATTCCACCAATGAGGCTCATTACACTTAAAACGCCAACGCTGATGCATTGTTCTTGCGCTTCCTTATCCATGCTGCTGTCTCCTCTCTGAATGCAGCCCCCCCTGGCTTGTGACTGTATGAAGCTGTGCTTCGATAGAGAGGGTGGGTCTGCAACTTGTCCTAAAAAGGAATGTGATCGTCTAAAACAGCTCCCTGGTTGGCTGGGAGCTGGGTCCGCGTAAGTTCGCTCGTATGGGCCTCAAAGAGCCACACTTGGGCGTCTTGACCAGCACCCATCATTTCAACGCGATACCCCGGCAGCGTGTTTCGCCGTGAGATCTCACGCACTTTTTTCTGAAAGTCGTATAATTCGCCGCATGACCCGCTTTTTTCATAAAGTTTGATCAACGAAATTTTCCATCGACCCTTAGAACCGGGCACAGCTTTTCGGGCGTATCGGTACAGAAATTTTTCAATGCCGCCCTTTAGAGACAAAAAGGCCTGATCGATGGACAAGATGCCATCTTGCCGAACCACAGCGTTATAGACCCAGAGAGAGAGCGTGACCTCCCACTCCCGGCATGGATCAGGCATGCGCGTATACGGGCCATCGCCAGGCATTCCGGAATAACGCTGAGGAATTTTGTAATTCTCAATAAATGCGAACGGCCTTTCTTCGCCGTGCTGGTCATCCAAGCGAATGGTCGTCGTTATGTTGGTGTTGCAAAGCCGACGAACAGCGGCAGCCAGTTCATGGTAATTTTTGCCGCCAGTTGATCGGCCTATACAGAGCAATAGGTCATAAGGACGAAACCTTATGCGGGGTGAAGTCTGGAGTTCATCGTTGCGGGCTTCATTAATCATCGACACCAATCCAATAATAAGATCCCAGTCCCAAATTGTTGCCATGCCATACGTGGCATTTGCAGTCACGAGCACGGATACCTTGTTGTTGCGGTATTGAATGGGCTTCAAGCGCCGCTTAGACAGGGACAGAAAGCAGATGTCCATCACATCTATAAGATCCCGCAGCCGCGGCTTGACGCTAAGCGGAACAAAGAGATCAAGCTGCTTTCGTTCGTGCGTCATATCCCGCCTCATCCAACCGGATTTTCTGCCGTTGAGGCTTGCAGGCGCTCAGACAGCCAATCATCAAGTGCAGTTTCGGGATATCGTACGCAACGTGCGGAGAGATGGATGAAAGCTGGCCCGCTCCCACGCACCCGCCAGTGGGCTAACGTCTGAACCGCTACGGCCATCTTCATAGCCGCCTCTTCGGGTGTCAGCAGATTCCCGATGAGTGCAGATCGATCTCTTCGTTTACTTGCTGCTTGTTGCCTGATCGCCATCTTGCCACCTCGTTATAGCATGAGATGAATACTGATGGATCGTTAAGTATTAAGTCAATAAAAATAGGGCATCATGGCCGTATTTATTGTTTATTTTCAATGTGGTAATGTGGTTTTGTGGTTTTTATACTGTAATTTAGTTAATCTATATTGTGGTTTTGTGGTTTACCACATAATATTCAGTCGATCACATCTTCCTCTTAGCTGCAATTTCCGCGACACGATCCGACGCCTGACGCAGAGGGGCATCTAAGAGGTGTGCGTAGCGCGAGGTCGTCTTGGCTTGGGTATGGCCGAGGAGTGCGCCAACGACTGGCAGGCTTTCACCGGACGACACCAGCAGGCTTGCAAAGGTATGGCGCAAGTCGTGTATGCGGACTTCTTTGATTTTGGCGCGTTTGCAGACGGCAGCCCAGAAGGTGCGGATCGTCGTCATGTGACCATGCTTGCTTTTGCCAGGGAATACCCATTCGGACTTATCGCGCTTTTTGCCTGACTGTTGTTTATTGAACCGCGCCTTGAGTAGGTCGACCACGGGCGGCGACAATGGCACACGGTGAATCTTGTTCTGCTTTGTCGTCGCGGCTGGTTTAACCCACACGCCATCATTTAGGTCCAGATGATCCCAGCGCATGCGCAGCACTTCGCCCACGCGCGCACCGGTCAGCAACAGGACGCGCACCGCGTCGGCTGAATTCTGTGATGGGCTTTCGTCGAGGGCGATTTGTAGCGTCTGAATTTCATCAAGCGTCAGGTAGCGTTCGCGCCCATGTTCCACGTTGCGTTCAATCCCGAGCGCAGGGTTCTCACTGACCAGCCCCCAACGGATCGCCGTAGTGAAGATGGCCGAGCACAGCGACACGGTGCGGTTTGCGGCCACCGGGAATTTCTTCGACACCTTGTGGTGCATCTCTTCGATGTGGCGTTGTGTGATGTCGGCCAGGCGCTTCTTGCCCAATTCCGGCAGCACATGATTGTCTAGCAACAGGCGACGGTGCTTGAGGGTGCTGTCGCGGTTCTTGCGCGCCGCCACATCATCTAACCAGCGATTAGCAAAGTCACTAAACAGTGGGTTTTGATCCTCACTGATGTTTTTCGCCTCGCGGCGCACAGTGGCGGGATCGCTTCCTAAGTCAGCCACTGAGATGAGCTTACTGGCTTCGCTGCGTGCTTTATCCAAGGCCACGCGATCACAGCGACCGACGGCCATGCGCCGCTCTTTGCCGCCGCGCACCTTGAATTGAGCGACATAGGTTTTGACGCCGGATCGCGAAACCCTTACGCCGAACCCCTTGAGGACAGAGTCCCAGGCGAAGGTTTGAGCCTGCTTTGGTGTCGGAAGGTTTTCGACCACTGATTTTGTGAGTTTGATACGTGCCATGGCTCAATCCTCTTACGTCTGACTTACGCGGCCATGCCCCCAGAAGTCGGAAGCGCATGACCTAAAAGTAAGTGATTACGTAAGCTAGCATACGGCAAAATCGGGCACAGCGGCGCATATCCCGGCAACACAGTAATGGCCGAAAACCTCATATTTTATGCGATAAAGTGATGGAGCGGGTGAAGGGAATCGAACCCTCGTCGTAAGCTTGGGAAGCTTCTGCTCTACCATTGAGCTACACCCGCGCGCCAAAGCGTGGCGCACGATAGACTTAGCCATCGTGGCTTTCAAGCTTTAAGCCAGCCTTGCGCCACAGAACAAAACCCCCGGGGCAAATTGCCGCCGGGGGTTTGTTTCGTGGGTTTGTTTATTTGGGTTTGTTTTTTTAGAGGGGGGAGGGAATTTTTAGGGTTTAAGCAGGCGCGTACATGGAGTGGGTGGCGTAGAACTCCGCGAACACGGTGACCTTGATGATGCCCGCGGCGGTCAGGACGCTGGCTGCGGACCAGCACACTTTGATGTGCTTGGCGGTGAGCTTGCTCACTTCGCCGCGCTTTTCCACCGCACGTTTGGCGAAATACAGGGTTACAGCAGCTACAGCGAACATGAGAGCGTAACCAATGAGGTAAACCATTCCGGGGTCATGCATCGTTTTGTTCCTTATCCTAAAACCGGCGGTGCCGGGTCGTTTCTCAGTGTTGAACCTTTTATATAAGGTTGGGCTTGAACCAACTCTGAAGCGTGTATTCAGCTTTCATTCATCGCCTAGCCCCTTTTTGCCATAGAGGTGCGGGGCGATAAGTGACACAGATCACACCACAAAATATTAATTCGTACCCTTGTGGCCGGGCGGCGTAAAACCTACATTGTGCACAGGAGGACCACCCCATGCCCGAAGGCGCACTCGACCCGGCCAAATTCCAAGATCCGTTTGTCACCGCCAAGGGCGAGACGCGGGCCTTTGTTGGCCTGACAGGGCTTAAGACCTTGTGGTTCAACACCGGGAGCCTATGCAACATCACGTGCCAAAATTGCTATATGGAGTCGGGGCCGAAGAAGGACGACCTGGCCTACATCAGTGCCGCCCAGGTGAGCACCTACTTAGACGAACTGAAAAATTTGGACCAGCCCACGATTGAGATCGGGTTTACCGGGGGCGAGCCGTTTATGAACGCTGACCTGCCGGCCATGCTGGGCGATGTGCTGGGGCGGGGATTTGAAGCCCTGGTGCTGACCAACGCCATGAAACCCCTGTGGCACATGCGCGACGCTTTGTTGGACGTGAAGGCGCGCTTTGGCACGGACCGCCTGACGCTGCGGGTATCGGTCGATCACTTCACCCAAGCCCAACATGAACAAGAACGCGGGCCTAAGTCCTGGGACCCCATGGCGCAAGGCGTCGCCTGGCTGGTGGACCAAGGCTTTGCCGTTGACGTTGCCGGGCGGACCCTGTGGGGTGAAGACGAAGCCCATAGTCGCGCCGGTTATCAGGCCCTGTTCGATGGTTGGGGCTTGAAGCTGGACGCACAAGATGCCTCAAGTCTGGTGCTGTTTCCGGAAATGAACGCCGCCGAGGATGTGCCCGAGATTACCACCGCGTGCTGGGGCCTTTTAGGCGTGCGCCCCGACGCGCAGATGTGTGCCACCTCGCGTATGGTGGTGCTGCGTAAAGGGGACAGCGAACCTAGGGTCACACCCTGTACCCTGCTGCCCTATGACCCGGCCTTCGATTTGGGGGAAACCTTGTTTGAGGCCCAAGGCGATGTGCAGCTCAATCACCCCCATTGCGCCAAATTTTGCGTATTGGGGGGGGCTTCGTGCTCCGTTTAAGGCCTTTTTGACCGCAAGTGCTGGACATTTGCGTCGCAGACACCAGATAATAGACAAGAGATACAATCAGAAAGGCCTAGTACGTGGAACACTTAGCTCAGCATTCGGAAGGCGTATATGCGCTGACCACTCGGTCCATCACCATTTCGGTGGAGCCTGAGTTCCTGGACGAGCATAGCGATTTACACGAGCACCGTTTCGTGTGGGCGTATCATGTGCGCATTGAAAATCAGGGCCTTCAAACGGTGCAGCTGAAGAGCCGCTATTGGCACATCACCGACGAAATGGGCCGGGTACAGGAAGTGTCCGGCGCCGGTGTCATTGGCGAACAGCCGACGTTGAAACCGGGCGACAGCTTTGAATACTCCAGCGGTACGCCGCTGGGCACTGCTTCGGGTATCATGCAGGGCCATTATGTGATGATGGCGGAAAATGGCGAAACCTTTGAGGTTGCGATCCCGGTGTTTTCGCTCGACAGTCCTTACCAAAGTCGCCTATTGCACTAAATTAGAAAGCAATCCCTGGCCCCCAATTTTGGGTTAAGCCGTCCGTCCGCGAGATGGATACCAGATAAGGATATATATCGTGGCCGACTTAAAGCCGCTTAGCGTTGTTGAAAGCACTCCAGATCGTCCCGCGCGTGCCGAGGCGGAAGCCGCCGTGCGCACGTTGATCAAATGGGCAGGCGACGATCCCGACCGTGAAGGCCTGCTGGACACGCCCGCGCGGGTGGTGCGGGCTTATGAAGAGTACTTCCAAGGCTATAACGCCGATCCGCAAGAGATTCTCCAGCGCACCTTTGAAGAGGTCGAAGGCTACGACGAGATGGTGCTGCTGAAAGACATTCGGTTCGAATCGCATTGCGAACACCACATGGCCGGCATCATCGGCAAGGCGCATGTGGCTTATTTGCCGAAAAAGCGTGTGGTGGGTATTTCTAAATTGGCGCGGGTGGTCGAAATCTATGCCCAGCGCCTGCAAATTCAGGAAAAGATGACCGCGCAGATTGCGAACGCCATTAATGACGTGCTCCAACCCGAAGGCGTGGCCGTGGTTGTTGAGGCTGCGCACCAGTGTATGACCTGTCGCGGCGTGCATAAAACCGGCGTGACCATGATTACGTCGAAAATGGTCGGCGCCTTTCGGGACAATGATCGCACCCGTCGGGAGTTCTTGTCCATGGTCCATAACCCGTCTGGCGCGCCATCCGAATTCGTTTAAGCCCCCTTTATCCTTGACCCGGCCCCGTATGCGGTGAAGATTACGCCCATGAGGGCGCAATTGCGCATGAGGAGGCCTTGGTTCCCGTACCATGATGGATTTTCGACCCATTTTGTTGATTTTGGGCTTGCTGCTGGCGACGCTGGCGGTGGGCATGTGCATTCCTGCGTTGGTGGACGCCCATCAGGGCAACCCTGATTGGCAGGTGTTTGCCGTATCGGCTGGCCTAACGTTGTTTGTCGGTGTCAGTCTTACTCTCACCTCGTCAACCGGGAAGATGAGCCTTAACGTCCGCCAGGCCTTTGTTATGACGACGCTGAGCTGGCTGGTGCTGACCATCTTCGCCGCCTTGCCGTTTATGTTTTCAGAGTTGAAGCTCAGCTACACCGATGCCTTTTTCGAGGCCATGAGTGGCATCACCACCACCGGGTCCACGGTGATCACCGGCCTGGACCATGCGCCGCCGGGTATTTTACTATGGCGTGGAATTTTGCAATGGCTGGGGGGGCTGGGTATCGTCGTGATGGCCATCGCCGTGATGCCGATGATGGGCGTTGGCGGTATGCAAATGTTTAAAGTTGAAGCCTTTGACGCCGGGGAAAAGGTTTTGCCGCGCGCGGCGCAGATTTCCATGGCTTTGGTGCTGATTTACCTGATCCTCACGGCCCTGTGGGGGGCCATGCTATGGGGCGCGGGGATGACGCCGTTTGAATCTATCGTCCACGCCATGACCACGATCTCCACGGGCGGATACTCGACGTCTGACGCCTCAGTGGGACATTTTGAAAGTTGGACCATAGATTTTATCGTAACGGCGGGCATGATCGTTGGTTCGTTGCCATTTTTGCTGTTTTTGCAGGTTTTTCGAGGCAAGCCCTTGGCGCTGTGGCAGGACGAGCAGGTTCGGGGCTTCTTAGGCATCGCTTCGAGCATTATATTCGTGGTGACCATACTGCTGTGGTTTGAAACGGGTATGAACCCGATTGACGCCTTGCGCTACGCGGCCTTCAATATCGTATCCGTGATGACGGGTACCGGCTATGTCATTGATGATTATGGTCTGTGGGGCAGTTTTGCTTTGCCCATATTCTTTTTTACCACCTTTATCGGCGGCTGTGCCGGGTCGACCACGTGTGGCATCAAGGTGTTTCGTTTTCAGGTGTTGTATGCTGCAGCCAGAATGCAGGTGCGTCACTTGTTACAGCCTCGCGGCGTGTTCATCCCATACTATAACCATCGCCCTATCCCGGAAGAGGTCATCGTTTCGGTGCTCAGCTTCTTCTTCGTCTTTGGTTTGTGCTTTGCGTTGTTAGCCCTTGGCCTTGGGATGACGGGACTGGATTTCCTCACCGCGGTCAGCAGCGCCGCCACCGCGATCTCAAACGTAGGCCCCGGTCTTGGCCCCATCGTCGGGCCTGCGGGGACCTTCCAGACCCTGCCCGATGCGGCTAAATGGCTGATGGCGGCGGGCATGTTGCTGGGGCGGCTTGAACTGTTTACCATTCTCGTGCTGTTTTCGCGCACCTTCTGGCGCGGTTAGGGTATATCTCAACGTATGTTTTCATTTTTCACCCTCGCCTTTTTGATCGGCATGAGCCACGCCCTGGAAGCGGACCACGTTGCCGCAGTGTCTGCCATGGCGGCACGCGATACGCGGGTATCAAGCATCGTGCGCACCGGGGCCGTGTGGGGTTTGGGTCATGCCATAACCTTAACGATCTTCGCGGGTGCCGCCTTGGTGCTCGGGCTGAGCTTCGGGGACCAATTGGTCGGATGGTTGGAGTTTGCCGTCGGCCTTATGCTTATGGGGCTGGGGGGGCACATTCTTTACCGTTTGGTCCGAGATCGCGTTCATTTCCATACGCATCGCCATGCGCTTGGGACCACTCACTTTCACGCCCACAGCCATGCGGGTGAAGCGGCCCGTGCTCACGATGCCTTGCGCCACGACCACGACCACCCGCCCTTTCCCTTCAAATCGTTATTTGTGGGGATGATGCACGGCATGGCCGGGTCAGCGGCGCTGCTCATTCTCACCGCGAGTACCGCGCCAACACCGGGTACGGGGCTTATTTACATGGCTTTGTTTGGCCTTGGCTCTATTTTGGGCATGGCGGCGTTAAGCGCCGTCATCGCCTTGCCCATCGCCCTGTCGGCGCGTATTCTCACCCAGGCCAACACAGCCATTCACTTAGGCATCGGCCTAGCGACGTTCGCATTGGGTGCCCATACCGTCATGGTTCACTTCTCAGCAGGCCCTGCGGTCTTGTGATTCGGCCCGCCCCGGTCCGTAAAGCCTTATTGATTAGGTTTATATATGCGGGCGTTAACCTTAAACATATTTTATAGTACTTGAATGGCCATCCGCTGGGCGTGCGTGTTGGCGTGCGACGAGGTCGGGGAAGGCGAAAACTAAATGTGAATAAAACTGTATGCTTATACGGTTTTTCGTCACTTGAGGCCTGGCGTTTCCAGCCAGCGGGCCAGGTAGCCCTGGATTTCCGTGTCCATCTGCGCGTTGAAGTCGGCCATGAGACGTTCCAACAGCTCCATCCATGCTTGTTCCCGTTCGGCGAGGGTGGCGTTTTCGCTGACCTCAATGGAGCGTTCGGACGTCACCCGCACCTGGCCTGTGGCACCATCTGCTCCGCCTGAGATCTCCAAGCGCGCATCCACGCGGGCGTCAAAGCGTTCGGTCGGCTCATAGGTGAACATACCCTTCAGGCCCTCAGTTTTAGGCAGCTTGGTCTCAATCACGTGTGCGTCTTCAACCACGAATTCGGCAATCGCCTGGGTCCCGGCACCGGGTGCGGCAATCAGGCGGGTGTCGGCCCAATCGAGCAGGGCGTGTTCCGGCGGCGTGGCAAAGAGGTGTTCCACATTGGGGGCTTTGAGGGGGCTTTTATATTCAGAACGCATCCTCACGTCGGCCACATTGAGGCGGATTGTCGGGAGGTGCTGAAATCCCACCTGAGCGACGGGGCTGGGGATGGGCTGGTCGCTGGCGCAGGCCCCGAGCGCTAAGCCCGCAGGTAAGCCCACCATGGCGCATATAAAGGTACGGCGTTTCATCATCCGCGCATGATGCCCCGCGACGGTGTCGGCTTCAAGGCATCTGATCAATTTTATGTGGTCTTAGGCCCGAGTGGCGAACAAGTCGTCCAGGTCCGCAGGCGCGAAGTCGTAAGACGTCTTACAGAATTCACATTCCACCAGGGTGTGGCCATCATCGCCGGTAATCTCGGCGCGGGGGAAGCTTTTCAACGTGGCGGCCACCTTATCAAAGGAACAGCGACAACGATGTTCCAGAGGGTGCGGCGGATACGCGCGCACGCCGTCTTCGTGATACAGGCGATACAGCAATTCGTCTGAACTCAAGTCCGGGTCCAGCGCCTCGTCTTTGGTCAGGCTCGCCATAATCGCCACAGAGCGGCGCCAGCCGTCTTCAGCCTCGGCTTCATCGGTAACAAAGTGACTTGGCATACGCTGGACCATCATCGCACCGGATCGGGCGGGCGAGGCGATGTCGGTAGCCATGAAAATGGCGGTTTCAAGCTGTTCTGAGGTGCGAAAGTAGCTTTGCGCACAGACGGCTAAGGTCGAGCCTTCAAGCGCCGTAATGCCCTGATAGCGCTCCATGTCGGGGCCTTGATCGACGGTAAAGGCCAAATGGCCCGCGCCCAAAAGCCGGGGCACCCGCGCGCCGTCTTGTAACGCCGCCTGAGCCACTCGGGTCTCGTCAAACCGCGCATAGCCGCGCAGCGCGCCGTCCGAGGTTAAATCGGCAACCAACAGCGAAATCGGCCCGTTGCTTTGCACTTGCAGGGTAAACAGCCCGTCGTATTTCAAGGCACTGGCCAAAACTGCCCCCAAGGTCAGCGTTTCGGCCAACATTTTCGCCACGGGGTCCGGGTACTTGTGGGCCTCCAACACGGCGTCCAAAGCCGGGCCGAGGCGCACAAAGCGCCCGCGCACGTCCAGGCCTTCGAGTTGGAAGGTCTGGGCGATGTCGATATTTTGCGGGGCGGTCATGATTTTAGTTAGCTCATGCACCAGGCAAGAATGCCCTTTTGCGCGTGCAGGCGGTTTTCCGCTTCGTCCCAAATCACCGATTGGGGGCCGTCCAAGACTTCAGCCGTGACCTCTTCGTCCCGATGCGCAGGCAGACAGTGCATGAATAGGGCGTCGTCATTGGCGAGGCCCATCCGCCGCGCATCCACCTGGAACGGGGTCAGCAATTTATGGCGCTGGGCCGCGTCGGCGTCGCCCATGGACACCCACGTGTCGGTGACAATCAGGTCGGCCCCTTGGCACGCTTGGTCGGCGTCATGGGTGACGGCAATGTCGGCGGCGTTGGCCGCGGCCCAATCCAACACGGTTTGGGGCAGGGACAGGCTTTCCGGCATGGCAAGGCTGAGCGCAAAATCGAAGCGCTGCGCCGCGTGAACGAAGCTGGCCGCCATATTGTTGCCGTCGCCGCACCACGCTACTTTTTTGCCCTTGATGGGGCCGCGATGCTCTTCATAAGTCATCACGTCGGCCATCAATTGGCACGGGTGGCTGTCATCGGTCAGCCCGTTGATCACCGGCACGGTGGCGTATTTGGCCAGGTCTTCAAGCTTAGCCGGGTCGTCGGTGCGGATCATGATGGCGTCCACATAGCGCGACAGCACGCGGGCGGTGTCGGCGACGGTTTCGCCGCGGCCCAACTGGCTGCCTTGGCCGTCCATCAGCACCACGTCGCCGCCCAACTGCTTCATGCCGACTTCAAACGACACCCGGGTGCGGGTCGACGGCTTTTCAAAGATCATCGCCAGGGTCTTGCCCACCAGCGGACGACCTTGACCGTCCGCCTTAAGGGCGGAGCCGAGATCAAGGATGGAGCGCAGCGTCGCCGCGTCCAACGTGTGCAGATCGAGAAAATGCTTCGGAGCCGACATAATGGCTCTCCTTTATGTTTGTTACTTTAAGCGTGACGCGCGGCCACGGTGTCGAAAATAGCGATGGCCTCTGCCACATGCCGGTCTTCAATGACCAGCGGCGGCAACAAGCGCACCACGTTGTCGCCAGCGGGTGCCACAAGAAGACCTTCGCCTTCCAGCTCGGCCTTGAAGGCGCGGTTGACGACGGTGTCCACCAGCTTGATGCCCAGCATCAACCCTTGGCCGCGCACTTCGACGAACACGCTGGGGTACTTGGTGACCAGGGCGTTCAGCGCCGTCATCAAGGTTTCAGCCACTTCGGTCACGCGCTCAAAGAAGCCGTCGGCCAAAATCACGTCCAGCACCGCATTGCCCACCGCCATGGCCAGCGGATTGCCGCCATACGTGGTGCCGTGATTGCCCGCACCCAAAACGCCCGCAGCCTCGGTTGTTAGGCACGCGCCGAGCGGAAAGCCGCAGCCAATACCCTTGGCGGTGGCGACCACGTCCGGCTTGACCTCGGCCCATTCGTGGGCAAACAGCTTGCCGGTCCGGCCCATGCCGCATTGGACTTCGTCGAACATCAGCAACAGGCCAAATTCGTCGGCAATGGCGCGCAGACCCTTTAAATAGTCAGGCCCGGCGCCATAAATGCCGCCTTCGCCCTGTACCGGTTCGACCAAGATGGCCGCCGTGTCGTCGGTGATGGCGGCGCGCATTTCGTTCAAGTTGCCATAAGCCACCTGATCGAAGCCCTCCACCACCGGGCCGAAGCCCTCCAACAGCTTCGCCTGACCGGCGGCGGCTATGGTCGCCAGGGTGCGGCCGTGAAAGGCGTTGACGCAGGCAATGACCCGGTAACGCTGGGGGTTGCCGTTGTCCTTTTGATACTTGCGCGCGATCTTAATCGACGCTTCCAAGGCCTCGGCACCGGAATTGCAAAAGAACACCCGGTCGGCAAAGCTGGCGTCGGCGAACCGCTGCGCCAGTTTTTCCTGACCCGGAATGCGGTACAGGTTGGACACGTGCCAGACCTTGTCGGCTTGGCTTTTAAGCGCTTCGACCAAGTGCGGATGACCATAGCCCAGACCGTTCACCGCAATCCCGGCGCAAAAATCCAGGTAGCGTCGTCCGTCGGCCGTGTACAGATAAACCCCCTCACCTTTTTCGAAGGCAAGATCTGACGGCGCATAAGTCGGCATCAATGCGGACATGACGAACGTTTCCTTTTTAACGGTTGAACCCAAAAACAAAGACCGGGCAGCTACAGCCACCCGGAAAGCCGGGGATTATGGGAATCTCGGCCCGGACTGTCAATGGAAAGAACAATAACGGCGTATGTGAAGGCTTTCGTTTGCCGTGAATTAAGCACCGGGACTCGCCAATTTGGCGCTTGTTATCTATGCTCACAACCATTCGTTTAAATGGCTGGGCGCGGATAAGGAATGGGGTGGATGAAAAGTATCGAAGAGGTAAAAGGTCGTGCCGAAGAATGTATTAAGTCGTATTCACTTAGGCATGCAGAGTTTTTTATATGTGCACTCATTTTATGCGTAGCTGTTGTTTTTGTTCCCAAAAGCTGGTCATCGCCGAGGTGTTCCCTTGAAGTTTCTGTCACTGAATTCAGCACACAAGACAGGACTAATTATGTCGGTGCTTCTGTAAGCGAGGCATATAAAGAACTCGAAAATGACAGCCCTTTTTTAATTTTTGCAAATGATGCGCAAGCCGTTCTCTTGGAGACCGTGCGGAAGAATTTGTGTGCTCAGGGGTCCTCCAAGGCTCCTGTTTCCGTTGAGATAACTTTTGTCAGACTTGAAATCGCTGCATCCGAGCCGGAAATGGACATCGTCCGAGCCGCACTGACGGGAATGAAAGGCTCGTATGGCGATGTGACGGTTGATAAAGCAGGGCGGGCAATCAAGGCAAAAATCGTCTGGAATCCGCGCCGCATACTGCGCGATCAACTGACGCTAGATGGCTACGAATTTGGTGAAAACGTGCCACTGCTTCCGTTTGCGCAGTCTGAATTTTATGAATTTGTCAAAATGTATAGCACGCAGGTCGTACACACTCGGCTATGGGAAACTGCGAATACACGAGTCGCTGCATTCAAAGGGACGGTACCGGACGACATGTATGGTTTGGTCATTCGTAGTGGCCGGATGGAACTTATACCATTTGGGGGCGTTGTGAGTTGGACACTCCGCGAGCTGGTCAATGCGTCTCTGCCTGGATATTCGGCCATGACGAAAGCGGCAATCGATCAAGGCTTTGAAAGCAGTCGTCCGAAACCTTTGAACGGCGTGCTCGACGCATTGAGTCCGGAGATCCACAGCCTTTATCGCAAGAGCGATTGGATTGGCCGAGTATGGCTTAGCCGCATTATGTCATTCGAACCGATGGAGCATGGCAAATGACAACGACTTTGCAGCGGCTGGCAGAGCACAGACCCCTGCGCCCGCCTACGGCTTCAGCTTGTAGCCAGACTTGAACATGCGCCAGCAGATGAACCACAGCACGGCGTCCATGGCACCGACGGCGAGCACGCCGTGTAGCAATGACGCGTCGCTGTGGCCGATGAAACCGTAGCGAAAGCCGTCGATCATGTAGAAAAACGGGTTCAGCAGCGCCACCGTCTGGGCCGCTTCGGGCAGGCGATTGATGGAATAAAACGTGCCGGACAAAAACGACAGGGGGGTGACGACGAAGTTAGTGACCGCGGCGATGTGATCGAACTTATCCGACCAAATGCCGCCGATGACCCCCAACAGCGACAGCATCAGCGCCCCGCCTACGGCGTGAAAGACGATGAAGCCGAGGCTGTGGATCTGCATAGGCACGAACAGGGCGACCACTAGGCCCACCGCCAAGCCCACCACCACGCCACGGGTCATGCCGCCCATGCTGATGCCAAAGGTAAGCTCATGGTCGTTGAGCGGCGGCATGAGGGTATCGACGATGTTGCCCTGAATTTTTGAGATCATCATCGAGCTGGACGTATTGGCGAAGGCGTTTTGCGTGATCGCCATCATAATCAGGCCGGGGGCGAGGAATTCCAGGAAGGCCACGTCGCCGATCACGGCTGTGGAGCGGCCAATCGCCAGCGAGAACACGGCCAGGAACAACAGCGTCGTCACCACCGGACCGATGATGGTCTGGGTATAGACTTTGGTAAAGCGTCGGACCTCGCGCAAATACAGGGTGTAAAGCCCGAGCCAGTTGTTGGTGGTGACCTGTTGCATGGGGTTTAGCCAATCGTTGGAGTGAACGCCTAAGGCCTATATAGTCACTCCCCATGGTCGAGAGCAAACCCAAATCCAAGCCGCGCGACTATACGCCGCGTAAAATCACCCAGCAGCGCCTGGCAAACATCGCGCTGCATCATCTGGAACGCTATGCGTCCAGCGCGGAAAACCTGCGCCGGGTGTTGGAGCGGCGCGTCTATAAGGCGGCCCCCCACCACGACGACCTGGATGTGGACCAAGCCAAGGACTGGATCGACGCCTTGATCCGGCGTTATGTCGAGGCGGGGTTGTTGGACGATTTGGTTTATGCCGAAACGCGCGCGCGCAGCCTCATGTCGCGGGGCAACTCCGAACGCCTGATCCGCATGAAATTATATGAAAAGGGGGTCGCCGCCGACACCATAGACGCAGCCCTCACCGCCCTTGAACAAGACACCCAAGACCCGGAACTGTTCGCCGCCGTTAAGCTGGCCCGCCGCCGCAGGTTGGGGCCGTTCGGCGACGCAAGTACCCGCGCGGCCAACCGTGATAAGCATCTGGCCGCCATGGCGCGGGCGGGGTTTTCTTATGATATGGCCCAGCGTGTGATCGATGCCGAAGATGCGGAGGCGCTGGAAGAGGCGCTGTGCAAATACACTTGAGCGTTACAATTTTGGCAAAATCGGCTATAGTGGGGACGATTATCATAAAGGTTGCGCAAAGATGACGACGATTGACCTATCAACAGGCGTTCGCGACGCCCTTAAGCAGGCGGCGACCAATACGTCTAAGTCGCCTGTTAAGTCGCCCGTGGACCGCAAGGCTGGGGCTTCTACCGATCCTGCGCCCGCCGATCCGCGTGCGGCCCGCGATACGGTGACGTTGTCAGAGGGTGCGAACAAAATCGTCAATCTCAATCGCGCCCAGGAATTGGGCAATGAGCTGAAAAATGCGCCCGCCGGGGAAGATTTTGCGAAAAATTTAGCCCAGGCCAGTACTGACGTGATGCGCATCACCACCTTGTTTAACGAGACCATGAAGTCTCTTTTCGCCCGCTGGCGCTAACCGCTTCGGCGCGCTCTCAGCCCTTTACAGTCCCCCCCCATAGGTTATCATCCGCTTCTGATTTTTAACGGAGACGGCATGCAAAACGTGAACGAATTTTGGGCTCTGGTCGTTGATGTCTGGCGCACCGGTGTGTTCGGCGTAGACGTCGGCGCCATCTTAACTGCGCTGGGTATTTTCATCTTGTTTTTGGTGCTGCGCGGCCTCATCACCCGGTTCATCCTTGGCGCGCTGCGGCTCAAGGTGGGCAAGACCAAGACCTTGTTCGATGACGAAGTTCTCAAGGCGGTGGAAGAGCCGGTCCGTCTGGTGCCGATCATCCTCGGCGCTTTTTTCGCGTTGCAGTTTTTGAACCTGGAAGACGCGTATCAAGGTTTAGCCGACAAGCTGGTGCGCTCACTGATTACGGCCGCCATTTTCTGGGCCTTGTTCCGCGCCATCCAGCCGTTGTCGGGCCTGCTCAACCGCCTTGAAGCCATCTTCACGGACGTGATGGTGGCGTGGATGGTGAAAGCCATCAAGATGTTGGTGGCCTTTATCGGTGTGGCGGCGGTGTTGGAAATCTGGGGCATTCAGGTGGGGCCGATCCTGGCTGGGCTGGGTCTGTTTGGTGTCGCCGTGGCCTTGGGCGCGCAAGATTTGTTCAAGAACTTGATTGCCGGCATCCTCATCATCGCCGAGCGGCGCTTTAACTTAGGCGACTGGATCCGCGTTGACGGCGTGGTCGAAGGCACGGTCGAACACATCGGCTTTCGTTCCACCATGGTGCGGCGCTTCGACAAGGCCCCGGTGTACGTTCCCAACACCAACCTGTCGGACAATGCGGTCACCAATTTCACCGCCATGACGCACCGCCGTATCTATTGGCATATCGGCGTTGAGTACGCGTCCACCATCGGCCAGCTGCGTGAAATTCGCGACAACATCGAAGCTTATATTCTCGCCAGCGATGAATTCGCCGGGCCGGACGAGGTTTCGACCTTCGTTCGTATCGACCGCTTTTCCGACAGTTCCGTCGACATCATGTTGTATTGCTTCACCAAGACCACGGTTTGGGGCGAATGGCTGGAAATCAAGGAACGTCTGGCCTATGCCGTGAAAGAGGTCGTTGAGGGGGCGGGGGCGTCTTTCGCTTTCCCGTCGCAATCGCTATATGTCGAAGCCCTGCCCGGTGAAGCGCCGGAACTGTTTGTGCCGCCCAACACAAAAGCCAAAAGCTAATTCCAAGGAGCCGCTATGTCCGTCACCATTTATTACAATCCCAGCTGTTCAAAATGCCGTCAGACATTGGCGCTGCTGCGCGAGCGGGGCGTTGAACCCGCAATCGTCGAATACTTAAAAACCCCGCCCTCGGCGGCGGAGCTTAAGGACATTCTGCAAAAGCTGGGCAAGGACGCCGCCGACATTGTGCGCACCAAGGAAGCTCAGGAAGACGGTATCGACACTGCGGCCCTGGACAGCGCAGCGCTTATTGAAGCGCTGATTGCCCACCCCCGCGCGATGGTGCGGCCCATCGTCATCAATGGCGACAAAGCCGCCATTGGCCGCCCACCGGAAAGCGTGCTGGATATACTTTAAGTCGCCCCTCAAGCGCCGGGCACTCACTCCGTTCATTTGGCTTGCGGGCCTTTGGCCCGGGGCCTCAATGGCCTTTGTCAGGGCTGAGTAGCCCCTCCCTTTTTTCGCTGCGTTTGCCCCTCAAACGCCGGGCGGTCGGCTGCGCCTTCCTTGGCTTACGGGCTTTCGCCTGGGGCCTCAATGGCCTTTGTCGGGGCTGAGTAGCCCCTCCCTCTGGTCTTGCGGGTTGGGATTAGTTTCTGCCAGCCTTGGCTGCATGCCCCGGCCGCTATGTAAGTATGTAATTACTTACTGATGGCGTATAGACACAAAAAAGGGCGCTCCGGTTGGGGCGCCCTTTGTGGGGGGTGGTGAGAGGCCTCAGCCTTTGCGGATGATATCGAGGAAGTTGTCGACCTCGCCTTGCAGCGAACTCGACTGGCGCGACATTTCGCCCGCCGCCTCGAGAATCTGCGTTGCAGATCTACCGGTTTCACCGGCGGCCTGGGTCACTTGCGAGATATTAGACGACACCTCGGTTGTACCCTGGGCAGCCTGTTCAACGTTGCGGGCAATCTCTTGGGTCGCCGCACCTTGTTCTTCAACCGCCGCAGCAATGGCCGAGGAAATCTCGTTGATTTGGTTGATGATGCCGCCAATCGAACCGATAGCGTGCACGGCTTCTTCGGTCGCGCCCTGGATGCCGCCGATTTGAGCGGATATTTCCTCCGTCGCCTTGGCCGTGGCGTTGGCCAGATTTTTCACTTCCGAAGCCACAACCGCGAAGCCTTTACCGGCTTCACCGGCGCGCGCCGCTTCGATGGTGGCGTTCAAGGCCAGTAGGTTGGTCTGGTCGGCGATGTCGGTAATGAGAGCCACCACTTCGCCAATTTTCTTAGCCGCATCGGCTAGGCCCTGAACCTTTTGGTTGGCACCGTCAACTTCGGCCACCGCAGCGCCCGCGATCTGTGTCGATTGCGAAACCTGACGCGAAATCTCAGAGATCGAGCTGGATAGCTCTTCCGATGCGGAAGCCACCGTCTGCACGTTGGTTGACGCTTCTTCGGCTGCCGCCGCGACGTTGGTGGCCTGTTGGCTGGTCTGGTCAGCGGTCGTGGACACCGATTGCGCGGTACTCTGCATTTCGTCCGCAGCGGCTGAGACGGTTTCAACAACCGAGCCAACGCTGGTTTCAAACTGCTCGGCCATGCGCATGCGTTCTTTGCGACGCTGTTCAGCCTGCTGCTCTTCGGCGGCCTTTTGCTCGGCTTCGCGTTGTTCGGCGGCCGATAGGGCACCCCGCGTTTGTTCTAAGGCACGCGCCACGGTGCCGAATTCATCGGTGCGCTCATTGCTCAAGGTCGGTTCTTGTTGCCAATCGTGGCGCTGAATTTGGTCAATGTCTTGAAGCAGGCCTTCGATCGAGCCCTTGATAAGGGAAACGAGGTAAATCGCGGCGCCTAGGCCAATCACCAAGCCGATGGCGGTGAGGATCATATTGAGCTGTTCCACACCTTCAATGCTGACCTGCACCTCGTCAATGGAGGCCTGCAAATCTTCGAGGCGCACGTTGGTTGCGTCTTCGACTTTTGTATTCAGCGCGTCCATGTTGTCGCCCATGGCAGCAGCCACTTCGTCGAACTGGCCCATCATCACGTTGCCCTGCTCGGGACCAGCAGCGACATAGACGTGGCCCATTTTGACGCCGGTTTGATAGTACGGACCGAAGGCCGTTTCGGTCTCATTCAGTGCGACGACGATATCATCAAGACCCATCTTGGTCGCCAGCTCGCGGGCCGCGTTTACGTCTTCAGCGAATTTTTTGGCGAAATTCTCAGCCTCGCTGAAACCGTCATCGAAGCCGGGTAATCCGCGGGTCGCAGAAACGTCGCTAATCCATTGCTGGACCTGGACCACATCCAATTTGATATCCTTGATCAGGATCATCAGCGGAATGGCATCGTTCGCCACGACGCTTGCCGAAGTATTGGTCACTACAAGCTTTGGAAGCTGGGCGTTGAGGTTTAGCAACGTTACCGCCGCCGCACCGGTGAAGACGGCAAGAATTAACGCAAGAACAGCAATAAGGCGTGCTTTAATAGACATTTAGGTTCCCCAAAAAAGACGTTTCAGTCCAATTTCTTTGCGCAATTAACCCAGCATCGAAGTGCTGATCAAGACTTTACGCGTTAATTTCAAGACACTTTACCCAAACAGATGCCCTTAATGCCACTACTTTCTATAGGTTACACTCATACGCAAAAAGGGCGTCCAGTGCACAGCCGGGCGCCCTCAGTGTTTTATCCCGAATAAATGGGAACATTAGTCTTTACGTATATTAACCAAGAACCTATCGACTTCACCGCGCAGGGTTTCTGACTGTTGCGACAGTTCATTTGCCGCCGATAGGAGTTGCTCCGCCGATTGGCCGGTTTCCGAAGCGGCCTGATTGACGCCGGTGATATTCGACGACACCTCGTTGGTTCCCGCCGCCGCCTGTTCGACGTTGCGCGCGATTTCCTGGGTCGCCGCCCCTTGCTCCTCAACCGCCGCTGCTATGGTCGAGGCGATCTCGTTCATCTGATTGATGGTCGTGCCGATGGAGCCGATGGCGAGCACCGCATCCTCGGTGGCGCCTTGGATGCCGCCGATCTGCGCCGAGATTTCCTCGGTCGCCTTGGCGGTGGCGTTGGCCAGGTTTTTCACTTCCGAAGCCACCACCGCAAAGCCTTTGCCCGCCTCACCGGCGCGCGCCGCTTCGATGGTCGCGTTCAAGGCTAGCAAGTTGGTCTGGTCGGCGATGTCGGTGATCAGCGCCACCACTTCGCCGATCTTCTTCGCCGCCTCGGCTAGGCCCTGAACTTTTTCGTTGGCATTGTCGACCTCGGCCACTGCGGCACCCGCGATCTGTGTTGATTGTGACACCTGCCGCGATATTTCGGAAATCGAACTGGACAGTTCTTCAGATGCCGAGGCCACCGTCTGCACGTTGGTCGAGGCCTCTTCGGACGCCGCCGCTACAGCCGCCGCCTGCTTTGAGGTCTGTTCGGCGGTTGTCGACAGGGAAGACGCGGAAGATTGCATTTCGGTGGACGCACTGGATACCGAATTCACCACACCGCCAACACTGGATTCGAAGTCGTCGGCCATGCTCAACATCAGTTGGCGCTTTTCGGCCTCGGTCTTGAGCTTTTGCTCCTCGGCCTCGGCCATCATTTCCTTGTTGCGAATGCCGTTGGCTTTGAACACTTCGACCGCCGCCGCCATATCTCCGATTTCATCGCTACGATCTTGCGACGGGACTTGGACGGTCAGGTCACCGTTGGCCAGGACGCCCATGACGGTGGTCATATTGGCGATCGGGTTGGTGATGGAACGCGCAAAGAACACGCCGATGAGGGTAACGACCAAGGCAATAATGGCCGCTTCCATCATAACGTTAGTGGTCATTTCGCCGATGGGGATGTCCACTTCTTCCAAATCGAGTTCCGCCATCACCGCCCAGGTGACACCAAGAACATCAATGGGTCCATAAGCGGAAACTACAGGCACGCCGCGATAGTTGCTTGTGACCATCACGCCGTCGCCGCCGTTAAAGGCAGCCTTGACCGATTTCGTGTCGACCCTCTGGGTCAAAATGGAGCTGGGGCCGCCTTCTTTAAGGAACCGCGAGTCGGAGCGCATCAGCATGTCTTGGCCGACTAGATAGCTTTCACCCGACTCGCCCATGCCCGCCGCGCTGTGCATAATGCCGTTGATGCGATCAATGGGCATCTGGAAAATCAGTGCGCCATGAAATTCGCCGCCGTATTCGAACACGGGAACGGCCATGAAGCTGGCCGGCACGTCCGCCGACGGGGCATAGGGGGCGAAATCGGTGAAGGCGATGTAATCTTTGCGTTGGTTTTGCTTGACCATGCGGAACACCTTGCCAAGGCCTGAGTCTTTCCATTGGCCGTCCAACAAGTTGGTGGCGTAGTCGGCTTCCTTATAAACGGAATACACCACGTCACCGAACTCGTTCACCAAGAACACATCATAATAACCGCGGGCCTCCATAACCTGACGGAACCAAGGGTGATATTTTTTATGATAGAGGCTGTAAGCGGAACCATCGGGGGCGTAATCAAGCTTGTGCTTTTCGCCGGCTGGGTTGGCGTTGTCGGTAATGTAGAGGGTCTGGGCGATGTTCACCTTGTCCAGTCCGAACTCGGCATACGCGTCTTCTAAATCCTTGATGGCATCGATCACCATATGGTTCTGGGCTAAAGTGAGGACATCTTCTTGGATTGAACCCAGATAGCTTTCCAACTGGGAAATACGCGATTCTTGCACCGCTTCTAATTTCTCGGATGCCGCGGCTTCCAGTGCTTTTTCTGCATTGGAAACAGCAAAATAGGCGGTAATGCCCAACGAAAGAAGGGCCAACGTGACGATCACAATTGGCAACTTTACGGCTATTTTGAGTTTCATTTTGGTGGCTTTCTCTCTGAAATTACCCCCGTATAACGCCGTTTTGGCGCGCGGAAAATATGTATGAGTCCGACCCCGAAAGAGTTTAATACCCATAACTATACTGCAAGTGGGGGCAATTCATAACTCTTCAATTAAAATAATACTTAAGAGGATGATGCGTCGGACATTCACGTTTAAAGGCTGCGGTGGTGGCGCGGGCGTAGGCCCTGGCCTTGCGACCGTGCGGCGCGCACCTCTGCCTTCAAACGCGCACGGTCCTTGGGCAGCACGCCCGCCAGCGCCAGGCAATTGGACGCATGGTTAGAGCGAAAGATTACGGGCTTTTGCGGATCCAGGCACTGCAGTAACAAGTCTTGTTCGTCCAACACACCTGCATCGTCTTGCCATTCAAACGCATCACCGCCCCTGGCGAAGGCCGCGTAGAACCCCGCTTCGACGTGCGGGTCCAGGGCCAGTTGCAGGGTGGAGAGATACTGAGGCGGCTGGCGGTTGAGCAGCGCCGCCGTCTGTTCAATGTGGTCACGCCAGTGGGTTTTGCCGCCCAGCCCTAAAATGATTGTGGCCGACACCTTGATCCCCGCTTCGCTTGCCCGCGCCAAGGCGCTTTCCATGGCCTTGGGAGATCCCTTGTGGATTCGTTTCAACACCTCCCCAGACCCGGATTCCAGGCCCATGTAGACCAGGGTCAGACGCTTTTCGCGCAACATTTGAAGCTCTGAGGTGCTTTTTTTGTTGAGGTTGACTGGGGTGGCGTAACAGGTCACGCGCTGTAAATCGGGAAAGGTGGCGGCCAGCTTGTCGAGGATGTGTACCAATGTAGCTGTGGGTAGAACCAGCGCGTCGCCGTCGGCCAAAAACACGCGCTTAGCATCCGGCCAATCGGTCGCGGCGTCTTCGATGTCGGCGAACACGTCCGCTACGGGCCGGGCTGAGTACGGCTTATCTTTATACATGGAGCAAAACGTGCAGGCATTGAAGCTGCACCCCAAGCTCGCCTGGATGATAAGGTTCTGGCCTTCGGAGGGCGGACGCCATAAAGGGGTGTCGTAAATCATCATGGCCGCACTGTAGCGTGCTGAGACCCTAGGTCTACATCAAATGATTAACCATTTGATCGTCAGTCACTTACGTCGGATACTCAGGCGACCACTCACCCCCGCGCCCGGAACATGTATGATAACGCCACAAAACACAGGGACCGAACCGGACGCCGCGCATACGGGCCAAACCCGGCACATTTATGAGCGCGCGTTGGGTCATCACCGCGCGGGCCGTCTGGACGAGGCCATCAAGGACTACACCAGCCTCGTACATGCGGCGCCCATGTCGGCGGACCTCTATAACAATTTGGGCGTTGCCCTGCGCGCATCGGGTCGGGCCGATGCGGCGGTGGCGTGTTATCGTCGCTCGTTGGCACTGCGCCCGGGTGCAGCGGGAGTCTACACCAATTTGGGCAACGCGCTGCGCGATTTGGGTGAGGCCGCACGCGCCGTAGAGGCGCATCGCCGCGCCGTTAAGTTAGCGCCTAAATCACCCAAAGCCCTGTTCAACGCCGGTCTGGCTTTGCGCGATGTGGATCAGACCAACGCTGCGCTGGAACACTTTAACCGCGCCATCAAGTTAGAGCCCACTTATGTTCTGGCGCGCGTGGAACATGCGCGGACCTTGCTGCGTATGGGCGATTGGAAGCGCGGCTTTAAGGAACTGGAAATTCGCTTCGCTTTGCCCGGCAGAGATCCCCGCCGTAAGGGTAAGCCGACGTGGAACGGGTCGCCCCTGCAAGACAAAACCATCTTGATTAATTTTGAAAGCGGCGAGGGCATGGCGGTGCTGTTTTCGCGCTTTGCCGCCGCACTCAAGCATATGGGGGCCAAGGTGGTGATGGAATGTCCGGTGCATATGGCGCATCTGTTCAGCGCCGCGCCCGACATTGACGACACGTTAAACTTAGGCGCCCCGGCAACGGGCATTGACGTGCAGATTCCGCTGCTCAGCCTGCCTGCGCGCTTAGGCATCCAGGTTGATAACCTGCCCGCCGAAACGCCGTATTTGGCGGCCCCCAAATTTGGTGCTCGAACCTTGGACGTCCACCCACAGGCGTGCTTGGCGGTGGGCTTGGTCTGGTCCGGCGGTTGGTCCGGGCGGCCTTCAGGCGGACCGCCACGCATCGGCGATATGAAGCTGGAAGACTTAGACGAACTGTTGAGCATTCCCGACCTGCAACTTGTGTCCTTGGAACGCGGCCAGGGTGCGAGTGATATACAGAACCTCGGCATGCAGTCGCTGATCCAGCAGGAGGGCGCGTCAATTATGGACGTTGCCGACTTGGCCTCAGTCATTGATCAGTTAGATTTGGTGATTTGCGTGGATTCAGTGGCCGCCCACGTTGCCGGCGCGTTGGGCAAGCCGGTGTGGCTGTTGGCCCCCCCCGGTGCCGACTGGTGTTGGCTATTGGACCGCGAGGACAGCTCGTGGTATCCCAGCATGCGGATTTTTCGCAAACGTCCCGACCAGTCATGGGCCGATTTAGTCGGCACGGTCCGCGAGGCTCTGGTCGACGTCATAAAAGGAGCGGCATAAGCTCACCGCAAACGAGACATATATTATGAACGACACGTCTAACTCAAATCCCGCCGACGGCGAAATTGTACCGGCTCCTCCCCGCCGCAAGCCGGGATTTTTGTCGCGCCTATTTAGCTCCGTGGCCTTAGGGGATGACCTATCCATTTGCATTGCCCCGTTCATTGATGCCATGGGCCAAGACCATGCGCGCGAACTGGCGACCGTGTTTCAGGGCTTAAAGGGCGTGCACGTTAAAACGTTCCGTGACGTGCCGATCCTCAATTCGGACACCGACCGCGCCGAGCATCTGCCTGCGGCGTGCGGTCAGGCTATGGGCTGGGTGAGTAAATTTAATGCCGATTTGGTGTTGTGGGGCGACATTCCGCCGCCGGGCACCACGTTGTTTATTCACTTTGCCGCCGCGCCGCCGCACGACGATGATCCCGCGGGCACCATTTCTCCGTTTCAGGCGCTTAACCTTCCCGTTGGCTTCGATGCCGAGGCCATTGGCGGCCTTTTGATCGCGTCCGCGCTGGCGGCGATGCACGTCACTGAAGAAGGTAAGCTCAAGAACCGACATGCCCTGGTGGCGGCAACGCTAGAACGCGCCGCTCTGGACATGGAACGCATTCCCAGCGATTTCACCATGCGCGAACAGGCCTCGGTGCAGGCAGCCTACGCCAACGCCCTGGCGACCTTCGGCCACCTGTTTCCGGGCGGCGAGGTGTATCACCGTGCGGCGCTGGCCTATGCCCAGGCGCTCAAAGGTACGTTGCGCACCGAAAGCCCCACAAACTGGGCCTACCTGCAACGAAATCTTGGCACCGTATTACAGGCGTTGGGCGAACGTACCGACGACATTGACACCTTTGACCATGCGGTCGCTGCGTATCGCGCGGCGCTGGAGGTGTTTTCCCGTGAAACCACGCCGTTCCCTTGGGCCACGACGCAAAATCGTTTGGGTGAGGTGCTCTATCGCTTGGACTTAAAAAGCGGCGACACGGACGGGTTGAAGGAAGCGCTGACCCTGTTCCAGGGGACACTCAAGGTCCTGCAGCGCAAATCCACGCCTCTGTTGTGGGCGGACAGTCTGAACAATTTCGGCCAAGCGGCGCAGGTGCTGGGACGTGAGCTGGGCAACAAAGAGGTTATCGAACGCGCGATTACGGCGTGCGAACAAGCGCTGAAAGCGCGCACCCGAGACAAGCACCCGACATTGTGGGCCACCACCCAGAACAACCTGGGCAGCGCCTTGTTTTTGTTGGGGCGCATGACGGGCGAAGAAAAACATTACCAAATGGCACTGGACGCCTTCATGGGCGCGCGCGAGATTTATGAAACCTTAGGCCTGTCGCGCATGGTTGAAGTCACCGACAAGAACATCCAGCACGCCGAATCTCGTTTGCCCGGCGGCAGTAGCAAAAGTGCTTCTGCCGATCCGGCCATGTGGTGGCTGGACGAGGACGATGGGGCTTAAGCCCGGAGCCTAAATACGACGCGACATAGCGCCGGAAATCAGCGCGGCCAAGCCTAAAAATGTGACCGTGGCGATAAATTGCCAGATTAGCAGCAGCACCGTCGCATCGGGCGGGTGATACAAACGCAGCCCCACCGCGCCGAGAGCCGACGCGGCCAAGGTCGCCAGCACCACCGACACGGTTGGCCGGGTGAGGGCCCCACGGCGCAGCAACACCACCATCAACACAGCGGGCGCAAAGCCGGTGGCGACGACGGAGGGATAACAGGTCCAGTGCGGGGCGAAGGAAAATTGCTCCGGCCCAAGCCGCTCAAACAAGCGCCAGCATGTTTCGCTGACCAAGGATAACCAGACCAAGAACGGCACCACCGGCAGCATCCAGACTTTGTCGCTGCGTCCGGGCTGGGCGCTGGCCAGCGCCGCGTACCCGGCACTGAGCGCGGTGGCTAAAATTGCGGCGAGTTCAAGCATAATGCGGGTATCATGGATGCGTTCTAAGGCCAAGCTTAAGTGTTGTTGCTCCACCAGTGCACCCAGAATCAATGACGCCGGCAGCGCCAACGCTAGCCAGCCGAGCAGGCGCTTGCCCGGATGGGGCAGGCGCTTCACCGGCTTTAAGTCTCCGGACAATTCGGCGATTAAATTGTCGGTTGTTTGGGTCATGGTTCACCTTTCGGGGCCATCTCTGCGCGCAGGGCCTTTAGGGCGCGGTGCATGGCGACCTTTAAGGACGCCACAGTCATACCGCTGGCTTCTGACGCTTCTTTAAGGCTCATTTCCTTCAATTTCAACAGTTCTACCGCTTTGCGTTGGCCGGGTGCCAAAAGGTCCATAGCCGCTTTCAATCGATCAATGTCATCGAACACCAAGGCGTCCTCTTCAACCGTATTCGCGCCATCGGCCAAAAAGGTTTCAGGGTATTCGTCGACCAACACTTCGCGCGCGCCGCTGCGATAGGCTTTGCGTAGGTAATCCATCGTGCGCCGCTCGGCGATGGTGTGCAGCCACGGCCCGAACGCCAGCTTCGGGTCATAGGTATGGCGGTTCTTGTGGACCGACAGAAAAACCTCCTGCACCACGTCTTCGGCGCGGTCGGGGTCGCTGATGCGCCGCCCAACGATGGCGCGCAATCTGGGCGCTATGGCGATGAGCAGGCGTTGGTACGCCGCCCCATCGCCTTCTTGGGCGCTTGCCATCCACTGTGGCCATTGGTCTTCGTCGTGCATCCGGCCCCGCAAAATTATTTACCCATGAGTGTAACCCATTGTCGTCTGGTGGCGAAAGCATTGGGGAAGGGCAAAATTGTTTCGCCCCATTTTGAGACCCCAAGGCCGAACAGGCCCGTTTGAGACCCCAAGGCCGAACAGGCCCCTTTTTAATCTAGGAGGATTACATGACCGTCAAGACTTCAACCAAAACCCCGATTATTTTGGCCGCTGCTATGGCTGCTGCCCTCGCCACCACCGCCACCGCTCCGGCATATGCTGCGGAAATGGAAAAGTGCTACGGCATCACCAAGGCTGGTATGAACGATTGTCAAACCGCTAACAGTTCCTGCGCCGGTACCGCCAAGATGGATCACCAAAAAGATGCTTTCATTGCCGTGCCTAAGGGCACCTGCGACAAGATCGCTGGCGGCACCCTCAAGCCTATGTAGAAACAAGGATACCGCGCAGATGGATCGCAAACTCCCGATTGCGCGTGACTTTGATACCCCGGTCCCGGCACGTGCTGGGATCGGGCTTAAAGCGCAACACGATCAAGACATTATAGACTGCTTGCCCGACCACATCGGCTGACGGGCTCGTCAGCACCCATAATTTAGGCCTGGACGCCATCGGTCCTCGTTGTGCATCGGACCCCGCAAAATTATTTACCCATGAGTGTAACCCGTTGTAGTCTGGTGGCGAAAGCATTGGGGAAGGGCAAAACCATTTCGACCCCACTGTTTCGACCCACTGTCGAACCCAAGGCCAAATCGGCCCGTTTTAATCTAGGAGGATTACATGTCCGTCAAGACTTCAACCAAAACCCCGATTATTTTGGCCGCTGCTATGGTCTCCGCCCTCGCCACCACCGCCACCGCTCCGGCATATGCTGCGGAAATGGAAAAGTGCTACGGCGTCGCCAAGGCCGGACACAACGATTGCCAAACCGCCAACGGTTCCTGCGCCGGCAGCGCCAAAATGGATCGTCAAAAAGATGCCTTCATTGCCCTGCCGAAGGGGACCTGCGGCAAGATCGTTGGCGGCACCCTTAAACCCATGTAGAAACAAGGATACCGCGCAGATGGATCACAAAATCCCGACCGCGCGTGACTTTGATGCCCCGATCCCGGCACGTGCCGGGATCGGACTCAAGGCGCAACACTATCAAGACATTAAGGACCGCCTGCCCGACCATATCGGTTGGCTGGAGGTCCACAGCGAAAATTATTTTGGGTCCGGTGGCCAAGCACTGGCTTGGCTGGATGCATTACGCCAAGATTTTTCCGTATCGCTGCACGGGGTCGGGTTGTCATTGGGCAGTGCCGGACCGCTGGACGCGCACCATTTGGCACGCTTGAAGAATTTAGCATCCCGTATCGAACCGGGCCAGGTCAGCGAGCATTTGTCATGGTCGACGGCCCAAGGCGATTATCTCAACGACCTCATTCCGCTACCCTATACCTCAGAGGCCCTCGACACGTTTTGTCAGCACGTGGACCACATGCAAGACGCGTTGGATCGGCGGGTGCTGATTGAAAATCCGTCGGCTTATATGCGCTATGAACATTCCACCATGCCTGAGACCGAGTTTTTGTTGGCGGTGGCCACGCGCACCGGTTGCGGCATTTTGCTGGATGTTAACAACGTGTTCGTCAGCGCCCATAATTTAGGCCTGGACGCTAAGGCCTATATCAACACCATCCCCGGCCATCTGGTGGGGGAAATTCATTTGGGCGGACACTTTGACGCGGACGTTGGTGGCGAAATTCTCAAAATCGACGATCACGGATCGAAGGTGCGACCGGAGGTGTGGGACCTTTATGAACACACCATCGCCCGCTTTGGTCCGAAGCCGACGTTGATTGAATGGGATTCGGACGTGCCGGACTTAGACGTCTTGGTCAGCGAAGCCGCGCGCGCCGACGCGGTGCTGGACCTTTATACGATGGAGGTCTCCCATGCTCACACTGGCTGAGCTGCAAGCGGCGGTGCGCGACACGGTGCTGGGCGGCGACGCCACGAGCCTCAGCGGTGTGGTCGCCGATGATCGCCTGGGCCATGCGCGCCGTCTTCAGGTCTATCGTAACAACACCACCATCTTGCTGGGTGAAGCCCTGGGCGCGAACTTCCCGGTGGTCCAAGCGCTGGTGGGGGAGGTGTTTTTCTCGGCCCTGGCGAAGAGGTTCGTGCGCCTTCATCCGCCGCGTTCGCCGTGCCTGTTTGAGTACGGCGCGGACTTCGCGGCTTTCATCGCCGACGATCCGCAAGCCGCCACGCTGCCTTATTTAGCCGACGTGGCGCGCCTGGATTGGGCCGTGGCCGAAGTCGTTCACGCCGCCGATACACAGGTCTTGGATACGGGGGCGTTGGGCGCCATCGGGCCTTCTGACTATGGACGGATCGCGTTCACGCCGCACCCGGCCCTGCGTTTGATTGATTCGGACTTCCCCATCCATGCGATTTGGGCGCTGCACCAACCGGGCGCTGACTTGGACGCGGGCGTGAATTTGGATCTGGGCGGTGAGGCGGTCATGGTGACGCGCCCCGGCCGAGAGGTGTTGCTGACGGTGCTGCCTTCGGGCGGCGTTGAATTCACCCGCCACTTGAGCACGGGCGCGGAGCTTGGTGATGCGTTCGCCACAGCGCAACACGCCGACGAAACATTCAACCCGGCCCAAATTTTAGGCACGCTGCTGGGCCTTGGGGCCTTTGCCGGGTTCACTCTCACGGAGGCCTTTCCCCCATGACCACATTTATCCACACCGCCTTTGCTAAGGTGCGCACCATACCCGATGGACTTTTGGTGTTGACCGCGCGCCTTGGCATCGCCGCGTATTTTTTGCGCGCCGGCCAAACCAAGGTGGACGGATTTGAGCTCACGTCCGGCGCGCGCTACCTGTTTGCCGAAGAATACAAGGTGCCGCTGTTGCCGCCCGACGTGGCCGCATGGATGGCGGTGGGGGCGGAACACATCTTTCCCATGTTATTAGTGTTAGGTTTGGCGACGCGTCTGTCGGCGTTGGGGCTGTTGGGCATGACGGCGGTTATTCAGCTGTTCGTGTACCCTGCAAGCTGGCCCGACCACTTGCTATGGACCGCAGCCCTGTTGCTCATAGCCGCGCGCGGGCCGGGATGGCTGGCCCTGGACACCCCGCTGTGCCGCAAACTGTGCAAGCCCACCCCCAAACTTTAAAACAGGGGGGGAGGGGTAAAGCCCCGACAAAGGCCCCTACCGCGAAGCGGCGTAGCCGCGTGCGACGCTAAGAGGCCCCGGGCCTTAAGGGGCCCGCAAGCCAAGGAAGGCGCAGCCGCCCGCCCGGCACTTGAGGGGCAAGTAACGCGAAAAAAGAGCCACCCGAGTGGGGCGGCTCTTTAAATTATGGTGGACCCAGAGCGATTCGAACGCCCGACCTTCTGATTCGTAGTCAGATGCTCTATCCAGCTGAGCTATGGGTCCATAATGCTGCACTTAAGTCTGCGAAAGCGGGCGATAATTAACGCACGCACAGAGGTAACGCAAGCACTAGATCGAGTTTTTTTCGGAGCGCTTACGCCAGCCCTCTGTTAGGCTGTTCATATAACGCCTCGTTACTACAGGACTTTTCTTGAAATCCGCGCTTGCCGCAGCTTGGGCCTTTGGGTAATATCGCTGAAAAATAGTATGGGGGTAGATTATTTCAGTCGTTGGAATGTTGCTCTCATTCCTGGGGGAAGACCTTTTCGAGGCGAATTCTGCCCCATTCACGGTGGTGTTTTGTCAAAGGTTTCAAGTTTTTTATTAAAGGCGAACTCGCGCAATGAATTTTTCGAAGTTCCGGGCAATGATCGTAGGGGCAGCGCTTTTATTGCCAGCCTGTTCGTTCTCCGAATCCGCCCTCTGGCCGTCACTCACCGGGGAAGACCCCGCTGCTGAGGCCACGCCACAGGCGTCTCAACCCGTATCGGTGGCTCAAACCAGCCAGCCGGATATGAACAGTGGCGCAGGGATACAGCCCCCGCAACTGGGCTCAACCAACTTCCAGCCGGTTGGCGTCTCGCCGGGGCAGGACACGGGAACGTTTGTTGGCCGCAAGGTTGTTGAACTGCGGTCTGAGTTACAGCGTCTGCAAGACAGCGTCGGCGTAAATAATGGCGAGCTGCAGCAAATGCGCGCGAATATGGTCGCCAACTCGCAGAATTATCACGCCACCGTCGCCAACGTGAACGCACGTTTGCAGGTGGGCACCACGCCGGGCAACCCGATCTTGGTGCAGCAGTTCAACGACGCGCAGGTCGCCCTCGACAACTTAAATAGCGACATTGCCACCATGAACAAGCTGGCAACCGCAGTTTCCGGCATGTCGACGATGAGCAATTATCTGTCCGAATCGACCCGCGCCGCCTTTGGCGTTTCCGGCGCGATCGACGAAGACCATCGTCAATTGGCCGTTCTGCAAGACGAAGTCGACCAGACTGTGGTGCTGATCGAGCGTCTGCTGACCGAAGTCACCGACGACATTCGCCGCCAAAGCAACTATGTGGCGACGGAGCGGTCCAACCTGAACACCTTGGCGTCAGGCATCAAATCCGGTGAAATTTATGGTGCCAGCCTGTCGAATGTGGCCACCGCCGCTTCCGGCCCCGGCCCCGTTGCCGGCAAGCCGATGGACACGTCGGGTCGCCGTCCCTTGGTGGTTATTCGCTTTGACCGCGATAAGGTTCCGTACCAACAGGCCCTCTATAATGCCGTGGGCCGCGTTTTGGAACGTCGTCCTAACTCGGCCTTCGATTTGGTCGCCGTGGCTCCGGCTTCCGGCGGTCCGGCCCGTGTTGCATTGAACTCCAACAAGGCCCGTCGTCACGCGGAAGAGGTGCTGCGCTCGCTGACCGGAATGGGTCTGCCGCCCGCGCGCATTGCCGTGTCGGCCAAAACGTCGAATAAGGCCAGTGCCAACGAGGTTCACCTGTATCTGCGGTGATCTCGTGCCTAAAGCTTTAAAAAAACGCCGGTTCCTGAAAAGGGTCGGCGTTTTTTTAGCTCTTGTGCACGTGTTTCAAAGCGTTGCAAATTTGCAACATATTAGAGAAAAAGAGTACAGTGCTACATAAATACTACTTGCAACACCTCTAAAGCGGGTAGATTTCTGGCACATTAGGTTTGGCGGTAGCTAGGAGCATCCGCCTCACACCAAACAGGTATTGGTCCCTGGGAATATCCCCGGGATTTCATATGGGGGAAACTAACACATGACGAGCACGCTTAAACTTCAACTGTTGTCCGGCGTCGCCGCCGCAGCCGTAACGGTTATGACCGCAGGCATCGCGAACGCCACCAACGGCATGATGCCAGCGTGCATCGGCACTGACCGCTGCGGTATGGGTGGTGCAGGACTCGCGATGGGTACGTCCGCTACCGACGCTGCAATCAATCCGGCATTAGGCGCCAACCTTGGCAACACCTATCAGGTCAACTTGGGCCTGTTTAAAGCTGATATTAAGGGCGCTACATTGAACGGCCCAAATGCTTCGGTCGACAGTGGCGCACAAAAGACGTCCAAATCGGTGATGCCGAACGGCTCCCTGGCCGTCAACTATGTTATCGACGACACAAAGAACTTTAATATTTATGTTGGCCCCGGCGGCGGCGGTGCAGCATATTGGCCCGTATCTCGCACGGGGGGGGCTGCATCTGTCAATGATAAGACCATGGATTATAAAATGATCCATGTGCAGCCATCAGTGTCCTTCAAATACAACGGTGCGTCCTATGGTGTCGGCGCAGTGTTGAGTCGCGGCAGCATTAAAACAAACTCCGCGTATGGCAATGTCGCTGGCGCCGACAACAGCACGAATTCCTTTTATGGTGCGGGCTTCCATCTCGGTGGTGTTTGGGAATTACCTAAGGGCGTCAAGGCGGCCTTGGCCTACCGTTCGCCAATCTGGCATCAGCACACAGGCACTGCCTACAATAACAAGGTCTTTCTTTCTCCGATCGACACGCCGCAGCAATTTAGTGCGGGCATTGCGTTTGAAGCGACCAAGGGTTTGACACTTGCGGCTGACATCAAACACGTCACCTACAGTGAGACTGAAACCATTGGCACAGAGCCTACAGCTGGCGGCTTTGGCTGGGAAAATCAGACGATCTTCATGTTAGGTGCCGAATATGCCATGAATGATATGACCACGCTACGCGCGGGTTTCAACCATGGTGACTCGCCTATTGCTGCTGGCAAAACCTGGGAAAACTTCTTGTATCCGGCTACGGTTGAAGATCACTTCACCGTTGGTGCCAGCCATAAGATCGGTGGCGGCATGGAATTGGGTTTTAGTGCTTACATTGCCCCAGAAGCGACACAAACTGACGATGGCAGTGCCAACGGTGGTAAGGGTACCTACTTGAAGCACAGCCAGAAGGGCTTCCAGCTTTCATTTAAAAATGAATTCTAAGCCGCTTCGGTTCTAGCCGAATAAAAACCGCCCGGTGGAAACGCCGGGCGGTTTTTTTATGGTTTTCCTATGACCCAGATGGGTTCACACTAGAGACCATGAAAACGTACATCCTTCGCGCCATGATCATAAGCGGGCTGCTGGGCTTCAGCGGGTCGGCGTTTGGTGACACCATAGCTGAGCAGCTGACCCTGCCGCCTGGCTTTGCCATCTCGACCTTTGCCGAGGCACCGGGCGCACGCAGTCTGGCGCTCGCACCCGAGCTGGGCGTCGTGTTCGTCTCGACCCGAAGCGATACCATTTACGCTGTCCCCCTAACCGATGAAGACGGTCAGCATCCGACCTACCCGGTTCTCAGGGGTTTGAACGTCGCCAACGGCATTGCGTGGAAGGACGGTTTCCTCTACGTGGCGGAGCAGCACCGCCTGACCCGCTATTTCGTCCCCAGCCTAGATGCCTTGCCGGATGCCAAGGCAGAAATTCTCTATGACAAATTGCCGGACAAACGCGGCCATGGTTGGCGCTATATTGCGTTTCATAGCGACGGCGCGTTGTACATGGGTATCGGTGCGCCGTGTAACGTCTGCACCCCCCAGGGGCTGGAAGGCACCATCACGCGCTTTCGCCCCGGCCACTGGGACCAGCCCGAAATCGTTGCCCGTGGTGTGCGCAACTCGGTGGGGTTTGATCAGCACCCCAAAACCGGAACACTGCACTTTTCCGATAACGGTTCCGACGGCATGGGCGATGATAGCCCGGCCGATGAAATGAACGCCCTGAGCGGTGAGGGGCAACACTTCGGCTTTCCCTGGTATGGTGGCGGGCGCGATCGCACATCTCAGATGAGATTGATACCCGCGCCGAAATCCACATTTCCGGTGGTCGAATATCAGGCCCATGTGGCCCCACTGGGCGTAGACTTCTATTCAGGCACACATTTCCCAGCTGAGTTCCAAGGCGACGCCTTCGTCGCCCAACACGGATCGTGGAACCGCTCATCGCGCGTTGGTTATCAAGTTGTGCGCGTGCGCTTTAATGACCGCGGCCAAGTGATCGGTCATGAGCCGTTTATCAGCGGCTGGCTGCGTCCCAATAGCGAAGTGGTCGGTCGACCGGTGGATTTGGAAGAACTTCCCGATGGCTCCCTTTTGATCAGTGATGATTTCAAGGGCCGCATATACCGGGTGGTTTACAAAAAGCCCTGAGCCAAGGTCAGCACAGCAAGATATCGTCCACCCTTGGCGATGATCACCAACACGGCGAACAGCCAAAAATTCACCCGTAGAAACCCGGCGGCGAAGGTGATGGGGTCGCCGATGATCGGCACCCAGCTGAGCAACAGGCTCCACACCCCCCATTTGGAAAACCAGCGGTCCGCCTTGTCCAGGTCGTCTTCTTTAAAGGGGAACCACTTTTTACCTTGCCAGTGCAGGCACCAGCGTCCCAGCATCCAGTTGACCATGGCCCCGAGCGTATTGCCTAAGGTGGCGACACCCCACAGAAGCACCAGATCAAAGCCACCCGCCGCCGTCAGTCCGGCCAGCACGGCTTCGCTGGAAAACGGTAAAATGGTTGCGGCGAGAAAGGCGGAAAAGAACAAGCCCAGATAGCCGTTCATGCCGGCTTAGACTCCGACGTTGTCGATAAGCCGCGCCCGGCCCAACCACGCGGCGGCGACGACGCGGGCCGAGCGGTCTGGGTCGAAACGGCCCAGCGGCAGCAGGGTATGGGCATCGGCTACAACCACATAATCGACCGGGCCAAAGCCAGCTTGGGTGAGGGCTTCGCGGGCGTTGCGTTCCAAGCGCCCGGCGTCTGCACCGGCGCGGAAATTCTCGGCCACGGTTTGTAAAACCTCATGCAGCTTAGGGGCGTGGGCGCGCTCAGAGTCTATCAAATAGGCGTTGCGCGACGATAGGGCCAAGCCGTCCGGTTCGCGCACCGTCGGCACGCCATGAATTTTGGTGGGGATGCACAGATCAAACACCAGCCGCCGAACGACTTGCAGTTGCTGGTAATCTTTTTCGCCAAAAAAGGCGTGGTCGGCTTGGGCCATGTTCAATAATTTGGTCACCACCGTGGCAACACCGGTGAAGTGACCCGGGCGGCACAGGCCTTCCAGAACGGCGTCAAAGTGCGTGACGGTGACTTGGGTCATTTCGTTCGGGCTGATCATTTCATCAACCGTAGGGGCGAACAGCACATGCGCGCCCGTGGTCTCGATCAAACTATAGTCTGCGGCTTCATCGCGGGGATAGGCGTCGAAATCTTCGCCTTCGCCAAACTGGCTGGGGTTCACGAAAATGGTGACGATCACCCGGTCGCAGGTGGACAGAGCGATATCCATCAGCGCCGTGTGACCGTCGTGCAGCGCGCCCATGGTGGGCACCAGTCCGACGCTCAACGACTCCCGCCGCCACGCCTGGACGCACGCGCGCAACGCACCCACGGTGCGGACGACGGTTAGCGGTTCAGTCGTCATGGGGTATCTTTTTTAGGCATGCCATAGCAGTGTTCAGGCCCAGGAAACGTTCCGGACTTGACCTCGTCGGCGTACAGGCGCGCGGCCTCGGCAATGCCGGAGCCCAAATCCATATAGCGTTTGACGAAGCGGGGGGTGAAGTCGGTGAACAACCCGGCCATGTCTTCGGTGACGAGGATCTGTCCATCACACGCGGGCGAACCGCCGATGCCGATGGTCGGCACCTCGACTTCATCGGTGATGCGCCGGGCTACGGGTTCCATCACACCTTCGACCACCAGTCCAAACGCACCCGCGTTGGCCATGGCCTTGGCGTCTTCAACAATAAGACCGGCCTCGGCTGCATCACGTCCACGGGCCTTAAAGCCGCCCGAGGTATTCACCGACTGCGGCATGAGACCTACGTGGCCCAACACCGGAATGCCGCGCTCTGTCAAAAAGGCGACGGTTTCGGCCATTTCCGCACCGCCTTCGATCTTGACCCCGGCGCAGCCTACTTCCTTCATAATGCGCGCCGCATTGCGAAACGCCATTTGCGGGCTTTCTTGATAGCTGCCAAACGGCATGTCGACGATGACACAGGCGCGCTTGGCCCCGCGCATCACCGCTTGGCCGTGGGCGATCATCATGTCCAAGGTGACGCCGACGGTGGTGTCTAAGCCGTATAGCACCATGCCGAGGCTATCGCCCACCAACAAAAGGTCCGTATGAGCATCCAACAGGCGTGCGGTGAGCACGGTATAGGCCGTGAGGCACACCAAAGGCTCAGCCCCTAAGCGGCGCTTGCGTGCGCGGATGTCGGGGGCAGTGAGGCGGCGCGCGGCACCGTTGATATCTATGGGTTTGCGAGTGCTCATAACCGTGTTCCAGCCATTATAAAGTTCGTTAGCAAAATATAGGCACACTCTGGGACAAACGCAAAGGCTTGGGCGCTTAGTCGTCCCGGTCTCCCGGATCACGTCCGCCCCTCCCCCGCAAGCCCCACCACGTCACGGCGATGAAACACACCACCATGACAATTAAGCCAGGCGCGCCCACGGCGTCTACAATGGCGGTCAATCCCATGGCTGCGTCCTCCGGCGCTAAAGCTTCAGTTTAAGCCCTCAAAGCGACGATGAACAGGCGGCGAAAGGGGAACAGGGTGGTGCCGTCGGCGCGTTGTGGGTACGCGGTGCGCAGCTTGTACGCCAAGGCTTCGGTGAAGGCGTTGCGCTGGCCGTCCGCCAAAGCGTCGGTAAGCGGTTTGAGCGCGGTTGAACTGATCCAGTCCAGCACCGGGTCGTCGCCGGTCATAATTTGCATGTATTCGGTCTGCCAGATGTCCACGGTTTGAGCGTGGGGGGTTAGCCAGCCGTAATAATCATCGGGGCTTGCCACGGGGCTTGGGCGCAGCAGCGGGACCAAAATCTCGGCCCACGGGCCATCCTCGGCCACGGCGCGCATCAACGTATGCGAGGGTGCGCTGTATTGGTTGGGCATTTGCACCGCCAGCACGCCGCCGGGCGCGACACATCCCATCAGGCGCGGGAACAGGGCGTCGTGGTGATCCAGCCAGTGCAGGGCGGCGTTGGAAAAGATCAGGTTTTGGGGGGCGTCCGGCTGCCACCCGGCGGCGTCGGCCTGAACCCAGGCGGCTGCGTCGCCGAACGTCTCGCGTGCGACCGCCAGCATCTCGGGCGAGCTATCAACGCCGGTGATTAAGGCTCCGGGAAAGGCTTGGGCCAAGGGCGGTACAACGCTGCCGGGTCCACAACCGAGATCGGTGACCCGCTCAGCGCTGTCCAGCGGCACGCGCGCCAGCAGGTCCAGCGCCGGGCGCAGGCGTTGGTCTGCGTATTTAAGGTAAGCACCGGGAGTCCAGCGCATAGCAGCCTCACAATATTTTCATCAAAAAGCGTACGATTTTACGGGTGCGTTCGCCGAACAGGCTGGCGGTATAAAAGCTTCCCGCCGCCCGTTTGCTGATTTCGCCCAGGGTGGGATAGGGGGCCACGGTGGATGCCAGGGCGCCGATTTTCAGGCCTTGCTCCAGGGCCAGAACCCACGTCTGGATCAACTCGCCCGCGTGGGGGCCGACTATGGAACAGCCCAGGATTTTGCCGCGCTTGGTGACAACGGCCTTGATCAGGCCTTCGGTATTGCGTTCGGCCTGGGCGCGGTCGTTGTCGGAAAATTCCCAACTCAGCACCTTAATTGTATCGCCATACGTTTCGCGCGCCTTGGCTTCGGTGAGGCCCACGTGCGCCAGTTCGGGATCGGTGTAGGTGACCCACGGAACGAAGTCCGTCTTGGCCTTGGCGGGCAGTTTGAACAGGGCGTTGCGGATGACGATGCCTGCGTGCAGGCCCGCCACATGGGTGAACTGCAGCCCGCCCGCTACGTCGCCAATGGCGAATATACGGCGGTTGGATACGCTGCGCAGGCGTTGATCGACCTCGATCCCCTTCGGCGAGAAATCGACCCCGGCGTGTTCCAGGCCTAAGCCCTGCACATTGGCGCGCCGTCCCGCCGACACCAACAGGTGCGAGCCTTTGATGACGTGCGCGCGCCCATCCGTATCCGTGACGACAATTTCGGGGGCATCTTTGGTGCCTTGGGTGCGCACGACCTTAACCCCTTCGTGCAGCACGAGACCGTCTTCCAACAGGCGCGTGCGCACCACGTTGACCAAATCCGGGTCGTCCTTGGGCAAGATTTTAAACATCTCCAACACGGTGACGTTGGAGCCTAAGTGACGAAACGCCTGGGCCAGTTCACAGCCAATCGGCCCGCCGCCGATGACGATCAGGTGCTCGGGGATGGTGTCTAGGTCAAACACATTTTCGTTGGTCAGCACGTCTAGGGTGCTGATGCCTTCAATGGGCGGTACGAAGGCGCTGGACCCGGTGGCGACGACGAAGGACTTGGCGTTTACTATCGCATCGCCCGCCTGAACGGTGGTGGGATCGACGAAGGTTGCGGCCTGTTTGAGGACTTGGACGCCGAAGCCTTCGAATCGCTCCACACTGTCATTGGGGGCAATGGCGTCGATAACGCTGTGCACGTGGGCAAAAACTTTTTTTCCGTCGGCGGACACCTTGCCGATTTTGATGCCGAACCGGGCAGCGCGCCTAGCATTTTCAGCCGCATGGCCCGCCGCCAGCAAGGCCTTGGACGGCACGCAGCCGGTGTTGAGGCAATCGCCGCCCATGTCACCTTTTTCAATCAGCACCACCTTGGCGCCCATCTGGGCCGCGCCTGCCGCAACCGACAGGCCGCCGGACCCGGCGCCGATGATGCAGATGTCACAGGTGATGGTCTGGCTCATGCGCGACCTTTGATCTTTTTATAGATGATGGGAACCAGCGACAGTGCCGCCAGACCGAGTATCGGGTACAAAAAGCCGGGCTCGAAAATGATGCCCAAATTGGGTGTGCCACCCTGTTCAAATACTTCACCCAATCCAGCGCCGACGTGGGCGTAAACGAAGGTGCCGGGAATAATGCCAAAGAAGGTGGCGATGATGTAGGTGGTGAGCTTCACGTCCAATAGGGCCGGAACCAAATTCACCAGCCAGAACGGGAACACCGGCACCAGACGCAAAAATAACAGATAGCTGAACGCGTTTTTGCGAAAGCCGTCTTTCATCTTCGCCATGTTGGTGCCGACGCGATCTTGGAACAGGTCGGCAAAGGCATAGCGCGCGGCCAAGAAAATAACCATAGCGCCCATGGTCGCCCCCATCACCACATAAGCCGCTCCCAGGGTACCGCCGAACAGAAATCCGCCCGTCAGGGTCAATATCGTGCCGCCGGGCAGGGATAAGCTGACCACCACCACATAGACGGCGAAAAACGCGGCCACGGCGAGCACTTGGTTGGCCGAAGTCCAGGCCAAGATATCGGCGCGATTTTGCGCCAACGTCTCGAAACTCAGCACATTTTGGAAACCGCCGACAAAAAAGACCGTAAAGGCGATAAAGACCACCGCCACCGGAATGTAGCGTTTCAACCCCCGGGGTTTGGGTTGTCCGGGTTCGAGAACCGCATCGTATTCGACGATGGGTTCATCGGAAGGCAGCACTGTTTCACCTTGGTTTTCGGGCGTTTCGGCCATTTTTTAGGTCTCTCTTTCGGGGAGGTCGGTCGCGTATACAGCCGCTAATATGAAGGGCTTCGCGCTATTGTACCAGCCTCAAACAGCCGTAAGCACCGCCATTTAGCTAAATCCCGGTCAGAAAAGGCTCATATCATCCACAGTTGGCGTTGACTTACCCGGCGCAAGCCCTTATACACCGGGCCTTGATCGAGATAACGGAGATACCCTGTGAAACGTACATTCCAGCCGAGCAACATCGTTCGCAAGCGCCGCCATGGCTTTCGCAGCCGTATGGCGACCGTAGGCGGTCGTCGCATCATCGCAGCCCGTCGCGCCAAAGGCCGTAAGCGCCTGTCCGCTTAAAGCCGGGTCCATGTCGCAGCAGCTTTTGCGCTTGAAACGCCGTCCGGACTTTCTCCGGGTGGCAGGGACGCGCAAAAAGTGGGCGGCACCTGGTTTAATCCTACAGGTCAGAAGCCACCCGGCGGACGGAAACCCGGCCCGCGCGGATGGTTTTTTGCGCGTTGGCTTCACGGTCAGCCGCAAGGTCGGCAATGCGGTGCACCGCAATCGTGCGAAGCGCCGCTTGCGTGCACTGGCCGCCGAAATTCTGCCCACCCACGCCGACGTGGGATACGATTTGGTGATCATTGGCCGTCGCGCTACGCTCACCCGCCCGTATGCAAAGTTGATGGGTGATTTGCTGCAAGCTTTGGATAAGATGGGCGTCGCCCGGGACCATCCCGGCCAGCCGTCCGAACAGGTTTAGGAAGCGTCATGTCTGCGCCCGTGAGACCAACTCAGAACCCGGTTACGTGGGTTTTCCGCGTTTTGATCAAGGGTTATCAGTGGTTAATCTCGCCCGTGCTGCCGGGCAATTGTCGTTTTTATCCCACCTGTTCATCTTACGCCCTGCAAGCTTTGGACAGCCACGGCCCCTTAAAAGGCGGGTGGTTGGGCCTAAAACGCATTTTACGCTGTCATCCTTGGAATGACGGCGGTTATGATCCTGTGCCGCCTGGGCATATGGATTCAAAACACGACCATCATCACGAGGCGGACGGCTCTTGTGGCCACGCCGAACATAACGTTTAACCTCTACACTTAGAGCCCATTGCCGCAAAGGCAGGGCAGCTTGGGGACTGGGACACAGCAATGGACAACCGCAATCTCTTACTGGCCATCGTAATTTCTGTCGTGATTTTGGTTGGTTTTGATTATTTCAATCCCAAGGCTCCGCCGCCGCCCGCTCAGGTCGTCAGCGCCGACAACACGCCCACCGCGGCCAATGCTCCGGCCACGCCCGGTGGCGCAATCCCGAGTGCACCCGGCACGCCCCAAACCGCCGTAGCCGCGGTAGACGCGTTCAAATCGGTGGCCGAGCTGGTGGCAAGCGAAGCCCGCGTGTCCATCACGTCGCCCAGCCTCACCGGTTCGCTGTCGCTCAAAGGGGCGCGGATCGACGATTTGATCCTCAACGGCTATAACGAAACCATCGAAAAAGACAGCCCCAAAATCCGCCTGCTGTCACCGCGCGGGGCCGAAAACGCGTACTACGCCGAACATGGCTGGGTCGCACCCGCTGGCGTCAAGGTTCCCGGTGCCGACACCCTATGGACGGCGAACCGCACCGTCTTGTCGCCCGAAAGCCCGGTTACGCTCACCTGGGATAACGGTGACGGCTTGACGTTTGTGCGCACCATCGCCTTAGACAAAGATTTCATGTTTAGCGTGACGCAGCGTGTCACCAACACCACGGGTGCCTCAGTGGCGCTGCACCCGTATGCGCTGGTCTCGCGCTGGGGTACGCCCGAGACATCGGGCCTATACGTGCTGCACGAAGGCCCGCTGGGTGTGTTCGACGACACCCTTGACGAGATGAGCTACTCAGACCTGCAAGACGATGGTGAATTGAAGTTCCCGTCCACCGGCGGCTGGCTTGGCTTTACCGATAAGTACTGGCTGACCACCTTGGTTCCGGACCAGACCTCCGCCGTCAATGCGCGGATGCTCTATTCCAAGACTGGCAATGTCGAAAAATATCAGGCTGATTTTGTCGGTAGCGAAATCATTGCGCAGCCCGGTGCCATGGTTGAAACCACCAGTCACTTCTTTGCCGGTGCAAAAGTGGTCTCCCTGCTGGACGGCTACACCGAATCGTTAGGCATCTCCAATTTTGATTTGGCGATTGATTTCGGCGTTCTTTACATGCTGACCAAGCCGATTTTCTACGCCATGGATTATATCTATGGCGTGGTCGGTAACTTCGGCGTTGCAATCTTATTGCTGACGGTGGGGATCAAGCTGTTGCTGTTCCCGCTGGCCAACAAGTCTTATGTGTCCATGAGCCGCATGAAAAAACTGCAGCCCGAGGTCAAGAAGCTGCAAGAACGTTTCAAAGAAGACAAGATGCGTCTCAATCAAGAAATGATGGCGCTGTATAAAAAAGAAAAGGCCAACCCGGCGGCGGGCTGTTTGCCGATCTTGGTGCAAATTCCGATTTTCTTCGCCCTTTATAAGGTGCTGATGGGAACCATCGAAATGCGCCACGCGCCGTTCTTTGGCTGGATTCAAGATTTGAGCGCCCGTGACCCGGCCTCTGTATGGACCGCTTTTGGCTTGATCCCGTGGGATCACCTGTCGGTCATTCCGGTGCCGTTGGACATTGGCATCTGGCCGATCATCATGGGCTTTACCATGTGGTTCCAGCAACGCCTGAACCCGGCCCCGGCCGACCCCATCCAAGCTAAGGTGTTTTTCTATCTGCCGTTTATTTTCACCTTCATGCTGGCCAGCTTCTCGGCCGGTCTGGTGATTTACTGGGCGTGGAACAACACCCTGTCGATTTTGCAGCAATGGACGATCATGCGGCGCATGGGCGTGAAGGTCGGAAACTGATCCGTATTGGGCACGTGACATTATGAATGACGTAGCGCCCCCCTTGGCCCCCTTGGCCGTTGAAGAGAGCTTCACGGCGGATGAGATCGAAACCGGACGCCTGCTGTTCGCCCAGGAATGTACATTCTTGTTGGGTGCGGCAGGTCTGGACCAGATCCCTGAATCCAACATGCCGGAAATCGCTTTCGCCGGACGCTCCAACGTGGGCAAGTCGTCGCTGGTGAACGCGCTCACCGGGCGCAAGACCCTGGCCCGCACCTCGCACACACCGGGGCGCACCCAACAGGTCAACTTCTTCGATCTGGGCGCGCGCATGATGATCGCCGACCTGCCCGGTTACGGCTATGCCCGTGCCCCGAAGGCGCAGGTGGAAAAGTGGACCCGGCTGGTCAATGCTTACCTAAAAGGACGCCAGCAGTTGCTGCGCGTGTTGGTCTTGATCGACGCGCGCCACGGCATCAAGGACGTGGACCGCACGGTGATGAAGATGCTGGATACCTCCGCCGTGTCGTATCAGGTGATTCTGACTAAGGTCGATAAGGTTAAGGCCGGGCCATTGGGAAAGCTGTTGGAAAATATGCATGGCGAGGTCTCGCGCCATGTTGCCGCGCACCCGATTATTCGCTGCACCAGTTCGGCGAAGAAGCAGGGTATTGAGGAACTGCGTGCCGAGCTTGCGCGCCTTGCCGGGCAATAGACCGCAAACCTCTGGCCTCAAACGACTATTTAATGTAGGTTGCCGCCATTATGGCTGATGATGCAAAAATAAAGACCGACCCGGAATCCCCGCCCGACGCGTGGCTGAAGCAAGCTAAGACCCTGTCGGAGGCACTGCCGTTCATGCGCCGCTATGCGGGGCAGACTCTGGTGATTAAATTCGGTGGCAATGCCATGGGCGATCCGTCCTTGGCGGAACTGTTCGCGCGCGACATCGTGTTGCTGCGTCAGGTGGGATCTAACCCTATCGTCGTGCACGGCGGCGGGCCGCAAATCGGTGCCATGCTGGATAAGCTGGGCATCAAAAGCGAATTCATCCAAGGCCTGCGGGTCACCGATCAGGCCACCGTGGACGTGGTGGAAATGGTGCTGACCGGATCCATCAACAAAAATATCGTCACCCAGATCAACGCCCAGGGCGGCTTCGCCGTGGGTCTGTCGGGCAAAGACGGTAACTTGATTATGGCCGACAAGCTTAAACGCACGGTCAAGGATGCAGATTCCAACATTGAGCGGATTCTCGACTTAGGCCTAGTGGGCCAGCCCAAAACCATCTTGCCGCATGTCTTGGATTTTTTCGAAGAAAGCGACATCACGCCGGTGATCGCCCCCATTGGCGTCGGCCCTAAGGGTGAAACCTTGAACATCAACGCCGACACCGCCGCCGGTGCCATCGCCGGTGCCATGGATGCAAAACGGTTGTTGATGCTGACCGACGTCAAGGGTGTGCTGGACGCAGACGGCAAGTTAATCGCGAAGATGAGCGCCACGGACGCCAAGAAACTCATCAAGGACGGCACCATACATGGCGGTATGATTCCCAAAGTGGAAACGTGCCTGGACGCCATCGACGACGGTGTCGAAGCCGCCGTCATCATCGACGGCCGCATCCCCCACGCCCTGCTGCTGGAACTGTTCACTCAGCACGGTGCGGGTACTTTGATTGAAGCTGACTAGGCCAGCTTCTTGCCCCTCAAACGCCGGGCGGTCGGCTTCGCCGTCCCTTGGCTTACGGCCCTTTCGGGCCGGGGGCCTCAATGGCCTTTGTCGGGGCTTTGCCCCTCCCTCTGAACGCGGACAATATGATCAATTGCCAAAGCCGTTGGCGTTTTGTAGGGCGCGGACGTAGGCGATGATGGATTTTAGGTCGCCTTGGCTGACTTGAGGCTGGGCGGGCATGTCGCCGTAGGGCCAGTGGTGGGCGCGCACGCCATTTTGCGCGGCGTAAAAGAACGAGGCATCGCCGTGGTGTCCGGCCTTGTAGACCACATGCAGGAACGGCGGGCCTTGCTCGGTTCCGGTGGCTTTGATCCCGTGACACTGAGCGCAGGTGGTGTTGAAGGCGGCCTCGCCGCGCTTTTCGGTGAGGTTGAACGCAGGCAGGACGACGTTTTCAGGCGCCATGGCCGCAGATTGGGGGGTGGTGTGACCGGGGGCGCTGCCGGAACCGCCTGACTTCATCACCGTAACGGTAACCCCACCGATCAAAAGTGCGGCGATGGTGATCTTGCTGTTCATGGTGTTTGCTCTCCCGTTGGGCTCCGGTTGGTGTCGCGGGGCATTTAGCACCTTCCCTTAGGTGTAAGGTCAAGGGGGCGCTGAAAGTGCGCCTCTTTAGAATACGTTAGCACTCGATCTTCCATAATGATTCGATGCGATTCGCACCATGCGAGTCGTGCGCCTAGGGGCGTGCCGAAAGGGTCGATGTACGATGGGTGGGCAAGGACTCAAACACTGCTCTGTGTTGGTGGTTGGCGATAGTGCGCCCGCGCGTACGCTTGTCGCGACCACCCTGCACGACATCGGAGTCGGTATCGTCAACACCGTGCCCCATGGTGCCGCCGCCATCAATCATTTGGAACACAGCCAGCTCAGTTCCATCAATGGCCCAACGCCGCCGGTGGACCTGATCATCAGCGAATGGGATATGCAGCCCGTGAGCGGGGCCATGCTGACCAATTGGGTGCGGCGCTCGGCCCAGTCCCCGGACCGCTTTACCCGCACCGTGATTATGAGCGGCGCGCTGGACTTAGAAAAGGTCGAAGACGCGCGCGGCGTGGGCGTCAATGCCGTGTTCGCCAAGCCGTTCACCGTCGCCAGCTTGGAAAAGCACGTGACGACAATGCTCAACGATAATCCGGCCTTTTTCAAAACGCCGTCCTATTTCGGACCGGATCGCCGCCGCCGTACGTCGGGCGCGGTGCTTGAGCAGCGCCGCAAAATTGCCCATCCGCATCAGGAGGTTCTGGGCGGGGGCGAGGACGTCAATGTGGGGTGTTTCGACCAGCCTCATTACTTAAAAAAAGTGCTTGCCGGAGAGAAGCGCCCGCTCATCGATTACAGCCCGCGCTTTGCCGCCCACCAGACATTGGCACCGTTCAGCGAAGACTACGCCGACTGGGTCAAGGGCGACGTCAGCGTGCTGCGTTTGGCGCTTCGCATGGCGAATGAATTGCCGGACATGCGCGCCCGGAACCTAGCCGTCATGCATGGTATTGCCATGCGTTTGGAAAGGGAGGCGGCGCACCTAGGCTATCCCTTAGCGGCGGCCTTTGCCCATACCTTGAAGAACATATTGGAGGCCGACCAGCGTCTCTGGCGTAGCACGGTCGGTATTTGCAACACCGCCGTTCACGGCCTGGAAGCCGTGGTGCGAGGCAGGGTGTCCGGCGAGGGTGGTGCTACGGGAATTGCGCTGCATAAATCCTTGGCGGAAATGAACGGAAAGTTCTCGCTGCTTAAGCCTAAGCGCACCTATCGCCAGGGCGTGACTTTTTAACACGCACCTTGACGGTAGGGCGACCGTGCACCATTTAAATGACTATGAGTAAACAGCCAGAAGTTTTCGTCTGCATCAACAAACGCGCCGGCGGTGCGGCGTGCATGGGCCACGGCGTGTCCATTTATAGGGCCTTGAGACAGCGCGCCGTCGAGCGCGGTGATGTCGTCAAGGTGACCACCAGCGTGTGCATGGGCTACTGCGGCGAAGGCCCCAATGTGAAAATTTTGGGCGGCGACTTTTTCAACGGCGTCACGCCAGAGGATTTCGACAAAATTCTCGACGCCGCCGAAGCAAAGCGCGATTAACTTTCAGCCATTGCGGGGCGGGTGGAGGTGCGCTAAAACCGCACTAACCAACCACCACACTCATATACGGAGCTTAGGCCCTATGGCGTCCTACCAGTACATCTACGCGATGAAGAACCTGTCCAAGGTCTTTCCCGGCGGCAAAGAAATTATCAAGAACGTCACCTTGTCGTTCCTGCCCGGGGCCAAGATCGGCGTGTTGGGGCACAACGGCTCGGGTAAATCGACGCTGTTGAAGATCATGGCCGGCATCGACACGGATTTCGGTGGCGATGCGCGGGCCGCCGATGGCATCAAAATCGGCTACCTGGAACAAGAGCCGCAGCTGGACGAGAGCCTCAACGTGGTGGAAAACGTCATGGCGGGCATGGGCGGCACCAAAGACCTGCTGGATCGCTTCAACGCCATCTCCATGAAGTTCGCCGAACCCATGGAAGACGACGAAATGACGGCGCTGTTGGAAGAGCAGGGCGAACTGCAAGAAAAGATCGACGCCGTTGATGGTTGGGAGCTGGAACGCACCATCGACATCGCCATGGACGCGCTGCGCTGCCCGCCCGGCGACTGGCCGGTGGAAAAGCTTTCGGGCGGTGAAAAGCGCCGCATCGCCCTGTGCCGCTTGCTGCTGCAAAAGCCCGACATGTTGCTGCTCGATGAACCAACCAACCATTTGGATGCCGAATCCGTGGCGTGGATGGAACGCTATCTGCACGAATATCCCGGCACCGTCATTATCGTCACCCATGATCGCTACTTCTTGGATAACGTCACCGGCTGGATTTTGGAATTGGATCGCGGACGCGGCATTCCCTATGAAGGCAATTACACCAGCTGGCTGGAACAGCAAGAAAAACGCCTGGCCCAGGAAGAAAAAGAAGAAACCTCGCGCCAGCGCACCCTCAAGCACGAATTGGAATGGGTGCGTCAATCGGCCAAGGCCCGCCATGCCAAGTCCAAGGCGCGCATCTCGGCCTATGACGAATTGCTGGCGGCCAACAACGAACAACGCATCGGCTCCTCGCAGATCGTAATCCCCGCCGGACCGCGCTTGGGTGATTTGGTGATCGAGGCCGAGGGCCTGTCCAAGGCGTTCGGCGACAAGCTGTTGATCGACGGCCTCGACTTTAAACTGCCGCCGGGCGGTATCGTCGGCATCATCGGCGCCAATGGTGCGGGTAAGACCACGCTGTTTCGCATGATCACCGGCGACGGCGAACCCGACGCCGGAACCTTGCGCATCGGCGACACGGTCAAGCTCGGCTACGTCGATCAATCGCGCGATAGCTTGGACGGCAAAAATACCGTGTGGCAGGAAATTTCGGGCGGCCTCGACATCTTGCCGCTGGGGGCCAAAGAAGTGCAGTCCCGCGCCTATGTGTCGTGGTTCAACTTCAAGGGCGGCGATCAGCAGAAAACCGTCGGTCAGCTCTCAGGCGGTGAACGCAACCGCGTCCATCTGGCAAAGATGCTGCTCACCGGTGCCAATGTTATCTTGCTCGATGAACCGACCAACGATTTGGACGTCGACACCCTGCGTGGCCTCGAAGAAGCCCTGTTGCACTTCGCCGGTTGCGCGGTGGTGATCTCGCACGATCGCTGGTTCCTGGATCGCATCGCCACCCACATCTTGGCGTTCGAAGGCAATTCCGAAGTGGTCTGGTTCGAAGGCAACTTCGAAGACTACGAAGAAGACAAAAAGCGCCGCCTCGGCGACACCGCCACCGAACCCCACCGCCTGCAATACAAGCCGCTCACGCGCTAGGCTGGCGACACACTCAATCAAAAGCCCGCCTCACTGCCTGGGGCGGGCTTTTTGGTGCTCAGAATTTTCCATGTGTGGCCACATTGGCGGCACGTTCGACGGGGCGTAAGGGTTAGCAGTATCTGATTGACCGTGAGCAGCGCAAGAAAAGCGGCGATCCAACTGGGATGACGAAAAACGTTTCCGGCTTTGCAACTCGGGCAATTGTCCACACCGGTTTCAAAAATGGCTTCATCTTTTCTTGCCAGGATATTGGCAGCCTTATCCACGTCTGCCTCATCAACCATTAACCGAATGCCTGAAATCGCGGTTAAGTAGGTCCAGTACATATTCGCCATGTTTATATCGAAAAGGAATGCGGTAATGCCATTATGGTGCAGCAATCCTCGCGCAATATGAGCCTCTGAAATATCGTAATAACGCTCCACGACCATTAGATTGGCCATTTGTCACCCCCTGCCCCTATGCGGGAATGATTGCAGATTTCGTTTCGATGTCAATAAGGCGCCAAGCGTTCGGCACAAAACAAACCCCCCGCCTCATCACTGAGGCGGGGGGTTTTTAATTTTGGCTTGGTCCTCGGCGGTTATTTTTTGGTGGCGAGGATTTCGTTCTCGGCGTCGGGGTCGTCCATGGAACCCATGCTGTCCATATTATAAGGATCGTTGGAGCTCATCGCGGGAAGCCCTGTGTTGGTGGGGACGCGGCCATTGCGGATTTCGTCGGCGCGCACTTCTCTGTACAAGGTGCGCACCGCGGCATAATAATCCAGCGAGGTTTTTTCCAGGTCGTCGATTTCGTCCATGTTCCGGGCGCGGAAATCGATCACCTCGGCGGCGAAGCGTTGGTTGGGGATGTATTCTTTATCGACGTTTTGGGCGTAGTGCCAAATGGGGTCGGTGATGGTATCGACCACCTTGCCCACCAGGTCGCGGGGGTTGGATGGGCCGAATACGGGCAGCACCAAGTACGGACCTTCGCCCGTGCCCCAAGCCCCCAGCGTTTGGCCGAAGTCTTCGCCGTGACGGGCAAAACCCATATTGGTGGCGGGATCGCCAAAGCCTAAAATACCAACCGTGGTATTGATGGCGAAGCGCGCCAGGGTATCACTCGCGCGGTCGCCTTCGCCTTGTAACAGGTCGTTCAGCAACACCACCGGAGTTTTGAGGTTGTTCAAGAAATTGTGCACGAGTTCTTGAATCGGCGGCGGCGTCAAGCCACGGTACAAGGTCGCCGCAGGGCGCAGCAACAGCGTGTCCAGGCCACGGTTGAATCCGAACATGAAGCGGTTGATCGGCTCTATGGGATCGTTGATTTCTTGGTATTCGGCCAGCGCCGCCGGATCGTCTGCGCTGGGCGCGCTGGCGCAGCCCACAATCAGGGTGCTCGCCAGAATGAGAGCGCACAGCTTCAGACCCAGACGAGTCGCGACAGGCTTGTGTGACATTGACTGCGCTCCAGACGTCGAGGTCTCAGCTTCGTGGCTTACGCGGCCCAAGCTTACGCGGTACAATTGCAATTCGCTCATCGGTGGCTCCGTACACGTTTACCAACTTATTTGGTTTGGCCCGGTCAAAAACCGGACACCCCCCAGACGCTTCCCACAACTGGCCCATTTCGGACCTTCTGCATTATTCGCAGTCCCTTTGGAAATATCACAGGCGATACATGAAAACCAGCACCCTGTGACTCCCGCGTCTAGCTTGGCTAATAATTGTGCCTTAAATGCAACACATCCTAAGCCGTACCGCGTAGGAACAGGGGGAATGCCCTATAGACAGCGTGGAAACACTGCTATATAAAGGAATTGTTATATGTGAATATCATGCTGCTTATGGCAGAAAGGTGCGGGTTATGGACGATGTGTTGGACGCCCTGCGCGCGGCGGCGGACCCCACGAGGCTGCGAATCCTCTGTTTATTGGAATCAGGGGAGTTGACGGTCAGCGAGCTGGTGTCGATTCTCGGCCAAAGCCAGCCCCGAGTGTCCCGACATTTAAAGGTGCTGGTCGACGCCGGGCTGTTGTCGCGTCTGCGTGAGGGCAGTTGGGTTTTCCATCGTATGAATAGCGAGGGGGCCGACGGCCCGCGCGCGCGCCAAATTGTCGCCTTGATCCCCGAAAACAATCCGCTGCGTGCCCAAGACCAAGAGCGATTGCAGGACATCGAGATGAGCCGCGCCCGTATGGCCGAGGAATATTTCGCTAAATTTGCCCCCGAATGGGATCGCCTGCGCCAGTTGGACGTGGACGAAGAAGCCGTCGCCACCGCCGTACGTGAGATGCTGCCGCTGGCGAAAACGCAGCGATTGTTAGATTTGGGTACGGGCACCGGGCGTATGTTGCAGGTTCTCGGCCCCGATGTGATTGAGGCGATTGGTGTGGACAGTTCCCACGAAATGCTAGCCGTGGCGCGGGCCAATATTAAACATTGGGGCTTGGAAAACTGCCAGTTGCGTCAAGCGGACATTTTGTCTCTGCCGCAGGTCTATGGCAATTTCGACGCCGTCGTCCTGCATCAGGTTTTGCACTTTATGGACCGCCCGTGGGCCGCGATTGCGGCGGCCGCGCGCATGTTGGTCCGGGGCGGGCGCTTGCTGATTGTCGATTTGGCCCCCCACCAGATGGAGGACTTGCGCGAACAGCATGCCCACCGCCGCCTAGGCTTTGCCGACGAAGAGGTGCGCGAACAACTTGCCGATCAGGGCCTCACGTGCGAAACCATACGCCATCTTCCGGGAGGGGTTAGCCCCGACGGACTAAATGTAACGATTTGGCTGGCCCGGCGCACCGGAGCCGCCGCCATAAATACAGAGCAAGGAGCGCCCCTATGACCACCGCATCAACGCAAAACCTGTGCGGAATGGCCGTGTCTGCGCCGTTGCCCAAGGATGCAAACGTGTCGTTTGAATTCTTTCCGCCCAAAACGGAAAAGATGGAAGATAAGCTGTGGGAGTGCATCGAGCGCCTAGGCCCGCTGAAACCGGCTTACGTGTCGGTGACGTACGGTGCCGGCGGATCAACGCGCGAACGCACCCACGCCACGGTCACGCGCATCCGCCGAGATACGGACCTAGAGCCCGCCGCGCACCTAACCTGCGTCGGCGCCACCCGTAGCGAGATCGACGCCGTCGCGCGCCAGTATTGGGCCGATGGTATCAAGCACATCGTCGCCTTGCGTGGGGATCCGGTGGACGGCATCGGCCAGGCCTATGCGCCCCATCCCGGCGGCTATGCCTATGCCGAAGATTTGGTGAAGGGCCTGAAAGACATCGCCGACTTTGAAATCTCGGTCGCGGGCTATCCAGAAAAACACCCTCAGGCCGAAACTCTGGACGCCGACATCGCATTTCTCAAACGCAAGGTCGACGCCGGTGCGGACAGGGTCATCACCCAATCGTTTTTTGACGTCGATGTGTTCTTGGCCTTCGTCAATAAGGCACGCCAGGCGGGCATCACCGTACCCATCGTGCCGGGCATCTTGCCGGTGACGAATTTCAAGCGGGTGCAGGAATTTTCCGGGGCCACCGGGACGTCGGTGCCGGGTTGGATGGCAGACCTGTTCGAAGGTCTGGATGACGATCCGGAAACCCGCAAACTGGTGGCCGCGACGGTGGCCGCCGAACAGTGCCGGGTGCTGTATGCTAACGGCATCAAAGACTTTCATTTCTATACGCTGAACCGTGCAGACTTAACGTATGCCATTTGCCGCATCCTCGGCGTGCGCCCTTAGACGCCCCATATAAAGAGACTTTGACTATGACCTTAAAGCCCCACAATCCGAACGCTAAGGCCCAATTGGAAGCTGCCCTTAAGGATCGCATTTTGATTCTCGACGGTGCCATGGGAACCATGATCCAGCGCCACAACTTCGAGGAAGAGGATTTTCGGGGCGAGCGCTTTAAGTCGTCCAATGCCGAGCTTAAGGGCAACAACGATCTGCTGATCTTGACCCGTCCCGAAGCCATCCAGGGCATCCATGAGGAATACTTGGAAGCGGGCGCGGACATTATCGAGACCAACACGTTCAGCGGCACCACCATTTCCCAAGGCGACTACGGCCTTGAAGACATCGTTTATGAATTGAACGTTGAAGGCGCGCGGCTGGCGCGTCAAGCGGCGGATAAATATTCCACGCCCGAACGCCCGCGCTTTGTCGCCGGTGGCTTAGGCCCCACCAATAGAACTGCAAGTTTAAGCCCCGACGTCAACGATCCGGGCATGCGCAATGTTAGCTTTGACGAACTGGTGACGGCCTATGCCCAAGCCACCCGCGGCCTGATCGAGGGCGGTTCGGATTTGATTTTGATTGAAACCGTGTTCGACACCTTAAACGCCAAGGCCGCCATCTATGCGGTGATGAGCGTGTTTGACGAAGAAGGTATTGAGTTGCCGATTATGATCTCGGGCACCATTACCGACGCGTCCGGTCGCACGCTATCTGGGCAAACGGCGGAAGCGTTCTGGATATCCCTGGCCCATGCCCGGCCCGTGTCCATCGGTTTTAACTGCGCGCTGGGTGCCGAAGACCTGCGCCCGCATCTGCAAGCCGTGTCCGCCATTGCCGACACCAATGTCAGCGTCTATCCCAACGCGGGCCTGCCCAACGAATTTGGCGAATACGACGACACGCCCGAATACATGGGCCAAGTGTTGCGCAGCTTTGCCATCGAGGGCTTGTTGAACATCGTTGGTGGCTGCTGCGGCACCTCGCCCGACCACATCCGCGCCATCGCCGACGCCGTGGCCGACGTCAAACCGCGTACACTTCCAGACGCCCCCGACGTGTGTCGCCTCTCCGGGCTAGAGCCTTTGGTGCTGGACGACGTCACCGGGTTCGTCAATGTGGGCGAACGCTGCAACGTTGCCGGTTCGGCCAAGTTCAAGAACCTAGTCGCCGACGGTGAATACCAAGCCGCCTTGGACATCGGCCGCATTCAGGTTGAAAACGGCGCGCAGATTGTCGACGTCAATATGGACGACGCCATGCTCGAGTCCCAAACCGAAATGGTGCGGTTCTTGAACCTCATCGCCAGTGAACCCGATATCTCACGCGTGCCGCTGATGATTGACAGCTCCAAGTGGGAGGTCATCGAGGCGGGCCTTAAATGCGTTCAGGGTAAGGGCGTGGTGAACTCGATCAGCCTTAAAGAAGGCGAGGCTGCGTTCAAAGAGCACGCATCCAAGGTTCTGCGCTATGGCGCGGCGGTGATCGTCATGGCCTTCGACGAAGACGGTCAGGCCGACAGTTATGAACGGATGATCGAAATTTGTGCCAAGTCGTACAAGGTGTTGACCGAGGACGTCGGCTTCCCCGCCGTTGACATTATTTTTGATCCCAACATTTTCCCCATCGCCACGGGGTTGGACGAACATCGCAATTATTCGGTCGACTACATCAACGCCTGTAAATGGATCAAGGCCAACTTGCCCGGCGCGTCTATTTCCGGCGGCGTGTCCAACATGTCGTTTTCGTTGCGCGGCAATAATCCCATGCGCGAAGCCATGCACTCGGTGTTTCTCTATCACGCCATCCGTGCGGGCATGAATATGGGCATCGTCAACGCGGCGCAGTTGACGGTCTATGCCGACATTCCAGACAAGCTGCGGGAACGGGTTGAAGACACGGTGTTGAACCGCCGTGAAGATTCCACCGAACGTCTGTTGGACGTGGCCGACGAAGCCAAGGGCCTGAAATCAGCCAGCACCGGTCCGGATTTGGCGTGGCGCGAGCAGTCGGTCGAAAAACGTCTGGAGTACGCCCTGGTGAAGGGCATCGGCGATTTTGTCGAAGAGGATGTGGAAGAAGCCCGACTGGCTGCGGCCAACCCCATCGACGTCATCGAAGGCTCCCTGATGGATGGCATGAACGTGGTCGGCGACCTGTTCGGCTCGGGCCAGATGTTCCTACCCCAGGTGGTGAAATCCGCCCGCGTGATGAAGCGCGCGGTGGCGGTGCTGCTGCCCTACATTGAAGAAGGCCAAGCGGAAGGCACCGCCAAGGGCAAGATCCTCATGGCGACGGTCAAGGGCGATGTCCACGACATCGGCAAAAACATCGTCGGCGTGGTGTTGCAGTGCAACAACTTCGACGTCGTCGACATCGGCGTGATGCAGCCGTGGGCCGATATCTTGGACCGCGCCACAGAAGAAAAGGCCGACATCATCGGTTTGAGCGGATTGATCACCCCGTCGCTGGAAGAAATGGTCACCGTGGCCCGTGAAATGGAACGGCGCGGCATGACCCAGCCGTTGCTGATCGGCGGCGCCACCACGTCTAAGGTTCACACGGCGGTGAAAATCGCGCCGGCGTATTCAGGCGCGGTGGTTCACGTGAACGACGCGTCGCGCGCCGTGGGCGTGGTGTCGAACTTGTTGTCAGAATCCCAAAGCGAAACCTATGCCGCCGACGTGCGCGCAGATTATGACGCTATGAAGGTCAGCCACGAAAGCGGCCAGCGCGAACGCCGACAGTTAAGCCTGGAGGCCGCGCGTGAACGCAAGCTCAAGATCAATTGGGACAGCGACGCGTCTTCCAAGCCGACGTTCCTCGGCACCCGAGTGTTCGACGATTACCCGTTGGGCGAACTGGTGGAAAGCATCGACTGGACGCCGTTTTTTCGCACCTGGGAACTCAAAGGCAATTACCCCGCCATCTTAGAGGCCAAGGGCGAAGCGGGCGATAGCGCGCGTTCGGTGTTTGCCGACGCCCAAGAGATGCTGACCAAAATCGTCCATGAAAAATGGCTCACGGCGTGCGGCGTGATCGGCTTTTGGCCCGCCGCCGCGGTGGGCGATGACGACGTTGAGCTGTATACCGACGGCACCCGCAGCAAAACACGGGCCAAGGTGCACTTCCTGCGCCAGCAAATGATCAAGGCCGATGGCCGTACCAACAACTGCCTCGCCGATTTTGTCGCCCCGAAAGAGGCCGGCGTGGCCGATTATTTCGGCGGATTTGCCGTGACGGCGGGCATCGGCATTGAGCTTAAATCTGCCGAGTTCCAAGCCGCGCACGACGACTATTCCGACATCTTGTTAAAGGCCCTGGCCGACCGCTTGGCCGAAGCCTTCGCTGAACGCATGCACGAACGGGTGCGCAAGGAATTTTGGGCCTATGCCGCCGAAGAAGATTTGGGCAACGATGATCTGATCAAAGAAGCCTACGACGGCATCCGCCCCGCACCCGGCTATCCCGCTTGCCCCGATCACACGGAAAAAACCACCCTGTTTGATCTGTTGGACGCCACCACCGCCACCGGGATCGAGCTCACCGACAGCTACGCCATGATGCCCGCCAGCTCGGTATCCGGCTTCTACCTGTCAAATCCAAACGCCAAATACTTCGGCATCGGCAAGGTGGGCAAAGACCAAGTCCAAGACTACGCCACCCGCAAAGGCGTCACCGTCGAAGACGCCGAACGCTGGCTGGCCCCGAACTTGGGGTACACGCCGAAGGGCTAGCTGCCCGGACGCGCTGCGAAGTATAAAAGGCCGCTCTTAATGGGCGGCCTTTTTATTGTGGTTTTCTAGTGCGTGGTGCTCGATTAACTCATGGTAATAATATTTTGTACTACAATACGCATTGGTAGCGATTCGTTTTGGGGCAAGATAATCTATGGCGGACAAATCTGAGAAATATGTTGTCGATCCGAGTGATGGATTGTTGGCCGAGGTAGTTGGCGAATGGGTCGTTAACGAAAAGCATAAGCGTCTTGTCTATTACGTAGCTGCGTCAAGTGCCGCACGAAAAAATTACATCAATCGTGCAGGTGCGACCTTTATTGATCTTTACTGTGGCCCTGGCCGTGTAATGATTCGAGATATAAATCAGTTTCATGATGGCGGCGTCATTGCCGCATGTCGAAAGGCACGAGAAGTAGGCGTGCCTTTCAATGAAGTCCATATCGGAGATGTTAACCCTGAACTTTTGGAAATTTGTGCCAAACGTTTGCGGGAGGTGGGTGAGAATGTCATTACCCATTGCGGCCCAGCTGAAGAAACGGTCCTCGAGGTAGCGGCGGATCTAGACCGCTATGGTCTACATCTAGCCTACTTAGACCCATACAACCTTGAAACACTTCCTTATTCGATCATCAAATCTTTGTCGGCCCTTAAGCGAATGGATATGCTCATGCATGTGAGTGCTCAAGACCTCCAAAGAAATTTAGAAAAATTTGTTAAGTCTCAATCATCGCCGCTAGATTCATTTGCGCCTGGTTGGCGTGATGTGGTCAAGAATCCATCTTTACCAAATCATGCGATGCGAGCAGACGTGTTAGAGCATTGGATTCTACTGGTCCGTCAACTTGATATGAAGCCATCCGAAAACTTTACTCTTATTACTGGATCAAAAAATCAACGGCTCTATTGGCTTGCATTTGCAAGTCGCAATCCACTTCCAGATAAAATTTGGAACGACGTTCGCAATCTTAATAAGCAAGGTGAATTGCTCTAGTGATTACTCCGCCGCAACAAGTTTCTTCTGCGAAATTTCCGGATACTCCCCCCAAATAAGCCCCTCAAGATCGCGGCCATTTTCCTTGGGCCTAAATCCGCCCCATTGCTTGAAGAAGAAGGCCACCTTGGCTTTTTGGCATTGGTCGCGGATGTCGGTTACCCAGGCTTGTTCTATGGGACGATGACGGGGGCCGCTTTCTCCGCCGACGATGACCCAGTGCATGCCGTCTAAGTCTAGCGCGCCCAACGGGCCGATCAGGGGTTCCAGGGACAAGAAGCGCACCGTGGCGTTGGTTTCGCTCAAATGCTTGATGCGAGATTTTTTGGTGCCGTCTTCGACCGACACGCCGAGCCAAATGTTGGCGGGTGCTGCACCGTCTTTATAGCGTTTGTTGACGTAGGTCCGCATGCGCGATGAACGTTTGGTGAGCACTTGGAAGGTATGCCAGTGGGCAGCTTCCATCGTGTCGAACACTTGATCCACAAAGCTGTAGGGAACCTCTTTATGAAATAGGTCGCTCATGGAATTGACGAAGATCATGCGTGGCTTTTTCCACGCCAACGGCTGCTCAATCCGGGCCGGGCGCAGGGTGAGATCAAAGCCATTTTCAAACGGGTGGTCTTTAACGCCGCGAAAGCGTTCGGCAAACCGTTCGGCGTAACAGTTGTCGCAGCCCGCACTGATCTTGGTGCAACCCGTCACCGGGTTCCACGTCGCGTCGGTCCATTCAATGCCTGAGTTTTGTGCCATTTTGTCACCTAGAACAAATAGAGAACTACTATATATCGCCTGTGGATAAAATGCCATGCAGGTGATTCAGAATTAGTTAATGGTGGGATGCTTTTAAACTCAGCACCCACACCCCAAACACAACAAAGCCGTCCTCAATTGGGGACGGCTTTTATCTGGCGGGCGTGGTAGGGGTATTTGGGGGGAGCGGCCTTTGGGGCTTGTGGGCCTTAGTGGGATGCGGAGGCGTGATGGATCGGTGCTGCGTGGGCGCCGAGCGGCGGGACGTGCGCGGTTTGGATCACGAACAACACGAGGATGGCACCGTAAATCAGTGGCTTTATCATGGTCTTTCTCCTTGTCTCGGGGGTTTGTTCCCAAGATCGCCACACCAAAGTTTCGGGGGGTGTGTTGCGTGTGGCGTTTCCATGAGCGGAAGTTAGGTCATCGGTTTTGCGGACACAACCATAAATGCATAGCTCGCCGCGACCGCCCGAATTTCCGGGCTTTTAGAGGGTTTGCGGAAGTTGATAAAATTTTATGTAATTTCAATGCATTATGGCAATATTGCGGGCCTGCTGAAGGGGGCGTCATATCCGTTACGCGGGAGTGGTATTCCATATACGCATGGCTGTGGGCCTGACCCAGAGCCAATCCGGGGGCGATGATGGCGGCATGTGGGGTTCGGGGGGGAAAAGACTCGGTACGGAGCGGGCCTAGAGGGGCGCAGATTTATGTGCTGCTGTCGGTTGAGGGGGGCGCATTTGCGGCTTCCCATTGCTGGCGGGGCTCCACCGCGCCTTGATCAATGAGGAACGAGACAAATTGCAGGTCGCCCTTGACCACGTCTTCAACCAGCAAAGTCGCCATTTCATCGAAGCAGCGCTGAATGCTGTCGGGCGCATTCATGTCCATGCACAGGGTCTTGGCCGCCTTGGCTTTGAGAATCAGTTCCTTGTGAAACACCGCATGGTCGTGCAGGCCGGGATAGCCAAGTTCTTCAAGCAGACGTTCTTCGGTGGCGAAGTGATCTTGGCAGATGGTCAGAAAATCGTTGAGAAGCTGCGCACACCTGTCGTACTCACCCGCATGTATGGCCTCCGACACGCCGTTGATGGACTCAACGATCTTGCGGTGCTCCGCATCAATCACCGGGTGGCCGGTTATAAAGGTTTCAAGCAGTTCGACATGCATGGGGAGGTTGCTTTCACTCAAACGACGGCGCCCTAAGCCGTCTATCAAAGATCATACCCGGATAGTACTCAAAAATATAGTCAAGGCGAGGCCAAAGGCCGCCCGTTATTTGTGAGCGCCGCCGGGTTGATCGTCTTTGCCCGCTTTGCTTTCGGCAAGGCGCTTGGCTAAGGTCCGTTGGCGGACCAGACGGTTCATTTCTGCGGTGATCTTGGCGCGCTCTGAAGAGGCCACCGAATATTGCAGGCGACGGTTAAAGTCCTGGCGTTCTTCAGGCGTCAGAAGGTTCATGCCCTGGGTCGACTGGGCGTGGGCTTGACCGCCCAAAAGCACGACCGCGCAGAGCGCCACGGCCATTACGGTTGGTTTGGTGAATAACGTCATCGTGTGGGGTCCTCTTTTTTGTATTTGCGACAGGGTACTCCGCTGCTGCGCGAAGTCAACGCGCCCGTGGTTAGGTGTCTTTGAGGCGATCTAGGCGCAGCCGGTCACGGTCATCGCCAAGCCGCTTGGAGACCGCCAAGACCGCCATCAACGCGCCGATGGAGGTCGCGCCCGCGATTAAAAACATAATGAGAATCTGGTACTTCACCGCCTCGGTGGGATCGACGCCGGCCAGGATTTGCCCGGTCATCATACCGGGCAGGGAAATCAGCCCCGCCGCCGACATGGCGTTAATGATGTGCATCAGGCCTGCGCGGATGGCCTCGCGCACATAGGGCAGCACCGCGTCATGGCGCGAATGGCCGAGGGCTAGGCGGGCCTCCACGGCCACGCGTTCGCGCCGCAAGGTCGCGGTTAGGCGCTCCATCCCCACCGACACGCCGTTCAAGGTGTTGCCCAACACCATGCCCAACAGCGGAATGGCGAAACGTGGATCATACCAAGGCTCGGGCCGAATGGCGGTGGTCAGCGCCAAGGTGGTGACCACCGTACCCGCCAACATCAGCGCCGTGGTGGCGATGCCGAGGCTCCAGCCGCCGCGCAATTTGAAGGTTTGTCGCGCCACGGCTTCGCGTCCGGCCAACGCCACCATAAAAATGGCCGCAAAGGCGGTCCACCAAGGTGACACCGTTTGGAACAAAATCTTCAGCACCAACCCGATCAAGCTCAATTGAACGACGGTGCGCAGCGCCGCAATGCCGAGCGATTTTTCCAGGCCCAGCTTAAGCCCCACCGATAGTCCGCCGGCCAACAGCAGTAATACGGATGCGATGACCAAATCCCAGTAACTGAGCTGAATGTACACGCCGGTCATGTTGAGACCTCGGTCAATTTGCCATTTTGCAACTGCACTTGGCGGGTGCCCAGCCGCGCCGCTTGGGATCCGTCATGGGTGACAAACACCACCCCCGCGCCGTCGTTGGCATAGTGGCTGATCAGCGTCTCGGCCTTGGCGGCATTGTCTGAATCCAGGCCGGACGTCGGCTCGTCCAGCATGAGAATTTGTGGCTTGAGCACCAGCGCGCGGGCGAGGCTTAGGCGTTGGCGTTCCCCGGTGGACAGGTTCGCCACCTGCCAGGTCAGTGCCGTGCTTTCCAAATTCAGGCGGTGCAGGGTCTCAACCACGTCGCCCCTTAAGGCCCCTTCGAAATGGGGTTCGACCACGTCCGCCCACCACCCCGAATATGCGGGTACATACATGACCCGTTTGCGCCAGGCGGGGGCGGGCATGGTTTCTCGGGCCTCACCTGCCAAACTCACGGTGCCTTCGTTGGGGTCTAAGTCGGCGATGGCGCGCAGCAACAAAGACTTGCCCACGCCCGAAGGTCCGGTCAACGCCACCACTTCGCCCGCACCGACGTCTAAGTCCAAGGGGCCGATGGATAATCTTTGCAGGTTGCGCACGCTCAACATGCACCAGCCTTAGCACTGTTGGGAATTTGAGTGAAGTATACTGTGCCCGGTTGGACCGCGCGGTTATACTCAGGCCATGACGAATCCGCCGCTTCAGCCTGAAATTTTACAGCCGGAAACCTGTGCCTTGGTGGTCGGGGTGCGCGCGGCCTATGTGGTCGAGGCCAGTGGCGAGGTTGTGAGCTTGTCATTTGGCGAGGCGGCGCGCAAAATTCGTCAAGCCGACGCCCCGCCCATCGTCTGTCATGCGCGCCGCACCGGGCAGCGGTTGGGGCTAGACTCCCTGCGCGCGTTTGACGTGCTGGAGCTGTTTGCCTTTGCCAAGCCCGCCCAGTTTTGCCTGCCGACGCCCGCCGGGCTGGCCCAAGCGTTGGGTCTGGCCCTGCCGCGCGGTCACGAAGACGAGGCCATGACCTTGATCCGTGCGTGTGACGCTTTGCTGCGCCACTTGGTCAACCTGCCCGCCATCGAGTCCCGCCACCGTTTGGCGCTGGTGGGATTGGCGCACGCCATGAACGCGGGCGGCTGGCCGTGGGCCGTTCCGGTGTTGGCGGCATTGGGTGAAAACTTAAGCGTAGATACACCGCACAGTCACGCCATGCGCCGCGCCTTTCGCGTATGGGACCGCTTGCCCGATTGGGAAGACCGGGGCTTTGACGCCAAACCCGGCGACGCCCCCGTGTCGCCAGCCGAGGCGCGCACACGTCTGGATAAAATGCTGGCCAGTCGCACATCCGAAGACCGTAAAGAACAGCAAAAATTCACCGTCGGCGTCACCGCCGCGTTCGATCCGTGCGAATTTCCCGGCCAGCCGCGTTTCGTGCTGGCCGAAGCGGGGACCGGGGTCGGCAAGACCTTGGGCTACGTCGCCCCCGCCAGCGTGTGGGCGGACAAGAACGACGGCGTGGTGTGGCTGTCCACCTTTACCCGCAACCTGCAACGCCAACTGGACGGCGAATTGGACCGCCTGTACCCCGACGCCATGGAAAAAAAGCGCCGCGTGGTGGTGCGCAAAGGCCGGGAAAATTATTTTTGCCTACTGAATTTCGAAGAAGCCCTGGGCCGCATCGAAACCCGACCCGGCGGGGCCATTGCGTTGGGGCTGGTGGCGCGGTGGGTGAGTGCCACCCGCGACGGCGATATGGTGGGCGGCGATTTCCCCGCCTGGCTGCCCGACATGTTGGGCCGGGGGTTGGTGCGTGAACTGACCGATACCAAGGGGGAGTGCACCTATTCCGCCTGCCCGCATTTTGGCAAATGCTTTATCGAACATTCCAAGCGCCGCGCCAAGCGCGCCCGGCTGGTGATCGCCAACCACGCCTTGGTTATGGTGCAAGCGGCACTGGGTTCTGGCTCCACCATGGCGGCGGAAGGCGGGCTGCCAACGCGTTATGTGTTCGACGAAGGCCACCACCTGTTCAACGCCGCCGACAGTGCTTTTGCAGCGCATTTGTCGGGTTTAGAGACCGCAGATCTGCGCCGCTGGATATTGGGTGTCGAAGACAACACCAGCCGCCGCACGCGCTCACGCGGCTTGAAAAAACGCCTGGAAGATCTCAGTGCCTCAGACGATAGGCTGGGCCACCTGATTGAAGAGGTGCGCAGCGCCGCCACCGCCTTGCCTGCGCACGGCTGGCAGGCGCGTCTGGCCGAAGAACAAGGCTTCGGTCCGTGTGAAGCGTTCTTGGCCTCAGCCCGCCAGCAGGTCTATGCCCGTGACAAGGACGCGCGCGGCAGCTATTCCTTGGAATGCCCGGCATCCGACCCGGTAGACGGCTTAGCCGACGCCGCCCATGAATTGGACACGGCCTTAAGCGCGCTGGAACGTCCGGTGAAGGACTTGATCAAGCGCATGGTGAAGAAGCTGGACGACGAAGCCGACGAGCTAGAGTCGGCGGAACGCGCGCGCATTGAAGGCTTGGCGGGCAGCCTGGAACGGCGCGCGCTGTTGCCGGTTCAAGCGTGGCGGGCGATGCTGAAATCTTTAGAGCACGGCACCCCCGACGACTTCGTCGATTGGCTCAGCGTCGAACGCAGCCAGGGCCGCGACATGGACATCGGCCTCAATCGTCACTGGGTTGATCCCACCAAGCCGTTTGCCGCCTGCATGAGTGAGACGGCGGAAGGGGTGTTGGTGACCTCGGCCACGCTGCGCGATAATGGCGACTGGCCCGCCGCCGAAGCGCGCACCGGGGCCGCCCATATGGCCTCGCCCATCGTTTACGTGGCACAGCCCTCGCCGTTCGATTACGCCGCCCAGACACGCATTTTTGTGGTTACCGACGTGAACAAAAATTCCGCTGAACAGGTGGCGGGGGCGTACCGCGAATTGTTTTTGGCCGCAGGCGGCGGCGCACTTGGCCTGTTCACCGCCATCTCGCGCTTGCGCGCCGTGTATGACCGCATCGCGCCTCAATTGGACGAACGCGGCTTTCAGCTCTACGCCCAACACCTGGACTCCCTCGACGTCGGCACCTTGGTCGACATCTTTCGCGCCGAACAAGACGCGTGCCTGTTGGGCACCGACGCGGTCAGGGACGGCGTCGACGTGCCGGGACGCTCGTTGCGCCTGATCGTGTTCGACCGCGTACCCTGGCCGCGCCCCGACATCCTCACCCGCGCGCGGCGCAACCATTTCGGTGGCCGGGCCTACGATGAAATGCTCACGCGGTTGAAACTCAAACAAGCCTATGGCCGTCTGGTGCGCAAGCAAGACGACCAAGGCGTGTTTGTCATGCTCGATGGTGCCCTGCCCACCCGCCTGTGCACCGCGTTTCCCAAAGGCGTCGAAATCGTCCGCCTCGGCCTCAAAGACGCCATCGCCGAAGTGCGCGGGTTCTTGAGCGATAGCGCTTGAACCCAAGGCGAACAGTACCCACGTATACATCGACAGAATTTTACGGGAGGGCTAGGTGGGCGAGCGCATTTCCATTGCTAAGGCCGCACGTTTGTTGGGCCTGAACCGTCATGAGTTGTGTGAACGATTGTGCCGTGCCGAAATTGAAAGCTTTGAGGGCCAAGTCGAGCTTGACGACGTAAAACGCATTGCGCCGAAGCTGAATATGTTTGATAGCCTGATGAACGAGCGCGTCCGCCTGATCCGCCAAACCGCGCGCCGCCGCCAAGCGGTCACTAAGCCGCGCGGCACGGAACTGGAACTGCAAGACGAGGTTGACCACCTGCACAATAAATGGCTGGCCGAACGCAAACGCGCCCAAGAATACTATGACCTGTTCGATATCATGGTCGACGAATTGGGCCACTGGCAAAATTCCAAAGACCCGGCCCGCGCGGCCTTCGCGCTGGAATTTTCCAAATGGCTATGTGACCAATTCGATACATAATCGATGGCCCGGATCAACAAAAAGCCCCGCACGTTGCCGTGCGGGGCTTCTCGTTTGTCTAGGTGGTGAGGGAGATGGCTTAGAAGCCCATACCGCCCATGCCGCCCATTCCACCCATGCCGCCCATGTCGCCGCCGGGCATGCCGCCAGCACCAGCGCCAGCACCAGCCGGTTCCGGCTGGTCGGTGATCATGGCTTCGGTGGTGATCAGCAAGCCAGCCACGGAGGCTGCGTCCTGCAACGCCACGCGCACGACCTTGGTCGGATCAATGATGCCGGCCTTGACTAGGTTTTCGAATTTTCCAGTCTGAGCGTTATAGCCATACGAGGTGTCTTTGCTTTCGGACAACTTGCCCGAAATCACGGCACCGTCGGCACCCGCATTTTCGGCGATTTGACGCACCGGAGCCAAGATGGCGCGGCGCACGATGTCGATACCGACGTTCTGGTCTGAATTGTCGCCTTCGAGTTTAGCCAAGGACTTGATGGCGTACAGCAGAGCCGTGCCGCCGCCGGGGACGATGCCTTCTTCGACAGCCGCGCGGGTGGCATGCAGGGCGTCATCAACGCGATCTTTGCGTTCTTTGACTTCAACTTCGGAACCGCCACCGACGTGGATCACGGCAACGCCGCCAGCCAATTTGGCCAGACGTTCTTGCAGCTTTTCTTTGTCGTAGTCGGACGAGGTTTCTTCGACCTGTGCACGGATTTGGTTGCAACGCGCTTTGATGCTCTTTGCGGAACCGGCACCGTCAACGATGACAGTTTCTTCCTTGGTAATCTGCACGCGTTTGCAGGTGCCAAGCATGTCCAGGGTCACGCTTTCCAATTTGATGCCCAAATCTTCGGAAACCACGGTGCCGTTGGTCAAGATGGCGATGTCTTCCATCATGGCCTTGCGACGTTCGCCAAAGCCCGGTGCCTTAACGGCAGCAACCTTGAGGCCGCCACGCAGCTTGTTCACAACCAACGTTGCCAAAGCTTCGCCTTCAATGTCTTCGGCGATGATGATCAGCGGACGCGAGGATTGAACCACGGCTTCCAAGATCGGCAACATGGCCTGCAACGATGTCAGCTTGCTTTCGTGGATGAGGATGTACGGGTTTTCCATTTCGCACGTCATCTTGTCGGCGTTGGTGACGAAGTACGGCGAGGTGTAACCGCGGTCGAACTGCATGCCTTCAACGACGTCGAGTTCTGTGGTCAGCCCCTTGGCTTCTTCAACGGTGATCACGCCTTCGTTACCGACACGTTCCATGGCTTCGGCGATCATGTCGCCGATTTCAGACTCACCGTTCGCAGAGATGGTGCCAACCTGGGCAACTTCTGCGGTGGTTTTAATTTTTTTGGAGCGCTTTTGCACGTCGCCGATGACGGAATCAACTGCCAAGTCGATGCCGCGTTTTAGATCCATCGGGTTCATGCCCGCAGCCACGGCCTTGACGCCTTCACGCACGATGGCTTGTGCCAGCACGGTGGCGGTGGTGGTGCCGTCGCCAGCTTCATCGTTGGTGCGCGAAGCGACTTCTTTGACCATCTGCGCGCCCATGTTTTCAAACTTATCGCTAAGTTCGATTTCTTTCGCAACCGAGACACCATCTTTGGTGATGCGCGGTGCGCCGAACGCCTTGTCGATGACCACGTTGCGGCCCTTAGGCCCCAAGGTCACTTTGACAGCGTTAGCAAGTGTATCGACACCGGCGAGCATACGGTTGCGCGCATCGGTACCAAATTTTACGTCTTTAGCAGCCATTGAATTTATCCCTTACGTCTGGATTGGCTTGAAACTGAATGAGAAAAGAATGCCGAAAGCGGCTTATTTCTTCTTTTTAGCGGCCTTAACACCTTCGACCACACCGAGGATGTCGCTCTCTTTCATAATGATGAGCTCCTCGCCGTCGATGGACACTTCGGTGCCGCCCCACTTGCCGAACAACACCAGGTCGCCAGCTTTGACTTCCATGGCGACGACGGAGCCATCTTCACGGCGCGCGCCGGTACCGGCGGCAACGACAATGCCTTCGGAAGGCTTTTCTTGAGCATTATCGGGAATGATGATGCCGCCTGCGGTTTTTTCCTCCGTTGCGATGCGGCGAACCAGCACGCGGTCATGGAGAGGTCTGAACTTCATATCTAAAACTCCTGAGAAGAACATGAAAATTAGGGGCGTGGAAAAGCTGTTAGCACTCCCCCACATTGAGTGCCAAGGATGTACGGTGCCAAAGGCCCGCTGTCAACCGTATGGGGCAGATTTATTGAGATTGAGCGGGAATTTTAAAAGTTTTTGCGTCCCACATGACCAGCACTTTGCCGCGATAGGCCTGGAGGTAAATCGGCAATGGGGATGCCGGGACGTCGCGCTCGCGCAGGGTGGCGATGACCACGCCGGTGGCGTTGGATTTGGCCCAGTCTTGACCGTCTTTCAGGGTCCTCATGGTGCTGAGCGGCTGGGTCAGCCGACCCATGAACTGAAATTCGCCGTGGTATTTTCCAACATAAGCCACGGGGCGGCCTTGGTCTTGATAGGCTTTGACTTGGCGCGCCGCCGGTTCCAGGTTGTAGGCTAAGTCAAGTGCTGGCGCCGCGCTCATGTGCACAAACACCATGACACTGGCCACGGTCAACGCGATGAGGCGTGTTTCGGCACGGGGGCTATGGGCGCGGGTCAACGCGGCTGAGGCGGCCAGAATCAGCGCCGGGACCAGCCACAGGGGCTGGGCCGCATCGGACCACGCGGGCAGGGGCTTTTTCAGCAGCGGCTCAAGCACGTCTTTGCCCAGCAATCCCACCAGCAATACCAACATCAGCCCGCCCAAAAACAGCACCGGCACGCGGTGGCCGTGCTCGGACGCGTGGCGGTCTTGGGCGTCGCCGTGGGTCAGCAGGAAGGCGGCAAAAAGGGCCAGGGCTGGAAAGACGGGGAGCAGGTAATGGGGCTGCTTGCCGCTGATGGCGGAGAAAATGACGAATGACGCTCCGGCCCAAATCAACAACACGCGCACGCCGCCATCACACCACGCTGCGCGCAGGCCCCGGTGCTCACGCCATGCCGCGCGCGCGCCGATGCCTTTCCACAACCGCGGCCATAGGGTCCACGGCAGCAGCAACAGCGGCAGCACCACTGCGAACCAATAAAACGGTCGGCGGTGGGCAAAGGATTTGACCATGCGGTCGGCGCTTTGCTTGATGAAGATGGCATCACGGTATTCCGCCCCGCCGATGATCGCGGCCGGGATGGCCCACATGAGGGTGATGGCGACGCCGACAAGAACGGTGAAGAACACGCCCAGATACCAGGTCTTCCATGCGGTTTGGCCCCGGCCGTGCACGGTGTGCGGTCCCCACAGGGGCGCCGCTAAGGCTAGGGGGAGGGTGTGCACCAAAATCGCCGGACCCTTAGCCAGTCCGCCAATGCCGATGCCAAGGCCGGCGATGAGAATGCCGCGCCAAAAGCCGCACCCGGTGGCGAAGCCTTTCCAGGCTTTGACAGACCCCAACACGGCCAGCACGGCGGCGAAGGTTACCAACATGTCGAACATGGTCATGGTGGAAAAGACCGCCCAATAGACACCGGTGACCAACATCATCGGTGCCATCATGGCGCGGCATGCGCGGACATCTTCGCTCGCATCTGGCCACAGTTCACGCGCCAGCTTGGCGGTGAGCCACAGGGAGCCGAGGCCGAACAGCGGTGCCACCAAGCGTGCCGAGACCTCCGACGTGCCGAATAAAGTCCAACCTAAATCCATGAACCAGAACAAGAACGGCGGCTTATGGCTATAAATCTCGCCGTTCAAGGTCGGCACCATGAAATTGCCGTTCGACCACATTTCCCACGCCACCGTGATATAACGGGTCTCGTCGATGGGCAGCAGCGGGCGTAAGACCAGGGCGGGCGCCATCAGCACACACCAGATTAATGTGGTGAGCCAGGCGTCCATGGAAGTGTCGGGGGATTTGGGGGTCACGATATCTAATCTCTCAATTGTCGGCAGTACCCAGCTCGTCGTCCAAGGCTGTATCCAGCGACTTGCCGTGGCGAAAGTGACGGTAAAGATAAACGCCCAGCGCGCCCGACGCCACGAACAAAATAACACTGAGCGAAATACGCAAAGCCGGGTCCACCGCTACGCCACTGCCCAACAGGGCGAAAATCAAGGATTGGGGCAGGTAGCCTAAGGCGGAACCGGCGAAAAACGGTGCCGCGCGGACGCTCGACACCCCCGCCGCTAAGTTGGTAGCAACGTTGCTGCCCACCGGCAACATGCGGATCAGCAGGGTCATGGTAAACGTATTGTCGTGCAAAAAGTCATCCAAGCGCCGCACCCGGCCTGAAAACTTATGTTGCAGCGGCGCGCGGGCCAGCAGGCGGGCATAATAAAAAGAGCCAACGCAGCCCAGCGTGGTTCCCAGCAGCACCAACCCGGTGCCCAGCCACAAACCAAAGGCATAACCCGCCAAGCCGCTGACGATCTGACGCGGCAAGCCGACGCCGGTGGCCAAGGCGGCTAGGCCTATAAATAAAATTTCTCCGCCTAAACCCTGGCCCTTGATGTGGGTGTCGATCCAGTCGTTGGTCAGCACATTGCCGAGATCTTGCGTGTCCCATAGGTAAAGCGCTGCGGCCAGCGTCACCATTACCAAGAGACCGCGAAGGACATGGGCGAAGTTCATCTAATATCAGTCCACATCGGCACGGTGCACGACGGATGTGCGGGGCTTGGAGCCGCGCGCCGTCAACCACATCACGCCCAGCAGGTCCCGCACGGCGACCGACAGACGGTCCCACATGCCGTATTTGGAAATGCCGCGTTCCCGGTGGCGGTGATTGACTTCGACCGAGGTAACGTCGCCGCCGCGGCGGATCATCAGGGCGGGCAGGTAACGGTGCATGTGGTCAAAACGCGGCATGTCCATGAACGCTGTGCGGGTAAAAACCTTTAATCCACACCCGGTATCGGGCGTGCGATCCCCCAACAGGCGCTGGCGCACGCCATTGGCCAGCTTGGACTGGAAGCGTTTCCATTCGGTGTCTTTGCGCTTGGCGCGCCACCCGGCGACCAGCAAAAGGTCCGGATCAGGGGCTTCTTTAAGCTTGGCAAACAGGGCGGGGATATCGGCGGGGTCGTTTTGCCCGTCGCCGTCTAAGGTGGCGATGAAGGTGGCGCGCGCAAACTTGATTCCGGTGGCGATAGCGGCGCTCTGGCCACACGCGCGTTCATGCTTATAGACGCTGAGACGGGGCTGTTCGGCCATCAATTCTAACAACTTAGCCGCCGTGTCATCGGTGGAGCCGTCGTTGACGTAAACGATCTCATAGTTCGCCACGTCCTCCAGAGCCGCCGAGATTTCCTCGATCAAGGGACGGATGTTCTCGGCTTCGTTATGCACGGGCACGACAACGGCGATTTCAAAAGGGGCGGTGGGTAAAGCTGTGCCAGTCATAATGAAGTACGGATGGTCCTTGATCATAAAGAGACGCTCAAATAGGGATAATTGCCCCGGGCGCGCCTTGCTTTTACACCCTCCGGCCCCCCTATTCCACTAAAGACGCACGCAGAAAGGCGAAAAAGACCGCGAATCCCGGCTGTTGGGGGCAATTAAGCCTTGGCCTTTTCGCTCGGGGGCGTATCCTTGGGTATATTAGTGTTTAAAACGAGCGAAAAACGACATCATATGATTTATCACGATGCACTCGAGCCAGCGTTGGATTATGCACGCCAGGCGTTGGAAAAAATGGTGGGCCATAATGTCCCCGCCACGCCTTCGAACTTTACCGTCTGGTATACCCATGTTTCGGGGCGAGAGCCCGACCTGACGCGCATGATCTCAATCTTGATCGACAACAATCAGGACTTCACAGAGGCCGTGTGCGCCGATCTCTACGCTAAATTTTTTACCTCAACGGCCACTGACGACACCCTTCACGAAACCACCGCGCGTATCGAGGCCGAGTTGCAACGCATCTTGGGCTACGTTGGTGACGCGGGTGAAGGGGCTTCTGAATACGGCAAGACCCTCGCCAGCGCCGAGGGCGACATTCTGGGCGCAAAAGACGTTGATGGACTGAAGGGTGCGATCACCAAGGTGCTCAGCGAAACGCGTAAGATGGAAAAGGTCAATATGGCTTTGGAAAATCAATTGGCCGAATCCACCTCGGAAGTCGGCCAACTGCGCGACGATCTGGAAGACATGCGCAAAGAGGCGCTGACCGATGCACTTACCGGCATTGCCAACCGCAAGCTGTTCGACATGGAAATGCGCCGTCAAGCCCGCGACGCGATGGAGGCAGGCGAGTCCCTATCGCTGTTAATGCTGGACATCGACCACTTCAAGAAATTCAACGACACCTATGGTCACCAAACCGGGGATGAGGTGTTGAAGCTGATGGCCGCAACCATGGACAAGGCGGTGAAGGGCGCAGACATCTGCGCGCGTTACGGCGGGGAAGAGTTCGCCGTTATTTTGCCGCACACCGATCTGGCTGGCGCGATAAAGGTTGCCAATGGCATCCGCGAGCGCATCTCGACCAAAAAACTGATGAACCGCACGACCAACGAAAATTTGGGCAAAATCACGGTGTCCATCGGGGCGGGGATTTTTGAATTTGGCGAGCCGCTGGGCGATCTGCTCAAACGCACCGACCAATCCCTATATAAGGCGAAGGCCATGGGCCGCAATCGGGTGGTGAGCCAAGAAGAACTGCGCTCCGATGCCCTCGATTTTGATTAAACCCCGCGCGTATCTGGGCCTATACCCCAAGACGTTAATCCTTTAGAATCAAACCTCTGTCCGTTTTGGAATTGGAATATTTTGGGTTTGATCAATGACAAGTCGTGTGTTTTCACCCGCCGGTCTGTATCCTAAGTTGCGTCGCATATTGCGCAACGACCAACTCATTTTGTCCGTTTTGTCCTTGATCGTTGGCTTGATCGCGGGTGCCTTGGTGGTGGCGTTTCGCGAAGGCGTGTTGTTCTTTCACAACCAATTTTTTAATGCGCCCAACGAACGTCTGTATGTTTACGCAGACGCGCTGGCGTGGTGGCAATTGCTTTTGATAACCACGGTGGGCGGCTTGGCGGTTGGCTTGCTCATCCGCTTTTTGATGCCGGAACATAGGCCCTTGGGCGTGGCCGACGTTATCGAGGCCAGCGCACTTCGCGGGGGGCGCATGTCTCTGACGGCGGGCCTGCGCGGTGCTTTGGTGAATGCGCTCAGCATCGGTGTCGGTGCATCGGTGGGGCGCGAAGGCCCGGCGGTGCACTTAGGCGCGGCCGCGGCGGCAGGCATCTCAAAACGGCTGCACCTGACGCGTACCCTGACGCGCACCTTACTCGGGTGTGGCGTGGCGGCGGCGGTGGCGGCGTCGTTCAACGCGCCCATCGCGGGCGCGCTGTTTGCGGGCGAGGTGGTGATCGGCCACTACGCGCTGAGAACCTTCGCCCCGGTGGTCATCGCGTCGGTCGCGGGTACGGCGCTGTCGCGCTCTTATTTTGGGGCTTTTCCGGCATTCGTAGTGCCGTCTCATGAGGTCGTTTCGTATTTGGAATTGCCGGCGTTCCTTATTTTAGGGGTGTTGGCGGGTTTTGTTGCGACCGTTTTGCTGCTGAGTATTTTCAAAGCGCAAGACGTGGCGCAGACATTGCCCGTGCCCGCGTGGGCGCACCCAGCCTTAGCGGGCTTTGCCGTGGGCGTGCTGGCCTTGCTGTTGCCCCAGGTGTTGGGCGTGGGCTATGGCGTCACCGATGACGCGCTGAGCGGACAGATGGCGATGGGCTTGTTGGTGGCGGTGTTGGTGGGCAAGATGCTGGCCACCGCCCTGTGTCTAGGTTTTGGCTTTGGCGGCGGTATTTTTTCACCATCCTTAGTTGTCGGCGCCATGCTGGGCGGGGCCTACGGCATTGTCGTGATGGATATATTTCCGGCGTTGAACACAGGCACCAGCGGCTACACCTTGGTCGGCATGGGTGCTGTGGCGGGGGCGGTGTTGGGCGCCCCTATTTCCACCACCTTGATTATTTTCGAGATGACCGGCGACTATGAACTGACCTTAGGCGTGATGCTGGCGGTGGTGGTGTCTTCCGCCATCACGCGGCAGTTTCTGGGGGCCAATTTTTTCACCATGCAGTTGGCGCGGCGCGGCCTGAATCTGAAAGACGGCTTTGAAGCCGAGCTTTTGCGCACCGGACAAATTGCCGACGTTTTGGTGGACACTCAAGACAAGATCCCCCCCGGCATGGCGCTGGCCGAGCTGCGCGTGCGCTTGCAAGACTGTTGCTGCGGCAAGCTGTTCGTGGTCGATGACGAGGCTCGGTTGTTGGGGACCATCACCCTGGCGGATTTGAGCGAAACCGCGTTCGATTCGTCGCTAAACCCGTTGATCAATGCCGCCGATGTGGCCCGCCGTCACCCGCCCGTTCTGCGTTTGGGCGATAACCTGGAAACGGCGTTGCACAAAATGTCCGATTCGGGTGAAAGCGTGTTGGCCGTGGTGGACGACGGCGAATCCTGTGAGTTTTTAGGCGCAGTCGACGAAAAACACGTGATGGTCGCCTATAATCGCGCCCTTTTGCAAAGCCGACACGAAGAACGTGACCATTAAGGCGCTTCGCGGCTTTTCGCAGGTCCTGCGCGTGCTATACATCCAGTTATGAACGATCCTTTTGACCTCACCGACCCGCAAGACGCGGTGCCCGCAAAGCCAGCGGGTTACCTAGACGGCCTCAACGAAAGCCAGCGCGAAGCGGTGGACGCCGTTGACGGCCCGGTATTGGTGTTGGCGGGGGCCGGCACCGGCAAGACCCGCGTGCTGACCACGCGCATGGGCCACATCTTGATGCAGGGCAAAGCCCGGCCCGGTGAACTCCTCGCCGTGACCTTTACCAACAAGGCCGCGCGCGAAATGCAGGGCCGCGTGGGGGCTATGTTGGACACGCCGGTGGAAGGCTGGTGGGTGGGGACGTTTCACGCCTTGGCCGCGCGTATTTTGCGCATCCACGCCGAAGCAGTGGACTTGAAATCCAACTTCACCATTTTAGATACCGACGATCAGGTGCGCTTGCTCAAGCAAATCCTGGACGCCCGCGACATCGATCCCAAGCAGTACCCGGCGCGCACCTTTTCGGCCGTGATCCAACGCTGGAAAGACCGCTGCCTGATGCCCGACAAGGTGCCGTCCGGCGAGGCCATTGATCAGTTGGGCGGACACGCCATCGACGTGTACGAAGACTACCAACGCCAGCTTAAACGCCTCAATGCCACCGACTTTGGTGACTTATTGATGCTGTGTGTGAAACTGCTGCAAGACAACCCGGACATCTTGACGTCCTACCAGAACCGCTTTCGCTATATCTTGGTGGACGAATACCAAGACACCAACGTGGCGCAGTACCTGTGGTTGAGATTACTGGCCCAGGGGCACAAAAACATTTGCTGCGTCGGTGATGACGATCAGTCGATTTATTCGTGGCGCGGGGCCGAGGTCGGCAACATCTTGCGCTTCGAGACGGATTTCCCCGGCGCCAAGGTGGTGCGCCTGGAACGCAACTATCGCTCCACGCCGCACATCTTAGGCGCGGCGTCGGGACTGATTGCCAAGAACGAAGGCCGCTTGGGCAAGACCTTGTGGACCGATTTGAACGAGGGCGAAAAGGTCACCATCCACGGCGTGTGGGACAGCACCGAAGAAGCCCGCTGGGTGGGGTCCGAGATCGAGGCCCATCAGGCCAAGGGCCAGGGCTTGGATGGCATGGCAATCTTGGTGCGCACCTCGGCTCAGACCCGTGAATTTGAAGAGCGCATGATCACGCTGGGCATTCCCTACCAAGTGATCGGGGGCTTGCGGTTTTATGAACGCCGTGAAATCCGCGACGCGGTGGCGTACCTGCGCGTCATCGCCCAGCCCGACGACGATATGGCGTTCGAACGCATCGCCAACACGCCCAAGCGGGGCCTCGGAAAAGTGGCGATGCAGACCATACACATGCATGCCCGTGCGCGGGGCATTTCTCAGACCGTGGCCATTCGCGAACTGCTCACCACCGATGAGCTCAAAGCGCGGCCGAAGAAAATTCTCACCGACTTACTGGGTGATTTTGATCGCTGGCGGGGCGAATCCCAAGACCGCCGACCTGCTGAACTGATGGACATTGTGCTTGTTGAATCGGGCTACACTGAAATGTGGAAGCTGGATAAATCCATCGATTCCCCTGGTCGCATCGAAAACCTCAAAGAACTGGTGGTGGGTCTTGCTGAGTTTGAAAGCCTGGGCGAATTTTTAGAGCATGTGTCGCTGGTGATGGATAACGAAGACAGCCAAGACCAAGCGAAGCTCACCATGATGACCCTGCACGGGGCCAAGGGCCTGGAATTCGACACCGTGTTCCTGCCCGGTTGGGAAGAGGGGCTGTTTCCACACCAACGTGCCTTGGACGAAACCGGCGTGTCGGGGTTGGAAGAAGAACGCCGCCTCGCCTATGTGGGGATCACTCGTGCACGCAAACGCGCCGCCATTACCTTCGCCGCCAACCGGCGTATCTTCGGCCAGTGGCAATCATCCCTGCCGTCGCGCTTTGTCGACGAGCTGCCCTTGGACCATGTGGAGCGCGCGGGCGACCTCGGCATTGCCAGCGGATATGGCGACGGCCCGTCCCAAGCCTTTCAGGGCAAGGCCCAGGCCGGATACGGGGCCGGGTGGAAACGCGCGACCAAGAAAAGCCGTGCCGATGACATCGTCTACACGCCCGCCCGGGTGACCAGAGATGGGCTTGCCGTGGGCCAACGCATCTTCCATCAGAAATTCGGCTACGGCACGGTGCGCGCGCTCGACGGCGATAAGCTCGACATCGATTTTGAAAAGGCCGGCTACAAAAAAGTCATGGCCAGCTTCGTTGAAGCGACTTAAAGAAGGTTTGGCATGAACGCAGACGCACCCTTGTGGCGGATATCGATTGAAATTGCCGACCTTTACGTGCCCGCGTTTGAAGAGGTGCTGGAGCCGTTCGTTGAATCTTTGATGTGGACCGTGGACGAAGACGTGCATGGGCTGCAGCGCATGGAAGGCTTCGTCACCACCCAGCCGGACTCGGCCCGTATTGAGGCGTCGCTGGCGGCGTTGGCGGGCGCGCTCGCCATTCAAGCCCCGGACGTGGTCTTGGAAGAATTGGCGCCGCGCGATTGGGTGGTGGAAAACCTCAAAGACTTTCCGCCCATCGACGAGGGGCGGTTCTTTATCTATGCCTCGCACATCACTCAACGCCCGTTGGCCGGACGTATCCCCATGCGCATCGATCCGGGGGCCGCGTTTGGCACCGGCACCCATGCCACCACGTCGGGCTGCCTGCATGCCATCGACCGGCTGGGGCGCAAGTTCGCGTTCAAGCGTCCGTTGGACGTCGGTACCGGGTCCGGCATTTTGGCGATTGCCATGGCGAAGATGTGGCGCATTCCGATTTTGGGTACCGACATTGATCCGGTGGCGGTGACGGTGGCGAAACGCAATGCGCAGCTGAACCGCGTTGCCAATTTGGTGAGTTTTCGGGCCGGTCCGGGGCTGTCGCCGGTGTCCAAACACACGCGTTATGATTTGATCACGGCCAATATTTTGGCCCGCCCGCTCACCATCATCGCTCCCGACCTGGCGCGTCATTTGGACGCTGGCGGCTATGCGGTGCTGTCGGGATTGTTGGTGTGTGACGAACGGTTTGTGGTGGGGGCCTACATGGCGCAGGGGCTGAACCTACAAAGCCGCCACGTGCGTGACGGTTGGCTCACATTGGTTATGCGAAAGCGCTGATCAGCCGACCTTGCGCTCTTTGTGGCTGGACGGGGTGAAGTGCTCGTGGTCGCGCCCATCCGTATCCTTATCACCCTTTTCTGCCATCGCGGTGATGGTCTCGACTTGACGTTTTTTCTGGAGCAGATTGGTCTCGGCCATGCGTTCGGCGCGCTCCATCCGGCTTTCGAGTTTTTGCAGACGATGGCGCGCCTTGATCAGGGCCTGGGCCATTTCCGCCTGACTGGCACTGGCGCGACGCATCACCTCGCTGGCGAAAAAAATTGCCAGAAGCGCAAAAATAAATCCAAGAATACCGAATGTTTGTGCCATGACGATCCCCGTTCTGGGGCCTCTCACAGTTGTGCCGAATTGGTATGATCATGGACCAGAAGGGTTAAAAAAAGTGTAAAGGGCTGTTCTGGTTATGCGAATCCAGCCTGCCAGGTCAGCACCGCCAATGTGAGGCTGCCCGCCGCGACGCCGACGCCGACGTTTCTGCGGCTGATGAAAAAGGCCGCCAAGCCTATAAGCGTAGCCACAAGACGCATCCAATCGGGCGTTGTCGTTAACGCGCCGATGGGCAGGGCTATCATGCGCACCACCATTCCCGCCATCAAGGCGTAGGTGACACAGGTTATCCAATCGACGACGGCGCTGTCGGGGTTGATGCGTCCCGACAATAAAGCCCCCAGCCCGCGCGAGGCATAGGACGCGATGGCGGCTAAGGTGATGATCAACACCGGGGTGGAGGTGAGGGTATCCATCATGGCGTGGTCCTCGCTTTCAAGCGACGGCCCAAAGCCCACGCGCCCGTGCCACCGATCAGGCCGGTGACAATCAACGACCAGTCGGGGATGATTAAGAACGTCAGCGGCCCCAACACCGCGCCAAAGGCCAACGCCCACACCCGGGTGGGGTTGCGCATATCGACCAAAAACAACACCATGAAATACAGCGGGTTCAAGAACACCAGCGCCAACGTCACCGGCAACGGCACGGTTCCCGCCAACAGGTACCCCGCCACGGTAAACAGGGGCGAGCCGCAATAGAGAAGCAAGCCAAAGCCGGCCAAAAACGGCAGCTTTTGGTCTGCGCTTAAATCCGGCAAACGGCGCATGACGCCGACCCAACTGGTCGCCGCAATGATCATCGCCAGCGCATAATAGACCCAGCCCGGCACACCGGGGCGGCGCACATGGGGCAGCATCGACGCCACCATGGGCAACAGGCGCGCGTTGATGAAACCGACCGCCAGCACGATGGCCAGCAGCGGCGCACCGCCCGCCGCCATTTCGGCCATGGCGATTTGCCCCGGCAGCGCCCAGGTCGACAGGGTCGAATACAGCGCGTGCCACACCGACCACTCCATGCCCTTGATCATGGTGCCGAACCCGACAAAGCTGGCGCCCATGATCATCATCGGCACGCCCGCAGCTTCGCGCACGCCGCCCCAAAAGGCGGCTTTGACTGTGGTGTACTTTAAAACTTGAGTTTGGGGAGAATCCATCATAGCCCAGGCATAGCCCACGTTTAAGAAGATGGAAACCATTTTTGAAAACCGTGGACGAACTTCGGGCGTTGGCGTAAACAAGTCCAGCATTTGATTTTGAGGAAAAGCCGTGTCCATACCCGTCCCCACACCGTGTCCCGTATGTAACGGGTCCGCCACCCATCCTTTTGTGGAAAAGAACGGCTATGCATTTTTGAAATGTGCAGGATGCGGTTATATCTTTTGCCATCCCCGCCCGAGCCAGGCGGAACTGGGCGCGCACTATGCCAAAAGCGACGGCGATGAGGGCATCAGCCGCGATTTTTACCCCAAGGCCGCGTCGCGCAAACGCCGTGGATTTGCCAACGCGTTGAAGCTGCTGCCCCATATTTGGGGCCAGCGCGCGTTGGACTTGGGATGCGGTGGCGGCTTTGTCGTCGGCGGGTTCAAGGCGTTAGGCGCGCGCGAAGCAGTGGGCCTCGACATCAATCCCAACGCCATAGAGTATGCCCGCCAGCACTTTGCCAAATGCGACTTCCACTTGGGCACCTTCGACGATTTTTCCGGCGGTAAGCTGGGTCGGTTCGGTTTCGTTTATTCGTCCGAAGTGATCGAACACGTCGAGGACGTGGAGGCCTATATGCGCTTTTTGGCCGAGATCACCGAACCCGGGGCCAAGGTCTTCATCACCACGCCGGACATAAATGCCGCCGAAGTGCCAGACGACGTCATCGCGTGGGACGTATTCTCGCCGCCGGTGCATATCCAGTTCTTTACCGAAGTCACCCTAGCGCACCTATTCGCTCGCTTCGGCTTTACGCCCATCAAACGCATCCCCGACCGGGGCGGGGCGGGCCTGAAGATGCTGTTTCGCAAGTCGGTTTAAGTTGCTAGGCTACCCTTAAGACGAACAAAGGGGCAGGGCGTGGACGTACCGTTCGACATCGAGCAAATCAATCAACTGATCCAAGACTTATATGCTTGGGCGCAGACCCATGTGTTGGTGATCCCTAACTTGGCGCAACTGGCCATGGTCGTGGCGACGTACTTGGTGGCGCGCATGGTGGATAAGCCGTTACAGGCGGCGTTGGACAAGGCCGTCAGTGGGAATTGGGCCGAACGGCATCGGTATCAACTGAAACAAATTTTCATGCCGCTGTTGATGCCCTTGGTGTGGTTGATGCTGGTGGGGACGGCGCAATTGGCGGCGCTGAAACTGGGCTGGCCAGCGGCCATTCTCGGCATCGGCGTCAGTTTGCTCACCGCCTGGGTGGTTATTCGTTTGGTGCTGAATTTCATCGCCGATCCGTGGTGGTCGCGTGCGGTGGCCATGTCGGTGTGGGCGGTGGCGGCGCTGGACATCATCGGGCTTTTGGATCCGACCTTAGCGTTCATGGATCGCTTGGCCTTTAATTTGGGCGACTTCCGTCTGTCGTTGCTGGGTGTAGCCAAGGCCGTGGTGGCGTTGGCGGTGTTCTTATGGATTGCCAACTGGGTTGCCAAGCTGGTGGAAAATCGCCTGCGCACGCTGCCGCACGTCACCCCATCGCAGCAGGTTTTGTTCGGCAAGTTAGCCCGCGTCCTGCTGATTACCGTCGCCATTTTGATGGCGCTCAACGCGGTGGGCATCGATCTCACCGCGCTGGCGGTGTTCTCGGGCGCGTTGGGTCTTGGTATCGGCTTTGGTTTGCAAAAGGTGGTGGCGAATTTGCTCTCGGGGGTGATCTTGCTGATGGATCGCTCGGTCAAGCCCGGCGACGTGATTGCCATCAACAACACCTATGGCTGGATCAATACCATCGGGGCGCGTTACGTGTCGGTGGTGACGCGCGACGGCATCGAACACCTGATCCCCAACGAACACTTGATCAGCAATCCGGTGGAAAACTGGTCCCATTCCGATCGCAACGTGCGCCAACGCTTACCCTTGGGCGTTAGCTACGGTTCCGACCTGCGTCAAGCCGTGGACCTTGTCGTCAAGGCGTGTATCGGTTTTGAGCGGGTGCTAAAAGATCCTGCACCCCGCTGCTTGGTGAAGGGCTTTGGCGACAGCACCGTGGACTTGGAGCTGCGCGTGTGGATTCAAGACGCCGAGCAGGGCGTGTCCAATATCAAAAGCGAAATCTATTTAAAAATCTGGGACCTGTTCCACGAACATGGCGTTGAATTCGCCTATCCGCACCGCGACATCAACGTGCGCGGTCCGGTGCAAGTCGAATTGAAAAGCTAGAGCCTGCGCCGCACCAGTTCGGCAATTTCAGCGTCGGTGAGTGTTGCCGGGTTGGTCAGCATGCTGGATCCGCGGCTGTTTGCGACGATGGCATCCACGTCCGCCTCGCGCACGCCAAATGCGGACAGGCGCGGAAGCTCTAGGCGTTCGGTCCAGTCCTTCAGCGTTCTCACCAAAGCGTCCAAGGCGTCGTTGCCGCTGACGCCGCCCGCCAGCACCTGCCCGGCGCGGGCATAGTGGCCGAGGGCTTCACTGCCGGGATTGCGCTGGATGAGGGCGCGGATGTTGATGTCGACCGCGTCGGCCACCAGCGTGCCACATACCACCCCGTGGGGGATGGGAAATAATGAGCCCAGCGGCTGGGCCAAGCCGTGGACACTGCCCAGCCCGGTCTGCGCCAGACAGACGCCACTTTGCAACGCGGCATAGGCCATGTGGGCGCGGGCGTCACGGGCGCGTTGATCGTCGCGTGGGTTGTCCAAGCCTCCACCGCCCACAGTCTCCGGGGTGTCGGGGGCGGCTAGCCACATGTCCCAAAATCCTTGGGCAAAGCGGTCCATGCCGGACCAGGCCAAGGCTTCGGTCATGGCGTTAGAGCGGGTCGAGACAATGCTTTCCAGCAATTGGGTAAAGGCGTCCATGCCGTTGGCGGCGACCTGGGGTTTGGAGCAAGTTTGCAGCAGGTCCGGATCGACCATAGCCACGCGCGCCACCAGCGCCTCATGGCGAAATGATTTTTTGAAACCGTCGGCGCCATGGCGGCTAAGCACCGCGTTCTTGGTGGCCTCCGAACCCGCACCCGCCGTGGTGGGGACAGCGATAAATGGCGTGGCGGGGCCTAAGTAGGGGTGCTCCGGCCCGACGCCTTCTAAGTGGTCCATGACGGTGTTGCCCGGTTTTAACAAGCCCGCAATGGCTTTGGCGGCGTCCAGCGCGCTGCCCCCGCCGATGCCGACAACGGCGTCAAAGTCTTCGTCTTTATAAGACGTCACTGCGGCGTCCACCGCTTCAGGGGACGGCTCGCCGGGGATGCCCAGCCGGGTGTATGTCACGCCAGCATCGTCCAACTGGCCTTGCAGTCGGGTCCATGCGTTCGACCGCGTGAACGATGTCGCCCCGGTGACCATCAGCGCGCGGCTGCCAAAGCGTTTGATCTCACCCGGCAGTTGGTCAAGGACCCCGCAGCCGAAAACGATTTTGGGCAGGGCGGCGATGGTAAAGGCGTCGCTCATGGTTAGGCTTCCGGACACAGGGCTGTGAAGGGCGTGCCTTGGCGCGGTTGGACCATCATATGTTCGACGGTCTCGCGCCACGTGGCGTAGTGGGTGGTGTCCTTGTGCGCCTTGGCGTCGGCCTCGCAGGCATAGGCCTCATACAGCACGAATTGGGTTAGGTCTTCGGCACTTTGCAGAACGTCAAAGCGCCGGTTGCCCGGCTCACACATTGAGGCGGCGGCGTTGGCGCAGCTGGCCTGGATAAACGCGTCAATGTATTCGGGTTTGATGCTGACGTTGACGAGCGTGACATGCATGGTGTTTTCCTCCTGAGAAAAAGCGTGAAAACGTTATACCACGTCTACGCGCGTGCGCTTTGTCACTTTTCATTTTCCAAAGAGTGATTATGTTGAAGGGATGAGAAAACACTTAACATTTGCGGCGCTGGCGGTCATGGCGTGGGGGATTCCGTTCACCGCCTTTGCCCTGACCTGCCCCGCACCACAGCCAGGCTTCGTGCGGGTGAAGCTGATTGATCCCGCACCCCAGGTCACGACCGGAAAAAGCTTAAAGCAAATCAATGCCTCGGCGGCCGGACACGGCTTGGTGGGCAAGGGGAAACGGGCGCTGGGGATTACCGAAAGTAAGCTTGAGGCGTCGATCAACGTCAACTTTGCCGGACAGAACCTACAACGCGCTCAGACCAAGACCACATGTGTGAGTGTAACGCGCGTGAATGCACGCTTTGGTCATAAAGAGCTGGTTGTGAGCTTGCCGCGGGAATACTACCAGGGAACATGCAAATTTAATGTGGTATACCGCCACGAAATGGCTCACGTCGACGTTGCCCGGCGCACGGTGCGCAAATACGCAAGTGTGCTCAGGCGCGAGTTGGAACACGAAGTGCAAAAAAACAACCCCATGAACGCCAGGACGATGAAAGTGGGGACCGCCGCGTATCAAAAACGCCTGCAAGCTGTGGTTTCGTCGGTGGGAAAGCGCTTTGAAGCGGAGGCCAATGCCCTGCATGCTAAAATTGACGCCCCGGGCAGCGCTTACGCCGCCAACGGCGCGTGCCAGGGGTGGTGAGGGTAAAAGCGGTCAACATCCTGATTTTTCAGGATACTGGCCGTAACTCGCGACACGCACAGTTATGAAAACGACAGCTAGATTGCAGAACCAAGTGCAACACTCAGCTATGCTGGGGATGCAATGGAACAGTTATACAGTCACATCGAACTGAATGAGAGATGTGAGATATACCGACTGACGTGAGATCCGTTTTCTCCTCCATTTTAAAAGGAGATGGACATGAAGCGTTCGAGGTTCACTGAGGGGCGGATCATCGGGATTTTGCGTGAGCAGGAGTCTGGGCAGAAGACGGCGGATGTTTGTCGCCGTCACGGCGTTATATCAAATCACATGAGCGCGTGATGTTCGTGGACCTCCTTTCCCCTTAAGATCAATCAATAGTCCTAAAAGATTATTGTGAGCTATCAGAACCCCTTTTGGTTGATCCCCTAAAAAGAGTATGTGCATAGTGCGCGCACACACAAAAGGTGCTTCGCAAAAGAAGGCATTTGTGCACGCACGACCGTGCTCGGTCGGGGGAAGTTGATCAAAACGTTTTCATGGGGGGCCGGTATGCGTATGCCGGGTGCGTGGTTTTGTGCGCCTAAATTTTGGCGCGTGGAGCCGAAGACTTTCAGGCACAAACTTGCGGTGTTTACGCATCGCTTCATTTGTCGGGCCAGCGCAGGGGTGCTGCTGTTCGGGACGAATACGTACGCTGCTGTGCCGCCGCAAGATTTACCAACGGTGCAACAGCGCCAAGATGACATCCAGCGCCGCTTTGATGAGCAGATCCGCCGCGAACAAGAGTTGCGCCGTGCACCAATCGATCAGCCGCCGGACGGCCTCACGGTGCCGCGCCAGGAAGCCCCGGTGGGCCTGCCCGAAGGTGAATGCCGCGACTTTGCCAACATCGAAGTCACCGGCGTGGAAATCCTGTCCGCGGACGAAAGCGCAGACTTAGTTGAACCGTTCGCCGACGCGTGCTTAGGCCTGCCCCAATTCGACGAGGTCCTGCGCGAGGTCAGCAACTGGTACTTAGACCGGGGCTATGTGACGACGCGCGCCTACCTGCCGCCGCAGGACTTAAATACCGGAATTCTGCGCGTGGTGGTGGTCGAGGGCAAGGTCGAGGCGGTGCGCCTGGAGGGTGACGCGGATCCCCGCGGTGCTTTGGCTGCGGCATTCCCCGGCGTGGTGGGTAAAATCCTCAACATCCGCGACCTGGAACAAGGCCTGGACCAGATCAACCGCGTGCCTTCGAACACCGCCAAGATGGATTTGCTGCCCGGCGAAACGAAGGGCGGCAGTGTGGTCGAGATCAAAAACCAGCCCGCCAAGCGCTGGCGGCTTTCCCTGACGATGGACAACGGCGGGTCGGTCTCCACCGGGCGCCTGCAAAGGTCGCTGGGGTTGGCGTTGGACAATCCCTTAGGCCTGGGCGACACCTGGACGCTGAGCGTGCGCCCCGATGCACCGGGTGAGCAGGTCAGCGGCACCCGCACGGCGAGCGGCTCGGTCACGGTCCCTTATGGCTATTGGACGTTCGGTTACAATCAGAGCTGGAGCACCTATTACGATGTCATCGAGGGCCAAGCCGCGACGTATCGCTCCGACGGTATCAGCCGTGCGCACACGGCCACGGTGGAACGCGTGGTGCATCGCAATGCCGATTCCAAAACCTCTGTTGAGGCGAAGCTGACGGCCAAGCAAACCCGCAACTACATCGAACATGTGATGCTGGCGGTGCAGAGCCGCAAGCTTTCCATCGGCGCGCTGACCCTGCGCCATGCCACCAAGGTGGGCGGCGGGGCGCTGAATGTAAGCGCCGTACACGAATGGGGCTTGCGGACCTTAGGTGCGCAAAAGGATCACACAGCACCCACCGGACCCAGCGCACAATTTAGCAAATGGAGCGGCGACGTTAGCTTCGCCAAACCCTTCCAGGTGGCCGAACAAAACCTGCGCGTGGACGTGAGCGGCCACGGGCAATGGACGCCGGATACCTTGTTTTCATCGGAACGCATCAGCGTCGGCGGTCAGTACACCGTGCGGGGTTTTAGGGACCAGAGTGCATCCGGTGACGTGGGCGGATACGCGCGTGCACAACTGAGCTGGATCCTACCGGTCACCGGACATGCGGGCATCGACAAGGTCTTTGGCCGCTTTACGCCGTATGCGGGGGCGGACGCGGGCTTTATCCGTCGCGATTACTCCGAGACCCATGAGAACGGCGCGCTCTCGGGCGTGGCCTTAGGCCTGCGCACCGGCGGCGGCATTGCCGCGTTCGATGTCGCCTATGCCAGGCCGCTGGCCCAGCCGGGCCATATCACCACCGGCGGCGGCGAAGTCTACGCCAAGCTGACACTGACCTATTGAGGACCATGAACGTGAAGCTATTGCTGCAAAGACTTTTGGTGTGGACGCTGTCGTTCCAGTTGGTGTTCCAGGGCCTCATCGCCGAGGCCGTGGCCCAATCCATCACCCCCGACGCGGCGGCCGCCGCCGCCAACCAAGCGACCGTGACGACCGCGCCCAGCGGTACGCCGATGCTCAACATCGTCGCCCCCAATGGCGCCGGGGTATCGCACAATCAGTTCACCGATTTCAACGTCACTTCCAGCGGGCTGATCCTCAACAACGCCACCGGCATGGCGACCACCCAGCTGGGCGGTGTCATCAACGCCAACCCAAATTTTGCCGGTACCTCGGCACGCCTGATTTTGAACGAAGTCACCAGCGCCAACCTCTCGGCCTTGAACGGCGCGACCGAGATCGGCGGGGCCAAGGCCGACTATATCCTCGCCAATCCAGGCGGCATCACGTGCAACGGCTGCGGCTTCATCAATATGTCGCGCGCCACGCTGACCACCGGTGCGCCGGTGATGAGCGGCGGCGACGTCACGGGGCTGTCGGTGAACGACGGCACGGTGGCCATCGAAGGCCTAGGCCTCGACGCGACGACGACCGATAAGTTCGACATCGTCACCCGCGCCGCCGCCATCAATGCCCAGGTCAACGCCACCGATTTAGGAGTCTATACGGGGCGCCAAGACTTCGACTACGCAAACCGCACCACGGTCGCCAAAGCACACGACGGGTCCGCCAAGCCGACGTTTTCCATCGACTCATCGGCCCTGGGCGGCATGTACGCCGGGCGCATCGCCCTGGTGGGGACCGAGGCCGGGGTGGGGGTGCGCTTTGCCGCCGACATGGGGGCGACGGCGGGCGACATGACCATCACCGCCGACGGTCAGTTGGTGATGAACGCTAACGCCACGGCGACAGGAAATCTGAGCGCCACCAGCACGTCGTCGTCGGTGGACGTCGGCAAAAGTATCTACGCGGGCGGCACGGCCCAGGCGAACGCGGGCACCGCCATCAACATGGCGGCGAACGCATCCTTAGGCGCGGCGGGTAACGTCACCACCACCAGCGCCACCGTGACGGCGGGGGCCGGGGGCAAGGTGGTCGCGGGCATGGACGCACACGGCGCGCTGACCACCGCCGGCACGTTGAAGATGACCGCCACCACATCGATCACCACCGGCGACGGATTCTTGGGCGGCGGGGCGGATGTGCAACTCATAGCACCCATCATTGACCTCAGCCGCGCCACCGACGATGCCTCGGAAAGCGTGCGCTCGCGCGGAACGCTGACGGCGACCACTCAGAATCTCACGGCGACAAACGGACGCATCGCGGCGGACGGGGCTTTGACGGTAACCAATGCGGCGGGGCTGAGCGTCGGCGCGGGTGCGATCAATTCCGCCACCTCCGTCACCATGGCTGCGGCCAGCGTCAGCACCGCCGCGACCGTCACCTCGGACGGCACGCTCAGCGTCAACGCTACGGCGGGCGACGTCAGCAATTCAGGAACGCTCAGCGCCGCGACCACGTTAGCGGTGAGCGCCACCGGAACGGTGACCAATTCGGGAACGATGAAGTCGCAGACCGGCACCACGGTGACGGCGACCAACGTCAGCACTGATGCCGGATCGCTGATCACCAGCGCCGCCGATACCACCGTCACGGCCAGTTCAACGCTGACCAATGCGGGCGATATCTATTCACCCCAATCCCTCACCGTCACCGCGCCCACCATCAACAACACCGGAACCCTGGCGGCGGGCGGCGACTTCATCGTCAACACGGCAGCCTTGACCAATACGGCGGGCGTGCTGCACGCCGGGAACAACTTTACGCTCAGTGGCATCGGTCAGGCCAACGCCACCCTGTTCGATAATGCGTCCGGCGTGGTGGAAACCATCAACGGCGACATCACCATCAACGCCGATATCATCAAGAACAGAAAGTCCGTGTTTACCGCATCAAGCACTCTGGTATTTGAGGGCAACACCGTCTCCCAGCCCATAATAGCCAGCGGATGCAGTCAATATCACCAAGGGGGCGGATGCTTCGTCTACAATCTGTACAGCATCAATCTGAGGAATAGTTATATTCCCTCGTACCTGTGGCGAGTATATACCACAACGATTCGGGGACTTGTATATTTTTTCCGCTATTACACTGGACGTGTACAGGCTGATTCCACAGCTAGCCTCATTTCGTCCGGCAAGGATATCGCCCTCACCGCCGCTACGGTTGACAACGACAAAAGCACCATCAGTGCCAGCGGCGATATCGGCATCACAACCACCACGCTCAACAACCAGGCCGTTGGCGTTTACAATGAGTACTATTTATCGACTCTAACTGCGGCGTGGTGGCTGGATACTCAGACCCCTGTATATAGTGGGGATGCGCTGATACAGGCCGGGGGCAATTTGACCGTATCCGCCAGCGGCGGGGTGCGCAGTGCGACCGAACAAGTGTATTCCGCACCCGGAGCGCGCGCAGCAAGTGTCACCAGCTCTGCCCTGACCGCCACCCCCACCACCAGCGGCATGATCAACACCGCGCAGTACGCAGACCTGATCCCCGCGCGCGACCTCTTATTTGTCACCTCACAAGCACCCAAGCCCACATTCCTGTTCGAGACCCGCGCCGTGTTCGTCGATCAAAGTCTCTTTCTCGGCTCGGATTATTTCCTCGGCCAATTCGGCAGTTTCGATCCCGAAGCCATCCCCACGCGCTTGGGCGATGCGTACTTCGAGACCCAGCTGATCCGCCAGGCCGTCCTCCAGGAAACCGGCCTGAACTGGCTCGACGCCGATGTCCATGATGACCGCTTGCAGATGAAGGCGCTGATGGATGGCGGCATACAGGCCGCGCGCGATCTCAACCTGTCGTTCGGCATTTCCCTGTCGGCGGCGCAAGCCGCGGCGTTGACCTCGGACATCATCTGGTACGAAGAAGAATATTACCAAGGCCGCACCGTGCTGGTGCCAAAGCTGTACCTAGCCTCCGCCCGCCGGGGCAAATTCGATCCCAAGGGCGCGGTTCTGGCGGGCGAGAACGTCACCATCGACGCCGCCTCCATCACCAACGCCGACGGCATCATCACCGCCGAACGCGACGTGACCTTAACCGCGTCCGGCGACATCACGTCCAGCAGTGCGGAGATTTCGGCGGGTAAAGACATCGCCCTCACCTCCACCGCTGGCGACGTGAAGATCAACACCCAAGTGGACACGCATAAAACCGTGACCAATGTGGCTTCGGTCGTACACGGGCGCTCCACCGTGGCGGCGGGGGGCAACCTCACCATCACCGCGAACAAAGACGTTTCCGTGCTGGGCGCGAACGTGGCCGCAGGGGGCGACGCGACCCTCACCGCGGGCGGCGACGTCACCGTCGGCGCGGTCCAAGTGCGCAATGAACAGCACTGGGACTTAGCCAGCAAAACGTCCACCACCAACATCGGATCAACCGCCACGGCGGGCGGTAACTTCACCATCTCCGCCGGCAAGGACGCCCGCATCAAGGGCAGCACCGTAGCCGCTGGCAACGACCTGACCGTTCAGGCCGTCGGCGATGCCACCGTCGAATCCACCGCCGACACCTACGACTATTCGCTTCAGGCCACCAGCGGCGGCGGGCTGTTCGGCGGCAAGTCGTCGATCAGTATCGAAGATCACCGCGTCACGCAAAACACCTCCAAGCTCTCGGCGGGCGGCGACGTCACCATTGGGTCGCTGGCGGGGGATATGTCCGTCGTCTCGTCCGAGGTCACGGCTGGCGACGACATCACGCTCAACACCCCCAACGGCACGTTGTATCTGGGTGCGCGCAAGAACTTGGTCGACATTCGCATCCAGAAATCCAGCTCCGGCCTGATGACCATGTCGTCGCTGGATAAAGGCGACATCAACGAGACCGTCGTGCCCACCTTGCTCACCGCGAACGGCAATCTCGCCATCGTCACCGGCAACGGCGTCATCGTCGATTACAAGGACACCGGCAACCTCGATCAGTCCATCGACCAACTGTCCCAGGCCCCGGGCCTGGCGTGGATGAATGATCTGCGCACGCGCAACGACGTGGCGTGGAATGCGGTGCGCGAAGTCCATCAAAGCTGGGACTACCAAAGCGAAGGCCTCAGCCCCACCGGAGCGCTGATCGTGTCGCTGGCGGTGGCGGTGGCGACCAGTGGGGCGGGGGCGGAGTGGGCGGTGGCTAACATGGGCGCGGTTGAGGGCAGCTCACTCGCCATGGCAGCCGACGCAGGCTTCTCCACCCTGGTCAGCCAAGCCTCGATCTCGCTCATCAACAACGGCGGCGACTTGGGTGCGGTGCTCAAGGACCTAGGCTCCAGCGCCAGCCTGAAGTCACTGGCGACCTCGATGATTACGGCGGGGCTGGTCTCCAGCGCGCTGCCGGACTTAGCCACCGCCGCAGCGGGCAAAGAAGCCCTGTTCGTCGATAAGCTCAAGTTCGGCATCGCGAAGGCCTCCATCAGCGCGGGCGTGGATACGGTCATACAAGGCGGCCCGCTCGACGAAAACCTGAAAAACGGACTGATCAACGCGGCGGTCACCGTGGTGGGCGAAGTGGCGGCGAATGAGATCGGCACGGCGGCAGCGGATGCGCTTAAGGACCCCACTAACAATGTCGCCGCCGTCAAGGTGAGGCAACTCATCGCCCACGCAGCGCTGGGCTGCGGCATGGGTGCTGCGGCGGGAGGGAGTTGTCGTGCTGGGGCTACGGGAGCCGTAGTCGGAGAAGTAACATCCTGGGGCTATGAGGCCATGACCAGTGACGAGTTGGCAACCGACATCTTGACACTTAGCGGAAAAATAAATTCTCCGGAAGAGGCGTCAACCCTTGCCAAAGAAATGTATGTGAACTGGAAATTACGTGGCGTTGGTATTTCGCGTCTAACAGGGGCACTGGCTGCAACTGTGGGAGGAGCCAGCGCAGATGGAGTTTCTGCAGCGGCAAATACAGCAGGGAATGCGGCCGAGAATAATGCACTTATTTCAGGTTCGGCAGCCGTTATAGCTTTGATCGCAACAGCAAGTGCCGCCTGGACGGCTTATGACGCCTACAATGCGTATGAAGAGGAGGGAGCAGAAGTCGCGCTCAAAGTTCTTGCGGTCGATGGAGCTATTACCATTTTGGGGGGCGGTGCTGTAAAAATAACATACAAGGTTGGTGGCAAAATCATATCCAAAGCGGATGATGCATGGGCTGCATGGAACGCTTTGGATAGCGGAGTCGGTAAAACCATCGCCTCGAAGCTTAGTAATATATTTGGGGGTGCAAACGCGCCTCTTGGAAGCGCTTTGCAAAAGGCTTCCAGTGCGTCATTCAAAGCGGCTGACGATATTGGTAGCTGGATACCGAAGAATAAACATATACTGGGAGGAGGATCGCAATCTAAGGCTAAGTTCAATACGGATGACATAGGTGAAATTCGTAATATTGTCCAAAATATTCTGAGATCACCTGATGTAAAATTTCTTCCCAACCCCAATATACCAGGATCATTCAGGGCTATTGGGAACGTTGGAAAACCCATAGGAATAAACGGCCAGAAAAGTGTAAGGGTTATTGTTGGTTCTGATGGTAAAGTAATCAATGCATTCCCGGTATTTACCAAATGATAAACATTGACTTCACTTTACTTAAGATACCATCAGGCAACGAAAGGTATCGTCTACTCTGCGACACAGAAGGAAAATTAGTTATCTCTAACGAGGATGGCTTTATATTTTCTCATGATGGAATTCTATTGGCCGAATTCGCCAGGGTTCTTGGGAAATGGCTAGAAAATAATAATAATCAGATTGAGACTGATTTCGTATACAACTCCATGGATTTTGAAGAAGAGCCGATCCTTGCCTTTAGACAAAGTACAAGCGGGAAACTCATTGTTGAAAGCTCTCTAGTGCCACTTCCTGTGGGCTTATCGGTGCAGTCTGATGAATTGATTGAGGCATCAAAGATATTTTTAAAGAAACTGCATAGAGATCTTTTAGACAACAGTATTGCCGTCGAGAAATATGACGCTTTTCCATTGCCCACGTAAAGAAATTCAAATTTCCAATTACGGTGACAGTTTGGAATTACGGTGACAGTTTACTTAATTCATCAGGGTAATTTGGCGTGCGACACTTAATGCCTGTCCTCCCTTGCCACCACCCTGCGCCGTAACCTATAGTTGCCAAAGTCTGGTCACGGTAGGATATAACATGGCGCGTCTTGCTCGCATCGTCATTCCCGGCACGCCTCATCATGTTACCCAGCGGGGCAATCGGCGTGCGCCTGTCTTCTTCGAGGACGATGATTACCGCCATTATATGAGACTGTTGTCTGAGGCTGCGCAAAAGTCCGCAACCGAAGTCTGGGCGTATTGCCTGATGCCCAACCATGTGCACCTGATTTTGGTGCCCAGCCACGAGGATGGTTTGCGCGCGACCCTGGGCGATGCGCATCGACGCTATAGCCGCCATATCAATGCGCGCAATAAATGGACCGAGCATTTGTGGCAAGGGCGCTTCGGTTCTGTCGCTATGAATGAGGATCATCTGGTTCATGGTGTACGCTATGTTTCTCTAAACCCCGTACGTGCGAAGTTGGTGAAGCGTGCACAAGACTGGCGTTGGTCCAGCGTGCGTGCGCATTTGGCAGGTAAAGATGACCCTTTGGTCCGTGTTGCGCCGGTGCTTGAACGCTATGCTAATTTTACGGGTATGCTGAAATCTGGGGAAGAGGAAGAGATGAGCCAAAAAATCCGAAAAGCTGAAACCATTGGCCGCCCCATCGGATCGGTGGACTGGTTGGAAGGCATCGAGCAACAACTCGGCCATACCATCCGTCCCGCAAAGCGTGGTCCGAAAGTAAGGCTAATTAGTAAACTGTCACCGTAATTCCTAAAGTAATGGTTAATGGTCGTGAGTACGCCCAGATTGGAAACAGACAATATACCCAACATGCGGTAGACAGGATGCAACCAAGTGGTTTGGGTGCGCCCGCAGGCACTGTTGGTGCGGGTAGAAATATATCACCTAATATAGTTGAGGATGTGATATCTCAGGGAACTCCCACAACTATAATTGAAAATGGCGTAACAAGAACTCTATATACGTCTGGTAATGTAAAAATTATTACTGAGGATGGCGGAAAAACCATTGTTTCAATTTTAAGGGTTAGCACGCAGTGACTTATAAATTCATTTACCCTGCTGTTATTTTGAATATTCGAGATGTATGCAATCGGTATTTGGTTGGCAATGCCACAATTGATGAATTTCAAAGGATGATGCTGATTGGAGAGGCAGAAATTTTAGCTTATGAAGAAAAAGATATCAGGGAATTTTTGACGGACGTAGAGAGCCGAATAGAACTTGTTAGGTTTTCCGTTGACGATGATAAAAAATTTGACGAGACAAAAAAAATAGCTAACTACGTTCTAAAATGGCTTGAAAAACGAACTTACGGTGACACGGTGTAATTGCGCTACAGTGATCATAACATACGAGGTCTGAGACAAATCAGCCCTAACGGGGAATTACGGTGACAGTTTACTTAATTCATCAGGAATTACGGTGGGAATTACGGTGACAGTTTACTTAATTCATCAGGGTGATTTGGCGTGCGACACTTAATGCCCGTCCTCCCTTGCCACCGCCCCGCGCCGTAACCTATAGTTGCCAAAGTCTGGTCACGGTAGGATATAACATGGCGCGTCTTGCTCGCATCGTCATTCCCGGCACGCCTCATCATGTGACCCAGCGGGGCAATCGGCGTGCGCCTGTCTTCTTCGAGGACGATAATTACCGCCATTATATGAGACTGTTGTCTGAGGCTGCGCAAAAGTCCGCAACCGAAGTCTGGGCCTATTGCCTGATGCCCAACCATGTGCACCTGATTTTGGTGCCCAGCCACGAGGATGGTTTGCGCGCGACCCTGGGCGATGCGCATCGACGCTATAGCCGCCATATCAATGCGCGCAATAAATGGACCGGGCATTTGTGGCAAGGGCGGTTCGGTTCTGTCGCTATGAATGAGGATCATCTGGTGCACGCTGTGCGCTATGTTTCTCTAAACCCCGTACGTGCGAAGTTGGTGAAGCGTGCACAAGACTGGCGTTGGTCCAGCGTGCGTGCGCATTTGGCAGGTAAAGATGACCCATTGGTCCGTGTCGCGCCGGTGCTTGAACGCTATGGCGATTTTACGGGCATGCTGAAATCTGGGGAAGAGGAAGAGATGAGCCAAAAAATCCGAAAAGCTGAAACCATTGGCCGCCCCATCGGATCGGTGGACTGGTTGGAAGGCATCGAGCAACAACTCGGCCATACCATCCGCCCCGCAAAGCGTGGTCCGAAAGTAAGGCTAATTAGTAAACTGTCACCGTAATTCCCGGCCAACACCCTGATTTTTCAGGATACTGGCCGAATCTCGCGACACGCTTAGCTGTGAATACGACAAACTAAGCTGTGAAATGACAAACTAAACTAGAACCGACAAAAGGCCCCCGATTTGGGGGCCTTTTGCTCAGGCTTGGCTGGGGCGGTAGGATTCGAACCTACGGTGCACGGCATCAAAAGCCGCTGCCTTACCGCTTGGCTACGCCCCATTGGTGGTGGGGAAAATAGGGGCAAATGATTGAGATCGCAAGCGCGGATTGGTGCTTTCTTTGCGGAATTTGAAATGAGGGTCAGAACGTGGGCGCAGCGTCGCTCAATTTGGCCGCCTGAACCCACCAATCTGGGTGTTGGGCGGAGATGTCGCGCGCGGCTGTGTGGGCTCCGTCTTGAGTGGAAAACAGGCCGAAACAAGTGGCCCCGGAGCCGCTCATGCGCGCCAGCAGGCAGCCCTTCAGCCGCCCAAGCGCGTCCAACACGTCCTGGATGGCGGGGGCAAGGGCGATTGCAGGTGCACTTAAGTCGTTGTCGCGTTCGCCCAGCACGCGGGCTAAATCGGCGGCGGAGCCGGGGGCTTCAAAAAAGCGTGCGGGGGCGGAAAAATCGCCGACGCGGGCCTGGAACACGGCGGGCGTCGAAAGTGCGGCTCCGGCATTTGCCAGCACCACCCACACGGTGGGCAGGGGCGGGGGCAGGTGCAGGTCTTCGCCGATTCCGCCCATAAACACGGTGCGCCCTTCCAAGCACACCGGAACGTCGGCCCCCAGTTCCAAGGCGATGGCCCCCATCATGTCGGCGTCAAGATCGTCGCGCCACAAGGTGAACAGGGTTTCCAGCGCACGCCGGGTGTCAGTATTGTGACCGACTTGGTGGGCGGCTGAACGGATGTGTTCATCGGGAAGTTCCAGCGCCCACAGCTTCACCAAGGCGCGCAAGGTGGCCGCCGCGTCCGCCGATCCGCCGCCGATCCCCGAGGCGACGGGCAGGTTCTTTTCCAACGTGATCGCCGCATGTGCCGCGACGCCGGCGTGTTCGGCCAGCAGCTGTGCGGCTTTGAGAACGAGGTTATCTGAGCCGGGGGGGACGTCGGCGGCATAGGGGCCGGTAATTTCTAAGCTTAAGCCCGGGCCGGGTTCCACCGTCACCCGGTCGCCCACATCGGCAAAGGCCACCAGGGAGTCCAGCACATGATAGCCGTCGTCGCGCTTGGCCGTGACGTGCAGGTAGAGATTGAGCTTGGCTGAGGCAAACTCGGTAAAGCTAGGCATAGCGGCCCCCGCTTATTGAGACGCTGCGGGGACGAGACCGCTTTTCAGTTTATCAAAGATGGAGGCCTTGATGTCCGCGTCCGGGCCGAGATCCAGCGCGCGCTGCCATTGGAACCGAGCCTCACGCACGCGGCCCACCCGCCACAAGGCATCGCCCAAGTGGTCGTTGACGAGCGGATCGGCGGGCAACAGCATGGTCGCGCGCTCTAAACTTTTTACGGCCCCCTTGAAATCGCCGATGCGGTACAGGCCCCAACCGAGGCTGTCGACGATGTACCCGTCGCGGGGACGCAACTCCACGGCTTTGCGGATCATGTCCAAGGCGCGGTCTAAGTTTTGCCCCTGATCAATCCACGAATAGCCCAAATAGTTGAGCACCAACGGCTGCTCGGGTTCCAACTCCAGGGCCTTCAGGAAATCGGCCTCGGCCTTGGGCCATTGGTCGGTTTGTTCAAAGGAAATGCCGCGCGAGTAGAAGATGACCCAGTGCTCAGGTCTGATCTCAGGGATGATGTCTAGGACCTGATTGTAAGCTTCAATGGAGTCTGTGAAACGGTTATGGCGGCGTAAAATCTCGCCCAAATCAATCAACGGGCGGGTCCGGCCCGGATGATTTTTAGCCATGGTGCGCAGCAGCGCCACCGCTTCATCGGTACGGTCTAAGCGATCTAAGTTGCCCGCCATGCGCAGCCGCGTGGTCCACACCAGCGGATTGTCGACGGGGATTTTGGCGTAGATGGCGTTGGCCTCATCAAGACGGCCGCCTTGTTCCAGCGCACCGGCCCTGACCAAGGTCGCGGCGGGAAAATCGGGGCGCAAATTCAGCGCCATATTGGACAACGCCATGGCAATATCGCCGCTACCCTGGGCGAGCACCAAGGTGGACACGCCGTAAATCGCATCGGCGGCGCCTTTTTTTGCGCTGTCGACAACACGCGGCGGGGGCGTGCCTGCGTTGATGCGCTTGGTGGCCTGGGCCAGCATGATCTGGCCTTCGGGTCCTGCGCTGAACTCTTGGTACAGGGCCAGGGCCTGCTCGCTCAGACCTTGGCGTTCCAGGTTTGCCCCCATCAGTTGGACCGAGCGAACCGATAACCCGGTCAGGTTTTTTAGGCCTAAGAACATCTCCCCGGCTTTTTTTGCATCGCCGGACACATCAAGGATAAGTCCCGTTTGCAAAAGGCGCATGGGCTCAATTTTGGGATCGTCCCTCATCGTCTCCAGGGCGGCCAAGGCGCCGGGAAGGTCGTTCTTGGCGACCCGTGCCCAGGCGATCAACGGAGCGCCCAGCAAACGCACGATACCTATCTTTTGATCGCTGAGCAGGGCTTCGGCGGTGTCAAAATCATCGCTGGCAAAGGCGTGCACCGCGCGCGTGAGCTTCGCCAACGGGGCGCTGCCGCCCATGCTCTCGGCTAAGTCCAAGGCGGTTAACGCCCGGGTCAAATCCCCTTCGGTCAGGCCCAACACATACATGCGGCTGTACAGGTCCACCGTGGCAAGTTCCGCGTCTTGGGCGGCGGTGCCGTAAAAATCCAACGCCGTGCGGGCTTCGCCGAGGGATTCGGCGTGCTGACCCGCCAGATAGCTTCCCGAGGGCCGGACCGGATCGCTGATGTGCGGGCGCGCGGGCGCGGGCTTTTGCTGGGGCGGCTGTTCCGCTGTCTGAGTGCTGGCCGGGACATCGACCGGCGCACTTGTCGGCGTGTCGCTGGCCTTATCTGCGGCAACACGGGCGGGGTCATTGCCTGGCTCCTGAACGGCGGAGGTTAGGGCTACGTAGGCCAAAACAAGAGCCAACACGCTGAGGGCGACACCGAAGGCGAACGATTTGAGGGGGATGGTTTTTTTGAACATAATCAGAGTGTAACGACACCGGCTGCGCCCTGCAATGGAAGGAATGCGCTGTGATTACATATTTTGATAATTGGGTCCGCCGCCGCCTTCGGGCGGGGTCCAGACGATGTTCTGGCTGGGGTCTTTGATATCGCACGCCTTGCAATGCACGCAGTTGACGGCGTTGATGTGCAGCCGCATGCGCGCTGTTTCGTCGGCGATGAATTCATAGACTCCGGCCGGGCAAAAGCGCGTCTCTGGGCCATCAAACACGACCAAGTTGGTGTTTACGGCGACGCCTGCATCTTTCAGCGTTAAGTGGCACGGCTGATTTTCCGCATGCGCCGTGTTGGCTAAAAACACCGAACTGGGGCGGTCGAAGGTCAGCACGCCGTCGGGTTTGGGATATGTGAAGTGCCGCGGCTTGGTCGCGCGGTCAAGCTGGGTATGATCGGCATCGTGACCAAAGGTCCACGGCGCGCGGCCCCTCAGTATATATGTGTCGAAGGCGGCATAGGCTAACCCGGCCCACAGCCCGAAGCGAAAGGCCGGGCGGATGTTGCGGGCTTTATACAGTTCCCGCCACAGCCACGACGCCCTTAAGGCTCTGGCGTAGGCGTCTAGGGTGTCGCCCGTTGGTAAGGCACCGACAATGGCGTCGGCGCACACCAGCGCGGACTTCATCGCGGTGTGGCTGCCCTTGACGCGGGGGACATTCATAAAACCCGCCGCAGCGCCGATCAGCGCACCACCCGGAAAGGTCAGGGTGGGGACCGACTGAAAGCCCCCTTCATTGAGCGCCCGCGCGCCGAAAGCGACGCGCTTGGCCCCGTCAAACAGCGGACGGATTTTGGGGTGGGTCTTAAAACGCTGCATCTCGTCGAACGGCGATAGATACGGGTTGGCATAGTCCAGCCCGGTGATGAAGCCGACCGCCACCAGATTGTCTTCCAAGTGATAGACGAAACCGCCGCCGTAGGTGTCAGACTTAAGCGGCCAGCCTGCCGTGTGCAGCACCCGACCGGGTTGGTGCTTGTCCGGGGCCACCTGCCATACTTCTTTGACGCCGAGACCATAGGTCTGGGGCTGGGTACCAGCGCGCAAGTTAAAGTGATCCATCACGCGCTCGGATAGCGACCCGCGACAGCCCTCGGCGAAAATGGTGTAGGGGGCTAAAAGCTCCACCCCCGGTGTGAAGTTGGGGCCGGGCTGGCCGTCTTTGTCCCGCCCCATATCGCCGGTGGCGATGCCTTTCACGCATCCGTCGCCCGAGGTGAGAACTTCGCTGGCGGCGAACCCTGTAAAGACCTCTACGCCCAAGGTTTCGGCCTGCTCGCCCAGCCAGCGCGTCAGCGCGCCCAAGCTGGCGACATAGGCACCCTTGTTTTTCATCTGCGGTGGGGTGGGCAGTTTAATCGCGCGTGTCTGCGTCAGCAGCGCGAAGGTATCGCTGGACACGCGGGTGGTGAGCGGCGCGCCCCGCTGTTGCCAATCGGGGAACAGCTCGGCTAAGGCGATGGGATCAATGACGGCCCCCGACAAGACGTGGGCACCGATTTCGGCCCCTTTGTCGAGCACGCATACAGATATCTCACGGCCCGCCAAGGCGGCTTGTTGCTTGATGCGGATGGCGCAACTCAAGCCCGCCGGACCGCCACCGACAATGACCACGTCGAAGGACATGGTTTCGCGCGCGGGCATTTCGGGTGTGGGCGTTTCATCTGTCATGTTTGCTTTGTAGCGTCCCCAGACGAAAAGGTACAATTCCAAAAATTTCACCGTGTGCTATGGTGCGCCCATGGAGACGTTGCAACATCCCCAAGATATCTTGGCCTGGCACTTAAGCGCCGGCGTGGACGAGGCCATGGGCGAACAGCCCTTGGACCGCTATGCCGTGGCTTTGGAGGCCGCCGAAAAACGGGCCGCCCAGACCGAAGCCCTGCTGAAAACCGCCGAGGCGGAGCGCGCCGGGCCGCCGACTTCGACGTCGAACCGGAGTTCTGGCCGACCCGCACCGACCCCCGTGCGCCCGGCAGAAGGCGGCGTTTCCGAAGACGCGGTGAAAAATGCGGTTGAACTGGCGGGCCAAGCCAAAACCATCGACGACCTGCGCACCGCGCTTGACGGCTTTGACGGCTGCCCGTTGAAAAAGACCGCCATGAATTTGGTGTTTGCCAATGGCGACCCAGCCGCGCGAGTGATGGTCATCGGCGACGTGCCGGGCGAGGACGAAGACCGCCAAGGCGCACCGTTCGTCGGTCCAAGCGGCCAATTGTTGGATAAAATGCTGGCCTCCATCGGCTTGGAGCGCGCGGACGTCTTTACCTCCAACACGGTGTTCTGGCGACCGCCGGGCAAGCGCAGCGCCAATCTGGGCGAAATCGCGGTGTGCTTGCCGTTCGTCGAGCGCATGGTCGAAATCGTCTCGCCCCAAGTGCTGATCACCTTGGGCGAGGCGGCAACCCATTCGCTGTTGGGTCAGCAGGGCAACCTGAGCCGGTTGCGGTCCAGGTGGTTCACCTATGAGAACCCACGCATGTCGCATCCCATCGCGGCCTGCGCGCTGTATCACCCCAGCTTTCTGCTGACATCGCCTGGGATGAAACGCCAAGCGTGGCAAGATTTGCTGGCCATTCAGGCAAAACTGGCCGAATTGGGCTAACGCCTCCCCGCCCCCTGCGGTTGCCAGCGCTATGGCGGTGCCGTATAAGCTTTATCAATGATTTTCTGGGATTATCTAAGTCGGTTCGGACGTTGTCCTAGGTAAACAAAGTTGAGAGCGTGAATGCCTGTGAAGACGAAATTTCGTGCGATTGGATTGGCTGCCGCCCTTGTGGGCGGCTTCGTTGCGTCTGCGTGGGCCGACGACGGTGCCCCTCAATTGGCATTGGCGCCGGTCCTTATGCAAGTTGGCGGGGCCGAACTGCCGACCGTGCTGTCCACCCAGGATGCCGATCTGTACCGCAAAATTTTCGCCGTGCAACAAACGGCTGACTGGCGCAGCGCCGACAAGCTGATTGACCAATTGGATGACCGTCTCTTGATGGGCCATGTTCAAGCGCAACGCTACCTGCACCCGACCGGTTATCGCACCAAGTACGTTGAGCTTAAGGCGTGGCTGGCGGACTACGGCGACCACCATGACGCCCGGCAGTTGTACAAGTTGGCGCTGAAACGTCGTCCGGCCAATTGGAAATATCCCACCAAGCCACAATTTGGCCGTGCCTTGTATGTGCCGCCGAGCAAGGCTGCTGTTCAGGACAAGCCCAAGCGCAAATGGCTGACAAAGAAGCAGCGCCGCCGTGCGACGCGCCTGAAGATCACCATCAAGACCCATTTGCGTAAGGGCCACACCCTGGCCGTTAAGCGCATGCTGGCATCGGCCGAGGTGAAAAACCTGTTTGACGCCTACAACATGGATTGGGCGCGCGCCCGCCTGGCGAAGGGCTATTTCATGGCGGGGCGCGACGCGTGGGCTGTGGAGTGGGCGGAAAAAGCCGCGAACCGCTCCGGCAAGTATCTGTCCAGCGCGCACTGGACCGCCGCCATGGCGCACTGGCGTCTGGGCAATATGGACAAGGCCGCGGGACACTTTGAAAAGGCCGCCGAATTTGACAACGCGTCGTGGACCCATGCCGCCAGCGCCTTTTGGGCCGCCCGCGCACATCTGATTGCGCGCCACCCTGAAAAGGTGACGCCGCTTTTGGAACAGGCCGCAGACTATCCGCGGACCTTCTATGGCATGTTGGCGAACAAGATTTTGGGCCGTGTGCCTAAGTTTAACTGGGACCTTCCGGCGATGGACGGCCAGGACGTCAGCGACCTTAAGGGCCACCAAGGCGGACGCCGGGCCTTGGCCCTGTTGCAGGTAGGTCAAGACGTGCGCGCCGAAAAAGAACTGCGCCAGACCGCGCGTTTGGTTCCCGCCGACAAGGCCGCGGGCATCCTCACCATCGCCGCCCAAGCGGGCATGGCGGAGCTGACCATTCGCCTCGACGCCATGCTGTTCCCCAACGGCGGCGGCTTTGACGGCGCCGCTTATCCACTGCCGTCCTGGCAACCGGCCGACGGCTTTAAGGTCGATCGCGCCTTGATTTACGCCCTGGTGCGCCAGGAATCACGCTTTAATCCCAACGCCAAGTCGGGTGCGGGCGCGCGCGGCTTGATGCAGTTGATGCCCGGCACCGCCAGCTTTGTCGCCCGTGACCGCACGTTCCGTTGGGGCAAGCGGTCCAAATTGTTCGAGCCTGAATTGAACTTAAAACTGGGGCAGAAATACATTTCCATTTTGTTGGATGATCGTAACGTCAACGGCGACCTGTTCTTAATGGCGGCGGCGTGGAACGGCGGTCCCGGCAACTTGAACAAATGGCGCCGCAACATCGACGATATGGGCGATCCGCTGTTTTTCATTGAAAGCCTGCCCTCGCGCGAAACACGTATCTTTATCGAACGCGTGCTCACCAATCTGTGGGTTTACCGAGATCAATTGGGCCAGCCGTCCCCCTCGCTCGACGCCGTCGCGTCCGGGGTATGGCCTGCGTATCAAGCGCTCGGCCAAGAACCCAAAGAGGTGGCGATCAATGTCGAAAATTGAAGGCGAACGCGCTTTCTTGCCCATCCGCATCGCGGTGGCGACGGTGTCCGATACCCGCACCTTAAGCGATGATAAATCCGGCGACACCTTGGTGGCGCGCATCGAAGGGGCCGGGCATATCTTGGCCGCGCGCGAAATCGTCAAGGACGACGCCGACGTGATCGCTGGCCTGCTCAAGGGCTGGATCGCTGACGAGACCATTGACGTGGTGATCACCACCGGCGGCACGGGCCTCACCGGGCGCGACGTCACCCCCGAAGCCTTCGCCCAGGTGTGCGAAAAAGACATCCCCGGCTTTGGCGAGATGTTTCGCTGGATCAGCTATCAAAAGATCAAGACCTCGACCATTCAATCGCGCGCCATGGCGGGCCTCGCCAACGGCACCTACCTGTTCGCGCTGCCGGGATCGACGGGGGCGTGCAAAGACGCGTGGGACGACATTTTGGTGCACCAACTCGACGCCCGCACCCGGCCCTGCAACATGGTCGAACTGATGCCGCGGCTTAAAGAGCACCTTTAAGTAAATCCCCACCGTTGTCCACATCGTTAAGCGTCTCGACAAACCCCACCCGTGTGCCGTCCGGCAAATTCGCCAGGGTGTCGGCCAGGGCGTGTTCGCTCGACCATCTCACCCCTTGAAACGGATCGATCAGGCGCGGGTGGCGTTTGGCCCCCACCAGCCAAAAGCCGCCGTCGCTGGCGGGGCCGAACACCCAGTCGTTGTCGCGCAAGGCTTCAAACGCGGCGGCGATGTGGTCCGCGTGAAGATCGGGAATGTCCGAGCCGACCACCACCACCGGTCCCGGTGTTAATGTCTGCATAGGGGCCAACATGCGTGCGCCCAAATCGCCCAGTCCTTGGGGCCGTCGTCGCCACCGGGGCGGCCATTGGCGGGGGGCGTTGCAGGCACCATCGGGCGTTATCGATAGCCAGTAGCTCCAGCGCGGGTCTTTAAGTTTCTGCGTGGTGGACGCGAGGGTGCGGCGATAAAACGTCCAGGCCCCCACCAAGCCTATATCGCGGGCCAGACGCGACTTGACCCGGCCCATACGTGGGGCCTTGGCCATCACCACCACATGGCGCGTCATCGATACAGCCCTTGGGTCCAGCGCTTGGGCGCGCCTGCTAAAAATAGGCCTAGGCACAGCACATTGCGTAAGGGGCGTGCCCACCAGCCTCCGGCCACGTACTTCGCCGCAGATGTGGTGACGGTGGTGCACAGGGGTTTCAGGCGCATGGGCCCCAGCCGCCGGGCCAAGTCCACGTCCTCCATCAGATCCAAATCTGCGCGAAAGCCGCCCATGTCGTCGTACAGGTCGCGATGAATCAACAAACCCTGGTCGCCATAGGGCAGGCCCCAGGCCTTGGCGCGCCAGTTGGCCAAGGTGGCGACGCGCTTGGCCGCCATGGAGGGGTGGTCGAAGCTGAGTTTGAAATAGGCGGCGTATTCGGCGTTGCGCGGATCGGTGATAAAGCGGCTAACGCAGTGTTCCCAATCGTCCGGCAACATCGTGTCGGCATGCAAAAACAACAGCCATTGGGCCTGTGTCTCGGCAGCCCCCAACGCCAATTGACGGCCTCGTCCGGGCGCACTCTCGATGATCCGCGCCCCGCCGTCGGTGCTCAACAGGCGGGTGGCGTCTTTAGATCCGCCGTCTACCACGAGAACTTCTAATGGAGGCACGTCGTGGGCAAAAACCGCCGCCAATGTGGCGGCAATGGTCGCTTCGGCGTTCAGCGTTGGGATGATGACAGCGAGCATGGGCGGAGGTTAGCATGGTTTTACCTGTGGGTGGCGGGAATGAGGGTGGGGTCGATCAAAATCAACGCCCCCTCCAAGGTTGTAGATATTGGAGATATATTTCGAATTATTGATCTTGCAAAAAATGGAGAGTCGTATGATATTTTAGGAAATTCTTTTGCAATAAAATGGCTTATCGGAACGATGTCAGAACACACAAATAACGCTGAATTTTTTCTGGGCGTGTTGGCGTTAAAGGACGGGCAATGGATGCCACGCCGCAAATTTGGCGGTGATCTTTTCGGCAGCGCCCTGATGTTTGCGGAAGAACTGGACAAATCCGGAGACGTAGACGCGGTTAAAGTTATGAAAATTCCAAAAACGGGCTCGGGCGAACAAAAAGAAATGTGGGTTAGCCCCCGTCTGAAAGCGCGTTCGGAAGCGGAGGCGGCGAAAAAAGTCCGCACCGGCGTCAAGCAAACCAAGGAAAACCTCGCCGCGGCCAGGAAGGCTTCCCTTGGGCCGCAATAACAATCACCTGCAACAACCACCTGCCTAGACACCCATAGGCCACCCCCACCGGAGCGGCTTTTTTGCCGCCAGAGGGTGGCCTTGGCACTTAAAAATAGACGTCGTTTGATGCGCTGTTATACGTCCATTTTTGGGCGGTAAGTCGACACCATTATCGGCGACCTGCCAATCCAGGCTTGAATGCTCCGCCAGTGGCTATTACCGTGGCGACATGAATACCATGAACAAAATTATATTGCCTGTGAGTGTTGCCGGATTGCTGGTTGGGGTTTTTGTTTTAGCGCTTGGCCCCAGTCGTGAAGATGGCGATGCCCTGCCTGTTGAAACACCTGAAATTCAGGTCGTTGTACAGCCTGATTTGGATTGTGGCGACGGCCCGGAAGGCGCTTGGTCAGCCGGCACGAATGCTGCCGGAACGATATGTGCCCGCGTGACAAATGATGCCGGGAATGCTTTGTACCTTATTAAGGGAGAAGATTATTTACACGCACGGGTGTCTGGGCTTACTCCGAACGCTCCTTACAATTTTTTAGTCAGAACAAAAAAAGACCTCCTATTTGGCGTCAGTGGCGACGCGGACATGAAGGGAGATTTACTTATCGATCTAAGCACGAGTATGTCGCCGAGAATTATGAGCCGATTGCGCCGTGACCGTAAATTATCCTTTCTTCCTGGGGAGAAAGGCAGCCTCCAAGATGTCATATATTTTCCTCTCAAGGGATCCGGTGACGCTCTCGAAATGTTCTGAGGCTCAACGCCCGTTTTTGGTCGCCTGAAGCGACCCGCCCGCGTTGCCACCAACCTTGACGCGCACTTCATATAAGTGTATATATTCCTATGTAACAGCGAGGTCTGGGGTTTGGCCGGGCGAGCTTTGGCTGCATACCCAAGCAACCGGCCTTTGAAAAATAAGGATAAAATTGGGTTCGTTTTTCCCTTTTTTTATGATGTCGTCATAGTTTTGCTTTTATTTTGCCGCTAGGGTGGGCCCATGGAACAAGCAGCCAGCGAAACACTTCAGCATGCGACGCAAACTGCGGCGCACACCGACCTCACCGCCATAGCCTTGGTGGTGGTCGCGGCGCTTTTGGGCGGCCTGGGGATGGAACGGCTGCGGCAACCCGCGATCTTGGGTTACATGCTGGCGGGGATATTGCTGGGGCCGTCCGCGTTGGGCTTGGTGCAGGACCAAGGACAGATTGCGGTGTTGGCCGAACTGGGCGTGTTGATGTTGTTATTCGTCATCGGCATGGAACTCAGCCTGCGGATTTTCAAGCGCATCTGGCGTTTGGTCGTCGCGGCGGCGGTGTTGCAGATCGCGGCCTCCACCGGCGTGTTTTTGTTGCTGACATTTGTGTTCGGCTGGCCCGCGCCGATGGCGGTGCTGATGGGTTTTGTCGTCGCCATGTCATCGACGGCGGTGGCGATCAAGATTTTGCATGATGCGGGCGAGATGAAGACTCGGGGCGGGCGCATCGCAGTAGGTGTGTTGATAGCCCAGGATATGGCGGTGGTACCGATGCTGCTGATCGTCGGCGTTATGGGCCGGGGCGGGTTTGAGGTGATGAGCATGGTGAGCCTCGGCGGTGCCGTGGCGTTGCTGGCTGGCTTGGTATGGTACCTGAGCCGGGGCAGCAAGCTGAACCTGCTGTTGCCAAGGCTCCGCGGCAAAAACCGCGAAGAGATGGGCGCGTTGATGGCCATCGCCTTTTGTTTCGGGGCCGCCGCGGTATCTGGTTTATTGGGGTTAAGTGCGGCGTACGGTGCTTTTATTGCGGGTCTGGTGCTCGGCAACTCAAACCTCAAAGACAGCATTGCCGCCGAGGTTAAGCCCATCCAGTCGGTGTTGATGATGGTATTCTTCCTGTCCATCGGCTTGTTGATTGATTTGAATTATATCTGGACCCATCTGGGTGCGGTGTTGGCGATTTTGTTCATGGTCACGGTATTCAAGACGGTTTTGAACGTGGGCGTCATTCGCGCCCTGGGCCAGCCGTGGCACGTGGCGGTGATGTCGGGCATCGTGCTGGCGCAGATCGGGGAATTCTCATTCTTGCTGGCGGGTGTTGGCGTTACGTCCGGTGTTATTCCGCCGGAAACCTCGCGCCTGGTGGTGGCGGTGACGGTGCTGAGTTTGCTGCTCAGCCCCCTGTGGACGCTGACCGCACGCCGTCTGCATGGTATGGCCAGTGACGGTTATGACACCATGGGCGAGGTGTGGACCATGGCCTGGGGACGCGAGACCGAGTTTGCCAAGCGCGGCTTGACCCGCACGGCAAGTCTGACGCGCCGCTTGATCGATGCCGCCAAAGAGGTTCGAGGCAGACGCGCGGCCAAGCGGTTGCCTAAGCCCGAAGCCTCTAACGACAACCCCGACGATGTTCTTCCGCCCGCACCCGACACAAAGGACGACCAGAAGAGTGCCTGATTTTGTCTTGGAATGCGAGCACGCGGGGGTGGTGTGCGGTGTCGACGAAGCCGGGCGCGGGCCGTGGGCGGGCCCCGTAGTTGCGGGGGCGGCGATTTTGGACCCGTCTAAATTGACCGACGACCTGCTGACCGGGCTGGACGATTCCAAGAAACTGAAAGCGGCCAAGCGCGAGGCGTTGCTGGAGCGGCTGGTAGCCTGCGATGGCGTGATTTTGGGTTTGGGGCAAGCCAGCGTTGAAGAGATCGATCACCTTAATATTCTCCAAGCGACCTTTTTGGCGATGAAGCGCGCGGTCGAAGATTTAGGCCTTCAGCCTGATTTTGCCCTCATCGACGGCAATAAAATTCCACCGGGTCTGTCGTGTGCAGCGCAAGCGATTGTCAAAGGCGATGGGCGCTCGCTGTCTATCGCGGCGGCCTCTATCCAGGCCAAGGTGGCGCGCGACCAAATGATGGCCGAACTGGACGTAGCGTTCCCGGGTTACGGGTGGGCGTCCAATGCGGGTTATGGCACGAAGCAGCATCAACAGGGTTTGGCGCGGCTCGGAGTGACTGAGCACCACAGAAAAAGTTTTGCCCCCATTCGCAACATATTGAGTCCGGTGGAATCTGGAGACTCAATATGTAGCATTAAGAGTCTTTGCTAACATGTTGATTCAATTAATTTTCTTGACGGCGATTCTGAGGTCGTTCAAGGTGCGCCCATGAAATATGACGTACCGCCAATAAACAAAGTCCTTCTGGGCGACTGCATCGAATCCATGGAAAGCCTTCCCGAAGGCTCCGTCGACATGATCTTCGCCGACCCGCCCTACAACCTTCAATTGGGGGGCGATTTGCACCGCCCTAACAATTCCAAGGTGGATGCGGTTGACAATGACTGGGATCAGTTCGAAAGCTTCAGGGCCTACGACGAATTCTCGCAGCGCTGGATGAAAGCGGCTCGCCGGTTGCTGAAACCCGATGGAACCATGTGGGTGATCGGCAGTTATCACAATATTTTCCGCGTCGGCTCGATGCTTCAAGACTTAGGCTTTTGGATGCTCAACGACGTCATTTGGCGCAAGACCAACCCCATGCCGAACTTTCGCGGGCGGCGTTTTACCAATGCCCACGAAACGATGATTTGGGTGGCCAAGGACAAAGACGCGCGCTACCGCTTCAATTACGAAGCCATGAAGGCGCTGAACGACGATCTGCAAATGCGCTCCGATTGGACCCTGCCGATTTGTTCGGGCAAGGAGCGGCTGAAAAAAGACGGCGTTAAAGCGCACCCGACGCAAAAGCCGGAAAGCTTGCTGTATCGCGTGATTTTAAGCTCGACCGAACCGGGTGACATCGTTTTGGACCCGTTCTTCGGGTCCGGGACCACCGGTGCCGTGGCGCGCAAGCTGGGACGCAACTGGATCGGACTGGAACAAGACCCGGAATACGCCCAAATTGCCGAAGCGCGGATCAAGCGCGTCAAAGCCGAGGCTGATCTGGAACTTTTGCGCACGCAAAGCAAACGGGCTCTGCCCCGGGTACCCTTTGGCAGCGTGGTCGAGCGCGGCATGCTCAAAGCTGGCGATGTGCTGTATGACGGGCGGCGGCGCTATTCGGCCAAAGTTCGCGCCGATGGCACGCTGGTGACGTCTGACTTCCAGGGCTCCATCCACCAGACCGGCGCGTTCGTGCAAAAAGCGCCCAGTTGTAACGGCTGGACATTTTGGCACGTGGAACAAAAGGGCAAGCTGATTCCCATCGATGCGTACCGTACGCAAATCCGCGCCGAGCTAAACTGATATAGAAATTGGGGGCCATGAGCCCCCAGACTCCCGGGGCCTCACACAGTTCCAGGTCGCATCGGAACACTGCCCCGGGGGTCACCCTTTTCCTTGCGTAAGCAGCAGCACTTAGCCTAGAACCATAGACACCGTCATTGTCTCTGGGAGTTTGTAAATGTCATTGAAGTGGGATGCTCGTTTTATCCGTCTCGCGCGCGAAGTTGCGAGCTGGTCCAAGGACCGCTCGACCCGCGTCGGCGCGGTTATCGTGGCCGAGGATAAAACACCGAGTTCTTACGGCTACAACGGCTTTCCCCGGGGCATCGACGACGATGCAGCGGACCGTCATGAACGTCCCGACAAATACGACTGGACCGAACACGCCGAGCGCAACGCGATTTATAATGCCACCCGCACCGGGCAGACGCTGTTGAATAACACCATCTACGTCACCCACGTCCCATGCCCAGATTGCGCGCGCGCGATCTTGCAGGTGGGCATCAAACACGTGGTGGTGGACAAGGCGTCAAAGGCCGACGACGACTTCCAAGCGCGCTGGGACGAAAAAGGCCAATTCTCGGAACGCATGTTCAAAGAGGCCGATGTCACCATGGACTACGCCGAAGCGCTGAGCGAAGACAATATTCGCGGCGAAGACTAAAGGATAGCCGCGCCCCGGGACACGACCCCGAAGGGACGTGTCTGCTTAGGGGGCCGCAGCGTTTTAGTCAGCTTCCGACTTCAAGTACTCAATGATCGCCAAGCGATCCTTTTCCTTTTTAACCTTTGCGGTCATCGGCGTCGTTTTGCCGATGAATTTCTTGGGGTTGGCAATCCATTCATTGAGATTGTTTTCATCCCACGTAAAGTCAGCGCCTTTCAAAGCCCTGTACTTAGAGAAGTCTGTGCTGCCCGCCTTGCGGCCAATCACGCCCTTGAGCATGGGACCGGCTTTGTGCTTGTCCATTTCGTGGCAGGACGCACATTTCTTTTTAAACGCTTTCTTACCAGCTTTGGTATCAGCAGCAGCAGGGGCCGAGACGAGGGCCATGGCGCAAACCATAAGCATGGACAGGGAAAGGGGGGATTTCATGTTGTGTGCTCCGTTTGATTATTATGGGCTCATTCCTGTATATTAGCTTAGTCTAATTAGACTGGATTGAGCTATAAATCAAGGGAGATTCACGGATCTGCTTTGACCAAATAGCCCGCACACGGGAAGTGAACGCAGACGTTTCCCACATTCTCGTCGTGCCGCAAAATAGAAAGGCGCTCGGCCGTAAGGCTGTGAAGGGTCCCCGCGACCTGTGGTCCGCCGGAGACGGGCTGGGCGGTGACCTTGTCTCCTAGGTTTAGGCCTTGGAGATGATTTGCCCCGGCGTGTTTAGGTGTTGTCGGCTCCGTGTTTTTTGCAATTTCAAGGGCTTTTAGGTCGCTTAAGTCTTCGAATGTGCCATGACCGATGTTTTTGACTCGCTGCTCCCAATGTTCAAGATTTTTGAACGGGCTTAAAAACGACGCGCCTTGGGCCATGCGGTCGCGCAGGAACCAGAGCAAATAATAAACCCGTGCATCTTGCAGGCTTGGCTGGGTGCCGAGCATAAAATCGTGATTTTTGAGGCGTTCGTTCATCCACCCGAACTGGTCACCGATTTTAGCTAGAGACCCGTCGTAATCAGCCTTGAGGCTATCGAGCGAGAAATCTGCACCAAAATAAAGCGGCCCACGATCAGCTAGAAATTCAGGCGGCATATTGGGGCTCATTTCAACCAGCGCCACCGTGACCACGTCCTTGAACAACAGCCCATCACTCCAGGGTTGTCCCTCCCACGTCATGTCCTGGGGTGTCTCGGTGTTCGGGATTGACTGAGGAAAGCGGCGTTCAAGCTCCATCTGAATACAGGCGCTGTCACAGTAGACATCTGCGCCAATTTGCATCACAGGTGTGAGCCGATAACCACCGGTCAACGGCATCAGGTTCGGTTTCGGGGGCAGTCGTGGGATCAACACAGACTTCCACGTCACACCCTTAATCCCGAGACTCACCCGAACTTTTTCGGCCACCGGGGATTGTGGGTAATGATGCAGGAGGATCTGGTCGGACTGCATGCGTACCCCCTAGCGCGTCGGAACCGGGTCGCCGTCACCGGTGTAGTCGTAAAAGCCCTTGCCGGTTTTTTTGCCGAGCCAACCGGCTTCGACGTATTTCACCAACAGCGGGCAGGGGCGGTATTTTGAATCTGCCAAGCCTTCGTGCAGCACGTTCATCACGGCTAAGAACGTATCCAAGCCGATAAAGTCGGCCAGTTCCAGCGGTCCCATGGGGTGGTGTAGGCCCATCTTGATGGCGTTATCAATGGCGGCCACCGACCCCACACCTTCATACAGGGTATAGACCGCTTCGTTGATCATCGGCATGAGCACACGGTTGACGATAAAAGCCGGAAAATCTTCGGCAGCGACCGGGGATTTACCCATCTTTATCGCGAGATCAGACGCGGTCTGAAACGTTTCCTTATCGGTGGCGATGCCGCGGATGATTTCCACAAGCTCCATCGCCGGGACCGGGTTCATAAAGTGCATGCCGACAAATTGTCCGGGTCGGTCGGTTTGTGCCGCCAGACGGGTGATGGAAATCGACGAAGTGTTGGTGGCGATATAGGCCTCTGGCTTGAGCACCGGGCACAGCTCGCGCAAGATGCCTTTCTTGACCTCTTCGTTTTCGGTCGCCGCTTCGATAACGATGTCGGCGTCAGAGAAATTTGAATGATCAAGGCAGGTGGAGATGCGCGGCAGGGCCGTGTCCATGTCGGTCTGGGTGATCATGCCCTTTTCAATTTGGCGCGCCATATGACGCTTGATTTTCTCCATGGCCAAGGGCAACTGGTCTGGATTTGTGTCCATTAATACGACGTCTAGGCCTGCAATCGCCGCCACATGGGCAATGCCGTTACCCATTTGCCCAGCCCCGATGATGCCGATCTTTTTGATGTTATCCACTGACATGACGTGCGTCCCTTGGCCGTAAGTTTAGGTGCTTCAGTGCGTATGCTGTCATTGTTCCAGCTCTTGGGCAAGCTCTGGAAGGACGTCGAACAAATCCGCCACCAAGCCATAGTCCGCGACGCGGAAGATCGGCGCGTCTGGGTCTGAGTTTATGGCGACGATGACGCGGGACTCGATCATGCCTGCTAGGTGCTGAATGGCCCCGGAAATGCCCACCGCGATGTACAGCTCTGGGGCCACAACCTTACCGGTTTGCCCGACTTGGGTATCGTTGGGGGCGAAGCCAGCGTCCACCGCTGCGCGCGAGGCTCCGACCGCCCCGCCCAGCTGGTCAGCGACCGCTTCCAACAGGGCAAAGCTTTCACCCGACCCCATGCCACGCCCGCCAGATATAACGACGCCCGCACAGCTCAGTTCCGGCCTGTTCGATTGGGTCAGCTCGGCAGACACAAAGGTGGACACGTTTGCAGGCGGAGGTGCTTCGATTGTTTCAATGGGGGCGCGCTGAGATCCTATGGGTGCTGAGTCAAAGGCGGTGGCGCGCACGGTAATCACTTTTTTGGCACCTAAGCTGCGCACCGTGGCAATGGCGTTACCGGCATAGATGGGGCGCTTAAAGGTGTCGGCGTCAACCACCGCGCAAATATCGGAAATTTGCTGTACGTCCAACAGGGCGGCGACGCGCGGCATGACGTTTTTGCCAGACGTGGTAGCCGGGGCCAGCAGGGCGTCGTAATCGACGGCGAGCTGCACCAGCGGTGGGGCCACATCTTCGGCGAGGGGGTGTTTCAGGTGTATGGCGTCTGCCAGCAGCACCTTATCGACGCCCTGGATGGACGCGGCAGCATCAGCGACGGCTTGGCAGTCGGCCCCCGCCACCAACACGTCAACACGGCCCAGCGCAAGCGCACAGGTGACGGCATTCAAGGTTTGGGCTTTAAGTTCAAGATTGTCGTGTTCGGCCAGGACGAGGGTGCGCATCAGATCACCTTGGCTTCGGTTTTGAGTTTTTCCACCAACTCGGCCACCGAGCCTAAGATTTGTCCGGCTTGTCGTGGAGCCGGTGCTTCTATGGCGAGGACGTCCAAACGTGGCGTAGCGTCTACGCCCAATTCGCCTAAGGTCAGCGCGTCGATGGGTTTTGATTTGGCCTTCATAATATTGGGTAGAGACGCATAGCGCGGTTCGTTCAGGCGCAGGTCGGCACTCACCACGCAGGGTAGCTTAAGGCTCAGGGTTTCCAGGCCGCCGTCGATTTCACGCACCACCCGGGCCGTGCCGTCTTCAATGTTCAGCTGGGATGCAAACGTCCCTTGGCCCCAGCCCAGTAAAGCGGCCAGCATTTGTGCGGTTTGGTTGGCGTCGTCGTCGATGGCCTGCTTGCCCAGTAAAATCAGACCGGGGCATTCGCGCCGCGCCAGGGCTGAGAGGACCTTAGCCACGGCCAGCGGTTCCAATGAGGCGTCGGCGGCGACGTGGATGCCCCGGTCCGCCCCCATGGCTAGCGCGGTGCGGATGGTGTCTTGGGCTTTGGCTTCACCGATGGAAACGGCGACAACCTCGGTTGCAACCCCGGCTTCTTTAAGGCGCACGGCCTGTTCCGTGGCGATTTCGTCGAACGGGTTCATGGACATTTTAACCCCCGCCGTATCCACACCCGTGCCGTCCGCGCGCACGCGAATGCGAACGTTGTAATCGACAACCCGCTTTACGGCGACGAGAATTCTCATAGGCCGGGCTGCCACAACACGTCGGACGCACCGCCGTCGTTTTCGACCCGTGCCAACTGGAACAAAAGGTCCGACAGGCGGTTTAAGTATTTGAGGACTTCCGGATTTAACGGCTGGGCTTCGGCCAACGACACGACGGTGCGTTCGGCGCGGCGAACAGTCGTGCGTGCCAGGTGCAGACGCGCGGCCCCGTCCGTTCCGCCGGGCAACACAAAACTGGTCAGCTCGCCCAATTCACCCGTTGCCGTATCGATGGCGGTTTCCAAACGTTTGGTGGCGGGGGCTGTGATGCGCAAGCTCCCCTCAACATCGCCGGGCGTTGCTAAATCTGCACCCAAATCGAACAGGTCATTTTGGATGCGTTGCAACAGCGTCCGCGTAGGCGACGTGGCGCTTAAACCCGCAATGGCTAGGCCTATGGCCGCATTGGCTTCGTCCACGTCACCGATGGCGTCAAACCTCAAGTCAGATTTTTTCAGCCGCGACCCGTCCACCAGACCGCTGTCGCCGCCGTCACCGCCGCGGGTGTAAATTGTGTTGAGTTTGACCATGCCAGTTCCCGGTATGTGCGGCAGATGAAAAAGCACCGCTGAGTATCTCAGGCGATGCTAGCACGAAACGACATCTTTTTGACAAGGACTGCGTCCACTGTTTGACGCATATACGCCAGAGCTTCAGGGCCTTAGTCAATATGGACGGGTTGCTAAGAGGTAAATAGCCTATTACGCTCATAGGTTGGAATACCCATGCCTTAAATTGACGATTAAGCCTTGGGTATGCGGACTGATCGGTGAAAACCCATATGACACTCGACGACCAAGATATACAACGGCTCGCGACCGAGGTTGCGGCGCGTGATGCGAACGATAATCTTGCCCTGGAATACAAAAAGTTTTTCCAGGCGGTGGCGTCATCTCCGTCCAGTGTGGTCATCACCGATGCCGATGGCGTTATCGAATACGTTAATGATCGCTTTGTCGAAAACACTGGCTATTCCCGCGCCCAGGCGGTGGGACGCAAGCCAAGTATCCATAAGTCGGGGAAAACGCCAGTCCAAGTTTATGACGAACTGTGGGCGACGATCACGTCGGGAAAAATCTGGCGGGGCGAGTTGTGCAACCGGCGGCGCAACGGCGAACACTATTGGGAAGCCACCGCCATCGCGCCAATTTTTGGCGATGATGGACAGCCATCTCATTTTGTTGCGGTCAAGGAAGACATCACCGAACGCCGCTTAGCCGAACAAGAACTGGAATGGCGCCAGGAACGTGGGTCCATTTTGGCCAGCGTCACGCACGCCATTCTGAGTGAAGTTTCCGACGCATCCTTGATCGAGGCGTTGAAGGCTTTAGGCAGTGGCCTAGACGTGGCACGGACATATTTGTTTCGCCTATCCCCTGACACTACAGCCATCTACAACACTCACGAATGGGTGGCCGATGGCGTGTCAGCCCACCATGCAGACTTTGATGGCGTTCCCTACAAACCTTCATCATGGGGTCTGGATCAGTGCCGCAGCGGTGCCACCTTAGTTGTTGACGATGTGAACGACCTGCCCGCGAGGGCAAAGGCCTTTAAGGCAGTTTTGCAGGACGGTAACGTCACGGCTAACCTAACAGCGCCCATTCTGCACGGCGGCGAGTTTGTTGGGTTCATTGGCGTGGATATGGAAAACGCACCTCGCGCCTGGACGCCGGGGGATGTCGAGCTTACCGAGCGCGTGGCTGAAATTCTAGGGCTAGCGCTGTTGCGCATGAACGCCAAACACGAGATGCGCCAAGCCCGCGATATGGCCAGCCGCGCCGAGCAAAACTTACTGGATGCCATTGAAAGTTTACCTGATGGATTTGTTCTTTATGACGCTGACGGCAAGCTCGAAATTTGCAACACGCAGTTTCGTAACGATTACGGTTATTTACCAGACGAAGCGGCACGCGGTGTGCATTATTCAGAACTGGGTCAGTTGGATCTGGAGCGCGGCAAGGTCATCGTGCCGGAGGGCTATAAGAGCGATGACGACTACCTGCAAAGCCGTCTCAAGTACCACACGAAACTGGAAGGCACCTTTCCCGTGCGTCTCACAGACGGACGCCATCTGATCACGCGTGACCGCAAAACGTCGTCGGGCGGTGTTGTTAGCATTCAGACCGACATCACACGCATTAAGCAAGTTGAAGAAGACTTGCGGATATCGGAACGCAAGTTTTGGAGCATCTTTCATTCCAGCCCCAGCCTGATGACCATCACGGCACTGGAAGACGGGCGCTTTTTGGACGTCAACGCCAAGTGGACCGAGGCGATGGGGTACGACTACACCGAAACCATCGGTCACACGTCAATGGAGTTGAAGGTCTGGCCCAGCATGCATGCCCGCCAGCGCATGGTGCGTGCATTTACCCAGGACGGCATGCTGACCAATTATGAAGGTCAACTCAAGACACGCACAGGTGGTCTTAGAGATTTCTTATTGTCCGGCGCGCGTATAACCATTGATGGCGCGGAACACTTATTATTGGTGAGCGCCGACATCACCGACCGCAAGGCTATGGAGCGCGCGCTGAAAAATTCAGAGCGCGATGTGCGCACCATTCTCGACAATATCGTTGAGACGTTTTACCGCACCGATGACGCCGGTAATGTGGTGATGGTATCTGCTGCCGTCGAAAATTTATTGGGCTACCGGGCCGATGAACTGATCGGTACGCCGTTGCGCGCATTGTATGCCAATCCAGAAGAGCGCAAGTCGTTTGTGGCCGCGATTGACGCAGGCCATGGAAAGGTGCGCGATTACGAAGGGCGTTTGCGACACAAAGATGGGCGGGAAATTTGGGTCTCGACAAATGCGCACTATACGTATGATCGTGACGATAACGTCACCGGGCTAGAGGGGACGTCTCGGGACATCACCCGGCAGAAGGATGCCGCACGGGAACTGATGGCGGCCAAAGAACTGGCAGAGCAGTCTAACACCGCAAAATCTGATTTTCTGTCTGGTATGAGCCATGAATTGCGCACGCCTCTAAATGCGATCATCGGCTTTTCGCAAATGATGGAGTTGATGCCTGAGGCCAAATTAACTGACCAGCAACGTGAATATTTAGGCATTATTCGCACATCGGGTGAACACCTCCTGGACCTTATTAATGAGGTTCTGGACTTGGCTCAGGTCGAAGCTGGACACATGAATATGCGTTGTGTCCCGGTGGAGCCCACGGCCCTAATCAAGGACTGTATTGCCTTGGTTGGTCCTTTGGCAGAGGGGCGCTCAGTCACGGTTGAGAACGTCACCTCCATCGGCGCACCGCATATATTGGTGGACCGCACCAAGTTCAAACAAATCTTGCTCAATCTGCTCAGCAACGCCGTGAAATATAACGTTGAAGGTGGTTACGTGAAGGTCAGTATATCTTACGTGGGCGAAGCCCGTCTCGCCGTCGCCGTGACCGATAGCGGCACCGGCCTGTCGCCGGAAGACTGCGCGGCGCTGTTCGAACCGTTCCAGCGCCTCGGCGCGGAAAAGACTGCAGTAGAGGGGACCGGCTTAGGCCTCGTCCTGGTCAAGCGTATGATTGAGGCTATGGGGGGCGAAATCACCGTTTCCAGCGCCCCGGATATTGGCTCAACCTTTACCATGATCGTGCCGGTGGCGATCAGTTAAGCGGATGTTTTGTGAATGATATGAGGTGGGGCTACTTGTCCTTGCTTGGCGGGGTACGTGATGGCGCAATCACCGGCACAGGACGGGTGTTATCGGTATAGCTGTTGGGATTGGGTACCAAGGTCTTGAAATTTGCCTCGATGTATTTGACCACGCCTGCGCGGTATTCTTCCCTCACCGGAGCCCAAGCCACGTACAGTCCACCGTTTGGTTCATAAAAGGTGATCTCTGAATTGTAGCCAGCACTATGGAACGCGTTGGCCATGTCCTTCGTGTGGCCGACGAAGACCCATTCGGGGCGTACGCCGCGATGCCAAATCAGGTAAACTCCGCCGATGCCGTTCAGGTGCAATTCCTCAGGATCTAAGTCCAAGAATGAAAAGAACCCACCTTTCGGGTTGCGCACCCAGCCGGGATCCACCGGGGTGGTGAACACCGGTCCTGCCGCCTGTTCGTCATCTTTGCCAAAACCAAAAATAGCCATTTCTTTTCCATTTTAGACGTAACGCGCCGCATGATGAATGCGGTTATATACAAGAGTATACGTACACCTATACGATCTTTAAATCCTTAATGGCAGCCTTATTAGGGATCGGCTCGGATTTCTTAGATATGCTATTTACGCATAACAGACCCCCCAAATTGGCGTTCGCACCCCCCACTATAATGCGTATAATGCATAGCATAACCTCAAAACATCAGGTTGAGCACGAGTATCTCACCTGAAAAAAGGAGTTCTGGCGATGACAAATACAACCCTCGATGCCATTGGTCTCAACAGCCAAGCCAAAGCCGAGCGTAGCAAGTTTCTCACCAAGGTTTTTGGCGACGCTCTGAGGGCTCTGAAGCTGGCCGTCAAAAAAACGGATAAGCCCGCCAACCTGCACCTGCCCCACGCAGTTTAGCGTCAGCCCCCACGTTGTAGCGTTCGCCAAAACCGTTACGGCTTTTGTGGGGGGGTGAGTTCCGCTACCACCGGCGCGTGATAGGATTCCGGCGCGTCGGGGACGGCGGCAGGGCTACCCACCTCGTCGTGCAAAGCCTCGTTATGGCATTCGACGTGGTGCAACCAGCCCATCAATCCCTGTGATAATAAAATGTGGTCCGCCATGTGTTCGCGGCCCCGGTGAATGACGGAAAAGCGTTGGCTTTCCGGTAGGCTGCGCTCGGCTGCGGTGAGCATGCGCGGGGCAAATTCTCCGCTGCCTGCATCGTCTTCGTCGCCGCGCACAATGCGCAGCGGTGCTTCGGTGTCGCCACAATTAAAGTCCCCCGCTACGCACACCAGTGCGTCTTGTTCTAAGTCGAACAGACGGTCGAGGAAGGTGCGCACTTCCAATGCTTGGCCCGCTGCCTTGATGGTGGCCAGAAAAAAGCCCTCTGCCCATCCGGGCATGCTTTTCCAATTGTGGGTATCGCGTTTTTGTCCCGCTACGAATGCGGCCCGAGGGGCGCGGAGGTGGACGTTGACGACCACCAGCTTACGCCCGTCACCCAAATCCACGTCGGCATAGAGAAACGGTCGGTCCCATTCAATGGGTTCAGGGCCGTCCATTGCCGGATCGGACGTTGCACAGCGGAACAATGGTGCTTCGATCAGGTGGTTCCAGACCTCGTCAGAACCGAGAATGGAAAAGCGTGACAGCACCACCAGATTGTGGCGGTCACGCACGCCGCGTCCCGACGGGCTTTTTGTGACCGCGCGGTAATACCCTTCATAGACCGTACCTTTAAGGACCGCGTCAAGCGCGCGCAGGGTGCGTTCAGATTTGTCGTCACTGAGTTGGCCGTTGACCTCTTGCAGACACAAAATGTCGGCGCGCAACCGCACCAATTGCGGGCGCATCGCTTGAATGCGGCTGTCGAGAGATGCCCGCCCGCGTGGCGGTTCATCTAGGCTTTCCATATTGAAGGTAGCGATACGCAGGTCGCTAAGCTTTGTGGGGGAGGCCGTTTTAGTCATGGTTGACTGTCCTCTCCTCAACCCATCTGGCGCTCGGCGGGAATGTGCACGGCCACTTTGGTGCCCACGCCAACTTCGCTGGTGATGCGCAGGTGACCGCCATGCAGTTCGACGAAACTTTTGGTCAGCGGTAATCCCAACCCAGTTCCATCATAGCGCCGCGCCAACTTGCTATCAACCTGACCGAACGGGACCATCGCGATGTCTATGTCCTCTGCGGTCATGCCAATGCCGCTGTCCTGAACGGCAATAACCACGTCGCCAGCACGATTTTTCGAGGCTTTGACGACAATCTTTCCGCCTTCGGGGGTGAATTTCACAGCGTTGGAAAGGATGTTGAGCAGCACCTGTTTTATGCGTTGGTTATCCAGCATCAAGTCGGGCAGGTCTTTCGTCACGCGCCGGGTGAGGGACAGCCCCGCTTCATGGGCGCGATCATTGATCAGGCGGATGGCTGATTCGATAATGTCATCGGCCTTGATACGTTCAGGGTACAGCTCCATACGCCCGGCCTCGATACGCGATACATCTAGGATATCGTTGATCACCGACAAGAGGTGGGCGCCGGAATCGCGGATGTTTTCGACGTATTCCTCGTAACGCGGTGCCAATTCACCGAACAGTTTTGAAATCATGACATCGGAAAATCCGATGATGGCGTTCAACGGCGTGCGCAATTCGTGAGACATGTTGGCGAGGAATTCGCTCTTCACACGATTGGCGATTTCGGCACGTTCTTTGGCCGCGATGATTTCGGCCTCAAACTCCATCTTATGGGTAATGTCACCCACCGAGCCCGCCATGCGGTAGACCCAGCCGGCTTTGTCGCGCATGGCCATGCCGGAAATGAGAATCCAGTGCTCATTGCCACCGCTTTCACTCGCGCGCGCCCGTAGGCGGCATTCGGCGGTAAAGTTCGGGGTTTCGCCCTTCAAGTGGCTGATCAAACTGGCGCGGTAACTGGCTCTGTCTTGGGGATGGATGAGCTTGAGCCACGAGCTCGGCTTGATGAAGCTGCTTTTGTAGCCTGTCATCTCACGCAGCTTAGACGAGATATACAGTTGCTCGTTTTGCACATCCCAATCCCAAATGCCTTCGCCAGCCCCATTGATGGCAAGCTCGAACCGTTCGCGACTTTCCTTGAGTGCCTCCTCGGCTTTTTTGCGTTCGGTGATGTCGCGCACCACGCCGATGAACAACGATTTGCCGTCGCGACGCATCTCACTGACCGCCAGGTCAAGGGGAAATACCGAGCCGTCCTTACGTTGGCCGTGGACTTCGCGGCCTTGACCGATAATGCGCTTCACGCGGGTTTTGTGAAACCGAGCCAAGTATCCGTCGTGTTCGGACGTGTAAGGCTCGGGCATGAGGTTGTTAATGGTATAGCCGACAACCTCGTGTGCCAGATAACCGAATATCTTTTCCGCCGCCGGGTTGAAGGACTGGATAATGCCAGTTTCGTCAATGGTGATGATGCCGTCGACCACGGTTTCCATAATGCCTTGGAGTTGTTCTTCCCGGTTGATGAGGGCCTGGGCGGAACGGCGGCGTTCTGATGTATCGCGCGCCACCAGCATAACGGTTTTAAAGCCGCGTTCCGAAAACGGTAGCGCCACCAGTTCGGCATCGATGGTTTTGCCGTCACAGCGGGCCAAGCGCAACGGCGTCCACTTTTCGTTGATCAGGTCTTCAATGTTGTCACGCACCAGAGCGCGGAAATCGGGGTGCAGATAGTCCTCAAAGCGTTTGCCGATAAAGACATCGGGGCTGGCGGCCTTGAGCAGTTCTGCGCCGGCCGTGTTCATCAGCGTGATCACGCCGTTGCTGACCACGCAGGTCAAGTCCGGAGCCATTTCCACCAGCCTGCGGTAGCGCGATTCCGCATCCAGGAGAGAAGCCTCCATATCCTTGATCGCGGTGATGTCGGTATGCAGGGATAGCACTTGGCCTTCGCGGGTGCGTTGCTCGTGAATACGCCACCACCGTCCACCGCGGAAGATTTCCTGCTGGCGGTTATCCGCCATCAGGCGTTGGGCCAGTTTTTCTTCGACCCAATCGTGCAGTCGCCCTTGGGCTTCCTTGATATCCAGGCGCGTGGCCGCGTGGGTCAAAATATCGCGGAGCGACGTGCCAGGAATAATGACGTCGTCGAGCGCCGGGTACAGTTCGGCATAGCCTTCGCTGGCGGCAATCAAATCGCCCTGTTGATCATAAATAACGAAGGCTTCTTTCGGGGCGGCGTCGGTGGACTGGTCAATGGCCTGGGCGGTGCTGATCTCGGCAATGGCAGATTTTTTGATTTTGTGAAGCTTGCGCTGGGTGTCCAACTGCGGGGTTATGTTGTGAGCTGCTCCCCTATAGCCGCGGAACATATTATTATCGCTGTAAAAGGGAATGCCCGACAGGGTGAAGTGCTGCACCTGATGATCTGCGGAATAAAGCGAGCATGCGATGTCGGTGAACGGTTCGCGTTTGCTCAGGTTGAACGCCACCGGGTTGTCGGGGCCGGCGCTGTCGTCGGACAGCACCACCTGTTGTAAAGTCTTCCCATGCAAGGTGTCCGGCGGCAGGCCCGTGGTTTCCATGAAGCGGTCGGAAATGAAGGTCAGTTCCAGAATTTCGTTGGTTTCCCAAATCCAGTCACCGACGGTGGAGACAATGTCGTGCAGCCGCTGTTCTGGGGAATCGGGACGCGGCGGCATTTTAATCCGCTTAGGCGTTGGTTTTGCTCCCGTCGCTATGATGGGCATTTTTTTAGATGTCATTTAGGTGCCCTACACAATGCCCAAAGGCAAAGTCTCAACAATACGTACTCAATTTTTTAGAGCGTAACGTTTTAACGCTTAAACGCCCATAACGAATTTATTTTTCAGGCACTCTTTCTGGGGCCAGGGACTTGCGCAGGTAGCCCTCGATCTCTTGCGAATCCCATTCTAAGGCCCCCATAACACGGCCAAGAATTTCGCCGTCCGGCGTGATCAAAACCGTGGTGGGCAGGCCATCAGCACCGAGTTGGCGCGACAATGCGCCTCTAACATCAAAATAGAGGTCGAGGTTTTTGATGCCCCTGTCGGCAAAAAACGGCGGTACTTTTTCCAGGGCCTTACGGTCCTCGGAAATGGCGACGACCTCAATACCAGAACCCTTTAGCACCTTGGCCAGACGGTCCAGGGATGGCATTTCGCGTACGCACGGCAAGCACCACGTGGCCCAAAAGTTTACCACCAGGCCGCGGCCCTTGAAATTTGCGAGCGTGAGCGGCTCTTCCGTTGCCGTGAAAAAGGGTGTATCGAAGGCCCCTTCGCCCACTTTGGCCGGGAGCGTTCTGGATGCTAAGGCGGGCGGCATAGCAACGGCCAAAGTCGTTTGGACACTTGCAACCTCCGGCGTTTTCACCACAATGGCAAACGCGATGACACCTAGGATGAGCACAGCGGCAATTGTGCCGCTGACTTTAACGATTTTTGACTGATACATTCGGGCCATTTTGGATCCAGAGATTATGAGCGATAACACAACAAACGACGCAAAAAACAAGACCACCAGTGCCATGTGGGGTGGACGCTTTAACGCGGGTCCCTCGGCGGTGATGGAAGAAATTAACGCCTCCATCGGCTTTGATCAGCGCTTGTACGCGCAAGACATCCGGGGATCGCGCGCGCACGCCCGCATGCTGGTTGCGCAAGGCATCATAACCGAAGCCGACGGCAAAGCCATCCTGCAAGGTTTGGACCGGGTGGAAGACGAAATCAAGGCCGGTGAATTTGAATTTTCCCGGGCCTTAGAGGACATTCATATGAACGTGGAAAGCCGCCTGCGAGACATCGTCGGCGACGCTGCCGGACGGCTGCACACCGGGCGGTCGCGCAACGATCAGGTGGCCACCGACGTGAAATTGTGGGTGCGCGACGCTTTGGACGGCTTAGACGATGCGTTGCAGGGCCTCCAGGCGGCCCTGATCAATCGCGCCGAAGAACATGCAGACAGCGTAATGCCGGGTTTTACCCATTTGCAAGCCGCCCAGCCGGTGACCTTAGGCCACCACCTGTTGGCCTATACGGAAATGATCGCTCGTGATCGCTCGCGGGTCAGAGATTGCCGGGCGCGCCTGAACGAATGTCCGTTGGGTGCGGCGGCGCTGGCCGGGACGTCTTTTTCCATCGATCGGGAACAGACCGCGGCGGCGCTGGGCTTTGATGAGCCGACGCGCAATTCACTCGACAGTGTGTCGGATCGCGATTTTGCCTTGGAATATTTGAGTGTGCTGTCGATTCTCGGTGTGCACCTCTCGCGCATGGCCGAAGAAGTGGTGCTGTGGACCTCGGTTCAATTTAGCTTCATGCAGGTGTCGGACGACTTTTCCACCGGCAGCTCGATTATGCCGCAAAAGCGCAACCCGGACGCAGCGGAACTGGTGCGCGGCAAGGCGGGCCGGGTGTTTGGCGCGTTGATGGGGTTGCTAACGGTGATGAAGGGCCTGCCCATGACCTATGGCAAGGACATGCAGGAAGACAAGGAACCGGTGTTCGACGCCTCGGACACGATGGAATTGTGCGTCAGCGCCATGACCGGCATGTTCAACTCGGCCACCTATAATGTTGAACGCATGAAAGCAGATGCTGGGCGCGGCTTTACCACCGCAACGGACCTCGCCGACTGGCTGGTGCGGGTGCTTGCCATGCCCTTTAGGGATGCCCATCACGTCACCGGCGCGCTGGTGAAAATGGCCGAAAACAAAGGATGCGGACTGGAAGACCTATCGCTTTCCGATATGCAAAGCGTCGAAACGGGCATAACCAACGACGTGTTCGCCGTGCTGGGGGTTGAGAACTCGGTCAACAGTCGCACCAGCCAAGGCGGCACCGCGCCTGCAAACGTTCTGGCTGCGGTACACGCTGCGCGTGAAAGGTTTCTCACATGACCCGGTTGCTCACGTTTGCCTTGGTGGCCGTGCTGATGGCCGCGACTTTGACCGCGTGTGGACGTAAAGGCGCGCCCGAAGCTCCGCCGGGATCCACGTACCCGTCCGATTATCCCAGTTATTAAGGCCACGCTATATGGATTATTTCACCTATAAGAACGGTCGCTTGCATGCCGAAGACGTGGCCTTGGCCGACATCGCCAACGATCTCGGCACGCCGTTCTATGCGTATTCCAGCGCCACCCTGACCCGTCACTTCAACGTGTTCTCCGACGCCCTGCGCGGCACGAATGCCTTGGTGTGTTTTGCGGTGAAGGCCAATTCCAATCAGGCGGTGATCAGTACTTTAGCGCGCTTAGGCGCAGGTGCGGACGTTGTGTCGGGCGGCGAGCTAAAACGCGCGCTGAAAGCCGGAATCAAGGCCCGCAACATCGTCTTTTCCGGGGTTGGCAAGACCGACCCAGAAATTGAGGCGGCCTTGAACGCAGGCATCAAGCAGATCAACGTCGAATCGGAACCTGAGCTGGAACGTGTGAGCGCCATTGCGGTGCGCCTGGGCGTTGTAGCACCGGTGGCGCTACGTGTTAATCCGGACGTGGACGCGGGCACCCACGCAAAGATCACCACCGGAAAGCTGGAAAACAAGTTTGGTATCGAATGGACCCACGCCCACGCGGTCTATAAGAAAGCCGCCAACCTGCCCGGCATTAAGGCCCAAGGGTTAGCGGTCCACATTGGATCGCAGCTTTTGGACTTAGAGCCATTCCGCCAGGCCTATGTGCGTACCGGTGATCTGGTGGCGATGCTGCGTGCCGACGGGTTGAGTGTCGACGTATTGGACGTTGGCGGCGGTCTGGGAATCCCTTATGGCGATGAAGACGAGAGTGACGCCCCCAACCCCGAAGCCTATGCCGAAGTCATTCGCGACACACTGGGCAACTTGGGCGTAGAGCTGATCTGCGAGCCTGGGCGCATGATCGCCGGGAATGCCGGAGTCTTGGTGACGCGCGTGATCTATGTGAAAGAGGGGTCAACCAAGACCTTCCTAATCGTCGATGCGGGCATGAACGATTTGATCCGTCCGACGCTCTATGACGCATACCACACCATCGTTACCGAGGCTCAGCCCGAGCCGGGTGCGGACGTGGTGGACGTGGACATTGTCGGCCCCATTTGCGAAACCGGCGATACGTTTGCCAAAGACCGCAAGTTGCCTCCGGTTGCGGCTGGCGATTTGTTGGTGGTGCGCACGGCGGGCGCGTACGGCGCGGTGCAAGCATCGACCTACAACACGCGGCCCTTGGTGGCGGAAGTGATGGTCAACGGTGGCGATTACTGCCTCGTGCGCGAGCGTATGTCAGTCGAAGACATCATCGCCCTGGACCGCCTGCCCGATTGGCTCGGTGACTAATTTCGACGATTCGCTATGATTGAAGTGAAGCGCGCGGCGGCTTACTGCGCGGCGGGCGCTTCGCCGCTCGCTTCGACCTCATCGGGGCTTAAGAATTTGACTTCCATCCTGCGTGCGGTACCCGGCGGATTTTCAAATTCGACCGTATAGGGGACGGTTTCGCCCGGCTCCATGGATTTCTTGGGCAGCTCGATAATTTGACTGGCCACGGCCTTGCCCTTCGTATTGACGAGCGACACCTGCATGGGCGGTACGTCGATAGCTTTATCGGTGCTGTTGGTCACGCTGCCTTCAATGATCATCAGTTCCACGCCGTTGCGCAGGTCACGCCTGGGATTGGGCTTCCCCTGAACGAGGCCTTCGCCGACTTCGAGCTTATGCAGGTGTGCCATAATGTAATAGGGCTTGGCCTGAGGATACATTTCGATGATCTTATCTTTGCCCAGAACGATGGTTAAGGCGCTGCCGATGAACAGAACGGCAAAGACAATCAGGATGATTTTCAGCGGATTTTTCTTTTCAGGCTGCGGCTGCTTGAAACGCGGGCGACCGATGGGAATTTCATCATCAACGGGATGTGGCCGTTCCTTGCCTAAGCCTTCTGGGATGGGCTCGATTTCTTCCAGCCCCGAGAGGTCAATGGTTTCCGCCTCATCGCCATCAACGTTGGCATCGATCATCGATTCCATTGGCCCTTCTACGGCGGTGTCTGCTTCGCCAAACATGTCGTCCAGATCGTCCTGGGACAGCGGCGCTTCTTCCTTAGCCGGCTCCAGCTCAGGTTCTGGCTCGGGTTCTGGCTCGGGCTCGGGCTCAGGCTCCGGTTCTGGCTCAGGAATAGGTTCCGGCTCGGGAATGGGTTCCGGCTCGGGTTCCGGTGCGGGTGGTGGTGGAGGCGGCGGAGGTGCTTCTGCAATCACCGGTGCGGCCTGAACGGCGGCGGGAGCCGGGATGGTCATCTGCTGTTCGCGCACTTCAACGGAATGGAGCACCGATTGTTGCCACGCATAGCCACACCGGGCACAGCGAATCATCGAGCCCGTGGGCTTGATAGAATTTGGCGGGACGTCGTAATGCGTTCCACAATTTGGACACGTGATGATCATATGCACAACGATTTATGTGTTAACCTATTGCTGTTTATAAGCGTTTGCTGGATGCAACGCAAGCAAGGCGGTCATCAATCTGTGGACTTTTCGTCCCCGCCCATGCCATCGTAGGGACCACAGCCACTTGGTAAGCATCCAGGTGCGCTTGAGCGTTTCAAGGACAAAGCTTTCGTGGACACCGACACCAACACCCCCATCGCCAGGTTTGAAAACGTAGGGCTGCGTTATGGACTTGGCCCCGAAGTCTTACAGGATGCGACATTTATGCTGCAACCTGGCTCTTACCATTTTCTGGTGGGGCCTTCGGGCGCGGGCAAGTCTTCGCTGTTGAAATTGATGTATCTGGCGCTGCGCCCGTCGCGCGGTCTGGTGCATTTGTTCGGGCGCGACATCGCCACCACCTCGCGCGACGATTTGCCTGCCTTACGCCGTCAAATTGGCGTGGTGTTCCAAGATTATCGCCTGCTTGACCACCTTTCCACCTTCGACAACGTGGCGCTGCCGCTGCGAGTCGCCAATATTCGCGAATCGGATATCAAGCGCCATGTGGAAGAATTATTGGCCTGGGTCGGGCTGAAGGACCATATGCACGCCCGCCCACCGACCCTATCGGGCGGCCAGAAACAGCGCGTGTCCATCGCCAGGGCGGTGATTTCCCGACCCAAGCTGCTGATGGCCGATGAACCGACCGGCAACGTGGATGACCGCATGGGTTTTCGTCTTATGCACCTGTTTGAAGAGCTCAACAAACTAGGGACCACCATCGTCGTCGCCACCCATAACGAGGCCATGGTCAGTCAATTGGGCCATCCGGTGATGCGCCTTGATGCCGGCAACCTTATCGTCACCCCCGGCACCAAAGGGGGGGTGGTGTAATGTTCGCTCGGCGCACCGACTTGCCGCTGGATAAGGACCCGCTGAGCCGATTCTTGCCATGGCTGATCGCCTTTATGGTGTATTTGGCGGCGTTGGCCCAGGCCGGATTGTTTGGCTTGGATGGTTTGGCGCAGCGCTGGGATACCGGCATGGCGGCCACGCTGACGGTGCAAATTCCAGCCGACCCGGACGGTGGCGATGCTACCTCTGCGCGGCGCTTGCAAACGGCCATGAACCTGATTTCCAACACCACCGGCGTGGTCAGCGCCAACGTCATTTCCGAAGACAAGGTACTGCAGTTGCTCAGCCCCTGGTTGGGTCTGGTTGAAGCCGTTGATGTGCCGCTGCCCATCTTGATCGATGTGGAAACGGACCCGAATTTGAAACTGGACGCGCGGCTGCTGCAACAAAAATTGGCCGGGCGCATCCCCGGAACCCAGGTCGATGACCACGGCGTATGGCTGGCACGGTTGATTGAAATGGTGCGCACGCTGGAAGGACTCGCTGCCTCAGTGCTGTTGTTCATCATGTTGTCGGCCACCGCGACGGTGGTCTTTACCACGCGCACCGGCCTCACCGTGCACGCCGAAGCCATTGAAGTTTTGCACCTCACCGGGGCGCACGACCGCTACATTGCCAAGCAGTTCGCGGGGCGCGCCTTGGGGCTGGGCCTAAAGGGCGGGCTATACGGCCTCGGGTTGGCGGTGCCGACGTTGCTGGTGCTGGGTTATATGGCGGCGCGTATGGAAGCGGGTATGCTGCCAGATATGTCTCTGGGCCTGTTGGGCTGGGCGTCGTTGGCGGTGTTGCCGGTGCTGTCGGCTCTGACGGCTGGGTTAACGGCACGCATCACCGTGATGCGCAACTTAAGAAGGATGCTGTAGTCATGACGCGCCCCCCGCTTCGCCGCAATTCAGGACCTGCCATCAGCCGCATTGGGGCCGTGCTCATCTTGCTTGCGGGCGTGTGGGGGGCAGGTCTGTTTCGCTATGCCGACGCTATTCCCACCGACATTGGCCGACCTGATGCCAAGACGGACGCCATTGTCGTGCTGACCGGAGGCAGTGGGCGCTTGGACGAAGGCTTGAGTCTTCTGGAACGGGGTATGGCGAAGCGCTTGTTTATTTCCGGCGTCTACAAAGGCGTGGATATGGAAAACCTGTTGAAGGCGTACCGCAAGAACCCGAGCGACTTAAATTGCTGCGTCGACATCGGTCGAGCCGAGGACACCATCACCAACGCAGTTGAAACCCGCGATTGGGTGCTTAAAAATGACGTGTCCAGCGTGCGCCTGGTGACCAGCGCGTATCACATGCCGCGTGCGGTGCTGGAATTCGAACATGCCTTGCCTAATGTGGAGCTGTTTGAGCACCCGGTATTTCCCGCCCACGTCAAACAGGACCGGTGGTGGGCATGGCCCGGCACCACAGGCTTGATCGTGGGCGAGTACAACAAGTTCCTGATGGCGTGGGTGCGCCATCGCGTGCTCGGAATTTTGCGTTAATTTCTTTAAGGACGGCTCATGCTCGTTTTGCGATCCCTGTTGTTTAACGCGGCGTTTTTTGGCGGCGGACTGTTGTTCGCGCTGCTGTTGGTGCCGTGTCTGGTGTTGTCGCGCACCACCATGCAGCGGGGCCTGAAGGCGTGGGCCGCAGGCACAATGTGGGCCTTGGAACACATCGCGGGATTAACGTGGGAGATCAAGGGCCAGGAAAACCTGCCCGACCAACCGTGCATTTTTGCGTGCAAGCATCAAAGTGCTTGGGAGACAGGGATCTTTTATCTGCTGGTGGGCGACCCGTCGTACATCCTCAAAAAAGAATTGCTGTCGATCCCGTTTTTTGGTTGGTACATCGCGCATGCGGGAGCCATCGCTATTGACCGCAAAGCCGGGGCGTCTGCGTTGAAATCAATGATTTCGGGCACCAAGGAGCGTTTGGAGCGCGGTCAGAACGTGATTATTTTCCCCGAAGGCACACGCGCCGCACCGGGCAAGCCCGGCACCTACCATCCAGGCATTGCGGCGCTGTACAAAGGCGTAGACGCTCCGGTGGTGCCGGTGGCGCTGAACTCAGGATTGTTTTGGCAACGGCGCAGCTTTTTAAAACGCCCCGGACGCATCACGTTGGAGTTTTTGCCCGCCATTGAACCGGGCCAAAATCGCCGGGCTTTTATGACGGATCTGCAATCGCGTATGGAAGACGCCACCAATCGGTTGATCGCCGACGGACGGGCACAGTTTCCTCACGCCCTTCCCGCCGCCATATCCACCGATGAGGCCTATGATGCGGCCAGCGAAGACGCCCCCTCCAAGACCCCACCCGCTTGAAAAATGGCTGTTTTTACCCTTGTGGATAAATTTGGGGGTGCTTTGCCGCCGAGTTTTCCCATCCCCCCTGTGGATATGTTCGGCATTACCTGAATAACAAACAGATGCTTATCCAAGCCCGCTGTGTAGGATGCTGCCCAGCAGAAGGTCACCCAGACTTACCTGCAAAGAACAGAGTAAGAACATATATTGACGGGACGGGGGTCCAAGCGTACACTGTAAAGTATGATGGCATTGAAAAATTCAATTTTTTCAATGCCCTAATCTATTTCCACTACGGTTCCTTCCAGAGGCTGGTCAAGGCCTTAACCGAGACCGAGGGACGTAAACGTTTGAAGGCCTCTTTGGCAGCGCAACGCAAAGAGCAGGAGCAACCCGAGCCATGATGCCTATCGCCTCCATCTCCCAACAAATCTGGGACATGAAGTATCGCTTCAAGGGGGCGGATGGTCGGCCTGTGGACAAAAGCATTGAGGACACGTGGCGGCGCGTGGCGAAAGCCCTGGCGCAACGTGAAGATACGCCGGACCTGTGGGAACAGCGCTTCTTTGACATTATGGCTAATTTTCAGTTTCTGCCCGCCGGACGCATCATTGCCGGGGCCGGGGTGGAACGCAACGTCACCTTGTTCAATTGTTTCGTCATGGGCGCGGTTCCCGATTCCATGTCGGGCATCTTCGACAGCCTCAAAGAAGCCGCCCTGACCATGCAGCAAGGCGGCGGCATCGGGTACGATTTTTCGACGCTTAGGCCCAAGGGCGCGTGCGTTAAAAAGATCGGTGCCGACGCATCCGGCCCGTTGAGCTTTATGGACGTGTGGGATTCCATGTGCCGCACCATTATGAGCGCCGGGTCTAGGCGCGGCGCGATGATGGGGGTGATGCGCTGCGACCATCCCGACATCGAAGCGTTCGTCGACGCCAAGCAAGAGGCCGGGCGGCTGCGCATGTTCAATTTGTCGGTGCTGATCACCGATCCGTTCATGGCAGCGGTTAAGGCGGGCGAAAATTGGGACCTGACCTTCGAAGGCGAGACTTATAAGAGCCTGCCCGCACGCGAGTTGTGGGACAAGATCATGCATGCGACCTATGCCTATGCCGAGCCGGGCGTGATCTTCATCGACCGCATCAACCGCATCAACAATTTGAATTACTGCGAAACCATCAGCGCTACCAACCCCTGTGGCGAACAGCCGCTGCCGCCGTACGGGGCGTGCCTGCTGGGTTCGGTCAATCTGGCACGCATGGTGATGGACCCGTTCAGCGACGGGGCCGACATCGACATTCCGGCGCTATCGCGTTTGGTAAAGACTGCCGTGCGCCTGATGGACAACGTCATTGACGTGTCTAATTTCCCGTTGGAAGAACAACACAACGAAGCCCAGGCCAAGCGCCGCATCGGCCTTGGCGTCACTGGTCTGGCCGACGCCCTGATCATGTGCAATGCCCGCTATGGCTCGGACAAGGCGGTGAAGCTGACCGAGATTTGGATGAAGGCGGTCGAGCGCACGGCCTATCTGGCGTCGACCGAACTGGCCCAAGACAAAGGCGCGTTCCCGCTGTATGACGCCGATAAGTTCTTGCAGGGCGAAATGATCCAGCGCTTAGACGAAGACGTGCAAGACGCCATTCGCGACCACGGCATTCGCAACGCGCTGCTGACCTCCATCGCGCCGACCGGCACCATTTCGTTGTTTGCCGGCAATGTGTCTTCGGGGTTGGAGCCGGTGTTTAGCTTTAAGTACACCCGCCACGTGCTCCAACCGGACGGCACCCGTAAGGAAGAAGAGGTGTCGGACTACGCGTACCGCCTATACCGTAAAATGAAGGGCGACAGCACGCCGCTGACCGACGCCTTCGTTGATGCCCAGCAACTGGCCCCGCGCGATCACTTGGTGATGCAGGCGGCGGTACAAAAGCACATCGACAGCTCCATTTCCAAGACCATCAACTGTCCCGAAGACATTGCCTTTGACGCCTTTAAAGACATCTATATGGAGGCCTATGATCTGGGCCTTAAGGGCTGCACCACGTATCGCCCCAACGACGTCACCGGGGCGGTGTTGGAGGTCAAGGGTGCGAAAAAAACGACTAAGGCACCGGAACAGGCCACGTTGCCGTTCGACAAGCCTACGCAGCGCCCGGCCAAGCCTCAGAGCGAAATGGGGTCCACCGTGCATCAGATGTTCCAACCTTTGGAGCGTCCGGAATCTTTAAAAGGCCACACCTATAAACTCAACTGGCCGGAATCCGAGCACGCGCTATACGTGACCCTGAACGATTTCCTCGATGATAATGGCCGCGAGCGCCCGTTTGAGGTCTTCATCAACTCCAAGAATATGGACCACTACGCCTGGACCGTGGCCCTGTGTCGCATGATCTCGGCGGTGTTCAGACGCGGCGGCGACGTGTCGTTCGTGGTCGAAGAACTGAAAAACGTGTTCGATCCGCGCGGCGGTCACTGGGTCGGCGGCAAGTACGTGCCATCCTTACTGGCGGCGCTGGGCGAAGTCATTGAACGCCATATGATAACCATCGGCTTCCTCAAAGGCGGCGGCGCACAGTTCAACGACGACCCCGAGCCCGAAGCCCAGGTGGTGAACCTAGACGTTAGCCCCGGCGGCGAAGACCTCCCCCACGATTCGCGCATGCGCTTCTGCCCCAAATGCAACCAACCCGCCCTGATCAAGCAGGAAGGCTGCGATACGTGCTTGGAGTGTGGCTATTCGAAGTGTGGGTGAAAACGCTAAGCGCTACGTGGATGTCAACAGGGTGTCGGCTTTGGGAAGCGGCTGCAACCGGACGCGCTTGACTGCTCATGAACGGAATTAGACATCATTGGTCTCAATTTCGCTGGCTTTGACCGTCAGTGGGGAGTTGAACCGTGAAGGTGGAACCCTCGCCCTCCACACTGGTGAGTTCGATGGAGCCGCCGTGCATTTCAACAAATTCTTTGCAAACGCTAAGACCGATACCCGTGCCCTGAATGCCTTGAGCCGTCTTGGCGCGGAAGTAACGCTCGAACATATGTGAGAGTTCGTCTTCGGGGATGCCCAGGCCCTGATCCTTGATGCTTATCAAGGTTATGTCGCCCTTGAGCTCGCCGGTGACTTCGATCAAGGGCGTGTCGGGCGCATACTTAACCGCGTTGGACAGCAGGTTGGTGAAGATATGTTCCAGTAGCTTGGGATCCGCATCGATGTGCTCGGGGATGCTCTCTAGATCAACGTGAATGTCGTGACTGGGAGAAATCTCGCTTTGGCGGTCGCAGACTTCTACAACCAGTTCCCTGACCTTGCACGGCTGGATATGCATTTCGATCTTACCGACGTCGAGGCGCGCAGCATACAGCATGGTATCGATGAGGCCCACCATGCGTTCGACCGCGAAACGAATCGTTTTGCTCCGCTCAACAAGTTGCTCAGGCGTAATTTTGTCCTTCAGTCGGATGATGCGTTGCGCCGTACCGTCAATGATGCTCAACGGGGTGCGGTACTCATGGCTAACCAGGGACACGAATTGCCGCTGCAGGGTGGAATATTTCCTTTCGCTTTGGAGGGCTAATTCAAGCTCCTCGGCCTTTTTTTGGACCTCATCAGTGCGTTGCACGACCAATTCTTCCAAGTGATCGCGATGTTGTAAAAGTTCTTTTTCTGTATTCTTCTGCGCGGTGATGTCACTGGCGACACCACGGTATCCTTTGAACTTCCCGTCCTCATTAATAATAGGTTTGCCCCGGACGGAGACCTCGCGCAACTCCCCTCGCGCCGTCACAATGAAATACTCGAAGTTCTTAAAAGACCGATGAGCGGTGAGATCTGCGAAATGGTTCTTCCATTTCTCAGGATTGCGCGCCACATCCTCCTGGGCAAGGTCAACGCGCCGCTTGCCCGTTATGTTGTCACTCTTGAGATCGGTGGACCTGTGGAACGCGTTCTTATCTGAAATGAAAGTGAATCTGTGTTCCTCGTCAGTTTCCCATAACCAATCCGCAGATGATTCCGCAAAGTCTCGGAACCGCTCCTCGCTCTCGCGCAACGCCTCTTCGCGTTTTTCGATGGCCTGAGACATAGAGTTGAACGACTTCGCAAGAATGGACAACTCGTCACCTTTGGTTAAACTGGTCGGCTCTGCAAAGGAGCCTTTGCGCAATTTTTCCACCACAGATAGGAGGTTCTCTATTGGCTGTGTGAAGGTGAGGTTCAAGTAATAGGCGGCCGCGGGAATCAGAACCAGTGCGATGAGTAAGAGCACCGCGACAGCAGTTTGTTCCAAGGACGCGGTGCCTGATATCAGCCCCGCCCTCTTCACGCCGAATACGAATAATGCTGGCGGTCCTTCTGTCAAGGGCAACTGCGTCACGCCGAGTATGTACTCTTCGGAGGCGACCTGATGGAAAACGGAAACGCCATCCTCTTGATGAGCCAAAACAGGAGCCTCTAAGAATCCATTCGTGGACAAAGTCCCCCCCAAGCCACCGAAACGGGTGCCGTCGGGCAGCACGATGGCGAACTCAAGCCCCGTCTGCAGGGACATCTCTCGAACCAAGCGATCATTGAATACATAGGAGGCATGGATCATGCCGACGTGCCTGCTCGAACGATCTCCTATGTGCTGCAGAATATCGCTGAACATTTCTATAACAATACCCCGCGGGCTTCCCGTTAAACGCAGATTGGGCGTCTCGTTTCCATTGTGGATGACGACTTGATCCAGGGGGGGAGGAAACATTTCCCGTTCTAAAAATGCGTCTTTCCCGCTCTCTGTAGAAAAGGGAACAGGTTCGCCGTCGCGGAAGGATAGGTAGCCGCTTTTCGGTCCGGTCTCGTGATCCTTGATGTAGAAGCTGGTGAGGAGAGAATTGCTGTCATGTATCAACAGAAGGTCAAGATCAATGGGTTGCGCGAACTTCGTCAATTCGCGTGCGAGCTTTTGTTTCTCCGGATCGAAGACCTGAGACCGGGGATCCTCGATGTCCTGATACGTGTCAATCATACTGATGGTGCTGATGATACTCTTCTGCTGGGCCAAAACGTTGCTGGTCTGGAGCAGAATGTTTTTCTTGGCCTCGATCTCGGAGTTCAAAATCGAGAAGGAAACGCCGATCCGCTTCAGGGCCTCACTCTCAAGTCGAGAGCCATGCAGGAAATAAAATATTCCAACACCCATGACCAGTACGGTAATCATCGATCCAAGCCAGAAAAATAGAAGCTTGCGTCGCAGTGAAAATTTGTTTTTGATCATTCAATCACTCGCTCAGAACGCTGGTGCGGTCTCTTGCACATTTTTACGGGTTACCAATTTGAATGGCACCGAAATAAAGCGTTTCACTTTCTTACCGCGGAGAATATCCATCGCCGCAAGGACGCCCACCTTCCCGCACGTCGGATAGGTGAAGCTGGCCAGTTGCTCGCCATTTAGGATGGCCAATTTCGTTTCCTGTAGGAAATCAATGCCAACCGTCGGTATGCTGCCGGGAGCAATGCCTTTCGATTTTAGGACAATCCGCGCCCCCGTCGCCATGGCGTCGTTGTGAGAAAAAATAGCATCAAAATGCAACCCGTCGCGCAGGACGTCGCCCATGACCCGAACGGCTTCGGCTCGGGAATAATGCGCAACTTTCGATATGACACGGATGTCTGGATAATTGCTGAGGCCAGCGATAAAACCGCCCTTCCTCTTGATCGATGTGGTGGTGGTCGGCACCCCCTCTAGCATCAGCACGCGGCCACTTCCGCCCAATTGCTCTGCCAGAAATAGTGCGGCCTGATATCCGATCATGAAGTCATCCGGGCTGATGTAGGTGTCGTAGTTTTTGTTGTTGAGCTTGCGGGTCAACAGAACAATATGCACGCCTTGCTTTCGCAGACGCGAGACGACCAATGAAACGACGTCAGGATTTCGCGGGCCTAGGAATAGGAGCTGGGCACCTTGAGCCGCCATGTCTTCGATGTCGGCAACGTTTTGAGCAACGTCGCCCTGGGCGTCCGCCATGAGAAACTTGACGTTTGGATACTTGGCCAATTCCGCCTTGATTTCACGCATTTGCGCGGCACGCCAGTCATTCGACATGTTGTCTTCGGGAAACCCGATGATGAATTCAGGTTCGGCAGCCATGACATGCAGAGACAAGCCCACAAACGCAACAACAGTAATGAAGGTCATTCTAATAAATGCGTGCATCGTAGCTTTCCCCCACACAGAAGGCGGCTTACTATTTATGAGATAGTTACTGGGCACTTATAAAGTAATTAAGAAGCATACCAGGAATTCTCTTCAAGCCCTAGCCTATATGTACCGCAGCTCAGCCACGGATCAGACCCGCGTATTGGTCTGTTGGGGTGACAATGTCCGCTATGGGACACTCAGCCGTCATTTTGGGGTGTTGTGCAGGGATATAGCCAACGCCAACACCTCATGCAGCTCTGGGTCGCTAATGCCCAGCGCATCGATGTGGTCTATGGCACTGGTGAGGTAGTCCAGTGCCGTGCCTTTATAGCCGATGCCTTGGGCCACCATATGAGCTTGTTGTTCGACGCTTAAGTCTCCGGCGTATTGGTCGTGTTCGCGGCGCACCACGAAGGCGTAGGCGCTGACGGTGCGGCCGTCGTTGAGCGTGACGTCGAGGAAGTGTGGGCAATAGACCTTGGTCACCTGTTCGCGCTCTTCCAGATAAGCCAACGTGTCATTCACATGTTCGGGGGCCACGTGAAACGCCCGCCCACAGCACGACCCGCCTTGGTCCAGGCCCAACACCAAGCCTGGCTTGTCCGGGGTGCCGCGATAAATGGTGGATTTTACGCATAGGGTCCGGCGATAACCGTCCAGCAGGGCCGGGCGGTCCTCAATATGAGGGAAGCCCGGATTCCACATCAACGAGCCGTAGCCGAAAATCCAGAAGTCTTGTGCGGGGGGATGGCCTAAGGGGGGGGTGCTCATGGCGGCGATGATAACCTGAAGCGGCATCGTTCTCAACGCTCTGGTAACCTCTAGGGCGTACAAAGGCACAAATAATGAGTAACATCGGTGAGACACCATGAACCGAGCACCTAAACGCGATTGGGATAAAAACCCACATCCGGCGATGACCTACGCAGCGCCCAAGCAATTGCGACGTTTTCAGGCGGGCATAGCGCTGGTGGTGAGCACGTTGCTGGTGCTGGGCTTGTGGACACTTGTGTGGTTCGTAGCCGAGACGTGGGTGAGGTCTTCCATCGACACATGGCTAGAGGCCCAACGTGCCGAGGGTGCCGTGGCTGGTTATGAGGTGATGGAAACGTCCGGCTTTCCCTCGCGTATCATTCTGACCATTGCCAAGCCCGCGTACTCAGGACCGTTAATGGGGCAAAGCGTGGATTGGGTCGGCGAAACTCTGACCGTGGGTACCCGCCCTTGGATGCCGTGGAAGCTGCATGTGGAAGCCCCAGGACGCCACAAGGTTAAGCTTGGCGGCGGTGCCATAAATTTGTCCGGTCAGGCCGAAACCTTAAGCGTCGATATGATCCCCGGCGATGTGTGGGCGCAAAGCGTAGACCTCACCGTCGCAGGGCTGGAGATGAGTAACGGCGAACGGGTGGGCGTGGACGATTTGAAGGCGCATTTCAGTTATGAGCCGGACGGTACGGGGCTGCGTTTTTCTGCAAAGGGTAGGAACCTTATGCTGCCGCGAAACGCCGAAATGATACTTGGCAATACCGTGCAAAACTTTGACATTGCGCTGCGCATTAGTGACCCGCTGACTCCGGGTGATGTACTCGAAGCCCTACCCACTTGGCGCGCCGGTGGCGGAATCGTAGACGTTGAACGCTTAAAGCTGCGCAGCGGACCGTTGGGTCTGGCGGCAACGGGCACGTTGGCGCTGGACGACGCCTTACAGCCGATGGGCGCGTTTACTGCTAAAATTGAAGGTCTGTTTCAGGTGTTGGAAATTCTGCGCGTGCGCGGCTTAGTGCGTGACGGTGATGCGGTGATTGCGACGATGGCCCTGGCGGCGCTGTCGAAACGTCCGAGAAATGGTGGCGCGTCTGCGATCAATCTGTCGGTGACCGTGCAAGACGGCATGTTAAGCCTCGGCACCATAGCGCTGATGAAAATGCCGCACATCGTTTGGGGGATTAAAGCCGAAGCCCCCGCGCCTGTTGCTGAGCCTGCCCCCCCGCGCGATTACAAAAACGTCCCGCCCGTATTGTAACGTTACTCGGTGTCACCCGGTTTGACGTCGGGGATGTGCTGCTTTAGGTCGATGACCGAGCGGCGAATGGCGCGGGTGCGGGTGAACGCTTCTTCCAAGAGATCGCCGTCGCCCTGTTCGATGGCCTGCGTCATCTTTGCCAGGTCGTCCGAGAACCGGCCTAAAATATCCAACACCGCATCCTTATTGTTTAGGAACACGTCGCGCCACATCACCGGGTCAGACGCCGCAATGCGGGTAAAGTCACGAAAGCCAGAGGCGGAAAATTTGATCACTTCTTTTTGTGTATCGCCTTCCAACTGCGCCGCCGTATCGACGATGGTGTACGCGATCAGGTGCGGCAGGTGCGAGGTGATGGCCAGTACCTGATCGTGATGCTCGGGGGGCATAATTTCGACGTTCGCGCCACACATGGACCACAGGCGTGCGACTTGGTCCAATGCGGCCAAATCGGTGTGGTCTTGCGGAGTCAGAATGCACCAGTGGCCGGGAAACAGGTCGGCATAGCCCGCTTGGGGTCCGGAATGCTCGGTGCCGGCGATGGGGTGACCGGGGACCAGGTGAACGCCGTCCGGCAGATACGGCCCAATGTCATTGATGGCGGTGGCCTTGACGGAACCCACATCGGAGACGATGGCCCCTTCCTTGAGCGCCGGGGCGATGGCCTGTGCCACCGCTTTGTAAGCACCCATCGGCGTACACACCATCACCAAATCAGCGTCCAACGCTGCTTGGGCCGGGTCAAGAGTGTAGCTGTCGCCTAACTCTAACGCCTCGGCTTGGGCCAAGGTATCAGCGCTGCGCGTGGATATGGCGATGTGTCCGGCAAGATTGTGTTTGCGCATCGCGCGCGCCAAGCTGGACCCAATCAAGCCGATGCCGATCAGTGCCACGCGCGCAAACAGGGGGGGCGTAGACGTCATGCGCGGTTCCCTAAAAATGTTTTCATTGCGGACAAGAAGGCTTCCATTTCGTCAGCCGTGCCGATGGTGATGCGCAGACAATCGGGCAAGCCATAGCCGCGCATCTGGCGCACGATAATGCCTTGGCAGCGCAGGTAGGAATCGCAAGCGTCCGCCGTTTTAGCATCGTCGAAGCGCGCCAGTACAAAGTTGGCGGTGCTGGCAGTGGTGGCTATGCCCAGGGCGTGCAGTCCGGCTTCGGTTTTTTCCACCCATTCAAGGTTATGGGCGCGAGATTTTTCTTGGAAATCCAGGTCGTTGAGTGAGGCAATCGCCGCCGCTTGCCCAACACTGGAGACATTGAACGGCCCGCGCACACGATTGAGCACATCGGCGATTTCGCTGGGAAAGTAGCCCCAGCCAACGCGCAAGCCGCCCAGCGCGAATAGTTTGGAAAAGGTCCGCGTCATCACCGTGTTCTGGCCCGCATCAACAAACTCAACACCCGCCGAGTAGTCATTGCGATTGACGAATTCGGCATAAGCCGCGTCGATCACCAACAACACATCCTCGGGTAAACCTGCACGCAGGCGTACCAACTCAGCGCGCGCCAAGTAGGTGCCGGTGGGATTGTTCGGGTTGGCGATGAAGACCATGCGGGTTTTGTCGGTCACCGCGTCCAGCAGGGCATCCACGTCGGTGGTCAAATCCGTCTCAATGGCCTTGACCGGAGTAGCCCCAGCCGCATGGGCAGAGATCGGGTACATCAAAAACCCGTGTTCGGAGTACAAAACCTCGTCGCCCGGTCCCGCATAGGCAGAACACAGCAGCGAGATAATTTCGTCCGATCCCGCCCCGCAAACAATGCGCGACGCATCCAGACCAAAACGCTTGGCGATGGCTTCACGCAATTGGGACGCGCCGCCGTCGGGATAGCGGTGCATGGTCCCGGCCGCATCCACCATGGCTTGGATGGCCTTGGGGCTGGGGCCGAACGGCCCTTCGTTAGAGGCAAGCTTGGTAATCCGGTCCTGGCCTTGCAGCTTGGACTCGCCGCCCACATAGGGGCTGATGTTCATAATGCCTGAGCGTGCGGGAACGGTGTTGGTCATGATTCTCTACTCAAGCTCTGCATCGCTGATCGGAGTGGCGTAGCCGCCGAGGCTCACAACGCGCGTGATGGCACCGTCGAAGGCATCTCGGATGGCGTTGATGCGGGGGTCATCTAGGGAGGCAAATCCGTCCACCTCGACCAGGGTTTGCCACACCTGGGGGCGGCTGGGGTCCAGACAGTCGGTGGTGAACGCAATGGGCAAGTCCACAGCGCCGAAGGCTTTTGTCAGTGCGGCTTCGGCGATCTTTTCATTGCTTTCCAAAGCCAAGTACGTGCGATCACGGCCGGTGGCTTCTTGAGGCACCGGGCAGATGACCAGGGCCTCGTTCGACGCGGACCGGGCGTTGCCGCCGGGTACGAACGGTAAACGGGCGATGACGCGCGGTGTGTCTTGGCCTTCAAACACCATACGCCGCCACCACGGCTTGTCTTCCTTGCGCGCAGGCATCGGCAAGATGCCAACGGTGACCTCTTGTTTTTGGACCGCTTCGATGATGCGACGCGTGGACGGGAACGGGGTCATAGGGGTGAAGCTGCCGTATTGATCGCGCGCTAAGTCCCAAAAACCGCCGTCGTTTTCATCCATGTAAACGCCGACGGAAAATGCCCCTTCAAGGCGCAAGGTGGCGACGATCAGCTCGCGCCAAATGCGAAACAGCTCGCGCTTGGGGAACGGGCTTTGGTGCTGAGCGAAGAGGCGGTAAATGATCTCAGCCTCGCGCGCGGGGCGGATTTTAATGCGCTGATCGTGCTTGTACGCGCGCACTTCTTCCACGATTTTGGTGCGCAAGCGCAGCAACTCGTGCAGTTGATCGTCGATGGCATCGATGTCGTGCCGAAGTTCCGAGAGCTCTCGCGCCATGGTATAGGCCGCCTGAAGTGGAAAAAAATGTCCCTGAGTGATAATACCATCAGGGCCGGAAATCAAAGAAAACATTGACACTTACGGGTGGCAAACTTAGCAATGACGTTCCTTTTGCCAACTTTAAAACGTGAGCACCATGAGCACGGACCAAGGTCCCACCGATAGTCCTAACCCAGCCTATGCAGACGGCGCATGGACCCTACCCGGCGACCGCGTGCGTCTGGCCGAGGATCAGGCTTTGCGCTTAGACAGCGGCGTGGAGCTTGAAGGCGTGGATGTGGCATACCAGACCTGGGGGCAACTCAACGCCGATAAATCCAATGCTGTGTTGATCTGCCATGCGTTGACCGGCGATCATTTTGTCCTTGGTGAGCATCCCTTAACCGGCAAAGGTGGCTGGTGGGAAGCGGTCGTGGGGGCTGGCAAAGTGATCGACACGGACCGCTATTTTGTTATTTGTTCCAATATTTTGGGCGGATGTATGGGCTCCACCGGGCCGCGCGCCGTCAACCGGGAAACCGGACAGCCGTGGGGCAAAGATTTCCCGGTCATCACCATTGGCGACATGGTGCGGGCGCAAAAGCTGCTGATAGATCATTTGGGCATCGAAAAACTATTCGCCGTCGTCGGCGGCTCCATGGGCGGCATGCAGGTGTTGGAATGGGCGTGTCAGTTCCCAGATAACGTGTTCGCTGCCGTGCCAATCGCCGCAGCGGCGCGTCATTCGGCGCAAAATATCGCCTTTCATGAAGTGGGCCGCCAAGCGATCATTGCCGATCCGGATTGGCGCCAAGGCAATTATCTGGCGGAAGGCACGCGCCCGTACCGGGGCTTGGCGGTGGCGCGTATGGCTGCGCACATCACGTATTTGTCCGAAGCCGCCCTGACCCGCAAGTTTGGTCGTAATTTACAAGACAGAGACAGCGTCACCTATGGCTTTGAAGCCGATTTTCAGGTGGAAAGTTATTTGCGTCACCAGGGCAATACGTTCGTCGACCGCTTCGACGCCAATGCGTATTTGTTCATCACGCGCGCAATGGACTATTTTGACATTGCAGATCGCTTCGATGGCCATCTGGCGAACGCGTTTAAGGACACCCCGGTGCGCTTTTTGGTCATGTCGTTTACGTCCGATTGGCTGTACCCCACCCGTGAAAGCCGGGAAATCGTGCATGCGCTGAACGCGGGTGGAGCCAACGTTAGCTTCGTCGAAATTGCCTCTGATAAGGGCCATGATGCGTTTTTGTTGGACGAGCCGGAATTTCACAAGGTGTTCGAAGGCTTTCTAGAAGGCTGCGCCGAACACCGTGGGCTGAACAGGAAATCGACATGACGCCCGCCAATCCCAAAGCCATCCGCGTTGACCTCCAGCTGATCGCCGACATGATCGAGCCGGGGACAAAGGTGCTCGACGTTGGCTGTGGCAATGGCGATTTGTTGGAATACCTGTGGCGCACCAAGCAGGTTGATGGGCGCGGTATCGAAATCAGCACCCAGGGCGTGCAGGCGTGCGTGTCGGCAGGATTGTCGGTGGTGCAGGGCGATGTGGAAAAAGATCTGCGCAATTACCCCGACGGCGCGTTCGATTATGTGATTCTCAGCCAGACCGTACAGGCGATGATGGACCCCAAGGGCGTGATCGAACAGGCCATGCGCATCGGCAAGCGCGCCGTTGTGTCACTGCCGAACTTCGCCTACTGGCGGGTGCGTCTGTATGTGATGTTCAAGGGTCGCATGCCGGTGTCCGAGAGCTTGCCCTATGAATGGTACAACACGCCCAACATCCATTTTTGCACCATCCGCGACTTTGTTCGGCTGACTAGGCACATGGGGCTGACCATCGAACGCAGTCTGTTCCTGGACGAAGAAGGCTCGTCGCGCACCATGGGTAACTCCATCGCCACCGCAAACTGGTTCGGCGAGCAGGCGGTTTTCTTGCTGAAAAAGTAAGAACTTTTTCAGCTTTGGTTACGCTTCGCTTGCCCCTCAAGCGCCGGGCAGTCGGCTGCGCCTCCCTTGGCTTACGGCCCTCACGTGCCGGGGCCTCAATGGCCCACCCTTGGGGCTGCGCCCCTTCGGTATGCTGGTCACAAATATTGACGGTGAGATCAGGGGGAGGACCACTTGGTCCGACAAGGCGCAGTGCGCGCCCCGGGCCGCAGGCCCGTAAGCCAAACGAACGGAGTGAGTACCCGGCGTCTGAGGGGCAAGCGAAGCGTAACCAAAGCGAAGCTAAATCATTCTCGATGATTTTCTATGCGGCCCTGGCCACCACCCGGCGGGGCGAGGGCGAAGCTGCGTTTTGCCTTGCGTTCGGTGGTGGCTTGTCCGGCGTAGATTTCCTTGGCCGCTTCGACCATCACCACGCCGCCGAAGGCTGGGAACAGCCGCTGGCCGATTTCTTCCCACGCGCGGGCGGAACTTAACATCAGGCGCGCGCGGCTTGGCGGCACATAGAGGCACACTTTTGAGCGCACCGGGGTGAACATGTTGTCGCGCAACAGCCGTGACAGCTGGCTGGGTGAATAGGGCTGGCCGTGGGCGAAGGGCGAGCGTTCTAACCGTGCCCAGATGCCCCGGCGGTTGGGGGCCACGATGATCAGCCGCCCGCTATCTGACAGCACGCGCCACGCTTCACGCAGCATATGACGCAGGTTTTCCGAACATTCCACCGAGTGGACCAACAAAATACGATCCATCGACAGGTCGGGGAACGGCAGGTCGCATTCATCGACCAATGCGGTCAGGCCCGGTTCCCCCGGTGGCCAATGCAGCACCCCCTGGCGCGCGGGCATGGCGGCCACCGTGCGTGTGGCCTCGGGCCGAAACAGCCCCAAATAAGGCGTGGTGTAGCCAATACCCAGCACATCCAAGCCCGCCACGTCCGGCCACATCTGGCGGAGGTTTTTACGAATCATACGCCGCGCCACTTGTCCCGTGGGGCGGGCGTAAAATTCGCGTATATCAACGGCATCCATCCACATATCTGAACACTAGCAGATGTATGCGAAAGGGTGATAGGTTTTGCTGATGAAGACTTTAGACATTCGCGTCGTTCCGGTGCTAACGGACAATTATGTGTTCCTGATCCACGATCCGGCCACGGGTGCTACCGCGTGCGTGGATCCAGCCATCGCCCCGCCAGTCATTCAGGCCGCCAAGGATTTAGGCTGGGTCATCACCCACATCCTGGTCACCCACCCGCACGGGGATCACACCGACGGCATCCCGGCCATCGTCAAAGAATTTGGCGCTCAGGTCTATGGCAGTCGCGCCGACATTGGCGCTGTTCCCAAATGCGATTTCGGTGTGGACCAAGGCGATGTGATTGAAGTCGGACATGCGACCTGCACCGTGCTCGACGTCCCCGGTCATACGGCACACCATGTGGCGTACTATTTTGCGGGGGCGGACGCGGTGTTTGTCGGCGACACCTTGTTTTCACTGGGCTGTGGGCGGTTGTTCGGCGGCACGGCGGACCAGATGTGGGACAGCCTTAAAAAGCTCCGCAGCCTGCCCGCCAAGACCCAAGTTTATTGCGCCCACGAATACACCAACGCCAATGCCGATTTTGCGCTGAGCGTCGATGCGGACAATGCGGATTTACAGGCCCGCGCGACCGAGGTTATCAATCTGCGCGAGGCGGGGCAGTTTACGGTGCCGACAACCTTGGTCAGCGAGATCAAGTGCAATCCGTTCCTGCGCTGTGACGATGCGGCATTCCAAGAGACGTTGGGCATGAATGGCCGCGAACCCGAACGGGTGTTCGCCGAACTGCGCCGCCAAAAAGATCGCTTTTAAGGAATTCAATGATGAAGCTTCACACATCTTCGACCTCGCCGTTTGGTCGTAAGTGCCGCATGGTGGCCCACGTGGTCGGTGTGGCCGACCGGGTCGAGGTGGTGGACGCGGACTACAAGAGTACGGCGTTTGCGCGCCTAAACCCGCTCGGCAAGGTTCCGGCGTTGGAATTGGACGATGGGCGTGCGCTGATCGATAGTCCGGTGATCGCGGCTTATTTGGCCAGCCTCGGCGATGAATTTCAAGTCTACCCCCAAGAGCCAGACACAAAGTGGCAGGCTTTACACCTAGAAGCGCTGGCCGACGGCGTTACCGACGCGGCGGTGCTGGCGTATCTAGAAGAGCGCCGCGCGGATGATGAAAAATCCCAAGGGTGGCTGGACAAACAGTTCGCCAAAATGAACGCTGGCCTAGACGTCATAGAAGTCCAAGCCGAACAGTTCGCTGATCGCACGGACATCGGCGTTCTGGCGGTGGCTTCGGGCCTGGGCTGGATCGAACTGCGGTCCGTCGGCGGCGACTGGCGCAAAGGCCGCCCCAACCTGTCCGACTGGATGGACGACTTTGCCACGCGCGACTGCTGGAAAGCGACGGGAAGCGGTTAGCCTTCAGCCGTCTGCATTGTAGATATGCACGTCGCGTTGCGGATAAGGGAACGAAATGCCTTCTTTGTCGAAGGCTTGCTTCACCGCCTTGGTCATCGCGAATTTTACGGGCCAGTAGTTGGACGCATCGGCCCACACCCGCACCACCAACTCAACCGCATTGTCGCCTAAGTTGCCGACTTCGACGAAGGGTTCCGGGTCGGCGTGGATACGGTCATCCAGAGCCGCTAAATCCTTGATCACCGCCTGGGCTTTGTCGATGTCGTCGCCATAACCGATGCCGATGAGAAGGTCGACGCGGCGTTTGGAATTGTGGCTGTAATTGTGAATGGCCGCGCCCCACAGTTGCGAGTTGGGGGCGACGATGTGGATGTTATCGCCGGTGGCTAAATCGGTGGTGAACAGCCCGGTGGCCTTGACCGTGCCCGATAGCCCGCCCGCGTCAATGAAGTCGCCGACCTTATAGGGGCGAAACAACAACAACATCACGCCCGCCGCAACGTTGGACAACGTGCCTTGTAGCGCCAAGCCGATGGCTAAGCCCGCGGCACCCAAGACGGCGACAAAGCTGGTGGTCTCGATGCCAAAACGGTTAAGAACCGCCACCAAAGTGAAGGCCAAAATGATGTATTTGACCAAACTTGAGAAAAACCCGGTCAGCATTTCGTCTACGCTTTTAATTTTCCCCAGCGCACGCGCCACGGCGGACTTGGCCCACCCGGCGATCATCCAACCAATGACGAAGATCGCAATCGCACCGACAACGTCCAGGCCATAAGACGTGACCACGGCGATCACTTGATCGATGATGTCCTGAAGTTGGGCGGATATTTCCTGCGTGCTGTCCATGGGGCCGTCCTCTAGAATTTAAGGTTGATCAGGGCAATTCGCGCAGCACGCGAAAGCCGATGCCATAGCTTTTGACCCGCCCGTCGTTTTTAAAGCGCCACGCGGAGCGGATATTTTTTGAGAAATAATACCAGGAACCGCTGCGCATCACCCGTTGGCGGCAATCGCCATCCAGGCGTGCCGAGCCATCGCTAGGGGCGCCGTCTTGAGTAGGGTTCCAGCAATCTTGTACCCACTCCCACACATTGCCGTGGACGTTATAAAGCCCCCACGGGTTCGGCGCGAAGCTGTCGACGGGTAAAGATTGATGGCTGATTTCTGGCCCGCAGTCGCGGCAGTTGGCTTTTGAGGTGCCGACCTCGTCGCCCCACCAGAACTCGGCCGTGGTGCCCGCCCGCGCGGCATATTCCCATTCGGCTTCCGAGGGCAGGCGATAGGTCTTGCCGGTTTTTTTGCTCAGCCACGCCGTATATGTGTTCGCTTCGGCCCAGGTGACGTTGATCACCGGGCGGTTGCCCATGCCCCAGTGATGATCGTCGGGCATTTCCGTGCCGCATGCGCCTGCGTCAAAGCACGCCTGCCACTCATCAAAGGTGGTCTCGAACATGCCGATGGCAAACGCCTTGTCGATGGTGACCGAGTGCGCCGGGCGTTCAAATTTGTGCGGGCCGTCATTGCCCATGGTGAAGGTGCCGGGGGGGATGATGGCAAGCTCGGGACAGGTGTCGCAATCTTGAATGCCAGCGTAGCGCTTCGGTGCCACCCCCTCGGCGCACGCAGCACCTGAGAACGCTACGCCCAGCAAAACCAAACCGACAAACAGCTGTGATATTTTTAATCGCATGGGGGGAGTTTAAAGGGGCAGCCGTTTATTCGTCCACACCTGAATTTTTTTGAGCAATAGCGATGTTGCGCTGGAAGGCTTCGACCCCGGTGCGTTTTATGGGGCTGCCCGAAAAAAAGGCGCGAAACGCTGTGTCGTCCAGCTTGGCCAATGCATCCAGGCGGGGGGCCACAAGGTCGGGACGGGGGGTGAGTTTGGGCTCGGCATGGGCTTGAGTGAATTTAACCCACGGACACGCCGCCAGACACGCATCGCAGCCATACACCCGGTTGCCCATTTGGCTTGCAAGTAGGGGATCGATGTCGCCTTTGTGTTCAATGGTTAGGTAGCTGATGCATTTTCGGGCATCCATTTTATAAGGCGTGAGCGACCCGGTTGGGCATGCATCCAGGCACGCCGTACATGCACCGCAGTGATCGGCCTCGGGCGCGTCGGGTTCCAGGTCTAGTTCGGTGTAGATTTCGCCTAAGAACAACCACGAGCCGAATTCGCGGCTGACGACGTTGGTGTGCTTGCCTTGCCAGCCGATCCCCGCCCGTTGCGCCAGCGGTTTTTCCATCACTGGGGCGGTGTCCACGAACACCTTTAACTCACAGCCATATTTCGCCGCTATCCACCGTCCCAACTGCTTGAGGCGCTTTTTTACAAGATCGTGGTAGTCACGGTTTTGTGCGTAGCAGGAAATGGTGGCGCACTCTTTCGGGGCCGGTTCTGGGTTTTGCGCAGGCCCGTAATTGGTGCCCAGCACGATCACGGACTTGGCTTCCGGCCACAGGCCTTGTGGACTGGCGCGCTCCGTTTGTCGGGTTTCCATCCAGGCCATGGACCCGTGGCGACCCTCGTTCACGTACTGTTGAAGGTGCGTTTTGTGGCTTGAATCTAAGTGTGCGGGGGCAAAGCCCACGGCGTCAAAGCCAAGCTCCAATGCCTTGGCCCGGATGGTGTCCTTGATCGTCATACGCAGGCGGTCCTTGCCTTGGCCCCAAAAGATGTCTAAATCCTGGGCGAAAGTAGTTAATTGAACAAGTGGAGTACCACGTGAGGGCAGAGAATACCAAAAAAGCCGTCGTCCTTTTAAGTGGCGGCCTAGACAGTTCCACCGTTTTAGCCATGGCCCAGGCGGCGGGCTATGAGGTATGCGCGCTCAGTTTTCGCTACGGCCAGCGCCATTCGTTCGAGCTTGAATGCGCCGCCGCCATCGCCAAGACGGCAGGCGTACGCCATGTGATCTTGGACCTAGACCTCTCGCGCTTTGGCGGTTCGGCCCTGACCGACGACATTGACGTGCCGAAAGACCGGACCTCTGGCGAGATGGCGGGCGACATTCCGGTCACCTATGTACCCGCGCGCAACACGGTGTTTTTATCGTGCGCGCTATCGTGGGCCGAGGCCTTGGGCACCGGCGACATCTTTATCGGCGTCAACGCGCTGGACTATTCGGGCTATCCCGATTGCCGCGCTGAATACATTCAAGCCTTCCAAACCATGGCGAACCTAGCCACCAAGGGTGGCGTCGAAGGCACGCTTCCGGTGACCATCCACACGCCGCTGATCGACATGACCAAGGCCGAAATCATTGCCAAGGGTATGGCGTTGGGCGTGAATTACGGCGTCACCACCAGTTGTTATGATCCAGGTTCGGACGGCGCGGCCTGCGGTCATTGCGATGCATGCCAGTTGCGCCTCAAGGGCTTTCGCGAGGCGGGCCTTACCGATCCCAGCCGCTACCTGAGCGAGGCCTAAATGGCCTATAGCGTCAAAGAGCTGTTTTATTCCCTGCAAGGCGAGGGGGCCAACACCGGACGCGCGGCGGTGTTCTGTCGCTTTTCCGGCTGTAACCTGTGGTCGGGCCGTGAAGAAGATCGCGCCTTAGCCGATTGCGATTTCTGCGATACCGATTTTGTCGGCGGCGATAAATTTGCCGACGTAGGCAGCCTGGCCCAAGCGGTCGAAGACCTCTGGCCCCGGGGCGGTGGTCAGCGGCTGGTGATCCTCACCGGGGGGGAGCCTGGGTTGCAGGTGGACACAGGGTTGGTTAACGCCCTGCGTAAGCGCCGATTTGAAGTTGCGATTGAAACCAACGGCACTGTTGATTTGCCCGCAGGCATCAGCTGGGTATGCGTGTCGCCAAAGGGCCGGATGGATTTGAAAATTACCGAAGGCGACGAACTGAAATTGGTGTTCCCGCAAACGGGCGTCGACCCGGCCCGCTTTGCCGACCTGGCGTTTGATCACCTGTTCTTGCAGCCCAAGGCCGGAGCGGACGAACAGCAAAACACGGTGCTGGCGATGGATTACTGCCGCGCACACCCGCAGTGGCGCTTGAGCCTGCAAACACATAAACTGCTTGGCATTCGCTGAGCTTTGATACGGACGTAAACTTATGGACATCTACAAGATTTTCACCTTCGAGGCCGCCCACCTTCTGCCCAACGTGCCGGAAGGCCACAAATGCGCGCGCCTGCACGGCCACTCGTTCGAAGTCACCTTGACCGTGTCCGGCCCGGTGGACGGCGTGACCGGCTGGGTGATTGATTTTGCCGACGTCAAAGCGGCGTTCAAGCCGACGTTGAAGCGCCTTGATCACTATTACCTCAACGACATCGAAGGCCTGGAAAATCCCACCAGCGAAAACTTAGCCAAGTGGATTTGGGCCGAGGTCAAACCGAAGTTGCCGGGCTTGTCCAAGGTCGGGGTGAGGGAAACGTGCACCGCCGGGTGCGTCTATTCGGGCGAGGCTTAAGCCCCGTCTTCGGGGATTTCATCCTCGACGATGGTCCACGGCTCGACCCGTCCGGCATCTGACCATTCGCACATGGCGGGCAGGGCTTGCACGGCGTCCATGTAAGCCTGACACGTGTCGTTCATCTGCACCGCATAGGACGTGAAGCGCGATACCACGGGCGCGAACATGGCGTCGGCGTTGCAAAATTCACCAAACAAGAAATCGCCACCCGCGCCAAAATTTTTCCGGCACTCGGTCCAGATGGTTTGGATCCGCGCAATGTCTTCGGCCACACCCGGCCCCATACCGCGCCCCGGCTGATGGGCGCGAATGTTCATGGGCATGTTGCCGCGTACATTGGTAAAGCCCGCGTGCATCTCGCTCGCTACCGTCCGTGCGCGCGCCCGTGCGGCTTTGTCGGCGGGCCACAGGTGGGCGTCGCCCCACGTCTCGGCGGCGTATTCTAAGATCGCCAAGGTTTCCCAAATGACCAGCCCGTCGTGTTCCAGCACCGGAACCGTACCTGATGGCAACTCGGCCTTACGTTCGGCCCAGTCGTCTTCAAACAACGGCACCAATTTTTCATCAAACTCGATGCCTGCCACACGCAGCGCCAACCAGGGCCGTAGCGACCAGCTTGAATAATTCTTGTTGCCAATGATGAGTAACGGCTTGGACATGATGATGTCTCCTGCTGAAGGGGTGAAGAATTTTTACGCTAACTTACGTGCAGGTAAAGGGAAATAATGTTCTGGGACAATGTGGCTAGGCACCACCGCCTTTAAGCTTGCGTCCAAACCCACGCTTAACCCGCCCGTCTCCAATAGTGGGGAGTTTTACAAATACAAAAAATAAGTGTATAATGGGACAGTTAACTGAGGATAGGCACATGAGGATGTGCGAAAGGAGACATGTCATGGGAACCACATACCATGCAAAACCAGAATATCCGGCAGTTGATGAACATACCGGATATGTCTATGGGTCGTCGCATCGCAAACATTGGCAGTTTGCTCTATTGGCCGGGGTCGGTGCTGAAGCTGTGATTGCAGTAACCGCGCTTTTGGCGATGATGGCTGCTATGGTCACGATGTAGCAAAGAACCGTGTTCCGACACGAACTAAAGCAGCGCCTGACTTGATTGCCGGGGCGCTGTTTTTATATGCACCTTACCCGCGCCCGCGATGGGGGGCGACGCCTTGCTCTGGAATCCACACACCCTCTGGCGCGTCGCCGGTTTGGTAGAACACGTCGATGGGGATGCCGCCGCGCGGGTACCAGTAGGCACCGATGCGCAACCATTTAGGCTTGGCCGCAGCGATGATTTTTTTGGCGATGCTGATGGTGCAGTCTTCGTGGAACGCGCCGTGGTTGCGAAAGCTGGTGAGGTAAAGCTTTAGCGATTTGCTTTCCACCAAGCTGTCACCCGGAATGTAATCAATGACGATGTGGGCGAAGTCTGGCTGGCCGGTGACGGGGCAGAGACTGGTGAACTCGGGTGCGGTAAAGCGTGCCACGTAGTCGGTACCGGCTTGTGGGTTCGGCACGGTTTCCAGCGTGGCGGCATCCGGGTTTTCGGGAGCGTTTACCTGGTGGCCGAGTTGGCTTGTCATGTCACTCACTCCAGTACCTCTATATCGCCGCTGGCTTGGGTCTCGGCAAAATGGCGTTGGAAGTCGTTAAAGGTTCCCGCCGTAATCGCGTCCCGAATGCCCGTCATTAAGTCTTGATAGTAGTGCAGGTTGTGCCAAGTCAAAAGCATGGAGCCTAAGATTTCACCGGCCTTGATCAGATGGTGAATGTAGGCGCGGGAATAATCCTTACATGCGGGGCAGGTACAATTCGCATCCAGGGGGCGCGGATCGTCTTTGTGGCGGGTGTTTTTTAAGTTCAGTGGGCCACGCGGCGTCCAGGCCTGGGCGGTGCGGCCGGAGCGCGTCGGTAAAACGCAATCGAACATGTCCACGCCGCGCGCGACGCTGCCGACGATGTCTTGGGGCTTGCCCACGCCCATCAAGTACCGCGGCTTGTCGGTCGGGAGGTGAGGAGTGGTGACGTCCAAAGCTTTGAGCATTTTTTCGCGCCCTTCGCCCACCGCCAGTCCGCCGATGGCATAGCCGTCGAAACCGATCTCGACCAAGGCTTCGGCCGATTGTTGCCGCAGATCCGCGTGCACGCCGCCCTGGGTGATGCCGAACAGGCCGTAGCCCGGACGTTCGACAAACGCGTCTTTGGAGCGCTTGGCCCAGCGCATGGACAGTTCCGTCGCGCGCGCCACGTCGTCTTTTTCGCACGGATAAGGCGGGCATTCGTCGAAACACATGGTGATGTCAGCGTCCAACAGGTGCTGGATTTCGATGGAGCGTTCGGGGGTTAGGGTGTGAGAGCTGCCGTCGATGTGGCTTCTAAACGTCACGCCGTTTTCATTCAATTTGCGCAACTCGGCGAGGCTCATGACCTGAAAGCCGCCACTGTCTGTGAGGATTGGCCCCGGCCAGTTCATGAATTTATGCAAGCCCCCCAACTTGGCGATGCGCTCGGCACCCGGGCGCAACATCAAGTGATAGGTGTTGCCGAGGATGATTTCCGCCCCGGTGGCCTTCACGCTTTCGGGCAACATGGCTTTCACCGTCGCCGCCGTGCCCACGGGCATGAAGGCGGGTGTCTGGATGGTGCCGTGGGCGGTGGTCACTTGGCCGCGCCGGGCCTGACCGTCCTGGGCCTGAAGGTCGAAACCAAATTCGGTCATACGTCGTCCCCTTTTGCGCACCGCAACAAGCACGCGTCGCCATAGGAATAGAACCGATAACCCGATTTGATGGCGTGGTCATAGGCTCCGTGCATGCGCTTGAGGCCTGCAAATGCAGACACCAACATGAACAAGGTGGAGCGCGGCAAATGAAAATTGGTGAGCATCATGTCAACAATTTTAAAGCGATAGCCCGGGGTGATGAAGATGGCGGTATCATCCATGAACGGGTGCAGCACGCCATCGTCACCGGCGGCACTTTCCAACAGGCGCAACGACGTGGTGCCGACCGCCACCACCCGACCGCCTGCGGCGCGGGCCTCATTGATCGCGTGCGCCGTGGCGGCGCTGACCTCGCCCCATTCAGCGTGCATTTTGTGGTCTTTGGTGTTTTCGACCTTGATCGGTAAGAACGTGCCGGCGCCCACGTGCAGGGTGACGCGGGCGGTTTTGACGCCCCGGTCTTCGACGGATTTCAGCAATCGCTCGGTAAAGTGCAGCCCCGCCGTGGGGGCCGCCACGGCACCGGGACGGTCGGCGAACAGAGTCTGGTAGTCGGCTTGGTCTTCGACTTGGCCGCCTTTGACACGTTTGATATAGGGCGGCAGCGGCATGGCGCCTTGGGCCTCCAGCGCGGCCATCAATTCTTCGCCTTCTAAGTTAAAGGCCAGCGTGACCTCGCCACCGAGGCCCTTGTCCTGAACGGTGGCGCAAAAGTCGTCCTGGAAGTCGATGCGGTCGTCGATTTTGAGCTTCTTCGCGGGCCGGGCAAAGGCACGCCAGATGTTGGGGGCGTCCTGCTTGTGCAGGGTCACCTCCATACCAGCCTCGCCGCGCTTGCCGGTCAGGCGCGCCGGAATGACGCGGGTGTCGTTGAACACGCAGATGTCGCCGGGTTCCAGGAACTGAGCTAGATCCATGACGGTCTTGTCGCTTAGCATATCTTCGTCCACCACCAGCATCCGGGCTGAATCGCGCGGGTTTGCCGGGTGCTGGGCGACGCACGCTTGGGGCAGTTCGAAATCGAACAGATCGACTTTCAAGGGGTGGCCTCTCAATGCAAAATGTCTCAAATCGGGGCGGAGAGTAGGGAAAAGAAGCCCCCTTTGCAAACGCGCAGACGGCACACGTCTTTTTTTGCATGCAAGCCCTTGGGATTGGGGCGTTTTCAGCGTACATTGTGATCAATCAATAATGTTCCGCCAGGGGCTTAGCCTCTGGACGGGTCTTAAAACGTGCTCTGACGTTGGTTGTTTGTATGGCTCGGAAAGAAGAAGTTACCTACGAATTGCTGGTTCTCATCGCATCGCGGTGGGAAACGCAGGGCGTATACACTTCCAAGCAACTCCACACCGCCGTGGCCGATGCTAAGTCGCTGGACAAGGTCTCCACCGTCAAGGGCGTGAAGGTGGTCAAGGAGTTCTATGACCATAAGCTCGGGTCTAGCCGCACGCAGACGGTTTTCGAATCCGCGCCTCCGCCTCCGCCTCAGCCTAAAAAAGCCCCGCCGCGTGTGCAAAAGCCACAGGTTCAAGCGCCAGTGAAGGCTAAGCCTAAGGCGAACGGTAAGCCGAAGTCTGGTGGCGGGGGGTCAATGTCTGACACTATGACCTCCGTGCCCCCGTCGGACGTCGAGGTGCGGACCCGGCCGTCGATTCTCGTTATCTTCGCACAGACGTTGTTGGCGCTGGCATTCGCGGTTGGGGCTGCGATGGTGGTTACGCAGTTGGCGTCCATCGGCATGCGCGACATGCGCTCAATCGGTTTCTTAGCCCGCAACGATTTCCTGGTGATCGTGTTCATTTTGGTGTTCGCCATCACCTCGTTGGCGTTGGTGACGCGTATTCTCACCAAGCTTAAGGGGTTAAAATCGCCCAGCCTACCGTCTATTCCCATGCCTTCACCCCGTCGTGCGCCTGCGGCTCAGCCCCAAGCGCGCCCCATGAGTTCTATGCCCCCACCGCCCAGCCCCGAAAGCCTGGATGCACAAGACTTAAACCTTGATGAAAAGGTTGAGGACCAGCCCGTCGTCGAAGACGTGCCAGAGCCAGAGCCAAAACCAGAGCCAGAAGACGACTTGCTTTCAGAAATGGTCACCATGAACGCGTTCACGGCGAGTGCGGTCGAGGTGATGGCAGATAATAATGACCAGCAGGATGCGCATAAGGTGTTTGGGCTGGTGCTGTTCCTCGTCGGGGCGGCCCAGACCTTGCGCCATCAAAAGCGCTTTAGTGAAGAGGCGTTCCAAGCGATCACCAACCAAACCTTGGGCACCCTGGGGCTGGCCAAAGAACGGGCCGAGTACTTTGTCGACCATATCGATGAATACCTGATTTCCAACGCACGCTATTCCGAAATGTTCCAACAGGGCCGCCACGGCATGGCAGAGTTTTTGAAAGATGGCACCGGGCCGCGCGGCATGCTGGCGGATTCTCTGGTGGATTGGGAAAAACCCAAGGGCAAGGCCGAATCCAGTCAGCCGGTGACGGTGTTGTTCACCGATATAGCTGGCTCTACGGCAATGACGCAGGAAATGGGTGACGCCGGCGCGCAGAAAGTGGTGCGTGTCCACAATGTCATCGTACGCGAAGCTATTCAGGCTTTCTCCGGTAAGGAAATCAAGCACACCGGCGATGGCATCATGGCGTCGTTCCCGTCCGCATCCGCAGGCGTCGAGGCCGCTGCCGATATGCAAAGGGGGACCAAGGCCCACAATGAAGAAAACCCTGACTTGCCCTTAGGGCTGAAAATCGGCCTGAACACGGGTGAACCTATTTCCGAAGACGACGACCTGTTCGGTACTACGGTTCAACTGGCCGCGCGCATCGTCGACAAGGCCGCCGCGGGGCAAGTCCTGGTGTCGGGTTCGGTCCATGGCTTGAGCCAAGGTAAGAATTTGAAGTTTGTCCGGTACGCAGATCTCGATATGAAGGGCTTTGACGAACCCGTCACGGTGTACACAGCGATCTGGGACCCGGACGCTCCACGGGTTGTATATACGCCGGAAGCAAAACCGGAACCCTCGGTCGCCCCCGTGCCGACGCCGACGCTACCCGAAACCAAGGCCCAAGCAGCGCCATCCGCCGCAAAGTCGGATGACGCTTCGCAGGCTTAAACGTGCGCCGTTCCATCGCGTGTGGGACCTTGCCTCGCATGCCTAAGGACTTTTTTGCCCCTTAAAACACATTCATTTGAACGTTCTGGTGTCCGGCTGGCATGGCTGTCGCGCGTTATATGGGGGAGTATTGATGGCGAAGTCGGCATGTTTCCCAATTTTGTGATGGGCCTTAATTTATAGATAAAAAACCAATGCCAAGATGACTTTGCCCGCAGAAATCTTTAATATTAAGACAGGCCTCAAGTAGAACCCCGGCGGCGCATGAGTGCCGCAAATTTGAACAATTGTGAGAGAACCGAACCTCATGGCGCACCCCAAAATGATCGCCGTCGATGGCAACGAAGCCGTCGCCTCCGTCGCCCATCGTCTGAATGAAGTGATCGCGATTTATCCCATCACGCCGTCGTCAACCATGGGCGAGTTGTCCGATGCGTGGTCGGCGGCCAAGCACAAGAATATTTGGGGGCGCGTGCCAAAAGTGGTGGAGATGCAGTCTGAAGCCGGCGCTGCGGGTGCGGTGCATGGGTCCTTACAGGCGGGGGCGCTGACCACCACGTTCACCTCATCCCAGGGATTGTTGTTGATGATCCCCAATCTTTACAAGATCGCGGGCGAGCTTTTGCCGTGCTGCATCCATGTTGCGGCGCGCACCATTGCCACGCACGCGCTGTCGATTTTTGGTGACCACTCCGACGTGATGGCATGCCGCCAGACCGGGGTTGCCATGCTGTCGAGCGCCACGGTGCAAGAAGCCCATGATTTCGCTTGCATCGGTCAGGCCGCAACGCTTAGCACGCGGGTGCCGTTCATGCACTTTTTCGACGGATTTCGCACCTCGCACGAAGTGTCTAAGATTCAACCCCTCAGCGACGACGATCTGTGCGCCATGGTCACCGTGGAGATGGCCGAGGCGCATCGCAAAAACGGCCTCACTCCAGATAACCCCGTGCTGCGTGGGTCCAGTCAAAACCCCGATACGTTCTTTCAGATGCAAGAAGCCCGCAACCCGTACCACGCCCGCGTGGCGGATGTTTTGGAAGGCTCATTTCAAAAGTTTGCCAAGCTCACAGGCCGCGCATACGGACTATATGAATTTCACGGTGCACCGGACGCGGATCGCCTCGTGGTGGTCATGGGTTCGGGTGGGGAAACCATGCGCGAAGTGGCCGACCATTTGAATGCGGGTGGTGAAAAGGTCGGCGTGGTGCAGGTGCGCCTGTTCCGCCCGTTTGACTGGCAAAAATTCGCAGCAGCCATACCGGACACGGTAAAGTCGGTGGCGGTGTTAGACCGCACCAAAGAAATGGGCGCGGTGGGTGAACCGCTGTACATGGACGTGGTGACGTCGATGAACCGGGCGGGCCGTATGATGAAAATCATCGGTGGGCGTTATGGCTTGTCGTCCAAGGATTTCACCGCCTCCATGGGCAAGGCGGTGTTTGACGAACTGGCCAAGGACGCGCCTAAGCCGACGTTTACCATCGGTATTCACGATGACGTGTCGGGGTTGTCGCTGGATTGGGACCACACCGTCCATAGCTTGGCGACCACCAACACCTACCGCGCCATGTTCTTTGGCTTAGGGTCTGATGGCACGGTCGGGGCAAACAAAAACGCCATTAAGATCGTCGCCGATAATACCGACACTTATGTTCAGGGCTATTTTGTTTACGATTCCAAAAAGGCCGGGGCGATCACCATTTCGCATCTACGCTTTTCGCCCGAACCGATCCATTCCAGCTATTTGATTAAAGAAGCCGAATTTGTTGCGTGTCATCAGTTCCATTTCCTCAATTCCGTGGACATGCTGTCGCACGCGGACGAGGGGGCGACGTTCTTGCTGAACGCGCCCTATGGCAAAGACGAAATTTGGGATCACATGCCCAGTTCGGTGCAGCGCCAGATTATCGAAAAGAAGCTGAAATTTTACGTCATCGATGCGCGCAAAATCGCGGCGGACGCGGGCATGGGCAAACGTATCAATACGGTGATGCAGGTCTGCTTCTTCCAATTATCAGACTTCATTGATCATGAAGATGCCATCGGCTATATCAAAGCCGCCATTCAAAAAAGCTATGGATCGAAGGGCGTAAAAGTCGTCGAGATGAACAACGCCGTGGTGGATTCGACCCTGCAGCATCTGGAGCAGGTTGACGTCCCAGCTCAAGTCAGTTCAGATTTCGACTTGCCGCCCATCGTGTCGCCAAGCGCGCCGGACTTTGTGCAGAACGTCACCGCCAAGATGTTGGCGGGTAAGGGCGATTTGTTACCGGTCAGCGCATTCCCCGTGGACGGTACCTGGCCGACGGGCACCGCTAAGTGGGAAAAGCGCAACCTAGCCGCAGAAATTCCGGTGTGGGAAGAAGGCCTGTGTATTCAGTGCAACAAGTGTGCGCTGGTCTGTCCGCACGCCGCCATCCGCGTGAAGGCGTTTGCTGCCAACGAACTCGACGGCGCGCCTGCGACCTTTAAATCGATGGATTATAAGGGCCGCGAATTCGGCGAAGCGATCAAGTATTCGGTCCAGGTGGCCCCCGAAGACTGCACCGGTTGTACCTTGTGCGTGAAGGTGTGCCCAGGCAAGGACAAGCAAAATCCGGAACGGCTGTCCCTGGTGATGCAGCCGCAGCCGCCTTTGCAGGTGCAAGAGCGCGAAAACTTCGACTTCTTCTTGGAATTGCCCGAAGTCGATCGTGCTGCGCTGCGGCCAAACTTGAAGATGAGCCAGTTTGCCGAGCCTTTGTTTGAATTTTCCGGCGCGTGCTCGGGCTGTGGCGAGACGCCGTACTTGAAATTGCTGACCCAGCTTTATGGCGACCGCGCGCTGATCGCCAATGCCACCGGGTGTTCATCTATCTATGGCGGAAACCTGCCGACTACGCCGTATTCTTGCAATCGCGATGGGCGCGGTCCTGCGTGGGCGAATTCCTTATTTGAAGACAATGCCGAATTTGGTCTCGGCATTCGACTTGGCATTGATCACCATGCTGAGCACGCCCGCCAACAACTCGCCAATCTAAGCGGTGTTCTTGGCGACGACGCATTGGTGGACGGCTTGTTGGGTGCGGATCAATCCGCCGAGGTGGGTATCTTGGACCAGCGCGCGCGCATTGCCACGTTGAAGGAAAAGCTTGAAGCCATCGGTACCGAAGACGCCCTGCATTTGGCTGGCCTGGCGGATTACTTGGTGAAGAAGACTCTGTGGATCGTCGGCGGTGACGGCTGGGCCTATGATATCGGTTATGGCGGTCTCGACCACGTGCTCGCGTCGGGGGTCAACGTTAACATTTTGGTGATGGACACCGAAGTTTATTCCAACACCGGCGGGCAGCAGTCCAAGGCGACCCCGCTTGCCGCCGCCGCGAAATTCGCCAGCGCCGGTAAGGCCCTGCCGAAAAAAGACTTAGGCCTCATGGCGATCAGTTACGGCCACGTCTATGTGGCGTCCATCGCCCTGGGCGCCAAAGACGCGCAAACGATTAAAGCGTTTCAGGAAGCCGAGCAGTTCGAAGGCCCATCGCTGATCATCGCCAATTCGCCGTGCGGCGAACACGGTTACGATTTGGAACACGGCCTGGAACATCAGGCCTTGGCGGTGGAGTCGGGATATTGGCCGCTGTACCGCTTCGATCCACGCTTGGCAGATCAAGGCAAGTCCTCGATGCAACTCGACAGTAAGTCACCGACCCTGCCTATTTCTGACTACCTACTCAAAGAAAACCGCTTCCGTCAGGTCCAGCGCAAAGACCCCGAACGCTTCGCCAATTTGATGAAATTGTTGGAAGACGAACTGGCACATCGTCGTCAGGTGTATGAAGCGTTGACCACGGTCAAGCCGGTCGCCCCGGATGCTGAAACCGAAGCGGTAGAATAGAGAGGCCTAAAAAGTGAGAAGGCCGCCATTGGCGGCCCTCCCGGTCGTGGTCGTCCTTTTTTAATCGGCAAATTGAATTGAAGTTCCGTTGTTGTCGGTGGTGAATTTGCGTCTATCCCCCCTGGTCAGGGCATCTGTTTTTTTTGTGCACCGGATAGGCTTGGTCGTCGTGGTGAAAGCGTACAGGCGGCGGTTATCCAAGCTGTAAACACCCGCAGCAATCATGTTGCCGTCACCCCTGACAACCTGATCCGGATTGATTTCGACTAAGGTAATGGGAGGAATATCGGCTGCAGTTTTGATACTGTCATTGAGTTCATCAATCAGATTCTGCACGGTTCCATTTGTACTGAAATTACGGGAAATGGTGTCCTGGCTGTAACGGACCTTGGTCGGGTCAATGGTGTTGTTGTCGGCACAGTCAATTCCGGCAAATTCATCAGCCGTATAGTAGTCGGCCCAAGCGGCGTTCGGGGCTAGAATAGCCAGCACGCTGATCGCCAGGGCGAAGGATCGTGCCAGTCCTTTGAGTGAAGTGTATACTTTCATGACATCCTCATATGTTAGAAAAGGGGTCAGCCACTCCACACGTGCGTGGGTGGGGCTGATGGTCATGACGTTGACGCCTTATGAGGCGTGCTGTGATATCCGTTCGGCCTATGTCCGGCTAGGTCGTGTTTCACATCGGCAACAGAACACACTATATATCTATGTGTATTAATCGCTTTGTGTGGACGGGACTTTGTGACTATGGACGACCAAGCCAAACGACTACAGGCTCTGCGGGGGCTTATGCGTGAGCACGGACTGGCGGCGTATTTGGTGCCGCATGCGGATCAACACCAAAACGAATACCTCACCCCTGGCGATGAACGTTTGGCATGGATCAGCGGTTTTGATGGCTCTGCGGGTTTAGCTATTGTGTGCCTTGAAAGTGCGGCGCTGTTTGTCGATGGTCGCTATACCCTTCAGGTCCAAGATCAGGCGTCTCCGGACTTTTGGCAGCACCTGCACCTCACCGATAATCCGGCGGAACTGTGGCTGCAGCGCCAATTGAAAGCGGGCGATACGGTGGGGTTCGATCCGCGGCTGCACACCCCCGGCGGATTGGCGCGGCTGCGCACGGTTCTGGAAAACTCAGACATCAAACTAGCTGCCATAGGGAACAACCTTATCGACCAGGTGTGGGCGGACCGTCCGGCCCAAGCTAACGCCCCCGTCGTCATTTATGATCAAGCGTTTTCCGGCGAGAACTCAAGCGCCAAGCGCCAGCGTATGGCGGACCACCTTACTGAGGACGGACTGGACGCCCTGGTGGTGTCCGCGCCGGACAATTTGTCATGGCTGTTTAATGTGCGCGGTGCGGATGTTGAGATGACGCCCAGCGTTTTTGGCTATGTAATTTTAAAATCCGACGCCAGTGCAGTGTTGTTTATCGACGGGGCCAAGCTGAGTGCAGAGGTGCGGGCCGAGATCAATGCCCAAGGGGCTGGCGCCGTCACCATTCTGGAACCGGATTGTTTAGACGATGAGTTGTCCAAACTGAACGGCCAAAAGGTACGCGTGGACAGCTCCACCGCGAACGTGTTTGTTGTGGAAGCCCTAAAGACCGCGGGAGCCAAAGTCGACATGGGAGCAGACCCGTGCACCTTGGCCAAGGCCTGTAAAAATCTGGTGGAGTTGCAAGGCATACGCAATGCCCACTTGCGCGACGGCGTCGCCCTGGCACGTTTCTTCAACTGGTTCAGCACGGCCGCTCCGGGCATTGATACCGAGTGGAGCGCGGCGCAAAAGGTTGACGGCTTCAGGGCCGAGGGCGAGCATTTCCGCAGCCTCAGCTTTCCCACCATTTCCGGTTTTGGCGAAAACGCGGCCCATGTGCATTACAAGGTGGCAAAGGCCACGGCCCGCACGTTGGGCAACGACGAATTGTATCTGGTCGACAGCGGCGCGCAGTACCTGGACGGCACGACGGACGTCACGCGGGTCTTGGTCACAGGTACGCCGACGCCTGAGATGCGCCAACGCTATACCCAGGTCTTAAAGGGCCATATCCAAGTGCTGCGGGCGCGCTTTCCCGAAGGCACCACCGGGGCGCAGATCGATCCATTGGCGCGGCAATTTCTTTGGGCGGCGGGGGTCGATTACGACCACGGCACCGGCCACGGCGTCGGCTGTTACCTGTCGGTTCATGAAGGGCCGCAAAGCATTTCCAAGCGGGGCAAGGATGTGGCTCTGCAGCCGGGCATGGTGATGTCGGTCGAACCCGGTTATTACAAGGCTGGAGCCTTTGGTATTCGCATTGAAAATCTGGTGGCGGTTCGTGTGCTAGATCCCCAGCCCCAAGGTGCCGAGCGCCGCACGCTGGGGTTTGAGGCGCTAACCCTGGCACCTTATGAGCGCCGCTTGATCGAAGTGTCTGAATTGAGCGGTGCGGAGCGCGCGTGGCTGGACGAGTATCACGCCCACGTGCGTTTGATGCTGACGCCCAAGCTCAACGCCGACGCCGCCGCCTACCTAGGCCAGCAGACGGCACCGCTGACGGCCTGATCCTTCATATGGTGCCCGGGGGTGGACTTAAGGGCGCATTCCCCCATATAAACGCAGCAAGAATGCGCTTCATTTCGTAAAAATTATGAAATCGGCAAGGCTATAATGAGGTCGCCCGCGTGGTGGAAAACACACAACAACCTGACGGGGCTATTTTAGTGTCCGACATCAAAACAATCCGGGAAACCGCAGGCCCCCTGGCGGCTGGTTTTAACGCCCCTGGTCGCGCGTTCGTTTTGGTGCAGCACGGCTGCGACAATGCCTGCACGTTCTGCGCGGTACCTGCTGAAAGCGGCCCCAATCGGTCCATCCCGCTTGATCAAATTGTCGAACAGGTGAAAGCCCTGGTTGACAGCGGTCTTGTGGAGGTGGTCCTAGCCGGGGCCAATGTTGCGGGCTATGGCTCGGACTTAGGCCTGTGCGATGAAAACGGGACCGGACTAACCCAGGTTATTCGCGCCGTCTTGGATGCCGCGCCGGGTTTGCAAAGGTTACGGCTGGGCGCGCTTGACCCGGCGCGTCTGGACGAAGGTTTTTTTGATTTGTTGGCCAGCGAGCCGCGATTGATGGGGTATTTGCACCTCAGCCTGCAAGCCGCCGATGATACGGTGTTGCGGGCCATGGGACGCCGCCACTCAGTCGCGGACGTGGAAGCCTTGGTGGCTGAGGCGCGCAGCGCGCGGCCCGACGTGGTGTTCGGTGCCGACCTGATCGCGGGCTTTCCCGGTGAAACGAACGATATGTTCGATGCCACTCTGGCCGCCGTGAAGCGCTGGAAGATCGCGCATCTCAACGTATTTCCCTATAGTGCGCGCGCGGACGTTACGGCGGCAAGCTTAGTCCCCGTGGCCAGCGATGTGGTTAAGGACCGGGCAGGGCGTTTGCAGGGTGTGGGCGAGGCTGCGCTTGAGCGCCACCTGAACGCCCTCACCGGAAGCGTTCATGCGGTCTTGATGGAACTTGAGACCTTCGGGCGCACCGAAAGTTTTGTTCCGGTGCGCTTGGCCAAGCCCGTCGGTGTCGGCCAAATCGTCCAAGTTGCGGTGACCGCACAGCGCGACGGTGAATTGCTGGGCGCGGCTATGGGCGATTTTAAGACCACCGATGGCGACAATGCCGGCGGCTGGCTGAAAAAGCTGAAAACCGGGCTGGGCAAGTCGTCCGAGCGCATGACCAGCGGTATCGGCCAAGTGTTCACCGTTCGCCGTCGCCTTGATGATGGTGTGCTCGAGGAACTGGAAGAGGTGCTGATCACCGCCGATATCGGTGTCAGCACGGCGGCCAAGCTTGCCGCAGGCCTCGCCAAAACCCGTTTTGACCAAGAAATTGGCGATAGGGACGTGCGCGAAACCTTCGCCGCGGAAATTGCTAAAATATTGCAACCCGTCGCCAGGCCGCTTGAGATCAACCCGATTTTGAAGCCCCATGTGGTGCTGGTTTGCGGGGTGAACGGATCGGGCAAGACCACGACAATCGGTAAATTGGCGAAGCAATTCACCGACGAAGGCCAATCGGTGATGTTGGCCGCAGGCGATACGTTCCGCGCCGCCGCCATTGAGCAATTGCAGGTCTGGGGGGAGCGCACAGGTGCCCCGGTGATCGCGCGTGAGATCGGCGCAGATTCCGCCGGTTTGGCCTATGACGCGTTAGAACAGGCGCGGGCGCAAAGTGTTGACGTTTTGCTGATCGATACCGCTGGGCGCTTACAAAACAAGACCCACCTGATGGAAGAGCTGGAAAAAGTCGTCCGCGTGATCAAAAAAATTGACGACAGCGCGCCCCATGATGTGGTGCTGGTTCTCGACGCCACCGTGGGCCAAAATGCCCATGCTCAGGTCGACGTGTTTAAGACTTCGGTCAACGTCACGGGTTTGGTGATGACGAAGTTGGACGGAACCGCCAAAGGTGGCGTCGTGGTGGCCTTGGCCGACAAGTTTGCGCTGCCCGTGCACGCCATCGGAGTCGGTGAAGGTGCTGACGATTTACGCCCCTTTGACGCTCATGACTTTGCCTGCAACCTCATGGGTGTGGATTAATTTGCCTTAATTTCACGTCAGATAGCCGTTTGAGGAAGAAATAGCCGTGCAGAACGGGCTTTCTCCTGCTAATTTATACGCACCTTCACCAGGGTGTGGATTCGGTATTCAATCTGATCTTGCATAACACCAATTAGAGCTAGGGGATTTTTATCAATGAACAAAAGTGAATTGGCTTCTGCCGTTGCCGAAACGGCTGGGATTTCTACGAGCGATGCGACTAAGGCTGTTGATGGCGTTTTAGACGTGATCTCGGGCGCTCTCAAAAAGGGTGACACCGTACAGTTGACAGGCTTCGGCGGCTTTAGCGTTGGCCACCGCGCCGCCCGTCAGGGGCGCAACCCCCAAACTGGGGCGACCATTCAAATCGCCGCATCGAACCAGCCTAAGTTCAAGGCTGGCAAAGGTCTTAAGGACGCGGTGAACGCTTAAGCGCGAGTCCAAGCGTTCTGAAATGTTACGCCTCCCACCTATTCTTGCTGATCAACGCATGAACCGGGTGGGGGGCGTTACGTTTTGTGGGGTTCCATCTTGAACGCCATAAAAAAAGCCCCCCTGCAGGGAGCCTTTTTAATTTGGAGGAGAGAGAGGGATTCGAACCCTCGGTACTATCGCTAGCACAACGGTTTTCGAGACCGCCCCGTTCGACCACTCCGGCACCTCTCCTTAAGTCAGAAACCCTGTGTTCTGGGCGGGCGGAGACTAGCCCAAAGCCTTGTGGCTTGCAAGATACGGATTGGCCTTTTGTCACACTTTATATGTATGGGGCCGGGGGGGTGCGTTCTTGGTGTGAAAAGGCGTTGACTTCGGCGGTTTTGCGGGTATATTGCCGCCTTTCCGACCCGTAGGCTTAGTCTGCGGGGGTTTGCAATGCGCAGTTCGAGGCCCACCCTAAGTCTGGTTCAATCCAGCGCCATAGGACGCGGTATTTAAAAAGAGAGCGAAACATATGTTCGCAGTCATCAAAACCGGCGGTAAACAGTACCGCGTCAGCGAAAACGACGTCTTTGTCGTTGAAAAGCTGGCAGGTGAAGCCGGAGATACCATCGAATTCAACGACGTTCTGATGATCGGTGAAGACGGCAAGGCCCCTCAAGTGGGCTCGCCGATGATCGATAAAGCTTCCGTAACCGCCGAGCTGGTACGCCAGACTCGTGGTGAGAAGCTGATCATCTTCAAAAAGCGTCGTCGTCAGAACTCGCGCCGCAAGAACGGCCATCGCCAGGACCTAACCTTGGTGAAGATCACGGGCATCAGCGCCACCGGTGCTAAGAAGCCTGCCGCCAAGAAGGCTGCTGCACCGAAGGCTGACGCCGCACCGAAGAAGGCTGCGCCTAAGAAGGCCGCTGCTTCGACCGAAAAGAAAGCCCCGGCTAAAAAAGCCGCGGCTAAAAAGGCACCGGCAAAGAAAGCCGCCGCCAAAGCTGATAAGGAATAACGACTTATGGCACATAAAAAAGCTGGTGGTAGCTCCCGTAACGGCCGCGATAGCGCAGGCCGCCGTCTGGGCGTCAAAAAATTTGGTGGCGAAGCCGTCGTTCCTGGCCACATCATCATTCGTCAGCGCGGCACCAAGTACAAGCCGGGCGAGAACGTTGGTCTTGGTAAGGACCACACCATCTTCGCTCTGGTTGAAGGCCGCGTTGCTTTCTCAGAAAAGAAGGGCCGCACCTTTGTTGGCGTGGAGCCGGTTGCGTAACGCGTAACCCGCCCGACCTAGTATTCTCGAAAGGGGGAATGGCGCGGGCCATTCCCCTTTTTGTTATTTGTCCGACAGTATTTAAGGCCTAACCGTAATGAAGTTCCTCGACCAAGCCAAAGTGTTCGTGAAAAGCGGCGACGGTGGTAACGGCTGCATGTCGTTCCGCCGGGAAAAGTACGTCGCCTTGGGTGGACCCGACGGCGGCGATGGCGGGCGGGGCGGCGACGTGGTGCTAGAGTGCGTCAATGGCCTCAACACCCTTATTGATTACCGCTACCAGCAGCACTTCAAAGCCCAGCGCGGCGTCCACGGCATGGGCCGGGACCGCACCGGGGCCGCGGGCGAAGACATTGTCTTGAAATTGCCCCAGGGTACCCAGGTGCTGGACGAAGACAAAGAAACGGTGTTGGCCGATTTAACCGAAGTGGGGCAACGCGTGGTGTTGCTGCGCGGTGGCGATGCCGGTCGCGGCAACGCACGCTTTAAATCCAGCACCAATAGAGCCCCCCGGCGGACCGACCCAGGCTACCCCGGCGAAGAAATGTGGATCTGGTTGCGGCTTAAACTGATCGCCGACGTCGGCCTTGTCGGCTTACCCAACGCGGGCAAATCGACCTTCATTTCCGCTGTGTCGCGCGCCCGACCCAAAATCGCCGACTATCCCTTTACCACCCTGCACCCCAACTTAGGGATGGTGCGCCGCGACGATGGCGAGTTGGTGGTGGCCGACATCCCCGGCCTCATCGAAGGGGCCAACGACGGCCACGGTCTTGGTACCCGCTTTTTGGGACACGTGGAACGCTGCGGGGCGTTATTGCATCTGATCGACGGCACCGCCGAAGACGTGGTGGCGAATTACAAAACCGTGCGCGCCGAACTGGACGCCTATGGTGATGTGCTGCACGACAAAACGGAAATCGTCGCTCTAAACAAATGTGATGCCATGCAAGATGATGAGATTGCAGAGAAAAAAGCGGCCCTTCAAAAGGTTGTCGGTGCCAAGGTATATGTGATTTCCGGTGTTGCGGGTACCGGGATTGAGCAGATGACAAACTTGCTGTTTGACGAAGTCGCCGCCGCGCGCCGCCGCGAACTTGAGGCTGCGGGCGAGGTGCAAGAAGGATTTACGCCATGAGCAGAGAGTTGCTCACATCTGCGAAACGGGTGGTGATTAAGGTCGGTTCGGCCCTCTTGGTGGATGAGGCGAACGGCACCGTGCACCGCAAATGGCTGGGAACCCTGGCGGCTGATGTCGCACGGCTAAAGGCCCGCGGACAAGAGGTTATCCTCGTTTCAAGCGGGGCGGTCGCGGTTGGCCGACGCTATCTTAAATTGGCCGACGGCGCGTTGAAATTAGAAGACAAACAGGCCGCCGCCGCAACCGGACAGATTCGCTTGGCCCATGCCTATCAAGAGGTTCTGGGCGAGTTGGGCATCACCGTCTCACAGATGCTGATAACCCTGGACGACACCGAAAGCCGACGCCGTTTCCTGAATGCGCGCAATACCCTTGACGCCATTTTGCGCCACGGCGCGATCCCCTTGATCAATGAAAACGATACTGTCGCCACCGACGAAATTCGCTTTGGCGATAACGACCGTTTGGCCGCACGGGTAGCCGCTATGTCGAGCGCAGACGTGTTGGTGTTGCTGTCCGACATTGACGGCCTGTACTCAGCCGATCCAGGTATAGACACAGGCGCTCAACACATTGCCGAAATCGGTGCGATCACGCCCGAGATCAAAGCCATGGCCGGAGGCTCCGGCACGCAGCACGGCTCCGGTGGTATGATCACCAAGTTGGCGGCGGCCAAGATCTGTTTGCAGAACGGCTGCGCCATGACCATCACTCAGGGCGAAGGGGATCACCCCTTACAGCGCCTTGAAGACGGCGCGCGCGCCACATGGTTTACGCCTTCATTGACTCCTGCCAGCGCGCGTAAGCGGTGGATCGCCGGGTCGTTGCAGCCGATGGGGACGCTGGTGCTTGACGATGGCGCGTTGTCGGCATTGAAGGACGGCAAAAGCCTGCTGCCTATCGGCGTTGTTAACGTCGAGGGCGCATTCCAAAAGGGCGACGCGGTTATTCTTAAAGACGGCGCAGGCATAGAACTGGCGCGGGGCCTCAGTGCCTATTCGTCGGCCGATGCCTTAAAAATCATCGGCAAGAAATCATCTGAGATTGAAGCTGTGTTGGGCTATCGTGGACGCAATGAACTGGTGCACCGCGACGATATGGCGCTAAGCTAAGGCGATGAAAATGGATGCTCACATGACCAACGATATTTCCGCCGTAATGAAGGCACTGGGCGCTGCCGCCAAGGCTGCCGCGCATGAGCTTGCGACCGTGTCCACGGATGCCAAAAATCAGGCTCTGCTTGCGGGTGCCAAGGCCATCCGCGCGCGTAAGTCCGACATTCAGGCGGCCAATGATCTGGACGTTGCCGCCGCCAAGGAGAAGGGCCTCACACCCGCCCTGATCGATCGCTTGGTGCTGAACGATGAGCGCATCGAAGGCATGGCGGCAGGGCTTGAGGCCATCGCCGCTTTGCCCGATCCGGTGGGTCGGGTGCTGGCGGATTGGGATCGCCCCAACGGCCTGCACATTCGCCGCGTCGCCGTGCCTTTGGGCGTGATCGGCGTCATCTATGAAAGCCGCCCCAACGTCACCGCGGACGCGGGGGCGCTGTGCTTGAAGTCCGGCAACGCATCAATCTTACGCGGCGGTTCGGAAAGCTTTCGCTCATCGGGCGCCATTCATGCCTGCCTAGTAGAAGGCCTCAAGGCCGCCGGATTGCCCGAAGCCGCGATCAGTCGCGTACCCACGAAAGACCGCGCTGCCGTGGGCGAGATGCTGAACATGGTGGGCGTGATCGACGTCATCGTACCGCGCGGTGGGAAGTCGCTGATCGAGCGCGTCACTGCGGACAGCAAAGTTCCCTTGTTCAAACACCTGGAAGGCATCTGTCACACCTATGTGGACGACGCGGCGGATATGGAAAAAGCGCGTGCTATCGTGATCAACGCCAAAATGCGGCGTACCGGTATTTGCGGATCTATGGAAACGCTGCTGGTTGACGAGCGCTTAGGGGCCGACGCCCTTAAAACCTTTGTCACCGACTTGATCGCTGCGGGCTGTGAGGTGCGGGGCGATGGTGCTGCACAAGCCGCCGATCCGCGCGTGGTCGCCGCCAATGATGAAGATTGGGACACCGAATACTTAGACGCCATCGTCTCGGTCAAAACCGTGGCGGGGGTGAGCGGTGCCATGGAGCACATCCAGGCGCACAGCTCCGGTCATACCGAAGCCATCGTCACCGAGGACGGCCAAGCCGCCGAAACCTTCTTGAACGGTGTCGACAGCGCCATCGTCATGCACAATGCCTCGACTCAGTTCGCCGACGGCGGTGAGTTTGGCATGGGCGCGGAAATCGGTATTTCCACCGATAAGATGCATGCCCGCGGCCCGGTGGGCGTGGAACAACTCACCAGCTTTAAGTATCAGGTCATTGGCACCGGCCAGACCCGGCCCGCATGACGGCCAACACGAGCAAACGCCGCGTTGGCCTGTTGGGTGGATCGTTTAATCCGGCCCACGCGGGGCATCTGCACATTTCGACTCTGTGTCTGGAGCAGTTGGGATTGGACGAATTGTGGTGGTTGGTTAGCCCGCAGAACCCCCTCAAACCCACCACCGACATGGCACCGTTTAACGACCGTTTGGCCGGAGCCAGGGCGATGGCCAAGAGCGATGTGCGCATCCGGGTGAGCGACGCCGAACGCCGTCACGGCACCCGCTATAGCGTGGACACGGTGGCGGCTTTAAAGGCCGAACACCCAGATTGCGCATTTGTGTGGATTATCGGTGCCGATAATCTGCGTCAAATGCACCGTTGGAAGGGCTGGCGTGCTCTTTTTGGGGCCGTACCCATTGCGGTTTTTCCCCGCGCTCCCTATTCTTTAAGGGCGCTCGGCGGACGGGCGGCACGGCGTTTCGACGCTGCACGTATTCCGTCTTCGCGCTCAAGACGCCTGGTAAACTTGGCCGCACCCGCGTGGGTGTTCTTACGAGCCCCCCTGCACGGCGCTTCGGCAACCCACATCCGCCGTCAACTATCGGATAATTAGGCGAATGTTAAGGGCTATCTGTGAAACTATATTAACCATCAACGTAAAGGACACGGACCATTCCTAAGTCTGTACAGACCCCGCCTCAAGGCAAAGCATTGCTCAAAGTGGTGGAACAATCTTTAGATGACGACAAGGCGCAAGGCGTCGTTGTTATCGAGCTTTCCGGCAAAAGCGATATGGCGGATTATCTTGTGGTTGCTTCTGGCACGTCATCGCGCCAGGTGGGTGCCATGGCCGAGCATCTGCGCGCGAACCTAAAAGCGTGCGGGCTTGAAACCGTAGGCATCGAAGGCCTGTCCCAATGCGACTGGGTATTGGTCGACGGCGGCGACGTGGTGGTGCACCTGTTCCGCCCCGAAGTGCGCGAGTTCTACAACATCGAAAAGATGTGGGGCGCACCCGCACCCACGGATACCTCGACTGCTGAGGTTCTCGTTTAAGGGCGGAGACATCTATGCGTACCCATCTCATTGCGGTGGGCCGTATGAAGGCCGGACCTGAACGCACCCTGTTCGATCATTACGCCGCGAGGCTCACCCCGCCGCCCGAATTGCGCGAGGTCGAGGAAAAACGCGCGCTTCCTGCCGGAAAACGGAAAGCCCGCGAGGCCGAGTTGTTGCTGGGGGCCGTCCCCGACGGGGCGCTGATGGTGGCGATGGACGAACGGGGGAAGACGTTGTCTTCGCCCAAATTCGCCCAAAAGTTCGGGGCCTGGCGCGATGACGGGTGCCGCGACGTGGCCTTTGTCATCGGCGGCGCAGACGGCCTGGACCCAAGCGTGCGCCAAGCGGCGGCCCTGGTGCTGTCCTTGGGCGAGATGACGTGGCCGCATATGTTGGTGCGCGGGTTGTTGGCCGAACAAATTTATCGTGCTCATGCTATTTTAAGCGGACACCCGTATCATCGTGAATAATCACCGTCCGGGGTGAAATCCGGCCTGAAAAAGCGTATATATTGTGCCATGACTGATTCGACTAAAACCACCGCTCCGAACGTGAAAAAGCCCGTTGTCCTGTGCATATTGGACGGCTGGGGCGAACGTGGCGAAACCCTGAACAACGCGATCAAGACCGGCGACACCCCAAACTGGGATCGCTTGGTGAAAGCAGGTCCTAAATCCAAGCTCAGCGCGTCCGGTCATGACGTCGGCCTTCCCGACCGACAAATGGGCAATTCCGAGGTCGGTCATATGACCATCGGCTCGGGCCGCATCAACATGCAGGACCTGCCGCGCATCGACACCGCCATTCACGACGGCACCTTGGACGACAACCCGGTGCTGTTGAGCTTTATCGAAAAGCTGAAGGCTTCGGGCGGCACCTGTCACCTGATGGGGTTGCTGTCGGACGGCGGTGTGCACAGCCACCAATGGCATATGCGCACCTTGGCGGCGATCATCTGCAGTGCAGGCGTTAACGTGAAGGTCCACGCGTTCTTGGACGGTCGCGATACGCCGCCCAAAACCGCCGCCAGTTTGGTGCGTCGCTTTGAGAGCGAAATTCGCTATATGAAATGCATCTCCGTGGCGACGGTGATCGGGCGCTATTGGGCAATGGATAGGGATCAGCGATGGGACCGGGTGGAAAAGGCTTACGATTGCCTGGTGGATGCCAAAGGTCAGCGCGCAGGCAAGGCCAGCGAGGCCATCAAGACGGCGTACGAGGCCGGTGCGACGGACGAATTCGTTGAGCCCACCGCCATCGGCGATTATGAGGGCATGAAAGATGGCGACGGCATACTGATGGCCAACTTTCGCACCGACCGCGCGCGCGAAATCCTCACCGCCCTAGGCGATCCGGATTTTGACGGCTTTGCCCGCAGCCGCACCGTGTCGTTTGCGGTCCGCACCGGCATGGTCGATTATTCAGATGCACTCAAAGCCCACTACGATGCCTTGTTCAAAGCCGAAGAGCTGAGTGACATCTTGTGCGAGGTGGTGGCGAACGCAGGCCTTAAGCAACTGCACATCGCCGAAACCGAGAAATATGCCCACGTCACGTTCTTCTTCAACGGCGGGCGTGAAGAGCCGTTCCCCGGCGAAGAGCGCATTTTGGTGCCTTCGCCCAAGGTTGCGACCTATGATCAGCAGCCGGAAATGTCAGCCGCCGAAGTTACCGACAAGTTGGTCGCAGCGATTGAAGGCGGCACGTTTGATTTTATCGTCGTCAACTACGCCAATGGCGACATGGTCGGCCACACCGGCGTGATGTCCGCCGCCGTTAAGGCGGTTGAGGCGGTCGATGGGTGCTTGGGCCGATTAGAGACGGCGATCAAGGACGCTGGCGGCGCTATGTTGGTCACCGCCGATCACGGCAACTGTGAAAAAATGCTGGACGGCACCCAACCACACACCGCGCACACCCTGTTTCCGGTCCCCTTGGTTCTGGTGAACGGACCGGATTGGGCGAAGGCGTTGCGCGAAGGGGGCTTGGCCGATTTGGCCCCCACCGTGTTGCAGCTTTTGGGTCTGGACGTGCCAGCAGCCATGACCGGACACACCTTGATTGAAGGAGACGCCGGTGGGCAGGCAACCACCGACGTCGCGTGAGCCCGTCCCTGCAGTCGCCCTAGCGGCGCTGTTGGCGGTCTCAGTGTGCGCACCTGTCTGGGCGCAGACGCCGAGCACAGCGGGTGCAAAGCTTCAGGATGTGGAGCGCAAAATTCAGACTCAGCAAGACGAAAGCGCGCGCCAACGCGCCCGCGCAGACGCCCTTAAGGCTGAAATCAACGCCGTAAATATCGAACTGGTGACCGCGGCCCGGCGGGTTCAGGACCAAGAAGGGCAAGTGGCCGCACTGGAAAGCGAATTGATGCGCTTGCAACGTGAAGCGGATGGTAAAACATCCCAGCTGCGCGAACGCCGCCGCCAATTTTCCGGCGTGATCATGGCCCTCAGCCGTATTGCGAGGTTTCCCACCGAAGCCCTGATCGCCCAACCGATCCCCCCTGAAGACACCGTGCGTTCGGCCATTTTGCTGCGCGCCGCCGTACCCGCTATTGAAATCCGCGCCGAGGCTCTGAAGGGAGACTTGCAGGGCTTGGCGTCTGCCCGTATCGACGTTGAACAGCAGCGTACCGATCTTCAAGGTGCGTTGGAGCGCCTGCGGGTCGAGGAAGGGCGCATCGACGTCATTCGCAAGAAAAAGGCAGCCTTGCGGGCCGAAGCTATTTCAAAAAGTCGCGCGGCGAAGTCCCAGGCGCAAAAGTTAGCCAAACAAGCCAAGAGCCTCCGTGATTTGGTGAGGCGTCTAAATTCACAGCAAAAATCGGCCCAGGCCAAAGCGCAGAAAAATGCGGCTTCGCGCCTGCATGTCACGCCCAAGAATACGCCCAACACGCCATCGGCACCATCGGTGGCGGAGATGGAGAAGCTGGGAGCCATCGGCTCCATCTCGAAGGCGCGCGGACGCCTGCCATTTCCCGCCGTGGGCAAGCTGATTGGGCTGTATGGTCAGCCGCTGGATGGCGGGTTGACGCGTAAGGGTGTGTCCATCAGAACCCGTGCCGGTGGGCAGGTCATCGCCCCCTTCGACGGTAAAGTGGTCTTCGCTGGACCGTTTCGCGGCTATGGACAGCTCTTGATCATCGATCACGGCGAAGGATATCATAGCCTTCTTGCGGGCATGGGCCAGATTGACGCGATCATCGACCAACCGGTCTTGGCGGGTGAACCCGTTGCTACCATGACCGCTGCTGATCGGCCAAGTGCTAGCGGTCAGCCCGTTCTTTATGTAGAGTTTCGACGCGACAACCACCCCATCAACCCCCTGCCATGGCTTGCATCACGCAAAGGAACACCCAAGGGATGAACATTCGTAATCTAGCAACCCCTGTTTTGGCCCCTGTTTTAGTGGCTTTTCTTTTCATGAGTGCGCCAGCGCCGAAGGCTTTCGCCGCCGAAGAGGCAGCACCTCCGCCAACACCTGAAGAAACTTACAGGCTGTTACAGCTGTTCGGAAATGTGTTCGAGCGGGTGCGCGCAGATTATGTGGAAAAGCCGTCCGACAAAGATCTCATCGAAGCTGCTATTCAAGGCATGCTGAGTTCTCTGGACCCGCATTCCAGCTATATGAACGCCGAAGCGTTCGGTGAAATGAGTGTGCAGACCAAGGGTGAGTTTGGCGGGTTGGGCATCGAAGTCACCATGGAAAGCGGCGTGGTTAAGGTGGTGTCGCCCATCGATGACACCCCCGCCGCACGCGCCGGGCTGGAACCGGGCGATCTGATTACACACCTGGATGCCGAACCCGTTTTGGGGCTGACGCTGAGCGACGCGGTTAAAAAAATGCGCGGTCCGGTGGGCAGTAATCTTAAAATCACGGTGCTGCGTGCGGGCATCGAGCCCTTCGACGTGACCCTCACCCGTGCGGTGATCACCATCCGCGCGGTAAAGTCCAAGCTCGAAGGCGACATCGGCTACGTGCGCATCACCTCGTTCACCGAACAGGCCTCGGCTGGGCTGCAAAAGGCGCTGACTAAATTCAAGAAAGAGCTGGCCAAGGACGACAAGACCTTGCGCGGCCTGGTGTTGGATCTGCGGAACAATCCGGGCGGCCTTCTTGATCAAGCCATTTCGGTGTCGGATGTGTTCTTGGAACACGGTGAAGTGGTGTCGATCCGGTCCGAGCAGCATCCTGAAAATGCCCAGCGTTTCAACGCACGACCGGGTGATCTCGTGAGCGGCCTTCCGGTGGTGGTGCTGATCAATGGGGGCTCGGCATCGGCCTCTGAAATCGTCGCTGGCGCACTGCAAGACCTGGGCCGTGCCATCATCATGGGGACAAAGTCCTTCGGTAAGGGCTCCGTGCAGACGATAGCACCGCTTAACGGTGGTGATTCCGGGGCCATGCGCATGACCACGTCGCGTTATTACACGCCGTCGGGGCGGTCGATCCAGTCGGTAGGCATTTCCCCCGACATCGATGTCCCGCAATCAAAGCTGGAGGTCGTGGAACCTACGCGCCTGCGCCGTGAACGCGATTTGCGTGGGGCCTTGGATAAGGATAACGGCCAAGCCGCAGGCGATAAAGCTGCGGTTGACGCTAAGGATATGGCCAGTGATGACTATCAATTGACCCGCGCGCTCGACTTGATCCGCGCCCTCACCCTATTCAAGGATATGGCCAGTCCGGCGAACGGTTGAGCTTTAAGGGGGAGCGGGCAATGACTTTCAGGGTGGGGATGTGTTGAGGTGAAGCTTCCGTTCACCATCAAATTGGGGGCGGTAACAGGCGTTCTTGCGCGCCTGAACCCCAAGGCCGTGCTGACCAAACTTAAAGGTGTGGCCAACATCAAGGACCTGATTGCCAAGGTAAAGGGTAAACGCGGCGGCACGAAAGTCCTTGACGGGGATGACCTTGAGGACCTTGACGAAGACATGTTCGGCGATCTGGGCGATCTAGACGCCCTGGACGCGGCCGCTAAAGAAGGGGCGGAAAGCGACGCCGAACATGACGAGGACAACGACGACGACGAGACACCGTCCGAAGAGGCCGACGAGGTACCTGAAGAACTACAGGGCGATGATGAAGGCGACCCGGGGGATACGACGCTTTCCCATTTGGGGGAGATGCCTGACTTCGAAGACGACAGTTTTGAGGATGAAGACGACGATGAAGATGCCGAGCGCGCGAAGAAGAAAAAGCTAGCCCTGATCGCCGGAGGCGGCGTGGCCGCAGCGATTGTTTTGGGCGGCCTTGCGTGGTTGTTAATCGGCGGTGGGGACGCGCCACCCGACGGAATAGCCAGCGAAACAGAAATTACAGCGCCACCGCCGGGGACATCGGTTTTTAATTTGGATGAGCCCCCGGCACCCAGGCACGTGCCCACTCCCGACGCTGGCGGTCTTGCCCCCCCGATTGATGGTCCCGCGTTGGCGTTGGGCGGTGACGGGGCACCGCAAGCCGAAAAAGGCCGCGAGGCTGCAGGCGGTAATTTGGCCGAGTTGGGGCTCAATGTGGCGCAAGAACCGGGCGCTGGCCTTGCTATACCCTCAACGACCAAGGCCTCGTTCGCCGCCCTGACCCCATGGCCGCCGTCGCCGCCATTGGAAAAAGCGCCCTTAGACACCTTGATCGAACAAGCCGATGTTGGCCCCTTGCCCAAAATTGCCGATGACGGCTATACCCCGTTTGACGCCTATGCCCGCCCCGAGACGGAGGGGGACGCGGCCAGACCTAAGATAGCCGTCATCGTGACGTCAATGGGCACATCGCGAGCGGCTACCGATGCGGCGCTTTTGGCCTTGCCTTCGGATGTCACCTTCGCGCTGGACATTTATGCGCGCGGGCTGGATTTCTGGGTCCGGAAAATGCGCGAGTCGGGGCACGAAGTGTTGTTGGAAATGCCGTCCGAATCCGCACTGTTTCCATTCAAAGACTTAGGCCCCAGCGCCATGCAGGCGTTGGTTCCGTTGGAAGAGAACGTTGCAAAACTAGAATTTATCCTGAGTCGGACCACCGGATATTTTGGGCTGCTCTCAATTGGCGGCGGGAAATTTTTGACCAACGAGGAGCAGGTGCAAAGCCTGATGTTGCAATTCAAAGCGCGTGGGCTGATGTACGTCGATGGCGGCGTGGAAGGCTCAATGGGGCCGCGTTTGGCCTATAAGGAAGGTATTGAGTGGGCTGCGGTCGAGCTGGAACTTGACAAGCATGAGGGCCGCGCAGCCCTGCTGAGCCAACTTGCGGAAGCGGAAGCCCTGGCGCAAAAACGTGCGTTGACTGTGGTGCGGATTACCTCCACACCCTTATCGATGGCGCACTTAAGTACGTGGATTTATGGGCTGGAAGCCAAGGGCATCCGATTGGTGCCGGTTTCGGCGCTGTCCAAGAAGCAACTCGTTAGATAGAAAGCTTTCATGTCAAAGACCCACATTAAGAAAAAGGATTTGCCCTATCGCCTTGGCGTGGGGGCCGTGTTGTTCAACGCAGTCGGCCATGTGCTGGTGGCGCAGCGCATCGACACACCCGGAGATGCCTGGCAGATGCCCCAAGGCGGCATTGATAAGGACGAGGACCCGCGTGAGACGGTGTTTCGTGAACTGGAAGAAGAAATTGGCACCGCCAATGCCGAAATCATTGGCGAATCCGAGGGCTGGCTAACTTATGATCTGCCCAAGGCGTTGCGCAAAACCGTGTGGAAGGGGCGTTATCGTGGACAAAAACAGAAATGGTTCGCCCTGCGCTACTTAGGCTGCGACGCGGACATTGATTTAACGGCCCACAAGCACCCGGAATTTTCCGCCTGGAAGTGGGCGCCGCTCGACGAAATTCACGACCTGATCGTGCCGTTTAAACGTGACCTGTACAAAGACATCGTCGCGACATTCCGGCATTTGGCCGATAAAGGATAAAGCACATGGTTTATCTGATGCTTCTTGCTGGATTTGTTTTGCTGTTGGCTGGTGCTGAGTTTTTGGTGCGCGGTGCGGTCGCCGTCGCGGCCAAGGCCGGGCTGTCGCCCCTGTTGATTGGTATGACGGTGGTGGCATTTGGCACCTCGGCACCTGAGTTCGTGGTCAGCCTCAATGCCGCCCTGGACGGGTCGCCCGCCATAGCCCTGGGTAACGTCGTTGGTTCCAACATCGCTAATATTTGGCTGATTTTGGGTGGTACGGCCATGGTCGCACCGGTGATTGTGGATGCCCGCGCGGTTATACGCGACGGCCTGATGCTGATGGGCAGTTCCTTTTTGTTTGCGTGGCTATGCCTTTCTGGCTCTATCAGCCAAATCGCAGGCGGGCTGATGGTGATGCTGTTGTTCGGCTACCTGTTGCGCTCGTACCTGCGTGAACGCGGCGATGGCAGCGCCAGCGCCCACCTGCACGAACGGGAAGCGTCGGAATTCCAAGATGTGAAAATGGGCATGGGGGTCGCCTGGGCTAGCCTCATCGGCGGTCTGGTAGCCGTGGCCTATGGCGCGGACCTGCTGGTCACCGGCGGTTCCGAGATTGCCCGCGGTTTCGGCGTGCCCGAAGAAGTCATTGGCCTGACCTTGATTGCCTTTGGCACCTCGCTGCCGGAATTGGCGGCCTCGGTGGTTGCCGCTTGGCGCGGACACACCGATGTGGCCGTCGGCAATGTAATCGGTTCAAACTTGTTCAACATCCTAGCCGTTGCCGGGGGGGTCTCAACGATCCTGCCGCTGGCTGTGCCCCAGCAGCTCCTTGATTTTGATTTATGGGTCATGCTGGGTGCCACCGTTATGGTGCTGGCCTATTTGGCGATGGGTGCACGGATGGGGCGGCGCGAGGGTGTGCTGTTTTTGGGCATCTATGGGGCCTATATAGCATCCCAAGCCGTCGGCGTGGATCAAGTTCTTGGTTACCTTGGATAGAACGCAGATCTCCTTTCTATACTTGCATCGGGGGCCAGATTCGCTCATTGTCCGGGTATGACCAATCACGGACATCCCAACGTTCTCATCACCGGCGCGGCGCACCGCATTGGGCGCGCGATCGCCTTTGATTTGGCTGCGCACGGACATGGTATTGCGGTGCATTATTTAAATTCCCAAGACGGCGCCCAAGAGCTTGTGTCCGCCATCCAAGAGGTCGGCGGCCGCGCCGTGGCGGTAAAGGCCGACTTGGCCAATGAGGACGAGGTCAAAGGCATCATTCCCGCCGCCACCGAAGTTCTCGGGCCGTTGTCAGTGCTGATCAACAATGCCTCACTTTTTGAAAATGACACTGTGGACGACGCCACCCGCGAAAGCTGGGACATGCATATGGACGTAAACCTGCGGGCACCGTTCGTGTTGTCGCAGATGTTCGTCAAACAACTGCCCGACGGTATGGAAGGCAACATCGTCAACATCTTGGATCAGCGGGTGTGGAACTTAACGCCGTTCTTTATGTCTTATACCCTGTCTAAGTCTGCGCTGTGGACCCTAACCCAGACCATGGCCCTGGCCTTGGCTCCCCAAGTGCGGGTGAACGGTATCGGTCCGGGGCCAACCATGAAAAATGTGCGTCAATCCGAAGATGATTTTGCCCGCCAATGGTCGGAAACGCCCATGGGCCGCACGATCATGCCTGACGAAATCGCCGATGCGGTGCGCTTTATCATCCATGCGCCGTCCATGACCGGGCAGATGATCGCCCTGGATGGCGGTCAGCACTTAGGCTGGGCTCAGGCGTCCAATTTAAAGCCGCCCACCGAGTAGCCTTTTTTTAGGAACCGACATGAGTAAGCCCAGCGCCAGCTCCAACATTCGTTTGGTTACGCCGCCGTCCATCGCCGATGCGCGGTCCGGTATCCGTCATGTGTTTGTACGCGACTTGCAACTCATGTGTTCCATCGGCATCTACGCGCATGAACACGAGGCCCCACAGCGGGTGCGGATCAACCTGGACTTAGCGGTTTATGAGGGGGAAGCCTCGGCGGTTTCCGACAACATCGATAACGTCGTGTGCTACGAGAAAATCACCACCGCCGTGCGCGACGTTGTGGCCCGCGATCACACGAATTTGGTGGAAACTTTGGCCGAGGAAATCGCCCATGTATGCCTAGTGCATACACAGGTACGTTCTGCGCGCGTGCGGGTCGAAAAACTCGATGTGTTCGAGGATGCTTTTAGCGTCGGTGTTGAAATTGAGCGCTTTAATCCTGAAGTATAGATTCGCCTTTATTAGGCCCAGCAACAAATGCCATGAGTAGTGTCGCAACGCGATGGTTTCTGCCAGTTTTGCACAGATGCTTATCTTATTGATTCACCCCGTTTAACGACTTGAATCCTAATGTTTCACTTATGTTACAACGCTTAATTAAAAAAAATTCATGTGAAATCAATCAGTTAGCTTTTTGCACATAAATTGAGCAAAAGTTAAGGCCGCAAGCGAGCTGCAGAGGCCCTTTTAAAGGCCGGGCTTTGCCCACACAGTTATCCACAGGTTTCAACGATAGGTCCTCACCCAGAGTATGAAGCTGAGTAGTCAACTGTCTGAAAGCATTAGAAAGCTTTACGCCGAGGTGAAGATAGGCGAAATTTCTGTCATGGTTAAAACCACCACCCCGTCTGATCCGCCACCCGTGCCTAGCCCAAAATTGGGCGTGACGGTGATTGAGCATCATCTCAAAACGCTGCCCGCAAAACCGGGCGTTTATCGCATGATCGGCGCGGATGGTCAGGTGCTGTATGTGGGTAAGGCCAAGGTGCTGAAAAAACGCGTCGCCAACTACACCAAGCAAGACAACCTCAGCATCCGCATCCGCCGCATGGTGGCGCTGACCGCGTCGATGGAATTCGTCACCACCAACACCGAGGCCGAGGCCTTGTTGTTGGAGGCGAACCTGATCAAGACATTGGCGCCGCGTTACAACATCTTGTTGCGTGACGACAAAAATTTTCCGGAAATTTTCCTCAGTTCAAGCCATGACTATCCGCGCGTGGTCAAACACCGCGGCGCGCATAAAGCGGGTGGAGAATACTTCGGCCCGTTCGCCAGCGGGTGGGCGGTGAACGAGACGCTGACCGTCCTGCAACGGGCATTTTTGCTGCGCACCTGTACCGATGCCGTATTTGCCAACCGTACGCGTCCGTGCTTGCTGTACCAAATCAAGCGCTGTTCGGGCCCATGCGTGGAGGGCAAGGTGGACAAACCCGCCTATAACGCCCTGGTGGATGAGGCGCGCCAGTTTCTGGCCGGAAAAAGCCAAGACATCCAAAAACGTCTGGCGGCCCAAATGCAAGCCGCCAGCGATGCGATGGAATTTGAGTTAGCGGCCCAATTTCGCGACCGCATCATGGCGCTAACGCGTATCCAGCAGCATCAAGACATCAATTCAGGCCGCATTCCAGAAGCCGACGTGGTGGCGTTGGCGCAAAAGGATGGGCTCAATTGCGTGCAGGTGTTCTTTTTCAGGGGCGGGCGCAATTATGGCAACCGGGCGTTTTTTCCCACCCAGGCCAAGGGCGAGGACGAGGTCCAGGTGCTCGAAGCGTTTCTCGGCCAGTTTTATGCCAAGCACACCCCGCCGCGTGAAATCTTGCTCAGCCATAGCTTGGACAATGCAGCCGTCATCGCCGAGGCCTTGAGTGTGCGCGCAGACCGCAAGGTGAAGCTTAGTCACCCCAGCCGAGGGGATCGCTTAGGGTTGGTAAAACATGCTCAAGACAACGCGCGCGAGGCCCTGGCGCGGCGCTCGTCCGAATATGCCAGCCAGCAGAAATTATTAGAAGACCTAGCCACCCTGTTGGGGTTGGACCATCCGCCCCGGCGCATTGAAGTCTATGATAACTCCCACGTGTCGGGGACCAACGCGGTGGGGGCTATGATTGTTGCAGGCCCGGACGGCTTTATAAAAAACGCCTACCGCAAGTTTAACATCCGCGGTGCCCGCAACGCCGACGCCGGTGCGAACGGTTATGCGCCGGGCGATGACTACGCCATGATGGAAGAGGTTCTGAGCCGACGCTTTAAGCGTGCCCTCAAAGATAAAGAGGACAACGGCGGTGCGCGCGACGCGAACTGGCCCGATTTGCTGCTGATTGACGGCGGCCGCGGGCAGTTGGGCGTGGCGGTTAACGTCCTGGCGGAGCTGGGCATTGACGACGTCGCCGTGGCGGGTGTGGCTAAGGGACCGGACCGCAATGCCGGGCGTGAGCGCATATTCTTAGCGGGCTGTCCGGCAAAGTCGTTGGGCGAACGCGATCCGGTGCTGTATTTCATCCAGCGTCTGCGCGATGAGGCGCACCGCTTTGCCATCGGCACCCACCGGGCGCGCCGCGCCAAGTCGCAAATGGTTTCCCGGCTGGACGATATTCCCTCGGTGGGCGCAAAACGCAAAAAAGCCTTGTTGCATCATTTCGGTTCCGCCAAGGCAGTGGAGGAGGCGGGCCTCGCCGATTTGGAAGCGGTAGAGGGCGTTTCCACGTCCACCGCAAAGCGCATTTACGACTGGTTTAAGTCCGGCGCGTAAAAATGATGCTAAAATGTGAAACCAGCCGTGGCGCGCGGCGGTAAAACTCCTTACATTTGCAGGATCATGGTTCTCAACATACCCAACGTTCTCACCGTTTCACGCATTGTCGCCATTCCCGTGGTGCTGGGCTTTATCTATTGGGGCGGGGCGCTCGGCAGTTGGTTGGCATTTTCGGCTTACACCTATGCCTGCATCACTGATTTTTTTGATGGCTATCTGGCGCGTGCTTGGCACCAGCAATCCGCGTTCGGGCGTTTCTTGGACCCCATCGCAGACAAGCTTTTGGTGGCCGGGGTGCTGTTCATGCTGGTCGGTGTGGAAACCATTTCCGCCGTTCATGTGTTGCCCGCTGCCATTATTCTCAGCCGCGAAATCCTTGTTTCTGGTTTGCGGGAATTTTTGGCCGAGGCGCGTGTGAGCCTGCCTGTCAGCCTGTTGGCGAAATGGAAGACCACCATTCAGATGTTGATGCTGGGCTTTTTGATCGTCGGTGCGGCGGGGCCTGACTTTGGCCCGGTCAGCACGTGGGAGATCGGCATCTATGGACTGTGGATCGCCGCCGCGATTACGCTGGTGACGGGCTACGATTATTTGCGCGCGGGGCTGCGCCACATTTCCGAATCAGACGCGGACTACGGCGGAGAAAAATAACATGTCCGGGCTGCAAGACGATTGCTTTTCCATTGGTGACGAACTGATGCCCTTTGAAGAGGGGCTGGCGATTTTGAAGGCCCGTGCACATACGGTGGTGGGGATCGAAACCGTCAATTTACCGGACGTTTTGAATCGGGTTCTGGCCGAGGACATCGTAGCCCCCCTGGACGTGCCGCCACACGACAACTCCGCCGTAGACGGATATGCCGTGAGTTTTAGCGATTTGCAAAAAGGCGCTCAAACCCGCCTTCCGGTCACCGCGCGCATCGCCGCCGGGCATCCTTTAGGCCGGGTTGCGGAACACGGTGAGGCGGTACAAATATTTACCGGTGCGCCCGTACCCGAAGGTATGGACACGGTGTTCATGCAAGAAGACGTGATGCTGGATGCGGACGACGTTATTTTGCCTGCCGGGCTTAAGGCGGGGGCGAACCGACGCTTGCGGGGCGAGGACGTGAAGGAAGGCGAGGTTATTATCCGCGCCGGACAGGTGATGCGCGCCCAGGAAATCGGCCTAGCCGCATCGGTCGGGCTGGGTAAAGTTCAGGTCTACACCAAACTGCGCGTGGCGATATTTTCCACCGGCGACGAGATTTCGGACCCGGTGTTTGGCGCGGCTGGAGCGGGGGCCATCTTCGATGCCAATCGTTATTCCATCGCAGCATTGCTGCGCGGCTTGGGCTGCGAGGTCACGGATTTAGGCATTCTTGCCGATCAGGTGGGCGAAATTCGCTCTGCCCTGCATGATGCATCTGCAGGACACGACCTGATTATCACGTCCGGCGGGGTTAGCATGGGCGAGGAAGACCACATTACCGGGGTGGTGGAAAGTTTGGGTGCGATCGATTTTTGGCGGCTGGCGATTAAGCCTGGCCGCCCCATGGCGCTGGGTAAGATTGTCGACACCGCATTTGTCGGCCTGCCGGGCAATCCGGTGGCGGCGCTCGTGACCTTCATGCGCATCGCGCGCCCGCTGGTGCTGATTCTGTCGGGGCGCGCGGAAGTTGACCCGCTTGTTTACAGGGTGCCTGCGGGCTTTGCCATGGCGAAAAAGCCGGGACGCCGCGAATGGCTGCGGGTCAGCCTAGAGCCAAACACAGACGGCCACTTGTGCGCGGTCAAATATCCGCGCCAGGGTTCGGGTATCTTGACATCGATGGTGGCGACAGATGGCTTGGTGGAACTGCGCGAGGACACCACTGAGGTAAAAGAGGGCGACTTGGTCGACTTTCTGCCCTATCGGGAGATGACCTGTTGAAGATTTTATATTTTGCATGGCTGAAGGAAAAAACCGGTGTGGCCGAGGAAGACTGCGCCCTGCCGGACGGTGTGGCCGACGTGGCGGCCCTCGTTGAGTGGTTGACGGCACGCGGTGGTGGCTTCGCTGATGCTTTTTCCGACCCGTCCATCGTGCGCGTTGCGGTTAACCAAGAGCACGTGGCCACGGACCATCCCTTAGCAGATGGTGACGAAGTCGCCTTCTTTCCGCCCGTGACCGGCGGCTGAGAGGGCACATGATCCGCGTTCAGCAACACGATTTTGACATCGGTGCGGAACTCGCCAAGCTTACGGACGGCAATACGTCCATCGGCGGGGTGTGCTCCTTTGTCGGTCTGGTGCGCGATTTTGCAGGCGACGACGCGGTTGATGGTATGACCCTGGAACACTATCCCGGCATGACCGAAAAGCAGTTGGAAGCCATTGACAAGCAAGCCCAAGACCGCTGGCCGCTAGACGCAACGCTGATCATTCACCGCTTCGGGTCGCTAGAACCGGGTGATCGCATCGTCTTTGTCGCCGCCGCATCGGCACACCGAGAAGCCGCGTTTGAAGCTTGTCACTTTCTGATCGACTGGCTGAAAACCCAGGCCCCGTTTTGGAAAAAGGAAACGGGCAAGGACGGCGCTACATGGGTAGAGGCCAAGACCAGCGACGACAGCGCGGCGAAGCGCTGGCGCGACGACTGACAAGATGGGAAGGGCTGACAATGACGAAGAAAAAGGCGGGACGGGTAACCGAACCTGAGTTTGAGAAGCCTGTTAAAGCATACAAAAACCTTGATTTTTTGAAGAGCCGGGCGGGCCGGGTCCTGCGCATCATGGCCGAATTTGTCGAGCCTGAAGATCGTTTCGAGCGTCTCAAAATTTCCGACACCATCGTCTTTTTCGGCTCGGCACGGCTATTGGCGCGCAAGGATGCCGAAGAGGCCCTGGCTGCGGCGCAAAAGCACGGCGGCGATGTTGTCTCTGCCCAACATACGTTGGAGATGTCACGCTATTATGAAGAGGCGCGGGACTTAAGCTGCCGCCTGACAAAATGGTCTAAAGAATTGAAGGGGCACGTTAAGCGTTTCGTGATTTGCACCGGTGGCGGACCCGGCATTATGGAGGCCGCCAATCGGGGGGCCGGCGACGCCAAGGGCCACAATATAGGGCTGAATATATCGTTACCGTTTGAACAGCACGAAAACCCGTTCATCACGCGCGAACTGGCGTTCAATTTTCACTACTTCTTTATGCGCAAATTCTGGTTTGCGTATTTGGCCAAGGCGGTGGTGATTTTCCCCGGTGGCTACGGCACCATGGATGAATTTTTTGAGTTGTTGACCTTGGTCTCGACCAAGAAGATGGGTAAGCCCATGCCGATTGTGCTGTACGGCACCGAGTATTGGGACGAGGTGTTGAACTTAGATGCCATGGTCAAATACGGAACCATTTCACCCAGCGACCTAGAGCTGTTCCATCGCACCGACAGCGTTGAAGACGCCTATGATTTTATCACCGAAAAGCTCACCCAGTACCACATCGACAAACCCGGCGGGGGCATGTAAGGGGCAGTCTTACGTTCCGCTCTCGTCCCGGCCATCGGTTTCATTCGCTTCAAGCTGTGGGTAAGCCCGGCGCACGGCTGTGAAGTCGGGATAGGCGGCCAATTCCTGAAACAATTCGATGACACCATCCAGCGAGGGACCGCTTCTGGACCCAATGGCTATGCGTAACGAGTTGTATTTAACGCCGCGCGCAAAGCCCATCTCAAAGCGGTGGGCGCGAAAACCGAAACTGCTGCCGGCTTGAAAACACAGCTTTCGAGAGCGGCTTTCGTATTTCAGGACTGCATACAAGAAGTCCCGCGCACTCTTGTCATCGGCCCTGTAACGCACATTGACATAAGGAGCTTCTGCCCAAGGCTCGTCCTTGGCCGCGCCTAAACACGGATGGGTAACGTGTGAAAACAAACCAACGTCTGATTTTACGACGTGCGCAAGGGCGCGGGCCAAGTGACGGTTGTTTTCAAACACGCGCGCGGCGTGCCGCACGAAAGACGCTTGGTCCAAGAAGAACGGAACATTTAGGGCCGCACACTCATTTTGCGATAGGCCCGCGCCCACGGTCGTCCGCGCTAGGCGCAGGGTGTCTTCAAACTGATCGAGCCTCTCGATGCTTTCAGGGTCATTCGGTGTCCACAACGTTAAGAGACCGGCATTCGAAAATTCCAGTCCCTCTTGATCTAGCTTCAGACCCGAGCGAACCTGCGCCACAAAGGCAGGAGGGCGATGCTTGATTTCACGGCACAGTCTTTCCATAGGAAAAGTGGGTCCGCACAGGGACGTATCAACGACAATTGCACAAGGACGATCAGAACGACGATTCTTCCAAGCGTTTATGAAGGCACCTAAGTCGAAAACATGAAGATCGATATCTGCGGCAACGGGTTCGATCAACACAAGGTCCGCCACGCCACGTTCAACTGAGGAGCACAAGTCTCGTTGATCGGCGTGCTTGCGCCCATGCAGATGATCATCACATATCAACTGCAAGGCCCTGGTAATTTCAAAATAACCGCCAAACCAGTGCAGTGACAATGGCCCCTTGGAGCCCGGAAATATAGTTTCTGCGGAGGCGTGATAAACCTGCAATACCGAAGTGATGGCGGCCATCCCATTGGCGAACAGGACGGCCCGTGCCGTCCAGCCTTCAGGCGCAGGGCGTTGAGCGTTCAGCCGCTGCTCCAATAGTTTTGGCTTTATCCAGCGATCATAGGGGTATGTGATGCGTTCACCATCCGGCAGGCATTTATACTGGCCTTGCGGTGGTGACATCATATAGCTGCTGGAGTGTTCATAGGCCACCCGCAGCCAGATGTGGCGCAGACTTAGCGCTAGGTGTTCCAACGCCTGCTCCCCTTCAAGCCTTTCCAGTTCTTGGTGATGCAAGAGACGCTCAGCCCGTTCAGTCCACTCATCGAACGGATGAGGGGCTTGGAACACGCCTGCCATCAGCTGCGAGAGCGCAAGAAGGTCCGCGCACTCATCTTCGTTTGGGCAACTTGGTTTGGATACAAGGTCGTTCATTCGGAGAGCGCAGGTATACCTGTCGGGCCTTTTTAGAATTGATATGCAACCGTATGAGGGTCCATTTGGACTGTCCGTACGATTGTATCCATATTTTCGGCCAATACCCTAACATTTGCCTGATAGGTGACCGCTGCGGGGTGTTCAGCGGGCCTAAATTTAGGTCAAAAAAAGTGTGGTCAGCATTTCTGCTGACCACACTTCAAGATAACGACGGGGCGCGAAGCCCGGTTTTGTTACTCGGCTGCCGCTTCTTCCACGACCCTGCCGACCAGCTTTTCATAGTCCGCGCGCAAGGTTTTGGTGATGTCGCCAACGGCGTAGGTGTGGTCGTCGATAGCACCCACCGGCGTCACTTCCGCCGCAGATCCGGTTAAGAACACCTGGGTGGCGTTCGTCAGTTCTTCGGGCATGATGGTGCGCACAACAATTTCGATATCACGCGCTTTCGCCAGCCCGATAACCGTCTGCCGCGTAATGCCGTCTAAGAAGCAATCGGGGGTCGGCGTGTGCAGCTTGCCGTCGCCCATTTCCATGAAAATGTTAGCCCCGGTGGCTTCGGCTACGTGGCCGCGATAATCGAGCATTAAAGAATCGGTGAAGCCGTCCTTTTCTGCGTCGTGCTTGCTGAGCGTGGCAATCATGTACAGGCCGCACGCCTTGGCGTGGACGGGCGCGGTGTTCGCCGCCGGACGCCGCCATTTCGAGGTCTTGAGGCTGATGCCTTTGTTGCGGGCCTCGGGCGAGAAATAGCTGGGCCATTCCCACGCCGCCACGGCCAAATGGATGGTGTTGCTTTGCGCTGCCACGCCCATCATTTCACTGCCGCGCCACGCGATGGGGCGCAGGTAGCCGTCGGTGATGTTGTTCACGGCACACGCATCGATGCACGCCTGATTAATCTCTTCGACGGAGTAGGGGATTTCAAAGCCCATGATGGCGGCGGAATTCACCAAGCGTTCTGAGTGTTCCTGAAGCTTGAAGATATTGCCGGAATACATGCGCACGCCTTCGAATACGCCGGACCCGTAGTGCAGCGCGTGGGTGAGCAGGTGAACATTGGCCGCACGCCAGTCCACCATTTTGCCGTCGTACCAGATTTGGCCGTCGCGATCGTCGTATGCAGGTCCCGCCATCGTCTTTGTCCTTCAGAAAAATAGTCAATTTTTGGTAACAATATTACTCAGGTTGATGCGCCAGAGGAATGTTGTTGCGTTTTCTACCAGTTCCATGATTATATGTCAATAACACTGACGTATTTTTTGAAGGCCCAATCCTATGCCAAACGCCATTGACCGTTACCTCACCGAAGAAGAGCTTCGCCAAGCGTTGGAGTTGTTGTTTTTCGCCTATCGGGATTTCACCGGTGAGCCGGACGCCATCCTTGCCGATTATGGATTTGGCCGGGCGCATCACCGCGTTATTTATTTTGTGAAGCGCAATCCGTCCTTAACCGTCAACCGCCTGCTCGGCATTTTGCAGATCACTAAGCAAAGCTTATCAAGGGTTCTGGGCCAATTGGTGCGCGAAGGTTTCATCAACCAGCAAACGGATGCGGTCGATCGGCGTCGGCGCACCTTGACCTTGACGGCAAAGGGTGAGGCCCTGGAAGCGCGCCTGACCCAGTGCCAAGGCGCACGCATATCAAAGGCCTATACTTCAGCGGGCGCGGACGCCGTGGACGGTTTCAAAAAGGTGTTGGGTGGGATCATCAACCCAGACGATCAGGTGCGGTATACCGGCGGCGGCCCACATACCGATTAACACGCGGATGAACTGTGTTAGTCTGTGCCGAGCGATATTTAGGCGCAATGACAAGGGGGCCAGCGGGGGCATGGAAGCAGACCTTCCCCACATCTTGGTGGTGGACGACGATAATCGTCTGCGCGAGCTGCTCAGGAAGTACCTGAGTGAGCACGGCTACATTGTGCTCACCGCAACCGATGCCCAAGATGCCCGCATCAAACTGAAGTCTCTGGCGTTTGATTTGATCGTCTTGGACCTGATGATGCCGGGTGAAAGTGGACTCGACTTTGCCGCAGATTTTCGCAAAACCTCGGACGTTCCGATTTTGATGCTGACTGCCATGGGTGAAACCGAGGACCGCATTCGTGGCCTTGAACACGGCGCGGATGACTACCTCACCAAGCCGTTTGAGCCGCGCGAACTTCTGCTCCGCGCAGGCGCTATTCTCAAGCGCGCACCCAAACAAGCCGCCGTAGACGAAGGGGCGAGGACCATTTCTATGGGCGCGGCGCTGTTTGATCTGGACCGCGGCGAACTGAGCGTCGACGGCACACCGGTGCGCCTCACCACGGTGGAGGTTCAGTTGTTGAAAATCCTCGCCGCCCGCCCCGGCGTACCCTTTTCGCGCGATGATTTGATGCATCACACCGACGCTAACATCGATGGGGGTGGACGCGCGGTGGACGTACAGGTGACGCGTCTGCGGCGTAAAATCGAACCGGATTCCAAGCTGCCCCGATACCTCCAGACCGTACGTGGCAAGGGCTACGTTCTGATGCCGGATTAGGGGCCGCCATGTCTATTTCAACAGTCCTAAAGCCGTATTTGCCGAGAAGTCTGCTCGGTCGTTCGGTGCTGATCATCGTCATGCCATTGATCTTGTTGCAGGTGGTAAGCGCTACGATCTTTTTTGAGAACCATTGGAAAAAGGTGGGCCGTCGTTTGGCCTTGGGCGTGGGTGGCGAGGTCGCCATGATCGTGGACGACCTGCGCCGCGATGCAAATCCGGATGACCGGGCGGCTTTGTTTCGTCAAGCCCTGAGCACACTACAATTGCAAATGCGCTTTGAACCGGGCGCGGTGATCAAGAACACGGCGCGTCTGGGCGAAACCATTTTGGTCGATCAGTTGACCCGGGCCCTGGATGAAACGGTCAACAAACCGCATCGTATTGATGCCGCCACCCAGGACCGCTTCGTCGATATTGACGTGCAGCTTTCAGACGGCGTGCTCTACGTCACGGTACCCAAAAAGCGGCTTTTTTCCACCACCACCTACGTCTTCGTATTGTGGATGGTGGGGACCTCGTTGCTGCTGTTCGGCGTCGCGGTGGTCTTCATGCGCAACCAGGTTCGCCCCATCCGCCGTCTGGCCGTGGCCGCTAATGACTTTGGCATGGGGCGCGACAGCCCGCGGTTCAAGCCCGAGGGGGCGACCGAGGTACGCCGTGCGGCGGGTGCGTTTATCGCCATGCGCAATCGCATCAAGCGCCAGATCCAACAACGCACCGATATGCTGGCCGGGGTATCGCACGATCTGCGCACGCCGCTAACGCGTATGAAGCTGCAATTGGAAATGATGGGCGACGGTGACGGCGTTGCGGAGCTTAAATCCGACGTCGCCGACATGGAACACATGCTAGAGGAATACTTAGGATTTGCGCGCGGCGAAGGCGGCGAAAAGGCGGTGGAGACAAATCTCACCGCCATGCTCGGTGAAATCGCGGCCCAGGCGCGGCGCAAGGGCGGAGCTATTGATCTGCACTGCGAGGGCGAGATCGTCGTTCGGGGCAAGGCCAATGCGCTGAAACGCGCACTCACCAACTTGGTGGACAATTGTGTGCGCCATGGCGACAACATATCGGTACGAGCGGGACTGCGCGGTGAGCCGGGGTCTCACACGGTGGAAATTGTCATCGACGATGACGGCCCCGGAATTCCTGAAGATAAACGCGACGAGGTATTCAAGCCGTTCATTCGCTTGGACACATCGCGCAACCCGGTGACCGGCGGTGTGGGCCTGGGCATGACCATCGCGCGCGACGTCATTCGCGGCCACGGCGGCGAGATCGTGTTGCAAGATGCGCCGGGTGGCGGCTTGCGCGTGCGGGTCTCGTTACCCGTTTAAACTGGGATTACTGGAACAGGTTGTTCCACAACACCCCCACGGCACCCAATTCATTACATTCAGCTTGCTGTCCTCTGGGCAGAAAGCGGATGTCCGCATCGGTGCTACCATCTGTTTGCATGGTCTTGTGACACGCTAGGCAGTTCGATTTTAACTTCACCTTCTCGTGCGTCCACACAGCCGCCGAACAGCCGCCGTGCTTGTCTTTAAAGCGGGGGCCTTCGGTGATGCGTGAATACGAGGTGTCGGCGGTCCACTTCATGGCGGCGCGGGTATCGCTAACGTCGGACGCGTTCGCCTCATGATAGGCCAGGATGTGTTTGACGGTGCCTGGGTCACTGCTGGCGTCTTCACCGAAGTGGCTGGACAGGTTGTTGATAATATCGCGCCAGACAGCCCGGGTGAGAGTCTGGGGCGCGAACGCCATGTGGCAGTCACCGCACTCCTTGAGCACAACCTTGTCCTCAATCACCGGAAACGTTTCGGCCTGAGCGCTTTGGGTGATGGCGGTGATGAACAGGGCGGTCAGGATAAAAAAGCGGCGCATGGACATGTCTCCACAAACGATAAAAAAGGGGGGCGTCACCAGTGAGGCGCGCGTTAGGTGTGCAGGCTTAGAACATACGCCCGCCGTTGGGTACTGTTTTGTCTGGTTTGAGCAGCACCACCTCGCCATCCGCATCGGGTATGCCCAGCACCAGAACTTGGCTCATAAATTTGCCAATTTGGCGCGGTGGGAAGTTCACCACGGCCAAGACTTGCCGACCTTGCAGGGTCTCAGGCGTATAGTGCTTAGTGATTTGTGCGGACGTCTTACGCTCGCCTAGATCCGGTCCAAAATCGATCCACATCTTGATGGCGGGGGTGCGGGCTTCGGGAAAGGGTTCGGCCCGCACGATGGTTCCGGTGCGGATGTCTACTTTAAGAAAATCATCAAAGGCCAAATCAGTGCCCATCAGCTGGCCAAGTCTTTGGATCTCTGGGTGGCTGCGGCGATGGCCTTGGTCAGCAGGTCCGTCATGCCGCCATCGGCCATCAAGACGTCTAGGGCGGCGGCGGTCGTGCCGCCCGGTGAGGTGACGTTTTCGCGCAAACGTGCGGCGGGCGCATCCGATTGGTGCAGCATTTCGCCCGACCCGGCCACCGTGGCGCGCGCTAGACGGTCGGCCATCTGCGGGTCCAGCCCGGCTCTCTGCCCGGCTAAGCTCATGGCTTCGGCCAACAAGAAAATATACGCAGGGCCACTGCCCGACAGTGCGGTGACGGCATCCATCAGGCTTTCGTCTTCAACCCACTCCACGTCGCCAACTCCGGACAGGAGTGTCTTGCACGTGGCGACTTGGGACGCGCTGACATGGGCGTTGGGGCAGCCCACCGTAATGCCGCGTCCAACCGAAGCGGGGGTGTTGGGCATGGCGCGCACAATGGCCGCGTTTGTGCCGAGGACGGCTTCAAAGCTTGCAAGGGTCTTGCCCGCCGCAATGGATAAAAAAACCGGCCCGGTCGCCGTTAACGTGTTGGCCGTTAACTTGGCATAAGGCGGCAGAACTTGATCCATGAGTTGCGGTTTGACGGCCAAAACCACCACGTCGGGAGCGTAGTCTGGCTCAAGTTCGTCGGCCGAAGCGACGGCGTTCACACCCAGACGGCTGGTGAAATCCTGGGCGGCGTCTTGATTAGGCTCGACAATGGTTATGGCGGCGGCAGCCATACCCTGATCAAGCCAACCTTGCAAAAGGGCGCTGCCCATCTTGCCGCAACCGACCAAAAGTAAGGACACGGCGCTTAAGCCTCGCCTACGGTTTCCAACAGCGCCATCTCCATGGCGTCGGACGCCGAGCGCCCGCCCCAGATGACGTACTGGAAGGCTGGATAGAAGCGTTCGCACTCGTACAGCGCAGTTTCCACCATGTCTTGGACCTGTCCGATGGTGGGCTGTTGGGCGCCGCGCAACGGCAACGAATGGCGAAACATTGGCATGCCTTCGTCTAAGTACAAAGTGAAGTGACCCATCCACAGACTTTCGTTGGCCCGCATCAGCAACTCGTGGACGGCGGCGCGGCGGTCTTTGTGGATGCGCATGTCGAACGCGCAGGTCAGCTGCAGGGCCTCGGCATTGTCGCTCCACGTGAAGTAGAGGCTGTAATCACACCAGCGCCCCGGTGCCTGAACGGCGATTTCGGTATCGCAACTGCGCTCCGATTGCCATTCGTAAAGTCCTACGGTGCGTTCCACCACGTCCATCGGGTGGTGTTCTTGCATTTCTATGGTGCGGTGCATGCTTGGCATGTGACCCCCAATCTACTTCTTCTATGTATGCCTTAACGGCTTTAGCACTAGATGTAGTGTGGGGAAGGCATGGGGGAGTCGCAAGCTGAGTCCACAGCTTCTTTGTGGATAAGGCGATTATTTTTCTTAAGAATCAATGATTCCAACGCACTAGGTTCGAGTCGCCAAAAGGGACCGAATCGGAGCGAATCGGGGGCTTAAGCGATTCAAAACGCACGCTTTTCTGAGAATCGACGCGAATCGAGGAAATCGGCTACTTGGTGGTTTTCTTCGCGGCGGGCTTTTTGGCCTTCAATTGGGCTTCCAACTGGTCCACGCGGGCTTGGAGTTTTTCCTGTTCGGCCCGCGCGTTGGCGGCCAGGGCTTTGACGGCTTCGAACTCGTCGCGGCTCACCAGGTCCATGTCGGCCAGCAGGCGTTCCAACTGACGGTGCAAGACGCCTTCGGCATCGCCCTTTAGGCCGGTCACTGCGGACACGGCACCGCTGGCCGCTTTGGCCATATCGTTGAGAATGCGGTTCGAGGTTTGCATATCTAAAATCCTATGTCTGGTCGGTTAACGGATATTATGGCGTCCTGCGCGCGTTCGTGCAACTTGCGAAGCGCAGGCGCGGGTCTTATAACCGTGTCATAGGTTTTAGAGGGAGTCTTCGCATGTATGTGGTGACCGGCGGGGCCGGATTTATCGGCTCCAATATCGTGTGGGCGTTGGAACAGCGCGGCTATGAACACATAGTCGTAGTGGACCGCATGCGCGATGGCGACAAATGGAAAAACATCGCCAAGCGCGAACTGTACGACGTTGTCCATCCCGACGACTTGGGCGACTTCTTGGAAGATCACGGCGATCAAGTGAAGGCCGTGTTCCACATGGGTGCGATTTCATCGACCACGGAAACCGACGTCGACTTGATCATGGACAGCAATTTCCGCCTCACCCGGGATCTGTGGGAATGGTGCGCGGCCAACGGCGTGCGCTTTATTTATGCCTCCAGCGCGGCCACCTATGGCAGTGGCGAGAACGGCTTTGTGGACGACGCCGACAGTGGCGCACTGGCGAAGCTCAAGCCCCTCAATCCTTATGGCTGGAGCAAGAACCTATTCGACCGGCGCGTCGCGCGGATGATGGAAACCAGCGAAGCCAAGCCACCACAATGGGCGGGGCTGAAGTTCTTCAACGTCTATGGCCCCAACGAATACCACAAGGGTACCATGCAAAGCGTGGTCAGCCACGTGTTCCCTCCGGCCAGCCAAAATGAAGCGGCGAAGCTGTTTAAGTCTCATAACCCCGAGTATGAAGACGGCGGGCAGTTGCGCGATTTCGTCTATGTGGACGACTGCGTGAAGGTGATAATGTGGCTGTTGGATAACGAAAAGGTCTCGGGCCTGTTCAATTGCGGTACCGGCAAGGCGCGCCCGTTCAAAGATTTGGCCGCCGCCGTATATGCCGCCCTGGGCCATGACGAAAACATCGACTACATCCCCATGCCCGAACACCTACGCGACAAATACCAGTACTTCACCCAAGCCGACATGACCAAGCTGCGCCAAGCTGGCTATACGGCCGAATTCACCGAATTGGAAGACGGCGTGCGCGCGTATGTGCAGGACTTCTTGTTCACCGACGATCCGTACAGGTAGTCCATGTTAGCCATCGCTTTTCCCATGATCGATCCGGTGCTGGTGGAACTTGGCCCGGTGGTCATCCGCTGGTACGCCCTGGCCTATATCACCGGGTTGGTGCTGGGCTGGCGCTATATGATTTGGCTGGCCGGACAGCCGGGCAGCAAGATCAAGCCCGTGCACGCCGATGACTTTTTGGTGTGGGCGACGTTTTCCGTGATTTTGGGCGGGCGCATAGGCTACGTGCTGTTTTACAAACCTGAATATTATATCGCCAATCCGGGCGACATCTTGAAAACGTGGCAAGGCGGTATGTCGTTCCACGGTGGGTTCCTCGGCGTGATGCTGGGGGCCGTATGGTTCACGCGCTTGCGCAAGATTTCGTTTTGGGGATTTGTCGACCTGGCCGCGATGGTGGCGCCCATCGGCTTGTTTTTCGGGCGTATCGCCAACTTTATTAACTCCGAGCTGTGGGGGCGCATCACCGATGTACCCTGGGGCATGGTGTTTCCGAACGGCGGCCCGTATCCGCGTCATCCCAGCCAGTTGTATGAAGCGGCCCTTGAAGGCATCGTGCTGGGGGTGGTGATGTATCTGGTGTGGCGCTGCGAAAGCCTGCGCACCAAGCCCGGTGTGCTGTCGGGGACGTTCTTGGCGGGTTATGGCCTGTCGCGCATGGTGGTGGAAATGTTCCGCCAGCCCGACCAGCACTTGGGCTTCCTAGCCGCAGGCACCACCATGGGGCAATGGCTGTCCGTGCCGATGGTTTTGGCGGGTGTCGCCCTGATTGTTTATGCAAAAAGGCGACCCGTATGAGCGCGCTTCTTCCCCTTATCAAAGCCGAGATCGAGGCCCAAGGCCCGATCACCATCGCCCGCTATATGGAACTGGCGCTGGGCCATGCCGAGCACGGCTATTACATGACGCGCGATCCTTTGGGCGTGGACGGGGACTTCATCACGTCGCCGGAAATCAGCCAGATGTTTGGCGAGATGCTGGGCCTGTGGGCCGCCATGGTGTGGCAGGGCTTGGACGCGCCCGATCCGGTGAACGTGGTCGAGTTCGGCCCCGGACGGGGAACCCTGGCGGCGGACGCGTTACGCGCCGCCCAGGCGATGGACGGTTTTGACGATGCGGCGCGGCTGTGGCTGGTGGAAACCAGTCCGGTTCTGCGTGCGGCTCAGAAAAAGAACCTCATGCAGATGATGAAAATGCCGGCTTGGCGTGACACCTTTGACGGCGTCGGCGACGGCCCGCTGATCGTGTTCGGTAACGAATTTTTCGACGCCCTGCCCATTCGCCAATACGTGCGCGGCGATGAGGGCTGGAGCGAGCGTTTGGTGGGACTGGACGGTGGGGAACTGGCCTTTGTGCCGGCGGTTGATTTGGCCGACGCCTCCATCATCCCCGACGCCTTGCGCGATTCAGCCCAGGTGGGCGACGTGTTTGAGGATCAGCCCGCGTCGCGCGGTCTCATGGAAGCCATTGCGGCGCGCATCGTGAAATTTGGCGGCGCAGCGCTGTTTTTCGATTACGGCCACGACCAACATGGCGTGGGTGAGACCTTGCAGGCGGTGAAAACCCACCAATTCGCGGACGTGCTGAACGATCCGGGGGAACAGGACTTAACCGCGCATGTGGATTTTGAACAGTTGGCCGAGGCCGCACGCCTAGCCGGGGCCGAGGTTTTGGGGCCGGTGCCTCAAGGGGCGTTTCTGAACAGATTGGGCATGCGCCAACGCGCCGATACCTTGATGATCAACGCCACTCCGGATCAAATGGAAGAAGTGGACACGGCCTATGAACGCCTGACCGGGCCTGAGCACATGGGAACCCTGTTTAGGGTCTTAGCCATCGTGCCGCCCGGCTTTGGCGTGCCGCCCTGGTCCAGCTGAAGTGTCCGGGTAATGTGGGGGCTTAAATGACGGCCATGGAACTGATGGCTTCGCCCCGCGACACGGTAGATTTTTGCACCTTGGCGTGCGTGTCGCAATTTTGCGTGACGTTGGATACCTTTATGAAATCGGGCGCTAACCAGTCCCCGTTGACGGTGTCGCCAACTTTTATGGCTAACCGTCCTGCGGCTTCCAAAACAATGCAGTCGCCTTTTCCGGTCTCGATAACAAAAATACCGAGGCCGTGGTTCACAGCAACGACAGTACCGCTTGTGGGCTTACTCATGATGTCTCTATCCTCATTGTCGGGCGAGAACAGCCTATCATTGCCTTAGGCAGCGGTAAAGCAAGCGATTGTATGCTCTTGGCTTTCGTCTTCTTTGCCCGTTAAATGGAAACTATGATCAACGCAGCTACCCTGAAGCTAAAAGGCGTGCGCCACGGTTTTCTCACTCGTGAAGGCGGGGTGAGTACGGGGATCTATGCGTCGCTCAACTGCGGCCCCGGATCAAACGACCTGCCAGCGAACGTGCGCGAAAATCGCAGCCGTGCGGTGGATATGGTGGGTTTGGGCCGGGCTCCGCTGGTGACGTGCTCTCAAATTCATTCCGCCGATGTGGTGCGGGTCGTAGCCCCTTGGGACACAGCGTCCGCCCCCAAAGCCGATGCCCTGGTGACGGACCAACCGGGCCTCGCACTTGGCGTGCTAACCGCCGATTGCGCTCCGGTGCTGTTCGCCGATGCAAATGCCGCCATTGTGGGGGCGGCGCACGCGGGCTGGAAGGGGGCGGTGGGGGGTGTCGTCGAGTCCACCGTGGCCGCCATGGTGGAATTGGGCGCGACACCCGACACCATTCATGCAGCCGTAGGGCCATGTATCGCCCAAGCGTCTTACGAGGTTGGGCCAGAGCTGCGCACCGCAGTTTTAACGGTGAGTGCGTGGGCCGAAGAGCTTTTCATCGCCTCATCAGACACTGCAGGGCATTTCCGGTTCGATCTGCCGGGCTATGTGGCGGGGCGTCTGACGCGACTGAATTTGGGCCGGGTGGAGATATTGGGCTTTGATACCTATTCAGACTCTCAGCACTTCTTCAGCTATCGCCGCACCACCCACCTAAGCGGCGGCGATTACGGGCGCGAGCTGTCCTTAATTGGGCTGGGGGGCTAGGCATGGGAATCTTCCGCACGGTCGTTTTGGGCCTTGGGGTCGTGTTGACGTTGGCGGCGTGTACTGAGACGCGGACCCAACAGTTGACCCGCTGGGACGCTTATTACGCTCGTAGCGAGACGCCGCGCGCTCATGTGGTGGTGGCACCGCCGCAAGGCTCAACCGTGCCGATGGCTAAATTGATCGCCGAGTACGTGGTGGACCACCTGACGCGGCACAAAATTTCTGCGGTGGTTGGCGACGGTGCGCCTGGCCCGGGGCGCTATTTCATCCTCACCGGGGTCATTGAAGACAGCCGGACAAACCCGCAGACCCGCTTTAATCGCCTCATCCGTTGGAGTTTGAGCGATTCCCAAGGGCGGATTATCTCCAGCCACACGGAGGGTGTCGACGGCACGGAGCAGGAATGGAATTTCGGATCGGGGCGCTTGCTCGACGCCATAGGGATCGCGACCGCCGGACCGGTGGCGCAGATGGTGCTGACTGAAACCAAGGCCACCGCGCCACTGGATCCGTTGCGCCGGGGTTTGATGGTGGAAAATGCCACCGGATTGCCGCCGGCTGACGCCGAGCAGTTGACCCGTGACGTGCGCACCGCTTTACGGGCTTTTGACGTCCAGGTTACCGGAGACCCGCGCCAAGCCACGTTCCGGCTGGCGGGCCACGTCGAGGTGACGGCGGACCAAAGCGGCACCGACAAGGTGCGCATTGTGTGGCGAGTGCTGACCATGGATCGCCAGGAATTGGGCCATGCGGTGCAGGAAAACCACCTGCCTAAGGGGGATATTCAGACGCAGTGGGCGAAACTCAGCCCTCACGTGGCTAAGGCTGCGGCGGTGGGCGTCCAGCACGTCTTTGGTACCCGTTCAGGCCCCCTGCCGGGGGCTGCCAATAGGGCCACCGGAGAGCCGCCCGAAATCGTCTTGCCGGGCGTGCCGGGGCGCGCCCCACCGCCCCCGAGATAAGGCCGTTCGTCGGCCTTGTCATAATTCCCCGTTTTCCGGGCGATAGAGCGTTTACATCCCCGGTTTTGCTTGGTATGTTCCCGCCGCGTTACGGGTAGGTCCAAACGGGCCGAAACTGGTTCGGATTAAAGTCGATGAAAATCATCTCGGGCAACAGCAATTTGCCATTGGCACAAGCCGTTGCGGAGCAATTAGAGATTTCTTTAGCGAAAGCCACCATTCGACGTTTTTCGGATATGGAAATTTTCGTTGAAATCCAGGAAAACGTGCGCGGCGAAGACGTGTTCGTCATCCAGTCGACCTCGTACCCCGCGAACGACAATCTGATGGAGCTTTTGGTCGTTATCGATGCCCTGCGGCGCGGTTCGGCCCGGCGCATCACCGCCGTTCTGCCGTACTTCGGCTATGCCCGCCAAGATCGCAAGCCCGCCCCGCGCACCCCAATTTCGGCCAAGCTGGTGGCGAATATGATCACCGCCGCGGGTGCAGATCGCGTGCTGACGATGGATTTACACGCGGGGCAAATCCAGGGTTTTTTCGACATTCCGTTGGATAACCTCTATGCCGCCCCGGTGTTTACCCGCGATATTAAGGCTCGTTTGACCGGTGACAACAATATCACCGTGGTGTCGCCTGACGTGGGTGGTGTGATCCGCGCCCGCGCTGTTGCTAAGCGTTTGGACGCCGATTTGGCGATTATCGACAAGCGCCGCGAACGTGCCGGTGTATCCGAGGTGATGAACATTATTGGCGACGTTGAAGATCGTCGTTGCATTTTGATCGACGATATCGTTGATTCCGGCGGCACGCTCTGCAATGCCGCTCAGGCGTTGAAGGATCAAGGGGCCTTAGAGGTCTATGCCTACATCACCCACGGGGTGCTTTCTGGCGAGGCTGTGGCCCGAATTAAGAATTCGCCCCTGAAAAAATTGGTGGTCACCGATTCCATTCAGGCCACGGAAGCTATGCAGGGTGTTGAGAACATTGAACACTTGCCGATCGCGCCGTTGATAGCCGAAGCTATCCAGCGTATCAGCACCGAAACTTCGGTTTCGTCGCTGTTCGATTAAGAGATTCCCGGCCAGGGCTTGTATAAAGCTCGGGCGGGGTTTGGTTGGCGCGGACACCCCTGGAGGTTCGCGTCGTTTTAGAAGGAGATAGCCAAATGGCTAATGCTTTTGTTTTGAACGCTGAAGAGCGTGAGCGGGCAGGTAAGGGGGCAGCCCGCGCGACCCGCCGTGCGGGGCGCGTGCCTGCCGTCATCTATGGTGATAAGAAAGAGTCTGTGATGATTTCTATTGAGCCTAAAGAGCTCACAAAATTTATCAAAACGGGTTCGTTCTTTTCGCACCTGGTTGAAGTCAAAGTTGGTAGTGATAACCACCGTGTTATTGCCCGCGACATTCAACTTCACCCGGTCACTGACCGTCCGTTGCACATCGACTTTATGCGTGTGTCCAAGGGCGTGATGATTGCCGTCAACGTGCCGATGCACTACATCAACGAAGAATCTTCGCCGGGCCTTAAGGTCGGCGGTGTGCTCAACGTTGTGCGTCACGAAGTCGAACTTAATGTTTCACCGGAAGCCATTCCGGAATTCATCGAGGTTGATCTGAGCGGCACCGAGCTTGGCGATTCCATTCATATCGGCTCCGTTACGCTGCCTGAAGGCGTGAAGCCTGTCATTACCGATCGTGACTTTACGGTCGCCACCATTGCCGCTCCGTCGTCTGTTAAGTCTGCAGCCGATGAAGAGGCGGAAGCAGCAGAGCTGGCCGAGGGTGAAGAAGGCGCTGAAGGCGAAGCAACGGAGGAGGGCGGCGAGGCGTAATCCTCTCCGCGAACTCTTATGTTTCTTGTTGTGGGTCTCGGCAATCCCGGCGAAAAATACGCTCGGAACCGCCACAACATCGGGTTTATGGCGGCGGACGAAATCGTCCGCCGCCATTCCTTTTCGTCCTATCGCGCTAAATTTCAAGGCGAGTTGGCGGAAGGCAAAATCGGCACGGACAAGGTGCTGGTGTTGAAGCCTATGACGTTCATGAACGAGTCCGGGCGCGCCGTACAAGAAGCGGCGTCGTTTTACAAAATTGCCACCGAGGACATCATCGTCCTGCATGACGAGCTGGACCTAGAACCCGGTAAACTGCGCGTGAAACGTGGCGGCGGGCACGCGGGTCACAATGGTCTTCGCTCTATCCATGCGCATTTAAGCCCCGACTATGCCCGGGTGCGGCTGGGCATTGGCCACCCCGGTCACAAAGATAAGGTCACCGGCCATGTGCTGAACGATTTTGCCAAGGCGGACGCAGACTGGCTTATACCCGTGCTGGACGCGGTGGCCGACAATATGGATGCGTTGCTTGACGCGCGCGATTCAGATTTTATGAGCCGGGTGGCACAGGCGGTTAATCCGCCGCGCAACTCAGGCACCAAAAAGGATAACGACTGATGGGTTTCAAGTGCGGCATTGTGGGCCTTCCCAACGTGGGCAAGTCCACGCTTTTCAACGCCATGACGCAAACGGCGGCGGCGGAAGCGGCGAACTTCCCGTTCTGCACCATTGAACCGAACGTGGGCCGCGTGGGCGTGCCCGATGCGCGCCTGGACGTGATCGCCAAAATTGGCGGCTCGGCGTCCATCATTCCGACCCAGCTTGAATTCGTCGATATTGCAGGTTTGGTGCGCGGTGCGTCGAAAGGCGAAGGCCTGGGCAACCAGTTTTTAGCCAACATCCGCGAAGTCGACGCCATCATTAAGGTGGTACGCTGCTTTGACGATGAAAACGTCACCCATGTCGAAGGCAAGGTCGACCCCATCCGCGACGCGGAAACCATCGAAACCGAACTGATGTTGGCGGATATGGAAAGCTTGGAAAAGCGCGTCACCGCGCTGGGTAAAAAGGCGAAGGGCGGCGACAAAGACGCCAAGCAGACGCTGGATACTGTCGAGCGCGTGCTGAAGGTTCTGGAAGGCGGTCAGCCCGCGCGCACTGTTGACATTTCCGACGACGACCAGAAAGCCTTCGATATGCTGCAATTGCTGACGTCCAAGCCGATCTTGTTTGTCTGTAATGTGGACGAAGACTCCGCCGCCGACGGCAATGCCATGTCCGCACGCGTGGCCGAAATGGCGGCCGCGCAAGGGGCCGGTTCGGTGGTGATCTCGGCCAAAATTGAAGAAGAGGTCAGCCAGCTTGATTCAGATGAGGACAAGCAGGAATTTCTGGAAACTTTAGGCCTGGAAGAAACCGGCCTCACCCGCGTGATCCGCGCCGGATACGAGTTGTTGAGCCTGATCACGTTCTTCACCGTTGGCCCGAAAGAAGCGCGCGCCTGGACGGTCATTAAGGGGTCCAAAGCCCCGCAGGCCGCAGGCGTCATCCACAGCGACTTTGAACGCGGCTTCATCAAGGCCGAAACCATGGCCTATGCCGATTACGTGGACCTGGGCGGTGAACAGCCGTGCAAAGACGCGGGTAAGATGCGCCAGGAAGGCAAAGAGTACGTCGTCCAAGACGGCGATATCATGCTGTTTAGGTTTAACGTTTAATAACAGACCATGTCGGTGCTGCCCGTGGCTGTGCAGGACCATGTTTTCATCTGGGGCTGAGCTTGATAATTCGCCAAGCTCATGCTGAGGGTGCTGAATTGCGCGGCTAAAGTGATCTGCTCGGACTTGTTTTTCCCAATTTCACGACCCTTTTGTGCCGCCTGTTCGCCGCTGAGCACGAACGCGTTGTGTTTACGCATAGCCTGCACCGCGCCGTAGTTGTAGACCGCATACGGGATGTCACCTTTAAATAAGCCATAGCGCAACTTACTCAGTCGCGTCGCCAGGATATCTTCGGTGGCCGACGTCGGTACCCCCGCTGCGGCGCGCAATTGGCGACAGGTGCGCACCGCGCTTTCTAATGACTTGATCGCGGCGATTTCTTCTGGTTCGGGTGCCGTGTTGATCTGGAGCATGGCACGGGTCGGTAACTCACCGGGCAATACCGGCATTTTCCCTTTAAGCCTATTGAAGCTGCTGTTCGCGTACAACGTGGCGCAATGGGCGTTGCCGTTGGCTTGTGAACTTTGAGAAAAGGGCGAGGTGTTAAACATCATCGCCATCGGGTCCACCGAAGAACAGCCCGAGAGGGCGAAGACAAAACACAACCAAAGAGATTGACGATGCGCGCACATAGCCTAGACTGCTCCCACATAATAGGTGCGGAAGGGGCGAGAAAACATGCGGGTATTCGCAAGTGTGGTCATCAGTGTTTTGGGGCTATCGGGATGCATGAGTACATACACGGTTGCCGGGCAATTCGAAGACAGCGGCCAAGCTTTCTTTGGCACCGTTACGGTCGGTATGGGCCAGTCGGGCACCTTACAGGTGTCCAGCGTAGACGGCTTGATCCAGTGTACGGGAACGTCACAGGTCACGCAGGTGCCCTCCGGTTTTAGTCTGATCGGGGGTCAGGGACGTGCCGCCGCCACGTGTACTGACGGGCGGACCTTTAAGGTCGATTTTGTTCAGACGTCTGAGTCTGGTGGCCACGGACAGGGCATCGACGATAGCGGATCCGTGGTGCAGATTTATTTCGACACCTCCGAAGGCTTGGCTCGTTCCACGCTTGATCAGCATCGCATCAACACCTTGATCCAATAGGCTTTAGATAAAGTCGGCGGCAATGCGCACCGCGCGTTGCTTCACCTGTTCGGCGATCTCGCTCTGGCTAAGATTGCGCCCGCCCGCGTACACCGTGAATTGAGTGGTAAAGGTTTTCTTGAAGCCCCGCTTATAGACTTTTTCAATTTCGGTGGGGTCATCAATGTTGGCGAGTTTTGCGCTGCGGCTAAAGGTCACGCGTTTCTTAGAAATTTTGCGCCGTTTAACCACGCCGAACGTGACTTGGGCGACGACCATATAGGTGTCTTCGGTGGCGAAGGACCCGATGACGTTGCCAAGGGTCGCGCCAGACGTGAGCCCGGTGATGCGTCCGCGCCGCGTGTCCCCGCCATAGGTAACCCCCAACAATCCGCCGACTACGGAAAATTGTGTGGCCTGGGAGGTCTGGACCTGACCGCTGTACATGACATTGACGTCCATCATCAGGCCAAATGGCCCGTCAACGATAGGGTCATAGCCCTTATTGCCATAGGCGGCCTTTAAGTCGTTGGTGAAACCGTTCAAGTCGAAGGCTTGATCGCCAGACGTGTTGCGGGTGCGGACCTTTAAGGATTTGTCGGTATAAAACGTCGCGTCAGTCACCAAGTTGTCTTCAATGGCCGAACCGAAAAGAAGCCCGGTGTCTTCATCAACCACCATGCCAAGGCGCGGCGAATTGGGAACCAGATCACAGGCGCTGAGCGTGAAAACAGCCAAGGCCGCCGCCAGGGTGCGGATTAAATATGTGGTGGTCATCTTAGTCTCCCCCCGCCGGGTTCACGTGAAAACCCGGTAGGTGCTCGTTGATGAAATTTAAAAGTTCCGAATAGTGGACGGAGAAGTTCAGCCCGTCGGCATTGTTCCGCCCCCAAGTGTTCATGCCCACCACACGCTGCCCTAAAAACAGCGGTCCGCCGGAATTTCCGGGGTTAACGGGGGTGTCGGTTTGCACAAACAACACGTCTTCGCCGCCGGACTTCTTAGGCAGGTTGATGCTGAAATGGCGGCGCACGGCGCTGACCACGCCCCGCGTGATGGAAAATTCGTGGCCGTAAGGATGGCCGATGGCCTCTACGCTGGCACCGGGGTTTAGGATCCGACCGGTGTGAAAGGCGACCGGGCGACCGCGCCGTTCGACCCTGACCAGGGCGATGTCGAGGCGTGCGTCATAGCCCAGAACGGTACCGTAGGTTTGTAGCCCGTCATAAGCTTTCATTTCGACAAAGCGATGCCCGTCAACCACGTGCCAATTGGTCATCACCACGTCGGGGGTGATATAAAACCCGCTGCCCAGCTTTGATGTCCCGGTATAGACGACCACCACGCTGTCAAAGCGCGGATCGTTTAACGGCCGCGCGTCAAAGCGGTTGGCTTCGAGGGTGGCTTGGTCTTTGGTTTGTGCGCTGCGGATCACATGGCGCAGCGCTGGTGCATCGGTGAACGATTTCGCCTCACCAGCTTTCTTGTGGAAATCAGCGAGAAGATCGGACAGATCGATCAGCAGGTCTAACTTTTCAAAATCGTCAAGCTCGGCCTCGCTGGAAAATTCCGCACGAATAGACTCTTTACGGGGGTCACGATACGACACGCGATAGGGGATATCAAAACGTTCTTCTTCGGCCACGTCTACGATGGTGCGGATATAGGTCTTCTGTACGCGATCAATCAAATATACCCGCGCGCTTAAGTGTCGTCTGGCCTGGATCGTGGCGTGCTCGTAACTATAGTTAAGAAGGATGGGCTGGCCTACGGCCCCCGGTGTGGAGCCGTAAGGGGGTTGCCCGGTCTGAAGACTGTCAAAGCCCTGCGCGCTGCGCGCCGGGTCGTCTGCGGGCACCGACAGGGGGGCGCCTTGAAAGCCTAAAAACAGAGTGGACGGTATTGCCTTTAAATTCAGCACCCGCCGCGACGCTCGGGCCACGTATACGTCCATGACGATGGCGTAGCGGAGCTCTCCGGATTTCGGCTGGGTTAAGGCATCGTCAAAGCGTTGCTGTAGCGCGTCTATGTCCTCGTCCAGGGCAATGGCGGCGGCAAAATCAATATGCCCGCTTTTCAGCAACGTCTGGCTGGTAGCCTCGGCGAACACGAAGCGCTTAGTCTGGGCGAACGGTTCGGCCCGCGCGGCCTCCCCGATTATCAAGGTATAGGCAATAATCACTACCAATAATACATGTGCGATCTTCATATATACAACCATATGGCCGCGAGGGCGTCTTGGCAAGGCGATGGACTCGGTCGGGTTTAGGGTTGCGGCGCGGGGCGTTCTGTTTGATAACAAGGGTCGGTAAAAACATAGACTTTTTGAGGGAATTGTAGAGATGAGCGCACCCGGAACCCCACCCGTCATTGGCGTCATCGGCGGCAGTGGCATTTACGACATTGACGGTTTGGAAAACACCCGCTGGGAAAAGGTGGACAGCCCCTTCGGCGCGCCCTCGGATGAGTTATTGTTTGGCGAGTTAGATGGCCAACAGATGGTCTTTCTCCCCCGTCACGGTCGCGGCCATCGTATTCCGCCGTCGGAGTTGAATTTTCGCGCCAACATTGACGCCATGAAGCGCGCGGGCGTGACGGAGATTATTTCCGTGTCTGCATGCGGTTCTTTGAAAGAAGAACTGCCGCCGGGCATGTTCGTCATTTGCGACCAGTTCATCGACCGCACCTTCGCCCGTGAGAAGAGCTTCTTCGGCACCGGCTTGGTGGCGCACGTGGGGCTGGGCAATCCGGTGTGTACGCGCTTGGGCGATGCGCTGGAAGAGGCCGCTCAGGACCTGAATATCGACCACCGGCGTGGCGGCACCTACCTCGCCATGGAAGGTCCGCAATTTTCCGCCATGGCGGAATCGCATCTTTATCGCGACTGGGGCTGCGACGTTATCGGCATGACCAATATGCCCGAAGCCAAATTAGCCCGCGAAGCCGAGATGTGTTACGCCACAGTCGCTATGGTCACCGATTTCGACTGCTGGCATCCGCACCACGACCACGTTACGGTCGATAGCATCGTGCAAACCCTGATGGCCAACGCCGACAAGGGCCGCAGCTTGGTTAAGGCCGTGGCACCTAAGCTGTCGGGGCGATCCGAGAGCTGTTCGTCCGGTTGCCAGACGGCGCTGGACTCAGCCATCATCACCTCCCCAGACGCCCGTGATCCGGACATGGTGGCAAAGCTCGACGCCGTCGCCGGCCGGGCCTTGAAAGGTTAAGCGAATGAAAGTCAACGGCACCCCCATGCGCACCATCTGGGCCACCGAAGACGGTGGTGCGGTGGAAATCATCGACCAGACCAAGCTTCCGTTCGCGCTGGAAGTCGTGCGACTGGAAAACGTCAAGGAGGCCGCCCACGCCATCTTCGACATGTTGGTGCGCGGTGCGCCGTTGATCGGGGCCACGGCGGCCTATGGCATGGCGCTGGCGGTGCGCGACGATCCGTCCGATGAAAGCATCGATGCCGCGTATGCCACCTTGTTCGAAGCCCGGCCCACGGCGGTCAACCTGCGTTGGGCCATCGACGATATGAAGACCCGCCTGCACCCGTTGAGCCTTGTGGATCGCAACCAAGCTGCGTGGGAACGCGCCGCCGCGATTTGCGATCAAGACGCGGCCATGTGCTCATCCATCGGCGATCACGGCAAGGGCTTGATCGAAGCCGCGTATGACAAGGCGGGCAAGTCGCGCCAAGTGAACGTGCTCACCCACTGTAACGCCGGGTGGCTCGCCACGGTCGATTGGGGCACCGCCATCGCCCCCATTTACAAAGCCCATGACGCAGGCATTCCGGTGCATGTGTGGGTCGACGAAACCCGTCCGCGCAACCAAGGCGCCAGCCTCACCGCGTGGGAATTGAACCAGCACGGCATCCCGCACACGGTGATCGCCGACAACGCGGGCGGCCACCTGATGCAACACGGCCAAGTCGATCTATGCATCGTCGGCACCGACCGCACCACGTATACCGGCGATGTGTGCAACAAGATCGGCACCTATCTGAAGGCCTTGGCCGCCAAGGATAACGACGTGCCGTTCTATGTCGCGTTACCGGGGCCGACCATCGATTGGACCTTGTCTGAGGGCCGCGATATTCCCATCGAAGAACGCGACGCCGGGGAAGTTACCGAGATGACCGGCAAGGATTCGGGCGGCACACTGCACACGGTGCGCATCGTGTCCGAAGGATCAGAGGCTGCTAATCCGGCCTTTGATGTTACGCCCAGACACTTGGTTACCAAGCTGATCACCGAACGCGGCGTGTGCGACGCATCCGAAGCGGGCTTGCGGGGGCTGTACCCGGAACATGTGCCGGGCCAGGGTGACTAATGCGTCACATTGATCTGCGCAACTCAATCATCAAGACTGCGTTGCAGCTCAACGCTACGGGGTTGAGCGCTGGCGCATCGGGCAATGTCTCGGCGCGGGTTGAGGGCGGATTTTTGATCACGCCGTCGGGGGTGAAGTATCATAAGTTGCGCGCCGAAGACGTGGTCTTCATGGACATGGACGGTAAGGCCAGCGGGAACTACCTGCCGTCCAGCGAGTGGCGCTTTCATTTGGACATATACCAACAACGGCGCTCGGCCAAGGCCATCGTCCACGCCCACCCGCCCTATGCAACCGCGCTGGCGTGCCTGAACAAAGGCATCCCCGCGTTCCACTACATGGTGGCGGTGGCGGGCGGCAAAGATATCCGCTGTTGTTCGTACCACCCGTTTGGCACACCCGAGCTTTCTGGCGCCGTGCTGGAGGCCCTGTTGGGTCGCCGCGCCTGCCTGATGAGCCACCACGGCCTAATCGCGTTCGGCGATAACCTGGAAAAGGCCATGAGCCTTGCGGTCGAGGTTGAAGTCCTGGCGCAACAGTACCAACTGGTGCTGCAAATGGGCGAGCCGGAGCTGTTGAGCGAGCAGGACATGGAAGACGTGCTGCACCGCTTTTGGACCTACGGCGACAACGCCCAAAAGGTTGAAGACGAAAAACGCCGCAAACCCCGCAAGACGTGGGCCGCCAACGTCAGTTACCCCAAACGCTCAACGTTCTACAAACTGCCGAGTGAAAAAGACGAACTTTAAGGTCGCCCGTCAGCGTAATTCTGATCGTGTTCATTCCATTTTTTTGTGCATTTTGCAGGCCGATGCAAAAAAAAGTGAAAAACGAACCCAATTTTTTCTTTTGTTTTCAAAGAGCGGTACTTTTGAAAGGCATTTCAGCGCCACCCTAACGCCCGTGGGCGCAACCGATGCTGCGCGCCAGAAATGACCCTACTTATTAATAGGAAAATATGCCATAGTTTGATGTGAAAAGCAAGTGCGACGTCCCCCAAGGTCCGCTCAGGACACAGAAGCGGGCCTACATCACGTCACGATGCGCCCCAAAGCAAGGCCCGTTCTGCGCTTTGTTGTGGCACACATTCAGCCCGGACTTGGCGGAAGAGGAGAACGCTGACATGATAGGGCGATGTCCTCACGGGGTAAGCACTGAATATCATGACGCCCACCGCTAAATTCCTGCTTCTTATGGGTCTTGTTGCTGTCTTCACAATCCTGACCGCATTGCATACGGGCAATATGAACGGTCCAGCTTACTGGAAGTGGCCGTGGCGCGATCTTGCCCCCGTGCCGGTCACCCTAACCGTTTTGCTGGCTGGAACGCCCGTGGTGATCGCCGCCGTGTTGGCGCGCACACTTCCTAGAACGGCACTGGCATTGATTGTTTTCGGCGCGGCGGCACTGCAGTGGAGCGGATCTGAAATCAATGGACCCGATGCGCAGAGCCGCATTCGTGCCGTCGTCGAAAGCCCGGCGGCGACCAGCTATTACACCCATGCCCAGACCCTCGCACCCGATTGGCTCGCCGACTATCCTCAAGTGCTAAGTGAAGGCGAGCACCATGCGCGTAATAAGCCTCCAGGCCCTGTGTGGTTTTACCGGACAATATTGGATGCTAACGTTTCGGATCCGGCCCTGCTGGGTGGCATGCTGGTCGGAGGTTTGGCATTGCTGAGTGTGGTTGCGACCTTTGGCCTTTCGCGCGCCATGGGCCAAGGGAACCACGCCGCCACCCTGGCGGCTGCGCTGATGGCCACGGCACCTAGCTTCGCCCTGTTTTTCCCGGAATTCGACCAAGTGTTTGCGGGCATCGGCGCCGTGATGGTTGCAACCTGGCTGAACGCCTTAAAGCGCCCGCCAGACAGCTTAGCCATTCCGGCAGCGGCCAGCTTCGGCCTTGTCCTTAGCCTGTCACTGTTGTGGAGTTATTCTCTGCTGACCCTGGGCGTGTTTCTGGCATTTGTTACGCTGGCCCAGTGTTTGCGCACAGGGCACTGGCGGATCATCACCGCACGCGCGACCATAGCGCTGTTGGTCGTGACACTTATTCATCTCGGGCTATGGATATGGACCGGTTACGACCCCGTGGCGACATTTCAGGTCGCGCTGGACAACCAACGCGATCTGCTTATGCGGATTGCTCGGCCCTGGCCGCTCACGGTGCCATTTGACCTTTTGGACTTGTTTCTCGGTATGGGGTGGGTGATGACGGCCCTGCTTGTTATGGAATTGGCTCAGCCGCTATCCGGATTCACCTTAAGCCGTCAACACATACAGCTGGCGGTATTCAGCGTACTCGTGATCGTGGTTACGGGCTTGCTGCCGGGGGAAACGGCGCGCGTCTTGATGTTTATCATGCCGTTGCTCGCCGTCGGTGCGGGCGCGCAACTTGTCCGCTGGCCCCGATCCCTTCAAGTTGGCGCCCTCGTCCTCGCCCTGCTCGGTCTTTCTGCAACTCTGCGCACCATGGTATTTATTGCAGTGTAGGAGAACACGCGCCCGTCGCGCCATAGGTCCCAAACCGGACCCCGCACCAACAACAAAGCCCCCCGCCTTGATGAGGCGGGGGGCTTTGTTTTGGGGGGCTGGGGCTTAGCCCGGAAGCTTGTGGTTATCCAGGTTCTTTTGGAATTCCTCGACGTAAGGGCCGTGGGTGTATTCGTCCAGGCAGATACGGTTCCAAATGCGACGTTTGAGCACGTACAACATGGCGGTGAGCAAAATCAGGTACATCAACACTTTGACGCCCAAGGATTTGCGCTCTTCCAGTTCAGGTTCCGCGGTCCAGGCTAGGAAGGTCACGACGTCTTTCGAAGACTGGGCCAAGGTCGCCGGCGTGCCGTCGTCATATTCGACCATATCGTCGTCAAGCGGTGGGGACATGACGATTTGATGTCCGGGGAAGTAGGTGTTGTAGGACATACCTTCGGCCAGTTCGAAGCCTTCGGGCGCGTCCGTAAAGCCCGTTAGCAGGCCATAGATGTAGTCCGGGCCGCCGACGCGGGCTTTGGTGATGACGGATAGGTCCGGCGGAAACGCGCCGCCATTGGAAAAGCGTGCAGCCTTTTCATTGGCATACGGTGCGACCACGTGGTCCGACAAGCGGGCGGGACGCATGAACATATCGCCTTCATCGTTGGGGCCATCCTGGACTTCGTACTCGGACGCAAGGGCCTTAACGGCTTCTTCGTCGAGGCCGATTTCGACCAGGTTTCGGTAAGACACCATGTCGAGCGAGTGACAGGCGTTGCAGACCTCGAAGAAAACTTGGCTGCCACGTTTGACCGCACCCCGGTCAAAGGTTCCAAACAGGCCTTGGAAAGACCAAGACTGTTTAGGTGCGGGAACGCGGTCGCCAGCGGCTTGTGCCGCGCTGGTGGTGCCGAGCAAGAGGCTCACTGCGGCCATGAGAATGACGTTACGCATGGCTCAGTCCTCCTTCGCGCGGCATTGTTTCGACACTTCTTCGAAAATGCTGTTGGGCAGTTTCTTCGGCTTCTCATACTTGCCGACCAACGGCATCAAGATCATGAAGAAGCCGAAGTAGTACGCCGTAGCCCCCCACGAAAGGTACGTGTAAATGCCTTCGGCGGGCTTGCCTCCCAACCACCCGAGAAGCAGGCAGTCCGCCACAAACAACCAAAACAGTTGTTTGTAAATGGGCCGGAAGGTTGCCGAGCGGACCCTAGAGGTGTCCAACCACGGCAGCACGTACAAAATCAGAACGCCCGAGAACATTACGATCACGCCGCCCAATTTATCGGGGATCGCGCGCAAGATCGCGTAGAACGGCAAGAAGTACCATTCCGGAACGATGTGCGGCGGGGTCACCATCGGGTTGGCGGGGATGTAGTTGTCCGGCTCACCAAAGAAGTTCGGCTGGAAGAACACGAAGTACATAAACACGATCATGAACAGGCCCAGACCGTACAGATCCTTGATGGTGTAGAACGGGTGGAACGGCATCATGTCCTGCGGGGTTTTGATGTCGATGCCCAGTGGGTTGCTCGACTTGTGCACGTGCAGCGCCCATAAGTGAACGATCACCAGCCCCAAAATCACCGCCGGCAGCAAATAGTGCCAGACGAAGAAGCGGTTGATGGTCGGCGCGTCAATCGAGTATCCGCCCCACACCCAGGTGACGATGTAGTCGCCGATATAGGGAATGGCCGAGAACAGGTTGGTGATCACGGTCGCACCCCAAAAGCTCATCTGCCCCCACGGCAGAACATAGCCCATGAAGGCGGTGGCCATCATCACGACGTATATGGTCACGCCCGCCATCCACAAAATTTCCCGCGGAGCCTTGTAAGAGCCGTAATAAATGCCGCGGAACATATGGATATAAACCACCAAGAAGAACATCGATGCGCCGTTCGAATGGAGGTAGCGCAGCAGCCACCCGTAATTCACGTCGCGCACGATGCGTTCCACGCTGGCAAACGCCACGTCGGTGTGCGGTTGATAGTTCATCGCCAAGAAAATGCCGGTGACGATCATGATCATCAAAATAACGCCAGCGATGGAGCCGTAGTTCCACCAGTAGCTCAAGTTTTTCGGCGTCGGATAGGCGATGACATTATGGTCGGCGTAGCTGAACACGGGCAGCCGCACGTCGATCCATTGAATGATGCGATTGTTGCTTTTTGTGCGTTTCATATCTGGGTCACCCGATCACGATGGTTGTATCGGTGGTGAAGGCATAGGGCGGAATCGTCAGGTTGAACGGTGCTGGGCCTTTGCGGATGCGCCCGGACGTGTCGTAGTGCGAACCGTGACACGGACAGTACCAACCGCCGAAGTCGCCCCGGGCATCGCCGAGATTTTGGCCCGATGGAATACAGCCCAAGTGGGTGCAGACGCCCACGGTGATGAGCCACTCACTGCGCTGTACGCGGTCGGTGTCGACCTGCGGATCGCGAAGATCGTCTTGATTAACGCCAACCGCAGCGGCAATTTCGTCCACTGTGCGATGACGGATGAAGACCGGTTTGCCGCGCCACATGACGGTGATGGCCATGCCTTCCTCGACGCTGGACAAGTCCACCTCGGTCGAGGCCAGCGCTAAAACGTCTTTAGCGGGGTTAATCGAATGAATAAAAGGCCAAGCTGCCATGACGACGCCTGCCGCGCCCAACGTGGACGTCGAAACAAGCAAAAAGTCACGGCGCGGGCCATCCGGTTCTCCCTGGGTGTGGGAGGTATTGTCCACCATAATGATGCCTTTCCAGACCAAATTCACAGGCCGCTGGCTCACAGGATAGGGCGTACCGTTGGAGGGTACCATTAAAAAATGTAAACATTGCCCTCGGGAACTATGAGGTTCCCGCGTAAAGCTTCCCAGCCGAACACCGTCATAACGAGCACGCTTTTATGCACCGCCCGCTTTCGGTGGGTCATGGTATATAAGAAATATACGGCTAAGAAAAGTGAAAAGATTACCGTTTGCTAATATACGCACCATTTTAACGGCCCATGACCGGCTAAGGCTTTGATAGATGAAACTTGCACTTTACCAACCGGATATCCCCCAAAACACCGGAACTTTGCTGCGCACGGCGGCGTGTTTGGGCGTTGGCGTGGATATTATCGAGCCATGTGGCTTCGTTTTTTCGGATAAGCACCTTAAGCGCGCGGGCATGGATTACCTGGACTTGGCCCACATTGAGCGGTTGGCGAGCTGGCCCGCGTTCTTGGACTTGCGCCAGGCCCAGCAGGGATACCGCCTCGTGCTGCTGACCACCAAATCGGCCGAAACCTACACCGATTTCACCTTCAGGCCGGACGACGTTCTGCTGCTGGGCAGTGAGGGGGCCGGCGTACCCCAAGAGGTCCATGACCAAGTTGACGCACGCATCACCGTACCCATGGCCCAAGGTGCCCGCTCCCTCAACATAGCCGTCGCCGCCGCCATGGTGCTGGGCGAGGCGCTGAGGCAAACCAAGTGGTTTGCCGTTTAGGTTACGCTTCGCTTGCCCCTCAGGCGCCGGGCGGTCGGCTGCGCCTCCCGGCCCTAACGGGCCGGGGCCTCAATGGCCCTTGCCTTCGGGCTGCGCCCTTCGCCTAGCAAACCATTATGCTTGATGTTGAGATAAGGGGGAGGACCGCTTGGTCCGACAAGGCGCATTGCGCGCCCCGGGCCAACGGTCCGTAAGCCAAACGAACGGAGTGACTGCCCGGCGTCTGAGGGGCAAGCGAAGCGGAAACAAAAAAAGAGGAGCCCTGGGCCCCTCTTTTTCGCAACGCGCAAAGTTTTTTAAGCTTCGTGACGGACCAGCCACCAGTTCATTAAGGCCCAGCCGACGGCCAGCCAACTGACGCCGATGATCGCGACCGTCACCGCGATATCGAAGGTCGTGCTTAGCGGGATATGGTAGAGGTCGCTGGCGACCGAACCCGAAATCCACACGTAGCGTTCGATCCACGTGCCCAAGATGACGCAAACGCCTACCAACATAATGGTTGTTGGGCTGTGGCGGTTGCGCTTGAACAAGAACGTGATGAACGGGATGACGAACTTCAAGATCAAGAACACCATGCCGATAAACATGTAGCCCTCGTCGATCATGCGCCAGTAACGTTCCATATCGTTTGGCAGGCGCCCATACCACATCACCAAATACTGGGTGAAGTAGAAGTAAACCCACATGATGCTCATGGCGAGAATGAACTGCGCCATGTGGTTATAGACGCTGGCCTCGAAATGGCGGGTCAGGCGATCTGAACGATCAAGGAAATACAGCATCATGGCGAAGAAGCCGAGGAAGCCATGGAACGCGCTCTGGAACTGGTACGCACCATAGCTTGCCGAGTGCCAGCCCGGTTGCAGGGTCATTTCAAAGTCCCAAGCCACCATGGTGCCGTAGATGATGTAGGCGAACGGCAGCAACATGGCGAGGAAGTTAAAGCGGGCCACTTTGTGCTTCTCAGGATCAGCTTCCGCCAGATACTGGCAGCGGATAACCGCGACGCTTAAGCCCGCCATGATCAAGAACCCGATGACCTCACGCGCGACCAAGAAGGTGTAATTGTGCCAGCCGACAATGTGCAAGGTACCTGCGCGCGCCTCTTTCAACCACGGGAAGGTCATTTCACCGTTGATCAGCAAGATCACCAGCAATACGAAAGCAACCGGGAACAGCGCCGTGCAGGTGCCGGACAAAAAGCCGACCTGCGCGCGCCACCGCTTGGCCCCACACAGGTGCAAGATGACAGGGAACAGCGCCCCGGTCATGGCAATGTAAAGAATGATCAGGAAATTGGTGGTCAACACTGACCAGCTGCCGAAATCGTCCATCGTCAGATCCTCCTCATTCCGGCAGCGGGCCGGCGGCAACCGCGTCGGCCTTCAGCTGGTGTTTAATGTAATTGACCACATGCCAACGCTCTTCAACGCTTAGATCGTTAGACCCGCGGGCATCGCCGTTTGAATCACCGGCCCGTCCATAAGGCGGCATAATGCCCGAACCGAACGTGATGGTGCCGAAGATCCAGCCTTCGGTCAGCTCGTCTTGTGTGTATTCGTCGGTAAGGTCGGTCGCCGGCATGCCGCGGGCGGCAACTTCGCTTTCCGCGCGCCCCGTCATGCCGTGGCAAGCTGCACAATAAATTTTGAACAGCATTTTACCTTTGGCCAGCGAGGCTGGAGATGCGGCGTGCGGATTCTTCAACTCATCCGTCGCGTCTCTGTCTTCCCACTCGGCTGAGGGAATGCCCGTTACCGGTACCGAGCGCGTTGGGAACGGCTTGGTCTGTTCCTGCGGCTTGATGGACTGCTGGTTCATCATGTCGGTGCTCCACGGGAAGGCTTGCGCCTCGCCTGAAGCCATCGACACAGCGCCCAGCGCAAGCACGCCAAGGGCGGCGGCACGGAGCATGGGTGTCTTCTTAGGTCTCATGTCAGCGCCTCCTCATGAACTTCGAGCACGTTGTGTGTAGCGAACACGTCCTTGAGCGGTTGCAATTGGCCGTCGGTGACTTCAATCACGATGCCGATTTGATCAACCGAGATGGCGGTGTCATAGAGGCCCTCACCCTTACGCATCAAGCGCGCGCCGATGATGAACCCGATCAAGGTCGCGATAACGCCGAACAAGATCATCATTTCATAGGCCAGCACCACGTTGGACGGAATGGTAATGACGGGCTTGCCGCCTTGGGGTTGGACGAGGAACGTCGCCTGCGCACTGGCCAGGAAAAAGAACCCGAACACCAACCCAAACAATCCGCCCCAAAACGACCACTTAGGAACATCAGATGTACGTTCACCCAACACATCTTCGATTTCGGGGTGTTCGATGGGTGACTTTAGGGTCACGTCATCAACTGTCACACCAGGAACCTTGTAGCGACGGATATCGGCGATTGCCTCGAAGGCCGCATCAAAGTCACCAAACAATCCGAGTACGCGCTTGGTTTTGACGACGATTTTTTTTGCTCCACCGGACATGTTATGCACCTCCCGTAGACTGGGGTTCAGCTTTTGGTCCCGGCACGCCGGAATGAAGTTCCATCATCTCGTCGACATCTTCGTAAATGACGCGCTTTCTGTGGAAGACCATTTCTTTAACTTCGTACATGGACACGCACGGGAACACTTTGACAAAGATCAAGAACAGCATGCCGAACCAGCCGAAGCTGCCGCCGACCATGGCCCATTCAACCCAGCCCGGCCACATCACGTTGAAGCCTTGCGGGTGGTAGCCCAGAGACAGGGTCGGGGTGACGATCATCCAGCGTTCCAAGAACATGCCGACGTTCAAGAAAATCGAGACGAAGAACATGACGTACATGTTGCGCCGCACAAACTTAGAGAGCAACGCGAACGGCAGCACCGAACCGCAGAGCATCATGCCCCAGAAGAACGGCGAGTAGGGGCCGGTTGCCTTGGCGATAAGGACTTCCTTGGACGGAATATCGTGACCGTACCAAACGGCCGAGAATTCGATCAGGTTCAGGTAGGTCCACACCATGGCGATGACGAAGGTCAGCTTGCAGACCTTATCGAGAATCGGCATGGTCATGTACTCTTCGAATTTGAAGAAGTAACGCAGCAAGATGAACAGCGTGATGATCGCGGCACAGCCGGAATACAGCGCGCCAGCCACAAAGTACGGCGGGAACGTGGTCACGTGCCAACCGGGCATGATGGCCATGGCAAAGTCCATGGACACAATCGAGTGAACCGAAACCGCCAGCGGGATCAAGAAGCACGCAATCATCAGATAGGTGAAGCGGAAGTTGCGCCATTGACGATCATCGCCGCGCCAGCCCAAGGACAGGAAGGTGTACAGCTTTTTACGCCAGCCCGTGGCGCTATCGCGGCAAATGGCTAAGTCGGGGACCATGCCGATGTACAAAAACAACACCGAACTGGTCAGATAAGCGGTAATGGCGAAGGCATCCCAGATCAGCGGCGAACGGAAGTTCGGCCACAGACCACGGTCGGACATATAGGGCATAACCCAATAGAAGTTCCACACGCGGCCTAAGTGAATGACCGGGAACAGGCCCGCCGTCATCAGCGAAAACGTGGTCATGGCCTCGGCAAAGCGGTAGATGGGCTTGCGCCAATCGGCGTGCACCAGGTGCAAAATCGCTGACAGTAACGTGCCGGAGTGGCTCATGCCGATCCAAAACACAAAGGTGGAGATATATAAATCCCACATGTGCGAGGTGTTCAGCAAGGCCGGGCCCATACCGACGATATACTGATAAACTTCGGCGTAAATCATCACGCAGAACAAGCAAATCGAGATAAACAGCGCCACCCAGTAGCCCTTGCGTGGGTTTTCCATCGAGCGCAGAACATCTTTGTTGATCTTCGCCCAGGCGATGTTTTCATCAATGTCTTTGGCTTGTTCTTGGCTCAGGTGTTTTTGATCACTCATGGCTTAGACCTCCCTCACCCGTTCCAGGTAGAGAACCTTCGGATCAACGTTTAGCTCCTCAAAGATGCGGTAGCCACGGAGTTCCGGGTTCGCCTTGTCTTGTTTATAAACGCCCAGCTTCATTTGTTGACGCTTCCAGACTTGTGCAATCTTGCTGGTTTCGTCTAACAGGTCGCCGAACAAGATGGCTGACGTCGGGCAGGTCTGCTGGCACGCCGTCTGAATTTCACCGTCCCGAATTTCGCGGCCCTCGCGCTTGGCCGTATCGCGGGCGGCGCGGGTGCGTTGGATGCAGAACGTGCATTTTTCCATGACGCCCTTGGAGCGCACGGAAATGTCCGGGTTCAGCCCCTGATCCATCGGTGCCGGCCACGCGGTCGGCGCGTTGTCATAGAAGTTGAAGTTACGGACCCGGAAGGGGCAGTTGTTGGCGCAATAGCGCGACCCGATGCAGCGGTTATAAACCTGTGCGTTGAGGCCATCCACCGTGTGATAGGTGGCCGCAACCGGGCAAACCGGTTCGCACGGGGCGGCGTTACATTGCTGGCACATCATGGGCAGGAAGGACGCACCGCGATCTTGCGTGTCCGACTGCGTTGCCGCCGCTTGTTCCATGCCGTGTCCGTCACCCGCAGCGTCCATGTCGGGTTCGTCGAAGTAACGCTCGATCCGCAGCCAGTTCATGGCTTGGCGGGCGCCGAATTTTTCTTCGCCGACCCAGGCTAGGTTGTTTTCCGCGTAGCACGCCGTAGAGCACGCGTTACAGCCGGTGCACTTGTCCAGGTCAATGACCATGGAATACATGTGCTCGTACTTATGATGGCCACCTTGTTCGTTGCCTTTTAAGTAGTCGGACCAGATGTCGAAGATATTACCGAGAAGCGAAGGCATGGCTTAGGCACCCCCCTGATTGCGGTCAAACTGTGTCGCGGGAATGGTTGCGACGAGTTTGCGCCCGTGTTGGCTGTCGATGTCCATGAGACGGATCAAATGGCGATTGTCCCCGGTGGCGCTTAGCGTGACCGGAGTGGCAGATCCGATGATCTCGGAGGCTGTCATATCGCCGCTCGGCGCATTTAGGATGGACAGTGGGTTAACACCGTTGTCCGCGTACTGACCGTAATTGGTGTGGCCGCGCCCCATGGGCACGCACACCGCATCCGGGTGGACGCCCTTGTAGGTGAAGACGCGGGTGGTGACGGTGCCGCCAGCGGTGCTGAGGGTGACATAGTCGCCATCCTTGACGCCCAGGCCGGCAGCGGTTTTCGGATTGATTTCAGCCCAGGAATCCCACACCGCCTTGGAAATTTGATCCGGTGCTTCCTGCATCCAGGGCAGGTTGGCGTGTCGGCCATCGTAAATGCCTTGGCGCGCGGCGGTGATCAGGCTGAGGCCGCCGGATTTGACCGCTTCGCTATAGCCCAGTGCAACATCGCCGCCGGTGGTAAACGCGGTCGGCGCGGACTTGGACGTGGCCTGTCCCGCCTGCAACACCCGGTTCCAATCGCCTTCCAGATCGGAATCGATCATGGCGCTGACGGCGGTGCGCAGATAGCCGTAATAGTCTTCAAAATCGCCCAGGCCATCGACGCCTGCCTCTTTTGCCAGACCCAGCACGATGTCGCCCAGGCCGCGCGTATCGGCATGAACCCGTTCCATCAGCGGCTGCTGCACATGAACGTCGCCGGGGTTGCCGCCGAAGGCCGGGACATGGGTGCCCCAATCTTCCAGCGCACTGGACAACGGCAACACCACGTCGCACGACTGAGTGGTTTCATCAACGAAGGAGGCAATCGCCACCTTAAAGCCGACCTTGTCCAGCGCCCGAGCCATATCCAGGCTCGCGGGGGCTAAGAATGCCGGGTTGGTGCCGGTGATAAACGCGGCAGAAACCTTGCCCGCCTTGGCGTTCATGGCAAATTCGACCAAATCTTTGCTGGACCCGGTGACCGGAGCCAACCCGCCTGCCGCCAGGGCGGCGCCGGGTGTGAGGGTCTGGCCCACGTTGCCCAGCATCAGGTTGAGAACCTGTGCGGTCTTGGCGGCGGCATGGCTGGCGTTGGCGATAATCAACGACGGGCTGTTGGCCATTAAGGTGTCGGCGATTTTGTCGAGCTGCGCCTCGGAGACGCCGGACAGCTCATGCACCCGCGCCGGGGTCATGTTTTTGAACGCCAAGGCGGCACTGGGCATGCCTGCGGGCGAAATGCCGTGCTTGGTCATCAAAACATGGCCAAGTCCCAAGGTAACCGCGGCTTCCGAGCCGGGGCGCGCGGCAATCCAGTGATCGGCGTTCGCGCCGGTGAGGCTCATGGCGGCTTCAACCGCCATCAGTACGCCGCGCGGGGCGTCTCTAAAGTTACCGTAATCGCGCATGGACTTCACCGGGTTGCCCCAGGTGCCCAACACGTCGGCCCCAATGGTGAGGACGGCGCGGGCTTTGTCGATGTGCAGGTTGGGACGGGCGTCGCCTAAGGTGGCGGCGGACGCGTCTTCCCAGGGACGGCTGTTGACGACTTCAATGGCGTAATGGCGACCCGTACCCGTGCCTAAGTGCGCGTCCATCAAAACGCGTTGGTGGCCGCTGACGGTTCCCGTAACCCATGACGCGTTACCGGCCTTCTTATTAATAAGAGCCAGGGCTTCGTCCCAGGTGGCGGGCTTGCCGCCGATGGTGGGCTGGGTGATGCGTTCGGGGTGGAAGTGCGTCTGGATGGCGGCTTGGCCCATCTGGCACAGCTTGCCCGCGTTGGCCGCGGTGTCCGGGTTGCCTTCCAGTTTAAGCACACGGCCTTCACGGACGCGGCCATGCACCCCACATGCGGCAGGGCATTGGGTACAGGTGGATGCGTACCACACGCCGATGCCGGGAATGACGTATTCCTCGGGTGCTAGGTACGAATACACTTTTTCAACACCTTCCTCGGACGTGACGTAGCTGGGCATGTCGCAGCCCGCCAACGCTGCACCGGCACCGCCTAGGCCCAGCACCTTGAGGAAATTTCTGCGGTCTATTTTAGTTTTGCTCATAACGTTTCCTTCACCTCGAAGCCACTTGTCTTATGCGGACAGCGCTTACTTGTGGCACCGGGTACAATCCGCAGGACCCTGGTTTGCTTCATGACAACGAATGCAAAAACCCATGGTGAGCGGCTTCATTTTCTTGGCCACGCCCACTTGGTTCATGTCGCCGTGACACATGGCGCAGACATCGGGTGCATTCTCGATACTCATGTCCTTGTTATTGAGCAGGAACTTCTGCAAGTGACGCTCGTGGCTGAAATGCACGAAATCCGGCGTGTCGTTGACCTTGTTCCAGGCGGGGCTTTCGCCCTTGCTCCACATCGCCGTGAGCTTTTCGATTTCCGGCTTATCCGTGCCAACAACCGTATGACAGCCCATGCACTTTGCGGTCGGCGGAATGCCTGCGACTTTTGAACGGCGCGCATAGGTGTGGCAATACAGGCAGTTGATGCCCAGATCGCCAGCATGCAGCTTGTGCGAATAGTTGATCGGCTGGGGGACATCCTTGCCGTCGAAGGTGTCGGCGGGGAAGTTGGCTCCCGGCACGCGCGGCGCAGGGGCCTCACCCGGCTGTACGGGGTGCAATTGTTGCTCAAACACTTGTGCACCAATGACGATAAGTGCGCCGAGGACGGCGGTCACCATGATGCTCCGTATCCACGGAAAGGGTTTGTGCTGCGGACGGTCAGCTGACATTGGGTCTCGCTCCCTCTGAAACCCGTCGACGGAAATACTCCGTCGCGGACAAGTCTAATTTGGGTCCCCCCAATATTACACTTAAGTAATATAAGGTCCTGGCGTGTATTAGTTTTATTGAATTTAAGTATTCGCCAGTATGCATTGATACATGAAAATGTATGTCTTGCGCTACTACAAGGTGGTGGGGGCGCACTGCCACACCTAAGGGTGGGGTTTTTTGCTAAACTTGCTATGAATATTAGAAAACGCTTGTATTTAGGGGGCTTAACCAAGATCGTTTCTAACCCATATATTCCGCGGGGTTTGAGCAACACGATAAGGGTTGGGTAGGTTGAGATCGCAACAGGAGGGGGGCAATTTCTCTATGGGTCTTAAATACCCGCAGTAAATTTAAGGATAATAAATGTGTGGGGAATCGACTGAGAACATTCGGTTTTGTTCACCGCGACAGCTTCGCCAGTTCTTTAAGTTTATCCATGCACGCGTCAAAATCAGGGGAGAAGTCCTCTTCAAGCCACCAGATTTGCACCAGGGCCAGCAATTCCCCCACCCGTTGACCGTGATTGATGCCGAGCGCCATGACGTCACGACCGCGCAGGGGGAACTCGGCTCCCGGCCAATCGCGCGCGGTTTCGATCAAGCGCAACCACGCCGCCGTGCGCTCTGGTGCTAGGTGTGCCGTTAAGGCGACGTCTCCGGCCCAGGCCAGCAGGGCGCGGTCGATGACCAGGGATGAGCCAAATTTGAAACAGGCTTGGCGCAGCTCGGCATCGCTGATGTCAGCCTGCAGCACAGGCTCGGCTTGAGTCATGCCGAGAAGGTGTTTGCGTTCTTTGTTGGAAAACTTAAGCCGTTCGGCCAGCGCGCTGACTTGGTCGGGCTGTAAGTCGGGATCAAGAAGGGCCGCCAGACGGCGGACCGGGTCAAAGTCGATGCCAGATATTTTGATCCCGCGTTCTAAAAGCCACGCCAATGCGCGCAGTCGCCCCACATCGCCGGCCTCGGGCAGGACGTATTGAAGCGCCCGCTCGCCGCGCATTTTGGTGATGGTGGTGGCGGGGTTGGGCGCGGTGAGGATGCGAAACAGTTCGCCGCGCACCCGTTCACCAGACAAATCCACCAGACGCGGGGCCATGTCGTAACACGCCTGCAAGGCCTCGGCGTTGACCGGGTATTTACCGTATTCGGCCAGAAAGCGAAAAAAACGCAGCAGCCGCAGCACGTCTTCTTCGATCCGCTTTTTGGCGGTGCCGACGAAGCGAATATAACCGTTGCCGAGATCTTTCAGGCCTTCGTAGGGGTCATAGACGTTGCCGTCCAAGTCGCACGACATGGCGTTGATGGTAAAATCGCGCCGCGCCGCGTCTTTGGTCCAATCATCGGTGAAGGCCACCTCGGCGCGCCGCCCGTCGGTTTTTACGTCAATGCGCAAGGTCGTGATCTCGAAATGCTCATGTCCGATGACCGCCGTCACCGTGCCGTGGGCTAAGCCGGTGGGAATCATGTGAATGCCCGCCGCTTGTAAAATTTCCATCACCCGCTCGGGCGGCTCCGGTGTGGCGATGTCGATGTCGCGCACCGGGCGTTTGAGGATGGAATCGCGCACGCAGCCGCCGATAAAGCGTGCTTCCACGCCAGCATCCTTAAATGCGGCCATCACCTTTTGGGTTTCGGGCTGGGCCATCCACGGTTGGGGCGGGATTTGTCCGGTGGGCTGCACGGCGGCGCGCCTTCTTTATAAAAGGATCATTTCGAGGGGGGGGCATAATGGCCGGGTATCACCTTGCCGTTCTCAATGCGCGGCGGCTGATAAACGCTATCGGGTGCGTTCTTTGGCGACAAAAACACGGTCAGCAAGAGCCCCACGCCCATCAAGATGACACCCGCTAAGATCAGACGGAACCAGGGGGCCTTGATGTCATAGGCGGCCATCTCTTCAGCGGTCACGGTATCGTCGGCGTTCTGGGCTTGCGCGTGGTTGGCCGCAATTTTTTTGCGCACCCAAGACGCCCAAGCGAAATACATGATCGTCGGCAGGAGCAGCGGCACGATATAGGTAATGAGAATGCGGACCATGGGTTCCCTCTTGAATTTAACGCCGTGAATTTGAGTTCATTTCAGCTCAATGGCTTATCAGTTCACGCCCGGTGCGTCCACTAAGGTCTGATAAAGGTTTATCAGCATGCCCGCCGTAGCGCCCCAGATATAATACGCTTCATAAGGCATGGCGTAAAAGGTGCGTGTTGTGCCGTCTAAGTCTCGCTCAAGACGGTGGTGGTTGGCGGGATCGAGAAAAAACGCCAGTGGAACCTCGAAAGCTTCTGTGACTTCGATCGGATCAAGGCTGAGTTCGAACGGCGGGCGCACCATTCCGATGATCGGAGAAATGGAAAATCCAGTGCGCGTTATATACGTGTCTAAGCGTCCCACCACGTCAATGTGGCTGGCACTGAGGCCGATTTCTTCTTCAGTTTCACGCAACGCGGCTGCGGCGGCATCGGCGTCGTCGGCTTCAATGTGTCCACCGGGAAAGCTGATTTGGCCGGGGTGGTGTTCTAAGGTGTCGGTGCGCCGGGTCAACAGCACGCTCAAGCCCTCGGGGCGTTCGATCAACCCCACCAGTACGGCAGCGGCACGCAAGGGGCCGTCGGGACGAAAGCCAGGGTTTAGGTCGTGGTCGCCGCGTTCGACTGTCGGCGCACAGGTGTGGTTTAGGCGCGCGCTCACCCACGTACGGTCCATCATGCGCGAGTATTTTCAAGGGAGCCTAAGACGAAAAACGCGCCGGAACTCCACACTCCGAACACTTGGCTACCGTCCATGTCCATGGTCACGCCAAGCTCCACCAACTGGTAATAAACGGCGCGGGATATTCTGGCCTCAAGCCCGTCGCCGATGGCAACATAAGGCGTCACCTGCCCTGTGGCGGGGCTGGGCTTCATGGTGATGGGCGTGTCTTCGGCGACGCACACGACGTCATCAACGTTGGTGGACAGGCACAGCACCTGCTCATCTCCTTCACCGGTCGCACACAGATCAACGACGACAAAAGGGGCGTCATCGACGGAGATGCGGCCCATCTCGGTGGGCGTCACCAGCCAATGGCGGCCATCTGAGTCCAATTTTAACATGGATGCGAACAGGCGCACCATTTCTGGACGCGCAATGGGGCTGTCATTGTAATGCCACCCCCCGTTAGCGTCGATGCGGATATCTAAGTTACCATGCAACGTGCGGTCTTCGCACGCGCATGGCAGGACACCGTCGTCAGTTGCATGCTTGCCCATGTGATAGATCCAAACTGGATTATGCCCCTGCACTGAGTCATGACGTGGGCATGCGGGGGCGCGACTTAAAGCTTTTTTTCGCTGACGCCGTACATTCGTCGGCAGGGGCACTAATTTGCTTGAAATGCCTTTATTTTTCACCGAAGCCGTTTGGGTTCTTGTGGAACCACTCCACCAAGAAATCGACAAAGGCGCGCACCATGGGCGAAACATTACGCCGCGACGGATAGGCCGCGTAGACGCCAAAGGCTTCGTCATGGAAGTTTTCGAGTGCGGGCTGCAGGCGGCCTTCACGGATGTCGCGGCTGACGATAAAGGCCGGACCATGGAATATGCCCTGTCCGTTCAGCGCCGCACATCGAATCATCATGTCATTATTGGTGGACAAGTTGCCCGCGATTTTGATGGAAATGGGTTTGCCTTTTTCCCTAAAACGCCATTCTCCGGGGGTCGCGAGGTATGAATAGATAAGGGCTTTGTGGATGCCCGCCGCGCGGCTTAATTCGCGCGGATGTTTTGGTACCCCGTATTCGGCCCAATACGCAGGTGATGCACACAACGTCATGGGGACCGGGGCTATTTTGCGCACGATCAGCGAGGAATCGGTCATGCGTGAAATGCGCACAGCGAGGTCGATGCCCTCCTCAACCAAATTTACAAGGCGGTCGGTGGATTCGATATCCAAGAAAATCTTGGGATAGCGCTGCATAAACGCCGACAGGGCGTTGGTCAGGTGCATGGTGCCGAAGGTGTGCGGGGCGCTGATGCGCAGCCGACCGTGGGGTTCGCCAGCCATGGGCGATATGGCGGCCTCGGTATCTTCAACGTCGCTGAGAACTTGGCGCGCGCGTTCGATATAAACGTGGCCCTCATGGGTGAGGCTGAGGCGGCGCGTGGTTCGGTGCAGCAGGCGTACGCCCAAATGGTCTTCCAGGGCGGCCACTTGTTTGCTTAAGGTCGCCTTGGAAAAACACAGATCGCGTGCCGCTTGAGAAAAACTGCCCGCATCGGCGGTGGCCACAAAGGCCTTCATGGCGCTTAAAACATCCATATTATTGTCTCTATTTAAGAAACAGTATTGTTCAATATACGGTAATTGTCCACAATTTATAATCTTTGTAGGGTCTGTGGAGATGCAAAGCAACTTATGGAGATTTGGTAATGACAAAAATTTTGGTCCTCTATTACAGCTCATACGGTCACATAGAAACGATGGCGGGTGCCATTGCCGACGGTGTTCGTCGTGTTGCTGGTGTGGACGTCACGGTCAAACGTGTTCCTGAATTGATGGCGGAAGATGTCGCACGGGCGGCGGGGGTCAAGATGGATCAAATCGCAGACATTGCCGAGCCAGCTGAGCTTGCCGACTACGACGGCATCATTTTCGGAACGCCCACGCGGTTCGGCAATATGACGGCGCAGATGCGCAACTTTCTCGACCAAACAGGAAAGTTATGGATGGACGGCGCGCTGATCGGAAAAGTTGGCAGTGTGTTTACATCGACGGGCGTGCAACATGCCGGCCAAGAGACAACAATCACCTCGTTTCACATCACGCTGTTGCACCACGGCATGGTGATCGCGGGCGTGCCGTTCTCGACTCAAGAACTCAGCAATACCGGCGAAGTCAGTGGCGGTAGTCCGTATGGCGCGGGAACCATTGTCGGTGGCGACGGTAGCCGGACGCCGAGCGAAAACGAATTGGCCATCGCCCGCGCTCAGGGGGCATATGTGGCCACACTGGCGACGAAGCTCGCCGCTTAATTGGTGTGCATAAAAACCGAAGATAGATAAAGGAGAGCGACATGGAACACAGACTTACGACCCCTGACAATACGCCATACGCGGCCCTGATCTTGCGTCTCGGCCTTGGGGCCATGTACGTGGCGCACGGGCTTACCAAGCTGCTCGTGTTCACCCTGCCAGGTACGGTTGGTTTTTTTGAATCGATGGGATATCCGGGGTTTCTTGCCTATGTGGTGACGTTTGCGGAAATCGGCGGGGGTCTGCTGTTGATTACGGGCCTATACAGCCGTTGGGTAGCCTTGGCCTTGCTGCCGGTCTTGTTGGGCGCGTTGCAGGTTCATTTCCCCAGCGGATTTTTGTTCAGTTCTGAGGGCGGTGGATGGGAATACCCGGCCTTTCTGGTGATGGCTTCACTCGCCCAGGCGGTGTTGGGCGATGGTGCATATGCTTTGCGCAACGGGCTAAACAAAGCACGCACAACGGCGGCGATTTAAAGTAAGTTTAAAATGGTGGCAGAGGAGAGAGCTCATGATTAGCGTGACAAACTTTGACGATTTCGGTCATCAAGACCACGGGTGGCTGAAGGCCTGCCACCATTTTAGCTTCGCCAATTATTATGACCCCGGGCGCATGGGGTTTGGCGTCTTGCGGGTGTGGAACGACGACCTGATCAAGGGCGGCAAGGGATTCCCGACCCATCCCCACGAAAACATGGAAATTATCACCTATGTGCGTAGCGGCGCGGTCAGCCACGAAGACAGCCTTGGCAATACGGGCAGCACCCAGGCGGGCCAAGTGCAGGTGATGAGTGCCGGAACCGGCATTCGCCATGCAGAGTTCAACTCGAGCGACGAAGACTTAACGCTGTTTCAAATTTGGATCGAACCCGACGCTCAAGGCCACACACCGCGCTGGAATACGCGCACCTTTGATCGTGTCGGCACGGGCGGTGGCTTCCAAAATTTGGTATCGGGCCGTGAAGGGCGCGAACACGAAGGCCAGTTGTTCATCCATCAAGACGTGGCCTTGAAGGCGGCTTTCATGGCGGCGGGGGAAGACGCGCATTTAGAACTTGAACCTGGCAGGCGCGCCTATGTGGCGGTGGCGAAGGGGGAGATTGAAATCAACGGCGTGCGCGTGCCTGAGCAGGGTGCGGCTGAGATTACGGGCGAGACGACGCTTAAGTTTACGGCCAGCACCGACGCTGAAGTGGTGATGATGGATTTGCCATAAAGGTGCTATAATTTCCTCGGTATAATTTTAACATGAGGAAAAGACATGCGTGCAAGCGTTAAGTGGTTAGGCGGCAGAGCCTTCGAGGGTACGCCCGCCAGCGGCCACACCGTTATCATGGACTCATCGCCCGATTTTGGCGGTGAGGACAAAGGCATCCGTCCGATGGAAATGCTGTTGCTCGGCCTGGGCGGTTGTACCTCGATTGACGTGATGAATATTTTGCAAAAAGCGCGTCAGGACGTGACCGACTGCGTGGCCGAAATTGAAGCCGAACGCGCAGATACAGAGCCCAAGGTGTACACCCGGATTCACGTCCACTTTAAGGTGACGGGACGCGGTGTGGATGCGGCGCGGGTCAAGCGCGCCATAGAACTTTCGGCGGAGAAGTATTGTTCGGCGTCCATCATGCTAGGCAAAACGGCGGAGATGAGCCATGACTTTGAAATTATCGAGCACAAAGATTAAAAGCGCCTGTGTGGCGGCGGCGCTGATGGTGTTGGGCGGGTGTGCCGCGACGGAGGGTGCAGTCGATAACCCTATTTTACGCAAATTTCAGTGGTTCTCGTACATTGAAGGCGGGGACTTTAAGGCGAGTTGCACGGCGGGTGCGCCTGCGCGCTACCGTATGATCTATAACGGCATCTACACCGAGCAGGTGCGCGTCTATGACTTGGATGCGGACACGCGTGCGCTCGATACACACCTAATCCTACCCATGGATATCCGAGACTTTGCGGTAGAGGGGTTTTCCGATTTGCTCAATCCTTGGCGCGGTCAGGCGGCGCAGGTGACGCTCAGTCCAGCCGATATGGACGGCTTGGTCAGCGATCTGGAAGCGTTTGGTGCGTTCGGCACCCCCAATGTTGGTGAGGAACTATCGTCGAAGGGCTTTTTCTGGACCATCGCCGCGTGCCATGATGGTCAATATCACTTCACAGGATTGTCTTGGCCGTCGCCCGAATGGGATGGAGCCGCCTTCTCGGGGAGGCTGTTCGCCTTGGATTCCACCGGGGTGGCCATAAATCCCCCCCGGCTTACGGACACCACACGGACGTTGCAGTACGCGGCCCGAAATCCTCGCCGTAAAATTCAACAGTACCACCTCAAAGTGGGCGAAGATGGTCTGGCGGGAGTTTGGACCCTGTTTTAGCAGGGCGTTGTAAGGGGGATGGCACCGGGCTAACATGGCAAGCCTAAGACAATCACCAATACAAACAATGGGGTAGTACAAATGCTAGGGGTGCCAAAATGCCATATGTGATGCGCAACGCCGACGGCCACATCATCGCGATTTTGAGCGAAGAGGTCGAAGGCGCTGAGATGGTCAGTTCCAACGATCCGGGTTTGCAACGCTTCTTATCATCCGACAGTCCAGAACAGCGCGCCCAGCGCGAACTGATGGAATCGGATATGGGCCTGATCCGCGTGATCGAGGATTTGATCGACGTCTTGATCGAACGCGGCGCCATCATGTTCACCGACTTTCCCGAACCGGTGCAAAAGAAGCTGCTTGGCCGTCGCGGCTTGCGCAAGGAATTCTCGTACATGGATGACCTGTTCAACCCAGAAGAAGGCGACTTCCTACCGCCCCCCGACGAAGACGGGGAAGGGTTCTTGTAACCCAATATAAAAAACGGGGGCTCATTTTTGAGCCCCCGTTTTGTGTGTCTAGTCTTGGTTCGGCAGCCAGCGCAATATTGGCTTTCTCGCCGCTGCCGTTTCGTCCAGTCTGCGCCGGGGAGTGAGGACCGGGGCATCTTTAAAGTACTGGGCATCGCCGGACTTGGCGCGTTCTGTTAGGCCGCGCAAGGTTTCGACGTACAGGTCCAGGGTTTCCTTGGATTCAGATTCCGTCGGTTCCATCAACAATGCGCCGTGCACCACCAGCGGGAAGTACATGGTCATGGGATGGAAGCCTTCGTCGATCATGGCCTTGGCAAAATCCAAGGTGGTGACGCCGGTGTCTTTCAAGAAATGATCGTCAAACAGCACCTCGTGCATGCACATGCCGTCAAATGACACGCTCATCACGTCTTGCAGTTTGACGCGCAGGTAGTTGGCCCCCAGCACGGCATCGGAAGACGCCTGCTTGAGGCCATCGGACCCGTGGCTCAACATGAATGCCAGAGATCTGATGAATACGCCCATCTGACCGTGGTTGCCCTTGAGCCGCCCGAACGGTTGAGCGTCGGAATCAGATTTGTGCTCGACCAACTTAAAGCCGTCTTGGTCATGGACCACATACGGCACCGGGGCAAACGGTGCCAAGGCTTCGGACAACACCACCGGACCCGCGCCCGGTCCGCCACCGCCGTGCGGGGTGGAAAAGGTCTTGTGCAGGTTCAAGTGCATGCAATCGATGCCCAAGTCCCCCGGACGCACGCGCCCGACGATGGCGTTGAAGTTCGCGCCGTCGCAATAAAAATAACCGCCCGCGTCGTGGATGGCGTCGGCAATTTCGATCACGTCGTTTTCAAACAGACCGCAGGTGTTGGGGTTGGTGAGCATGATGCCCGCCACGTCCGGTCCCAGCTTGGCCTTGAAGGCCTCGATGTCCACCCGGCCACGTTCGGTGGCGGGGATGGAATCGACTGAGAAGCCACACGCCGTCGCCGTGGCGGGGTTGGTGCCATGCGCGCTTTCGGGCACCAGCACGCGGGTCCGGGTATCGGCTTCACCACGGGCTTCTAAGGCGGCCTTAATCGCCATCATGCCGCATAACTCACCATGCGCACCGGCAGCCGGGCTCATGGCGACGGCGGGCATGCCGCACAGGGTCTTGATCCAGGTGGCCAGGGTATCGATCAGTTCCAACGCGCCTTGGGCGGTGCTGATGGGTTGCATCGGGTGCAGGTCGCCCAAACCTTTAAAGCGGGCGATTTTCTCGTTGACCCGCGGATTGTGCTTCATGGTGCACGATCCCAGCGGATAGAATCCCGAATCGATGCCGAAGTTCTTTTGGCTCAGGCGTGTATAGTGGCGCACCACTTGAGGTTCGCTGAGGCCGGGAAGGCCGACGGGGGCCTTGCGACGCATGCCGCCCAAGCGCTCGTCTGACACTTGGGTGTCGGGGAAGTCGACGCCGGTCCGGCCCTCATCACCCATCTCGAAAATCAGCGGCTCGGCAAATTCCAGGCCCTTCGATCCGCTCAACGTGCGGGTGGTGGAGGCAACGCTGCCGCCTTGGGGGACGTTTGAACGCCCCTGTGACATATCAGCCATTAGAGCACCTCCTGCAACGCGGATGTTAACGCGTGCATGTCTTCGTCTGAGTTACATTCGGTGGCGCTCACCAACATCATGTTGGCGAGGTCCGCACGCTCAGGCAGCAACCTGGAAACCGGAATGCCGCCAAGAATGCCGCGTGCCGCCAAAGCTTCAACCACTTGCGCCGCAGGCTTGGATAGCTTCACCGTGAATTCGTTGAAGAAGCTATCGTTCAGCACTTCAACGCCATCAACGCCCGCCAACTGGTCCGCCAACTGACAGGCCTTGGCGTGGTTGAGGCGTGCCAAACGGCTTAAGCCCTCTTCACCCAGTAAGGACGCGTGGATGGTGAACGCCAGCGCACACAGCCCTGAGTTGGTGCAGATGTTGGAGGTCGCCTTTTCGCGGCGGATGTGCTGTTCGCGGGTCGACAGCGTCAGTACCCAACCGCGTTCGCCTTCGACGTCTTGGGTTTGACCGCACACGCGGCCGGGCATTTGCCGCACCAGCTTGGACGTGGTGGCGAACAGGCCCACGTAAGGACCGCCATAGCTCAGCGCGTTGCCCAGCGATTGGCCCTCGGCGACGACGATGTCGGCACCTTGATTGCCAGGTGCTTCCAACAGGCCCAGCGACACGATTTCGCTCACGACCGCCACCAGTAACGCGCCCTTGGCATGGGCGGCCTCGGCGATGGGGGCCAAATCGATAATGCGTCCGAACAGGTCCGGCGACTGCACCACCACACACGAAGTGGAGTCATCGATAAGATCGATCACACTGGCCGGATCGGCGGGGCGGGTGGGGTCTGAATCCGGGGTCACCAAGTCGATGTTTAAGGAGTGTGCGCTGGTTGCCGTTACGTCGAAGTAATGCGGATGCAGCCCGCCCGCCAGAACCGCGCGATGTTTGCGGGTCACGCGGCTGGCCATCAACACGGCTTCCGAACACGCGGTGGCGCCGTCGTACATGGAGGCGTTCGCCACCTCCATCCCGGTCAGCAACGCCACCTGAGTTTGGAACTCAAACAGGTATTGTAGCGTGCCTTGCGACACTTCGGGTTGATAGGGCGTATAGGCGGTGAGAAATTCGCCGCGTTGCACCATATAGTCCACCGACGCCGGAACGTGGTGACGGTAGGCACCCGCACCCAAAAAGGTGGGGGCGGTGGACGGGCTTAAGTTCTTCGCGGCCATGGCACCGATGAAGGCCTCGACCTCCATCTCGCCCATGTGCGAAGGCAGGTCCACGGGGGCGTTGAGCAACGCCTGGGCGGGTACGTCGCAGTACATGTCCACGGCGGACTTTGCGCCGATGGCGTCTAGCATTTCACTGCGGTCGACATCGGTGAGCGGCAAATAGCGCATCGTCGAATTCCTTAACTGTTTAGGCCGGATTTAGTCCAGGCCAGCAACAAAGGCTGCATAGCCTTCTTCATCCATCAGGCCGTCCAATTCGGACGCGTCGGACATTTTGATTTTGAAGAACCAGCCATCGCCAGCCGGGTCGCCGCTGACGGTTGCCGGGTCGTCGCCGATGCCTGCGTTGCCTTCGACAACTTCACCAGACACGGGGCTATAGACTTCGGATGCCGCCTTGACGGATTCAACAACGGCAGCTTCCTCGCCCTTGGCAACGGTGCGACCCGCGTCGGGGACTTCGACGAACACCAGATCGCCAAGTTGTTCCAAGGCATATGTGGTGACGCCAACGGTGGCGACGTCGCCGTCGACAGAAATCCATTCGTGGTCGTTGGTATATTTGACAGTCATGGTTTTATTCCACTCCGAACTTTAAAAATGATGCGTTATGCGGTTTTGTAGCTTTTCTGGGTGAACGGCATTTTGACGACCTTGGCCGCCAAGGCCTTGCCGCGCACGATAAGATTGATCTCTGTATTTTCGCCCGCGAACGCGGTTGTCACGTAGCCCATGGCGATGGGGCCGCCGACCGAGGGGCCGAAGCCGCCGCTGGTCACGGTGCCAATGGTGTTGCCGCTTAAGTCTTGAATTTCCGTGCCTTCGCGGGCCGGGGCGCGGCCTTCGGGCAAGATGCCGACGCGGGTGCGCTCGGTACCGTTTGCCAACTGGCCTAAGATAATGTCAGCGCCGGGAAAGCCGCCCGTTTCGCGGCGGCGCTTGTTGACCACCCACTTGATGTCGCCCTCAATCGGCGTGGTCTCGGTGGTGATGTCGTGGCCGTACAGGCACAGGCCCGCTTCCAGGCGCAAGCTATCGCGAGACCCCAAGCCCGCCGCTTCGACTTCCGGTTCCGCCAGTAACGCCCGCGCCAGCTCTTCGGCACGGTCAGACGGTACCGAGATTTCAAAGCCGTCTTCGCCGGTGTAGCCCGACCGGGTAGCGAAGCAGGGGATACCTCGGATGTCCACTTCGCGAAAGGTCATAAACGTCATGTCGGCGGTGGCGGGGGCCAGACGCGCCAGAACGTCACCGGCCTTGGGACCTTGCAAGGCCACCAGGGCACGGTCGGTAAGGATTTCCAATGTTGCGCGGCCTTTGGTACCGGCCTCGATATGGGCGAAGTCCTGATCCTTACACGCCGCGTTCACCACCAGATACAATCCGCCGGGAATGCGCGTCGCCATCAGGTCGTCCATGATGCCGCCCTGATTGTTCAGCAGCACAGTATACCGGGTCTTGCCTTCGGCCAGGACTTGATAATCGCCGGGTACCAGGGTCTCGAACGCGTCGATGGCGTCGTCGCCCATCAAGAACGCCTGGCCCATGTGCGAAACGTCGAACAAAGACGCGGCGTCTCTGGTGTGCAGGTGCTCGGTCAAGATGCCCGCCGGGTACTGAACCGGCATGGCATAGCCCGCGAACGGCACCATCTTGGCACCAAGTTTACGGTGAAGCGCATCAAGGGGGGTGGTGTGTAGATTTTCGGACTCTGACATTTCGATTCTCCAACAGTTGGGCAGTCTGCGGACCACACTTGGGCCAGCTCTGCCCCCTCTGTCTCGGAACCTGAAAGATTCCCCGAGTGATCACTCGAGTTACATCTTCGGTGAGGAGGGCGTCTCTATGCCCACCTACTTTCCAGAGCCTCGTCGCCGCGACGGTCCATTTGCCTGAGAGATTCCGGGGCGGTTGCTCCTTCGGCGCCGACGGTGTCCTCGTCTTGGACGGTGTCGGTCTCTCCCGTGGCGGCTTAAATCGAGGATATCAATTGTAACGACTTACGTACGCTTATCTTAACCAACCTGCATTTAAGGTCAACACGCACGAGAGTCTATAAAAATGTCTGAGTTCAGCGCGTTCTGCGCTGGTATTCCAACTCGTCGCGGGTCAGCTGCAAGCCGATAAAGACCCGAAAATCCTGGCCATTTTGCCCGGCGGCTAGCGGAATGCGCACGACGTTCGGATCTTTAAGCTGCCAACGCACGCGGGTCATATTTTGCGGGAACGGGATGGTGACCGGAAACAGCGCCTTATCCATCACCTTTTTGTTCGAATCGATCACAGCGATGAAGTACTCAAACGTGGCCTCGCCTTTTTGGTCGGCGGGTCCACGCTGAGTTTCGATCAGCGGTGCGACATACACCGCCACTTCCCCCGCACCGCTGTCGTCGGTGTTGTATTCGCAGGCTTGAGCATATTCGATGATGGTCGCTTCGTGCAGCACATCAATGATGGCGCGCCCCGGGCCGGGCTTAAAGCGCGTCAGCTTCGATCCGTCGGCAGGTATGAGGACGTCCGGACAGGGCGGCGGTGCGACGTCTGGTGTAGAGCACGCGGCGACGCCCAAGGCCAAAAGGCCCAGGGTTACAGGGGCTATGCCCTTAAGCCCGCTTTGCACTGTATCTTGGACGGTCATGTTATAGGTCCTTGTGCGCGCCGTCGCACATGGGTTCTTTTTGCGAGGCGCGGCAGCCGCAGAAATAAGCGTTGCCGGTTTTTTCGGCGGTCCATGCGTGGGCAGAGAATGCGCTGCCTTTGTGGGCGCCGTCACAGAACGGCTGCTTTTCGCTCTTGCCGCAGGTGCAATAGTAATAGGTTTTGCCTTCTTCCACCTCGACCACATAGGGGGCCTTTTGGGTGCAGATGGGTTTGTTCATAAAACGAGTCTCCGTGAGGGGGGCTGTGAGGGGGCTATATTGAATAATGAACCGGCACTCTAAAGAAGCATCGATCTTGGCACAAGAACCTAACGCTGGGCGGTCTCGCTGGTGCGGTCGGCCAACACGGTCATGGTCCCCGCCACTTTGCTCAAAGCCCGGGCGCGACCCCAGGGGTGGGTGATGGACTTGGCTTCAATCATGGCTTCGCCGAAAATTAACCATGCATCATCCATTTCCTTGCGCTGCGCGCGATCTTCGGCGATGTCGCACAGCATCCACACCCGAGAAAACGGGCTTTTGATGTTTTCGGTCGCCGCCTGTGCCTGTTCCAGGGCCAAGGCGGCACCGGGGGCATCTTGGGCGCGGCGGCGTTCGTCGGCGATGGTCCACAAGATGTGCGCCCGGAGGCGGTCGTCTTTGATCAAGGTGGCGGCGTCCAGCGCCCTATTGAGCAGTTCCGGATTGTTGCTGGCACTGATGCCGACGTCGTTCATCGCTAAGGCGATGCGGGAATAGGCATAGGCCCTGGCAAAGGGGAACTTAATTTTCTGAGCCGCTTCCAAGGCTTTGTCCAACGCCGCACGAGCGTTGTCCAATTCGCCAGCGCCCGCTTGGTAAGAGGCAATGCGCGCCAAGACCAAGGCTCTGTAGCGCACGGCCTCAATGCTGTCTGCGGTGACCAACGCTTCGCCCGCTTCGCCCGCTTGCGCGAGACCGGTGGCGGCGGCGATCAGGATCGGAAAATCATCCCCTGCGCTGGTGGCACGTTTGAGCACCAGCATGGCTTTGGCGGGATTGCCCGTTTCGGCGTAGGCCCCGGCGATATAACGCAGCCCTGCGTCCCTGTCGCTGGCGACGCTGATGGCAGGGATATGTTCTTCAGCGGCGCGAATGTGTTTCAGGGCCAAACCATCGTTGTGGATCTTGTAGAGAATGACGGCGATACGCGTGCGAAATTGGATTTTGGTCAGCGGGCGGTCCATGCGCTGCAGGTAATCCACCAAATGGACGACGGTTTCCTCGGCCTCGATCAACTGACCGTTATCGGCTTGAGTTTCGGCGATGGCGGCGTAGGCTTCGACCTGCTGTTCCAGGTCGGGGATGATGTCCACGGCGGCCATAGCTTCGGCGTTGTTCCCGCCCGCCGCTTGGGCCTTGGCGATGTCACGCAGGGCCACCATGATCAGGCGCGGGTCGTGGATGCGCCGGGTGGTCCCCAGCGCATCCCCGGCCAAGCCCGCTTTGGCTTGGGATGTGAGAATTTCGCCCAGCGCCCAATCGCGCATTTCAGGTTTCTCGATGTCGGTCGCGCTGATGGAGGCTTCTATCAGCAGGCATTTGGGATCAGGCCTGGCCATGCAGGATTTGCTGTTATGCGGTGTCTCTTTAGTGCTGGCTGCACCGTCAACCAGATGGCGGGTTTCCGGGCGCGATAAGAGGGCTTCGCGCGCGCTGTCTGCGGCGGCGATGCGGGATTTTTCTAAGGTGTTGAGCAGTTGCCCCACCTTGCCGCCGGTTTCTAAGTCAATGGCCAGCGAGGTGGTCGGCACGCCGTCCACGGGCAGGTCGGCACTTTTTTGGTAGGTACGGATCGCGGCTTCGGTCTTGGGGCCAAAGCGCCCATCGATGGAGCCTAAGTAGAAACCTTGGTCGGCGAGGCCTTGTTGGATTTTACGGATCAAATTGGCGGGGTAAACGCCGCGTGCCTTGGGCTGGATAGTTTCCATTTGCCCACCGGCGGCGGTCTCGAACATGGAGAGGCCTTGTGCGTCGAGGAGTGGGCGCGCATCAGCGTTCGCCGCCCAACCCGGGGCAGCGGAAAAAATCTCAAAAGCACACGCGAGCATTATCATTTGCCCTGTTGGACGCATTTTCGGTCCTTATATTTTATATCGCCCTGTCATATTATCCCCCAGATCGTTGCTAGACTACTAATATGACGCGAAGGAGAGACCGATTCGATATGGCTGTATACACCGAAGTAGCTGACGAAGACCTGACAGAGTTTTCCGCCCAATTTGATTTGGGCGAGGTTTTATCGTGTAAGGGCATAGCGGAAGGGGTGGAAAACTCTAATTTTCAACTGGTGACGGAAAAAGGCTCCTACATCCTCACCCTTTATGAAAAGCGCGTGAACCCGGATGACCTGCCCTTTTTTTTAGGGCTCATCGACCATTTGGCGGCCAACGGCGTGCCGTGTCCGCAACCGATTCGCACCCTGAATGGCGAAGTCCTTAAAGAACTCAGCGGTAAGCCCGCTGCGGTGGTGACGTTTTTGTCGGGTTTGTGGCCGCGCCATATACACACCTATCACACTGCTGAAGTCGGACGCGCACTGGCCGAAATGCATGTGGCGGGCGCGGACTACAAGCTTACCCGCGCCAACGCCTTGGACGTAACCAGTTGGCGGGTGTTGCTTGGGCAATGTGAAGGGCGCGGCGACGAGGTGATCGCAGGCATCACCGCCGAGCTCACCGCCGACTTGGACGACTTGGAAGCCAACTGGCCCGGCGACCTGCCCCGGGGCGTGATCCACGGCGATCTGTTTCCCGACAACGTATTTTTCCGGGGCGAGGGCCTTTCCGGGCTGATTGATTTTTATTTTGCATGCAACGACGTGCTGGCTTACGACATCGGAGTCTGCCTCAACGCCTGGTGCTTCGAGGCCGACGGGAGCTTTAACGTCACCAAGGCCAAAAAAATGCTGCGCGGCTATACCAAAGTCCGCGCGCTGTCAGCCGACGAGCTGGCGGCGCTGCCGCTGCTGGCACGCGGTGCGGCGATGCGCTTTTTGTTGACCCGGCTTTATGATTGGTTGAACACCCCCGAAGGCGCGCTGGTGACGCCAAAGGACCCGCGCGAGTATCTGCACAAACTGCGCTTTCACCGGAGCGTAAGCGGTCCCGCTGCGTATGGATTGGAATAGGACGAACAAATGGGTGATGAGGATACCGTTGATATTTATACCGACGGAGCGTGCAGCGGCAATCCCGGCCCCGGCGGTTGGGGCGTGGTGATGCGTTGGAAGGGGGTCGACAAAGAACTGTCGGGCAGCGAAGACGACACCACCAACAACCGCATGGAGTTGATGGCCGCGATCCAGGGGCTGGAAACCTTGAAACGGGAGGTGAACCGGGTGCGCGTCCACACTGACAGCACCTATGTCAAAGACGGCATCACCAAGTGGATACACGGCTGGAAAAAAAACGGCTGGAAAACGGCGGCCAAGAAGCCGGTGAAGAACCGAGACCTGTGGCAACGCCTGGAGGAAGCCCTGTCGGGCCACGACATCGCGTGGCACTGGATCAAAGGCCATTCGGGACATCCGGAAAACGAACGCTGCGACGAACTGGCGCGCTTGGCCATTGCGCAGATGCGCGACAGTCAGGTTATGTAGGCGCGGACTGTCGGCTTTTATGTCCCACCGGAACGAAATCGAGGGTTAGCCTAAAACGTCCAGGGAATGCCGAATGACTTGGGTCTTTCCTTTGGCATATTGGGCAATTTCGGAATCCACGTTTACGATATGACCGATCCACCAGTTCCGCAGGAATTTGAGCAGGTGCTGGATGTTTTTAGGGTCGCGTTCGTGGTGCCAAATTTCGGCCAAATCGGTCATCTTAACGGTAAGCTCGCGGTGAACCTGGCGGTGATTTTCCAGGTCTGGATAACCGCAAACCTTCATGACGGCCTCCTCCCGCTTGAAATGATAGCGGGTGTAATCGACCAGTTCCCTAACGATATCTGCCACCTCATTATCGTCTAAGTCTTTGTACGCGACGCGGTTGAGCAGCGAGATGATGATTTGATGGTCCTTATCTATGGCGTCAATGCCGACGCGCAGGGCGTCGGTCCAAATGAGCACGTGTGTATTTGTAACTAAGGGCAGCTCGATCCAGAAGGTACTGCCGACGCCGACATTACTCTCAAAGCCCACCCGCCCAGCCATGCGTTCCAAAAGAAGCTTAGTGACCGTCAGGCCAATGCCCGTACCCTCTCTGGCGACCATCGGGTCGATTTCAAGGCGGTGGAACATTTTAAAAATGTTTTCCCGGTTTTCCGCCGCGATGCCGACGCCGATGTCCGTTACGGATATGCGGAAAAACCCGTCATTCGTTTCCTCGCCGCTTACGGTTACGGTTCCGCCATCTTTGTTGAATTTAATGGCATTGGAGAGAAGGTTCAAAACGACCTGTTTGAGCCGCATAAGGTCGGTATTCAGATGCACGGTCTCGCCATCGCTGAAGGCATTGATAATCGTTATATTTCGATTTTCCCCAAGGGGCTTGATGAGGGCCACACAGTCCGCAACGACGTCATTGCTGTTCACATCGTCCAGACTCAGAGAAACCTGATCGGCCTCGACCCTCGCCAGATCGAGGATATCATTGACGAGCACGAGAAGGTGATTGCCTCCGGTTAGAATACACTCGACGTGCTCGTTTTGAGCCGGACTAAGGGGGCGCTTGGGATCGAACTGAAGCATCTGGGCAAAGCCAAGTATGGCGTTGAGGGGGGTTCTGAGTTCGTGGCTCATACTTGCCAGAAATTCAGACTTAGCCTTATTGGCGTTTTCGGCATCTTCCCGCGCCCGCGCCATCGTTTCGGTGCGGGCGTCTAAGGCCTCCGCCATGCGGTTGAACGCCAAGCCCAACCGTCCCAGTTCACCGGCGTCATTGGCGACGTCGGACCGGGCCTTTAAGTCGCCCTGTGCCAGCGCCTCGGACGACGCGATCAGCCGGTCAATGGGATTAAGAAGCAACACCCGTGCGCCACCCCAACCCAGCAGGAGCGTGCCAGCGACAAAAAATGTTAAGAGAAACAAGCGGTCTAAGAGATTTATGGCAATCTCGTTTTGCAAAACGTCAAGCGGCGTGAATGAGACCACATGTGCCCCGTTGGGGATGCGGGGGATGGTGGCAAACGCAGCCGTCATAACCACGCCATTTTCGCCCTCAAAAGTCCCCGTGCCCGTGGCGATTTCGGATGCCGCGCGGGCTATATTTTCGATATCAATAATGGACCCGACGGCATATGCTCCCTCGGGATAAGACGCAAGGACCGTTCCGTGGCCGTCGAACACCACGATGCGCTCGTCTTTTACGGATGCAATCGAGGCTAAATATTTGCTCAACCAGGTCAGGCTAAGGCCGTTGTTGACGGTGCCTGTCATGCGGTTTTTTGCATCAAAAAGGGGTTCGGAAAAAACCAGAATAGGTTCGCCTGTGAGGACACCGAACTTAAACGGGCTGACAGCGAACGCCTGGGTGGCAAAGGCGGCGTTGATATTGGGGGATTTTGTGAGATGGATCGGCTTGGCGAGCGGGCCGGAACTACACACAAGATATTTGTCTTGGTTCACCATGGAAAAGTTTGTGTACTTGGTGTAGCGCGCCCCGACGTCGTGCAGAAAGTGGGTGCAGGCCGCCACGTCACCCTCGGTTATTTCTTTCACCGCGGCAAGACCGATAAGAAGCTCATGCGAGGCGTCAATCAGGTCGGAAACCTTGTCGACCACAGCGCGGCTGGAGCGTGTCAGGTCTTTGGTCGCTTCTGACGTATACCGCTGCATTTCTTGAGATGCATGGTAGATGTCAAAAATTGCGATCGGCAGTGCTACCAGCAAGATCAAGATGAGAAACCGAGGACTGATGCTTCGTACGGGCAGCATCATATATAAGTATCTCCTGACAACGTCGCGGCCTCAGGCTTTAAGTCGGGGGGCGCTGATTGAGTCTACGCGTTTATGATACATCTGAAATGTAGGGACACAACAGTGGAAATGAGAAAACCCAAAGGCCCGCCACACCGGCGGGCCTTTGGGTTGTTTTGGGCTGCAAGGTTTACAACTTAGACAATTGCGCCGCGCCGCTGGAGACTTGGAATTCACCTGGGGCTTCAATGTCGATGGATTTCACCGTGCCGTCTTCAACCACCATGGCGAAGCGTTCGCAGCGCATGCCGAGGCCGCGTTCAATCAGGTCCAGTTCCAGGCCTAATTTATGGGTTAGATCAGCACTGCCGTCCGCGATCATGCGGACCTTACCGGCAACGTTCTGGTCCTTGCCCCACGCCCCCATGACGAAGGCGTCATTGACGGCGAAGCATACGATTTCGTCGACGCCCTTGTCCTTGAACTGAGCGGCTAAGCCGACGTATCCGGGCAAGTGCTGGGCCGAACAAGTTGGCGTGAACGCACCGGGCAGACCAAAGACCATCACGGTCTTGCCCCCGAACAGGTCGGCGGTGGAAACATTGGCGGGGCCGTCGGCGGTCATTTCATAAACGGTGGCGGCGGGGATTTTGTCGCCCGGTTGAACGGTCATGGCTTTTCTCCTGGAGATGACAAAAATGTATAGGCCTAAGGTGGGGCGGGGTTGGCCAAATAGCAACGGTGTTATGGGTGCGTTTTCGCCGCTTGATCCAAGGCTTCAAGCACCGCCTTTTCGGTGAGCAATTCAGGTAGGACAATGCCGCCTTGTGCGCCGGGGCCATAGACCGCGTTGAACGGTATGCCGTAGCGCCCAAACGAGGCCAGATAGCGCGAAATCTCATCGTTGGGACGGGTCCAGTCGGCCTGCATGGCGTAAACGCCGGGGCCGGATAAACGGACGTATGTTTCCCCTTGGCTCAGCACCAGGGCTTTGTTGACCTGGCAGGTGATACACCACTTGGCGGTGACATCAACGAATACCACCTTGCCATCGCCGACCAGCGCGTTGAGGGCGTATTCATCGAACGGGTGCCATAGGCCTTCCAGTTTGGCGGTGTCCTGGCCGTCTGCGTTCATTTCACGCAAAGCGTCCGGCACGGCAAAGGCCAGTGCCGCTAAAATTGCCACCGCCACCCAATCCAAGCGACCATAGCGATGGTGCAGGCGCTTGTGGATGTACAGCATCACCGCAACTGTGACCATGATGGCGGCGATCAGCATGGCGGCGATGTCGCTCACCTGCACGCCCAAGATGACAACCAGCCAGATGCCGGTTCCGGCCAACGCAAATCCCAGTACCCGGCGCAAAATGATCATCCACCGTCCGGGCTTGGGCATTTTGGTGGCGAATTTAGGATACGCTGCGACCAATAGGTACGGCGTCGCCAAGCCCAACCCTAAGGCCGCGAAAATGGCTAAAATTTCCAGGGAGCCGCGCGCAAGAGCGAACCCTACGGCGGTGCCTAAGAACGGTGCCGAGCACGGCGTCGCCAACAATGTTGCCAGCGCGCCGGTCATAAAGTGACCGCCGAGGCCATGCACGTGGGTCTCGGTGGCGCCGATTTCGGTCATGGCGTCTGGCAGGCGGACCTCGAAAAAGCCCCACAGGTTGCACGCGAACAGCGTCACCACCATCGCCATGGCGACCAAAAACCACGGGTGTTGGAATTGAATGCCCCAGCCAATGGCGAGGCCTGCGGATTTGAGCGCGATCAATATCGCTGCCAGCGCGAGGAATGTGGACACAATGCCGGCCGAGCTGGCCAAGAAATTCATGCGCACGGTGCGCGTTTGGCCGCCGCCGTGGCCCACCACGCCCAACAGCTTGATGGACAGCACCGGCAAAACGCACGGCATCAAATTCAAAATGAGGCCGCCCAACAGCGCCAACGCCAGCATGGTCAGCAGCGACGGCCCTTGGGACTTTAAGCCTGAGGGCAAGGCGTCGGCTAAGGCCAGCATGTCCGTCGTCGCCGGGGTGGGCTGTGTGCCGTTGAACTGGGCACCACGCGGGCCGTCCGCCAAGGTCAGGGTCAGCGGCGTGTCCGTCAGCGCTTGTTTAAGCAGGCTCAGGCCTTCAACACGGACTTCCATCAGCGTCAATGTACCCTCGCCGCTGGTTGAGACTTCGGGCGCTGCGAAGGCCAAAATATCCGGCCCTTCGACATAAACGTCGGGGGTGGTGAACGGGACGTCTGAGGTGGCGGTGACAAACAGCGTGCCGGTATCGGCACCTTTGCCGTCGGCCTTAAATTGCACGTCGCTTAAATTTAATCCCATGGCCGGGCCGGGGGCTGGCACCTGGACCTGGAAGCGATTGATGAGGTGCGCCGTATCCGAAGGCAAAGCAAGGCCTGCGGGCAGGGCTATGGTCAGTTCGGTATCATAAGGGACGCAGATCTCGGCACAGGCCAGATAGCTGATCTGCGCCGTTAAGGTCATGGCTTGGCCCGGAGTGTCTAAGCTCAGCGTCAGCGGTAGCACCACTTCGTCCGTATAGCCTAGGGTCTCAAACCCGAGGATGGAAAAGCGTTCCGGCAGCGGCCAGCCGATTGAAGCATCCTTGACGTTGCTGGACCCTTTCCATTCGAGCGAAGGCGGAAAACCAGCGTCGCCCGGCGCGCGCCAATAGATTTTCCAGTGGTCGTTTAATTGAAAATGAAGCCCTAAGGTCACCTGGGGGGCATCGCCGACGGCCTCGGCCTGGCTGATCAGGCGCAGACGGGTGTTGTCCGTTACCGCCCATTCGGAGGCGGCGGCGTGGGCTTCGTTCGCCGTGTAAGCGAAGGCCAAGAAGGCGAGTAGGCTGAGAATCTTGTACATGGGGCCTGAGTGTATCCGGTTTTGACGAAAGGTTAAGTGCTGAAAATGGCGCTGATGAGGCGGATATATCTTTGCCGGGTGGACTTGATTTTGGGGTTTGCCTGAACCTATGTCATACTTAATAGGCAATAAATTGAGGCCGCGCTATGACCATTCAGACCTCGAACTCACCATATCTCGTTGGGCACCTGTTGGTGGCTATGCCCGGAATGCCTGATCCGCGCTTTTCAAAGGCGGTGATTTACGTGTGCGCGCACAACGAAGACGGTGCCATGGGGTTGGTTATTAATCAGGCCATGGAAGACATCAGCCTTTCCGAGTTGCTGGAGCAGTTGGGCATTGCGGCTGTCCCCGCCGCTGACGCCATTTCCGTGCAGTTCGGTGGCCCGGTTGAACAAGGCCGTGGCTTCGTGTTGCACAGCCCCGATTATGTCCACGACAGCACCTTGGTGGTGGACGGTCAAGTGGCCTTAACCGGAACGGTGGACATCTTACAAGCCATCGCCGAAGGCAGCGGCCCGGCCAAAAGCATTCTGGCTTTGGGCTATGCGGGCTGGGGGCCGGGGCAACTGGATAGCGAAATTTTAGAAAATGGTTGGCTCAGCGTCGAGGCTGACCCGGACTTGGTGTTCGCGGGCGACTTGGACGCTAAATGGCAGAGCGCCCTCACCAAGCTGGGCATTGATCTCAGCTTGTTGTCAGAAGAAGCCGGCCACGCTTAAAATTCTACAGCTTGGTATTAGGCCCCGATTGCGGCTTTTGATCGTTCCTGATGGACCACGGTTCTATTGCGGCCCTCATGCTTGGCTTGGTACAAAGCGGCGTCGGCATCGGTCACAATCTTTTCCAATGCGCAGTTAAGGTCACCAAGTGCTGAGACGCCAACGCTGATTGTCACACGGACATCACCTATCGGCGTTTGGATGACGGCCTCTTCGATCATTTCGCGCAGACGTTCGACCAGTGGCACCCCCGCCGCAACCGTTGTTTCCGGCAGAATAACAGCGAATTCCTCACCGCCTATGCGGCCAATGATATCCGTTTCCCGCAGCGCACTTGAAAAGATATTTGCGACGATTTTGAGCACCTCATCCCCGGCTTCATGGCCCCAGGTGTCGTTGACCGCTTTAAAGTGATCAATATCGATTATGGCGAGGACGTAAGCGTGATTGTATCGGCGAGACTGAGCGTCAATAGCTTCAGCGTATTCGAAAAAGGCCCGGCGGTTATTGAGGCCCGTCAGCACGTCGGTGCGGGCCTGTCGCTCTGCGTTTAATTTTGCAGCTTCGAGTTCTAGCGTCCGTGCAAAAACCTGGTTTTCCAAGTCCCTGTTGAGATAAGCCAGTTTTTCTTGGCTGTTTTTTGAAGTGATAAGGGCCTCGGCCAGATGGCGGTTAGACATGGATATGGCGGCAATGGATGTGGCAGTGGCAAGAATGACGGTCAGCGTATAGGCAATCCAGGAGGGCAGAAACGTGTCGGAAATGTTCAAGTTAATTTCAAAGACCCTGCCACCGTAGACAAAACTGTAGGCCGTTAAAATCATTATGATAACGATTGCGATGGCGAAGGATATGCCAAGCCGTTTGCCAAATAAGACGGTTGCCAACACCGGAGCCATAAGCAGCATCGGGTTGGCACCTGCGATCATGCCAAATGTCCAAAATCCAAATAACCCTATGAAGAGAAAGATCGAAACTATGGAACTTGCCCGAACGGTATAGGGAACGGATTTTCTAAATACCCAAAGGAGCAATATTAAGGCGGTGGCAGCAACGTGAAGTGTCATATCGGACCGCCAGCCGATGTTCACGGATCGGTACAGGCTTGCAGATGCCGCGGGCACAACCAAAGCCGCGGACGCCGCCAGCATCATGTCGCAAATTCGCGACCGCACCTGCTGGAGGTCTTCGCTTGTTTCACTGCGTGATATGTTTGATTTCATGCGGGACAGGCTACACCTTGCGCCGCATGAAGTGTGGTGGCCTCAACTTCACGGACGGCACGGATAAGTTCGGCACCACCGAAGGGTTTATGCAACGTGGCCGTGGCACCAATCACTGAGGCGGCCTTTAGGAAATCCAAATTGGCGGATGTGCTGCCGCCTGAAATGGCCAGAATCCCTAAGCTTGGAAAGCTTGCCTTCAACGCCCGGATGGTCTCAAGGCCATCCATAACGGGCATCATCATGTCGATAATTGCGATGTCAAAAGGGGAGCGCTTAAGCATCCATAGCCCCTTTTCCCCATTGCCAGCCTCCTCAACCTCGAAGTCGTGTGCCTTTAAGGTTATACAAATGCTGGCCCGCACGCTTTCATCATCTTCGATGACGAGAATTCTTGTATTGTTTTCGGTCATTGCTCACTCCCGCGACTCACGTTCGGTAGTATAAGCAATTTTCATACCGTAAATATATGACGCAGTTGGATTAGTCTTACGGTGCTATGCACGAATAAATGGCTAATTCAGACGGCTTTTGACCTTATCGAAGTCTTCTACGCCGTCTATGGGACCGAGTGCCGCCAGGGTGGGGTTTGAGGCGAAGATGCGCTGAGCGACGCGCTGAATGGCGGTCTCGTCCACGGCTTCAATCTTCGCCACAGATTCTTCGGTGGGGATGGGGCGGCCGAAAATCATCAACTGGCGGGCCATTTGTTCGGCGCGTGATGAGGTGCTTTCCAGGCTCATCAAGACCGAAGACTTCAACTGGGCCTTGGCGCGGGCGAGTTCTTCGCCGCCAATGTCGCCGGTGATTTTGCCGATTTCGTCGCAGACCACCGGGATTAACTCCTCGACCTCGCTTGGCCCGGTTCCGGCATAGATGCCAAACACGCCGGTGTCGTCATAGGGGGCCAGGAACGAATAGATGGAATAGACCAAGCCGCGCTTTTCGCGCACCTCTTGGAACAAGCGCGACGACATGCCGCCGCCCAGCATCATGGACATCACCGAGGCCGCATAAAAATCGTCGTCGGTGTAATTCGGGCCCTCAAAGCCCAACAGCAGGTGGACCTGCTCAATGTCACGGCTTTCGCGGGTGTCACCGCCTGTGTAGGTGGCGGGGGTATAGGTTTTGCCCTTGCCGGAACTGGTGCCGGGAAAGCTTTCGCGCGCCAAGTCGACCACCCGATCATGTTCCAAATTCCCCGCTGCCGACAAGATCATGCCTTGGGCGCGGTAGTGGTCGGCCATGTAGGACAAGATGTCGGGCCGGGCCATGTCGCGCACGCCGTCGGCGGGGCCAAGCACCGTGCGCCCTAAGGCTTGACCCGGGAAACACGCTTCTTGGAACAGGTCGAAGACCACGTCGTCGGGGGTGTCTTGGGCCTGATGGATTTCTTGCAAGATGACGCCGCGTTCGCGCTCGAGCTCTTCTTCGTCCAACACCGCGTTTTGCACCAGATCGGCAACCACGTCGACGGCCAAGCTTAAGTCTTCTTTTAAGACCTTGGCGTAGTAGGCGGTGTTTTCACGCGACGTATAGGCGTTGATGTGACCGCCCACGTTTTCCACGTCTTCGGCAATGGCCTGGGCTGAGCGTTTTTTTGTACCCTTGAAGGTCATGTGTTCAAGCATGTGCGACACGCCGTTCATTTTCGGCGTCTCGTTGCGCGCCCCGGCTTCCACCCATACGCCTGCAGAGGCGGTTTCAACGCGGTTCATTTCGTCGGAAATGATGCGGAGCCCGTTGTCGAGCTGGGTGATGCGAACGGTTTCGGTCAAAGTTTGTTGCGTCCTTTTAGGGTGGTTTCGATGTAGCTCTTAACGTGGTCGTAGCTGTTGTCCAAGGTATGCAAACGTTCTTCACGTTCATATAGGTCGGATAAGAACGCAGGCAAGGCCGGGTGTACGCCGGATGCGGCTTCGACCGCGTCTGGAAACTTGGCCGGGTGCGCGGTCGCCAGCGCCACCATGGGAACGTTTTGGTCCCAGCGGCGCACGCGCCCCGCACCCACTCCGATGGCGGAGTGGGTGTCAAGCAGGTAGCCGGTCTTGGCGTGGATGTTGCCGATCAGCTTGGCCGTTTCCTCGTCGTTAAAGCGTTCACCGTCCATTTTAGACTTGAGCCTGTCCAGGAATGCGTCGCTGACGGTGAACTGCCCGGTCGTCTTGAATTCTTCCATTAAATTGTTCAGCGCTCCGGAATCGCGATCCAGCAGTTCAAACATGAAGCGTTCGAAGTTGGACGAAATCTGGATATCCATGGACGGGCTGGAGGTTTCCACCACGTCCTTGCTTTGCATACGTCCGCTTTTGATGAAGCGAATGAGGATATCGTTGGCGTTGGACCCCACAACGAACTGGTTGATGTCGAGGCCCATCTGATTGGCCACATATCCGGCGAAGACGTTGCCGAAGTTCCCGGTGGGCACGGTGAAGCTCACGGGCGCATCCGGTGCGCCGACCTTGAGCGCGGCCCAGAAGTAATAGACCACCTGACCCATGATGCGCGCCCAGTTGATGGAGTTCACGGCAGACAGGTGCACGGCGTCGCGGAACTCTTCGTCGGCGAACAGCGCTTTCACGGTATTCTGGCAGTCGTCGAAATTACCCTTCAACGCGATGTTGTGGACATTGTCTGACAGCACCGTGGTCATCTGGCGACGCTGCACCTCGGACACTTTGCCTTCTGGATGAAGGATGAAAATTTCGATGTTCTCTCGGTCGCGGCACGCTTCGATAGCGGCCGATCCGGTATCGCCAGAGGTGGCGCCGACGATGGTGAGCGTAGCGCCGCGCTTGGTCAGAATATGATCGAACATGCGGCCTAAGAACTGAAGCGCGTAGTCCTTAAACGCCAGGGTGGGCCCGTGGAACAGTTCCAGCACGTACTCATTTTCGCCCAATTTGACCAGCGGGGCTGGATCGTCGCCGTCGAACACGCCGTAGGTGTCTTCGACGATCTGGCGCAGATCGGTTTCGCTGACCGCACCCTCGACGAACGGCAGCATCACTTGGACGGCAACGTCTGTGTAGCTCATGTCCTTCATAGCGGCGATTTCGGCGCTTGAAAACGTCGGCCACGTTTCCGGCAGGTAAAGCCCGCCATCGCGGGCCAAACCCGTTAATAGGACGTCGTCAAAGGCGAGTTTCGGGGCGTTTCCCCGGGTGCTGATATACTTCACGGTGTGGACCTGTGCTGAAATTCAAAAAAACGCTCCCTTTTTTAGGGCCCGGCGATCAAAATGGCAATGAAGAAGCGCTGTTCAGGGATTCGTGGAGGGGATGCATATGACGCTCGGTTTCGTCACGGTGTTACTGGTCTACCAATTGGTGGGCGAGGTGATCTCGAAAAGCATGGACTTGCCACTGCCGGGACCGGTGGTGGGTATGGCGTTGTTGTTTGCCGCGCTGCTGATCCGGGGGGAACTGGCAGACGGTCTGCGCGACACGGCGGACGGCCTGCTGAAGCACCTCTCGGTGCTGTTCGTACCGGCGGGGGTGGGGGTGATTTTGCATTTACATCTGATCAAGTCCGAATGGCAGGCCATATCCGCAGCCTTGGTGGCGAGCACCGTGGCAACCATCGCGGTGACCGCGTTGGTGATGGTGGGGCTGTCGCGCCTGGCTGGGGACGCCCAAGACGGGGGGGAGGAGCCGGAAGATGGGTAAGGATTTTTATCAAATTTGGGTTTATCTCTCCGCCACACCGCTGCTGGGCCTGACGATGACTTTGGTGGCGTATCAGGCGGGCATGTGGCTATACCAGAAGGCCGGTCTCAATCCGTTGCTCAATCCGGTGCTCATTGCGGTGGTGGCGCTGGTGGGGCTGTTGCTGCTCACCGGCACCGATTATCAGACCTACTTCGACGGGGCTAAGTTCGTACATTTCATGCTCGGCCCGGCTACCGTGGCTCTGGCAGTACCGCTGTACCAACAGTTCCAGAAGGTACGTAAATCCTTTCCCGTGATCTTGGTATCCATTTTTGCGGGTTCGGTGACGGCGGTTATCAGCGCCGTATTCGTGGCTTGGGCGCTGGGCGCGTCGGAGGCCACGCTGATCTCCCTGGCGCCAAAATCTGTGACCGCGCCCATCGCCATGGGCATTGCCCAGGCTGCGGGCGGGGTGGCGTCACTGACTGCGGTGCTGGTGATTTTGACTGGAATTTTGGGCGCGGTCCTGGGTCCGTGGGTCCTCAATGCGCTGCGTATCAAGGACTGGCGCGCCCGGGGGCTGGCCATGGGCACCACCAGCCACGGCATCGGCACGGCACGCGCGTTTCAGGTCAACGCCGTGGCGGGGGCCTTCGCCAGCCTCGCCATGGGTCTCAACGGCATCGCCACGGCGTTGCTGCTGCCGCTGTTGATCGGCTTATTCTGGTAGGTCGCGGCCAGCCGCAACGCATGCTCGTCAGCATCAGCCTTCCAGATAGCGGGCCTTCAAGTGAGTTTTGAAGTGTGCGGCGTTGAGCGGCTCGCCGGTGGCTTCGGTGAGCAGGTCAGGGGTGCTGAGCAAGCAGCCCTTGGCGTGGACGTGCTCGCGCAGCCAGCCCATCAGCGGGGCAAAGTTGCCTTTCGCGATGCTGGGCAAAATCTCTGGACGGTCCTGTTTGGCCTTGGCGAACAGCTGTGCTGCGGTCATCGCCCCCAGCGTATAGGTGGGGAAGTAGCCCCATGCGCCATCATACCAGTGAATGTCTTGCAGGCAGCCTTCGGTATCGGTGGGCGGTGTGATGCCGAGGATGGCCTCAAGGCCTTCGTTCCATGCACCGGGCAGATCGGCCATCTGCAAATCGCCCGCAATGGCGGCCTTTTCCAAGCGGTAGCGCATGATGACGTGGGCGGGGTAGGTGACCTCGTCGGCGTCCACGCGGATAAAACCTTTGCTGACGCGGGTGGCTTGGCGGGCCAAGTTGTCCACGGTCCAGGCATCGCCCGCCCCATCAAAGGCTGCGCGCATCAAGGGGGCTGCATAGTCTAAGAATTCGCGCGAGCGACAGGCCTGCATCTCGATCAGCAAAGACTGGCTTTCGTGGATGCTCATGCCCCGGTCGGAGCCCACCGGCTGGCCGCGCCAGTCCTTCGGCAGGCCTTGGTCGTACATGGCGTGCCCGGTTTCGTGCAGCACCCCCATCATCGCCCCGGTAAAGTCGTCGTCATCATAGCGCGTAGTGATGCGCACGTCGTCATAGGTGCCGCCGCAAAATGGGTGCAGGCTTTCATCCAGCCGTCCGTGGTTGAAATCAAAGCCCAGCGCCGCCATGAACGTTTCGCCCAGGGCCTTTTGCTTCGCGGCCGGGAAGGGGCCTTCTAAGGGCAAAATGTCCGGTCCCTGGGCCTGTGCGGCCAGAACATCATCGAGAAATCCCGGCAGGAAGCCTTCCAAGTCCGCAAAGACGAGGTCGATCTCGGCACTGCGCCCGCCCGGCTCGTATTGATCCAAGAGCGCGTCATAGGCGCTGACGCCCAGTTTGTCGGCTTTGGCTTGAGCCACTTGGCGGGTGAGGCCCAAGACCTCTTCCAGGCCCGGTAACACGGCCTTGAAGTCATTGTCGGCGCGCGCGCTGCGCCAGGTGGTCTCACAGGCCGAGCAGGCGCGGCTCATGGCGTCGACCAAATCCGCGTCGATCGCCGCGTCGTGGACCCAGGTGCGGCGCATCTCGGCCACGTTGGCCTGTTGCCAGGGGTCCAAATGCGGATCGGCCTCGGCGGCGTCCAGCAGGTCCGCCATGGCGGGATCGGTGATCATGGCATGGCGAAGGGTGGTGAGGGTGGCGAGCTGTTCAGCGCGGCTGTCGGCCCCGCCGGATGGCATCATCGCCGACATGTCCCAGTGCAACATGGACAAGGCCCCGCCCACCGCGTCCATGCGCCGAAAGCGGCTTTCTAGGTCTTGGTAAGGCGTCTTGATCATCCCTGAGCCGGATCAAAAGGTGATGGGCAGCGGATACAACAAGAAGTGATCCACCAGCAAGAACAAGAAGATCAGCGACAGATACAGCAGCGAAAACAGGAACGTCGGCTTGGCGTGATCGTCGGTGTCAGATTTAAGCAACTTGACGCAGTGGTAAATGAAACCGACCCCCAACGCCGCAGCGGCCACGGTGTAAATCCAGCCCGACAGGCCGATAAGGCCGGGGATCAGCGATACCGGCACCAGCAAAAGGGTGTAGACCAGCATCTGCACCTTGGTGGCGTGGCTCCCCACCACCACCGGCATCATCGGCACGCCGACGCGTTCGTAATCCCCATGGCGAAACAACGCCAGCGCCCAGGTGTGGGGCGGCGTCCAGAGGAAGATAATGAGGAACAAAATGCCCGATTCCAGGCTGAATGTGCCGGTCACAGAGACCCAGCCGATCATCGGCGGAAACGCACCCGCGGCCCCTCCGATCACGATGTTTTGCGGGGTCGAACGCTTCAGCCACATGGTGTAGAGGAATACGTAATACAAGATGGTGAATAGCAACAGTCCAGAGGCCTGGGAATTCACGAACACATGCATCGCCGCAACCGATAGCGTCGACAGCACCACACCGAACACCAGGGCGCGGATCGGGTCCATCTTGCCCGCCGGAATGGGGCGGTTCATGGTCCGCTCCATAAACTGGTCGATGTCACGGTCGTACCACATGTTGATGGCGCCGGACGCCCCTGCGCCAATGGCGACGCACAGGGTCGAGACCATGGCCGTCAGCAGGCTGATGTCGCCGGGTGCCGCAACGGAACTGGGCATGAGATAGATGTTGCCCGGTGCGATGACCATGCCGGTTATGGCGGTAAACACCACCAGCATCATCACGCGGGGCTTGAGCAGGGTGGCATAGTCCACGAGGCGATAGCGATACGGTTCTCCTCCACCCAAACCGGTGACTTCCAAGTCCACCGTAGCGGTCTCGTCTGTAGCGTCTGCTTTGTTATCGTCTGTGGCGTTTACCAACGTCCCTACCCCTTATCGATCATCGGTCACGAATGTACATGCTCCGCCCCCTAAATCCAGTGATTTCGCACCGGAGGGTGGTTTTAGGCGTCTTGTCGCTTGCTAAAGATCGCCGTGACGGCAACCCATACGAATAAAGCGCCGCCAATGATGGCCAAAAGGCCACCGCCGCCATTGAGACCCATTCCCAGCTTTGCGCCAAATGCGGTCAAACCCTGCTCGGCCCCAGCAACTTTTCGCTGCGCACCGTGACCGCCCGCCAAGAACAGCCCGGTTATGGCAATGGCTTGGCTGACACCAAACATCCACACCGATATCAGCGCCAAGCGGGGGAAGCGGATTTTTCGCTTCATCAGCGGCAAGAACACGACGTAAAACAGGCCGATGAACGACAACGTGATCGCCGCAATCATGCCGTGGTAGTGCGCCGGGGTGCGGGTGTCTAACCCGTCAACAAACAGGCCCATGACGCCGCCAATGCCAAACACGATGGGGCTGAGCACCAGCACCACGTAACCGGGGTTCTTCCACGGTTTGTCCGGTGCGCCCAGCACGCTTTTCGCCATCGGCACGGCGACCAACAAGCCGACGATGCCGAACAGATACTGCAGGTTGGTGAAGGCTAAGCGCCAGGTGCCGCTGAACACTTCAAACACGCTGGAAAAGACCGTCGTTGTCAGTGCGCCTAGGACCAAAAGTACGATAGCTGCGACGACGGCCATGGGATTGAACGGCACGCGTTTGAACACGGAGGCCGCAACCGCGTACCACGCCATGACCAACAAGGCGACATTGACGAACTGCATCACATGACCACCGGCCCAGAACAGGTCTTCATTAAATTGATGGGTGACGGGGCTGCCGTTCAACAGCGACCACGCGTGCATGAAGTGGGCAAATGCCAGCAGATAGATAACCGAGGCCGCAATGCCGCCTAAGCTCACCAGATCAAAGCCGAAGCCGTGGTGCTGGGTCTCAGTCGTCGGGCGGCCCATCAGGTTCAAAATAACCATCAGCGACAGTAATGCTATGGAGACCGACAGCAGCAGCAAAGACACATAGAACAGTGGACTGGTCAAAACCGGAACGTAATTGCTCATCACCGGTTCGCCCACAAGCATGGGGAACAGCTGCAGCATATCCGCTGGTATGGGAAGCACGGGCAGGAACATGCCCGCCACAGCCATAACGGCTAGGCGAAAGGCTAGGTACTGTAGGAACAGGAATTTAGGCTTTCCGCCGGTCAAGCGATACGCGGTTATATTGGTTACGGCGGCAAAGACGCACATGAAAAACACGACGAAGCTGTAATCCACGTGGACCACCAAGAAGCGGTGGAAATTGGTGACGAACCAGGGGAAGAGATCGCTCAACCCCGGCGCCCGGCCAAAGGCTAGGGGCAGGGCGAAAAGGCCGGCCGTGCCGAGCACGATGAGGCTCAACACCACCCAGCGGGTCAGCCATCCGCGCGCGCCGGGGGTTTCTAGGGCTTGGTCCAGGCGGTCCATAAGCGGCGTCTGGTCGGCGGCATTTTCGCACTTCATGTGTATGGCCTTGTCAGGTGATCTGAGTTACTAGCGGGGCATATTGATGCCGGTAGTCAAGCAGGCACCCTCGCACGGCCATAGATGCAGGGCCATGGTGTACACGACGACACCCGACACCGCGACGAAGAACCACACCGGCCACGTCCATTTGACGACGCGCTTATGCTTTTCGCGCTGGTCTTTCACGGCGTAGACTACGGCCACAGGCACCAGCGGCAGCAGCGCCACCGCACCCAGCACGTGAACGATGAGAATGGGGAAATAGATCCAGCGCACCAAACCTTCGCCGCCAAATTTGGCAAACCCGCCACCGAAGTGATAGGTGGTGTACAGCGCAAGAAAGACTGCCGACACCGCGAGCGTAGCGATCATCGTTTTCTTGTGCGCGGCGGTATCACCGGACTTGGCATAACCTCGTGCGACCACCAATAAGACAATGGTCAGCGCGTTCAGCACCGCATTGATGTGCGGAATGGTCGTGAGTTCAATCATGGGAATCCCAAGTTATTGTGCTGTACCCGTTTCAGGTTTGAAGGCTTCTGGCTGGGCCGCTTTGGGGTGGGCAAGCTGGTCATTTCCGGTGCCCATGAACCCATCGGTTCTGATGCGGTTCCAAGTCGCCGCATACATGGCAACGGCAAACAGGAAAAAGACGGCAAAGAAAATATACATTTTGGGGCGCGGGGCGCGATGTCCTTCGTGACCCGTGTGGCTGCTTTTGTCGGTGGTGGTATCAGGCGTGTCGTTCATCAGAGAACTCCCCATTGATAAGTTACCGAAGGTATAACCTTTTAGACGGCTACTGCGCAAGCAAAGAGCGCCTGCAAAAGCCTTAAAAACCGCGAAATATCTAAGATATCGCTGAGATACAGACAAAAAGAAAGCGGAGGCTTTTCAGCCCCCGCTCGCTTTTTTAAGAAATCTGGAAGTTTGCCTTAGCTGTATTTGTAAGGCGACCAGTTTTCGTCAACAACAACGTCTGTCTCACCGAAGTTGCCCGGTCCAGGAGGAGACGCGGTGTGCGTCCATTCCAAAGACTGAGAGCCCCACGGGTTGGTCGGGGCAGGTTTGCCCGCGAACGCAGCGTAGATGAAGTTGATGGTCTGAAGGATCATACCAGCAGCAACAATCCACGAACCGTAGGTCGCAATCGTGTGATACCACTGGAAGTTATGGCCGAGGACTTGGATGTCCGCGAACATTTCATAGTTCCAGTAGCGACGCGGCATGCCTTCTTTGCCGATGATGAACAGTGGCCAGAAGGTCACGTTCACACCGATGAAGTTGAGCCAGAAGCTCAGAGTGGCCAAGGGACCATCTGCATAACGAGCTGTCATCTTTGGGAACCAGTAGTAAATACCGGCGAACAAAGCGAAGGCTGAGAACAATGCCATGATGAAGTGGAAGTGAGCATGCACGTACGAAGTTTCCGACAGGTGCAGCGTGAGCGACGGGATCGCCAAAGGAATACCCGTCAAGCCGCCCAGAAGGATCAAGTACAAGCAAGATACTGCATACATCATCGCGGTGTTGTACGTGATGGCGCCCTTATACAGGGTACCCCACAAAGACAACACCAAGATACCAACAGGAACCGAGATGAGAAGCGTCGTGACCATCATGCCAAGACGAATCCAATCCGGCATGCCGGTGATGTACAAGTGGTGGATCCAAACGATACCACCAATGCCAACGATGCCCCAGATACCTGGATACACAGCAGCTTTGTAGTTGAAGATCGGGTTCTTGCACATGGTGGAGATGACTTCCATGATGATGCCAACGGCTGGCAGGAAGATCACGTACACAGCAGGGTGCGAGTAGAACCAGAACAAGTTCTGATACAGCAGCACGTCACCACCCGCAGACGGGTCGTAGAAGTGCGTACCCAGGTACTTATCAAACAACAACAGGGTCACAGCGGCAGCAAGCACCGGAATGAAGACCAACTGAAGAACGAAAGCAGCAATCGTCGTCCACACGAAGATGTTGAGCTGGTTCCAGCCCATACCCGGTGCGCGCATATAGATCACGGTCACCAGGAAGTTCACAGCACCAAGGATCGACGAGAAGCCGAGAAGGTGAACGGTGAACACATACATCGACGTATTGGCGGCCGTTGTCACGGAGTACGGCGGGTAGCCGGTCCACATGATGTCCGGGCCATCCGGAACGATGAAGCTCAACAGTGCCAGCACGATGGCAAAATAGAAGAGCCAGATGCTGAATGCGTTGATGCGTGGGAATGCCACGTCCCTTGCGCCGATCATCAGCGGAAGGAAGTAGTTAGCCGCGAAACCGGTAAGACCCGGGATCAAGAAGGCTAGGATCATGGCGGCACCGTGGAAGTACAGGAACCCGTTATATTGGGTGGCTGAACTCACATACTGCATGCCCAATTCCATCTGCTCAAGGCGGATGATAATGGCCATCAGACCGGCAACACCAAAGGCTGCCATAGAGCCGACGAGGTACATAACCCCAATCCGCTTATGGTCAGTCGTCAGGAGCCACTCTTTCCATGCTGGAGTAGCAGCGTGTCCTGCCGTGGAGGTAGGCGTACTCATTAGGTTTTTCTCCCTCTAGCTTTTCTTAACCCTCGGCCGCTTGTGCGAGCCAAGAGTCAAATGCAGCCTGCGGAACTACGCGGACTGGTGCGACCATTTGCGAGTGATCTTGACCACAAAATTCGGCGCACTGCACAAAAGTTTCTTTGATATCAACTGGGTTCAGGTAGATGTACGTAATACGACCCGGCATGATGTCTTCTTTGACGCGATAGCTTGGAAGCCCCATGCTGTGGATGACATCTTCGGAGGTCATACGCAACACAACCGGCTGGTTGTGCGGCATCACCAATTCTTCAGTCGTGGTGCCATCGGGATACTCAAATTCGAAGTACCACTGATAGGCAGTCACTTTGACTTCCATGGCATTTTCCGGGACGCGGCGATAGTCGTTCCAAACGGTCCAACCATTAGCGGCCAAGAAGAAATCATCCGCCATGAAGATAGACGCTGGGATCAGAGCCCAAGAAATAGCCTGGACGGCGGTCAATTCCTTGGCTGTACCCACTTGGCCCGGGCTGGTAGCACGATATTTTAAAAGCCACCACACGGCGAGAGCCGCCATGATGACGCCGATGACGGTGATGTCGATAATCACCTCATGCCACAAGACCTCCCAAGATTCGTTAGGAACGGCAAGACCGTTCCCGGCATAAGCCTGACTGGACAGCAGGACGGTGCTGACCATGCCAGTTAATGCTGATGTTAGTTTCCTCATTAAACTTTCCTCCCTCTCCTCCGCCGGCGAAACCACACGACGGAAACTGCAAAGGATGTGACCCCAAACGTAAGGGACCCCACTCCTACAAACATCGGAATGCTGATGGTGTATTTACCTTCAGCATAGTTGTAGCTATAGCAAAGACTGACGGCAAAATCGAAAACCTCATTGGGCTTGAAGTTGCCCGCATTGGCATCGAAAACCGCCAGCTTAATATCCTGAGGCCCGCTATTGAGAGCGTATAACACGCGGGCTAAGCGACCCTCAGGCGTCAGGAACATGAACGCCCCCGGATGGAAGAACGTCCGATCCTGGGGTGACCAAAAGAAATTAAATCCGAGTGAATCAGCAAACGGCTTGATCTCATCTTTGTTTTTAAACGTGGCAAAGTCCCACGCGCCGTTCATTTTCTCGGTCATTTTCAAGTGCTGAGTAAAGGCGCCGAGCGATTTTAGGTCGTCATGCTCGTCGAATGAAATGGTCAGCACGTTGAAATCTTTACCCGGAGTTATGCCGGTAAGGTCGGCCAACTGGGCATTAAGGTCCTGGTTGATGACAGAGCAACTGCCATCACAGGTGAAATATGACATAACCAATACAAGAGGTTTACCGAGCTTGTCAGCCAACGTAAATGCGTTGCCCTGAGCGTCGATCAATTGAATATCTGGATTAACTTTTGCGCCGAGATAGCTGGTTTCGTCGATCCGGAAGATGGACGGATCGATGTCCGAAACAGGAACATTCCCCCCATACTGTGCCTTGGCCGGAAATACGGCCAAGGCACAGCTGAGAAGGGCAGTTGCCATTAATGTTCTGTTTCGGATCATCGTTTTATTTACCGTCCGTTCCGTCTCTTACCAGAAGTAAATCTGAGAAGCGACGAAGAACCAAACGACGTCCACAAAGTGCCAGTAAACCGACACGCAGGTGACGAACGTTTTGTTGGTGCGGCCACCCAATGCAGGCAGCAAAACCGCGACAAACGCGCCCAAACCAACCAACACGTGCGAGGCGTGGAAGCCTGTAATCGTGTAGAAGGCCGTAGAGAAGGCGTTGGTCGACGGAATGAAGTCCATATGGATCAGGTGGTTCCATTCGTAAATGGTGCAGCCCAAGAAGATCGTGCCGAGAGCGATGGTGATGCTCAACCAGAGGTTAAAGCCGGACAGGTCGCCGTGTTCGAGTTTTTCTTCAGCCACGTGACACGTGATGGAAGACGACACCAGAATGACGGTCATAATCAGCGGCAACATCTTGCTGATTTCCGGCGTACCTTCAGGTGGCCATGTTTCAAAGCCCAAACGGATCATCCAGTAGCTGGTGAACAGCGACAGGAAGATGAACACTTCGGACAAGATGAAGATTGGCAGGCCAATGTTAGCAACACCAGCAAGAAGCGGTGTTTGCGTGAGGCCTTCGTTCACCCACATGGCAACGCCAACGAGCAGAAGAACGGTGCCGAGACCCGCGGTAATCGCGGCCAACATCATATTCTCGTATACGAAGTAGGCAGAAAAAGCGATTGGCAGCAGGAAGAAAATTCCAGCTACCACGAAAAGCGGAGCCCAGCTCCATTCCCAATGATGCTCATGCACATGGGCGGTTGTAGCGTCTGTAGTCATGATCCCTCCCCAAATAGTCGGACGTAATAAAAGTCGGACGTAGATAGTTGTTACTGATTTTCTCCACACAAGGACGGTCGTGTGAAGATGACTTAAAATTCGAAAAACCCCCAACAAGTCAGGGAATTGCTCGATTTTCTTATTATGTTGAGGCACTGGTGTCAATCTCTTGTCGCGGCGCCAGGCGTGCAAACATCCCCACCAGCAAAGTATAATGATTCAAAATAAGGCCGGAACGCCACATTTTCCGCACTATATAAGAAAACACTATTGTATGATTGGCCGGGGATAAAAATATAAGCGCTTTTGCGTATTTTTTGCTTTGAACGCCCTTCGCCACAAAAAGAACACCATCCGAACCGCGAGTCCCTTATAAAGAAAGGCCTGACAAACGAGATTTAAAACCGGGGGGCGGGGCTTGAGCGAGCAGTTAGACTTATTGGCAAAAATGGGGCGGGACTTTGCCGCGTCACGCGACATTGAAGTCACGATGTCGCTTGCCCTTGCGCGCATCGCTGACCTCGTGGGAGCCGAGGGCGGCGCCTTGTTCTTGTTGGATGACGAGGGCCGCAACCTGACTTGTCACGCCAGTTACGGCCCGGTGGACATCAGGGGGATGTTCGTGGGCGTGGACCAGGGCATCGTCGGGCGTTCGGTGACAAACAATGTTTCCGAAATGGTACGCGACGTATCCGTGGACCAAAATTTTCAAAACACCCTTGACGAACAAAGTGGCTTCACCACCCGGTCTGTTCTCTGCGCGCCCATGGCGGTGCGCGGTGCGGGCGACGTCACCGAACGCATTGGTGCCATCGAGTTGGTCAACAAAACGGGCGGCGATGGCTTGTTCGCGGACGCGGACCTAAAATTCTTGGAAGCCTTGGTGGCGTCGGCGGGCTTGGCCATCCTGAACGCGCGCATGACCGGTGAATTGGCGGAAAAGGAAGTGATGCGCCGCGAATTGGAATTGGCCGCAGAAATTCAGCGTGGCCTGCTGCCGCCACCAAGCGAAGGTGAATTTCCGGTATCCGGTGTGAACAGGCCCGCCCGCGTGGTATCGGGCGATTTCTTCGATCACTTTATATTATATGACGGGCGCATCGCCTTCACCTTGGCCGATGTGTCGGGCAAAGGCATGAACGCGGCGCTGTTGATGGCCAAGTCGGCCAGTCTGTTCCGTTGTCTCGGCAAAGAAGACCTGCGTCCGGGGCGATTGTTGCAACGTATTAACGCCGAAATTTGCGAGACCAGCCTGCGTGGTATGTTCGTGACCATGGTGGCGGGGGTCTATGATCCGGCCACCGGTCGGGTGGTGTTGGCGAACGCCGGACACGAACCGCCCTTGCTGCATAAGGCCGACGGCACGTTCAAAAATTTAGAGGCGAGCGCGCCGCCCGTTGGCATACCGATAGAGTTGAGCGGCGGTGGCCCGGTCCCCGAAGAGGTCCTGCATTTGGATGGCGGTGCTCTTTATATATTTACCGATGGTGTGACCGAAGGCTACGTCACAGATAAAGAAGAGCTCGGCGTTGACGGCCTTAAGGCCATGATCGAAGAGGCCTTGCGCGAAGGTTTGACCCCGGACCAACGTCTCGACCGCGTAGCAGCCCGCTTAACAACCAGTGGCAAGCCCCTGCGCGATGACGTCACCATCTTAGTTATTGATGATGCCGCCAACGCTCAAGCGCGCTCACAGGACGCCACGGCCCGTGCCGACGACACTTTAGCCTCGACGGCGCCGATTGTGGGTTCGCTGTGTCGATTGAGCCTGCCCGGTCGGGCGCAGAGCCTTATTATGGTGCGCCGCGCGGTAGAGGCGTCGGCGACCTCTTGCGGCTTTTCCAAGGAACAGACCCAAGACATCGTGCTCGCCGTGGACGAGGCTTGCCAGAATGTGGTGCGCCATGCCTACGCTGGCGCGCTGGACGGCGACATGGTTGTCGATATCCGCCGGGAGAACGGCGAATTTCTGGTTTTGATCCGCGATTTTGCCCCCGCCGTAGACCCGGCTACAATTAAGTCGCGCGACTTGGACGACGTGCGTCCGGGTGGGTTGGGGGTGCATTTTATCCGCGAGGTCATGGATACAATGGACTACTTGCCGCCGCCCGACGGGCAGGGCAATCTTTTACGGCTGAAAAAAGCTATTCTATAGAATAAGATAAGACTTGGTATTGTAGGCTGGGCAGGGAACGAAAACATGGATATCAACATTGCGGAACACGGCGGCGTCAAGGTTGTAGCGGTCGCTGGCGAAGTCGATCTCAGTACCTCGCCCCAAGTGCGCGACGCGTTGCTGGGCTGTATTTTGGGCGGGACCTCCGTGGTGGTGGATTTATCCCTGGTCGCTTACATTGACAGTTCCGGTGTCGCATCGTTGGTGGAAGCCTTCCAAAATGCCAAGACTCGGGGCCTGGGCTTCGCGCTCGCCAATGTCGGCGAAACGCCACTGCGGGTGCTCAAGCTGGCGCGCCTGGATCAGGTCTTTGTCATCCATGACGCGGTGGACGATGCGGTTGGCGCACTGGGCTAACGGCTAGGAAAGCGGGGGTGCACGGGGACACAATGAACGACGGTGCGGATCAAAATGCGCGACTAAACGCCGCCCAGCGGTCGTTCGACTGGTTGGGGCGCAGTGCCGTGTCCGGCTTGGAAGAGCTGGGCCGCCATGGCGCGCTGGTTGGCGAAAGCGTGTACTGGATCGTCATGGGGCGGCGCATGGGGCAATCCGTGCGCATTGGGGCTATATTTTCCGAAATGATGGAAATCGGCGTGCGCGCGATCGGCATCATCGGCCTGATGGCCGCCGCTATCGGTGCCATGTTAGCCATCCAAGGCATCTACAGTTTGAAAATTTTTGGTGCCGAAGGCCACGTGGTGGTCGGTGTCGCCTTTTCCATGGTGCGTGAATTCGCCCCCCTGATCACCGGCATTTTGGTGGCGGGGCGTTCGGGTTCGGCCTTGGCGGCGCGCATCGGCACCATGAAGATCAACCAAGAACTCGACGCCCTGGAAGTCATGGGCATCAATCCTGTGCGTTTTTTGGTGGTGCCGTCCCTGTTGGCCTCAATGATTATGGTGCCGACGCTGACCTTCATGTCTATGGCGCTTGGGTTGTGGGCGGCGGGAACCTACGTCAACGTCGAGTTGGGTATTTCCCTAGCCGCCTTTATGGATCAGACCATCGACGTGCTGACGGTGGACGACCTGCTGCACGGGCTTGGAAAAAGTCTGATCTTCGGCATTTTGATTGCCCTGATCGGAGTGATCAACGGGTTTTTGGTGAAGGGGGGTGCCGAAGGCGTCGGCAAAGCCACCACGCGCTCGGTGGTGCAGTGCATTTCCGCCATCGTCGTCACCGACATGTTGTTCGCCCTCGTGGCGACGTTGTAAGGGGGGGAGATGAGCAGTTCCGAAACCCAAGCCGAGACCCCAGCCCCTGCCGTTATCGAAGTGCGCGATTTGGTCACCCACTATGGCACGCGACAAATCCTCAACGGCGTCAGCGTCGATATTGTCGAGGGTGAGATCATGGTCATCATGGGCGGGTCCGGTTCGGGCAAGTCCACGTTCTTGCGCCACCTCATGGCGTTGCAGCGCCCGACCTCAGGCACGATCAAGATTTTGGGCCAAAATGTGTGGGCGCTCTCGCAAAAGGACCTGTTTAACCTACGAAAAAAGCTCGGCGTGACGTTTCAGGGCGGGGCCTTGTTCAGCTCCATGACGGTGGGCGAAAACATCATGTTGCCGCTGTATGAGCACACCAAGCTGGATCGCATGACCATGGAGATCATGGCCCGCATGAAGCTTGAAGTGGTGGACCTAGCAGGGTTCGAAGAGCTGATGCCGTCTGAGTTGTCGGGGGGCATGATCAAACGCGCGGCCGTCGCACGTGCCATCGTCATGGATCCGCGCATCTTGTTTTTTGACGAACCATCGGCGGGGCTTGACCCGGTGGTGTCGTCGCAGCTGGACGATATGATCTTGCGTCTGCGCGACGCCATGGGCATGACCATTTGCGTGGTCACCCACGAATTGGAAAGCGCCTTTAAGATTGCTGATCGCGTGACCGTGTTGGATAAGGGCGATGTCTTGTTCGTCGGCACGGTGGCGGAACTGAAAAGCCATCCGAGTGAACGCATACAAAATTTGCTCAACCGTCGGTCGGAAGAGGCGGAAATCGACGCGGATGAATACCTGCGTCGCTTGACCGGCGACAAGTTGGAAGCGGAGGGAATGCCCAGATGAATACGGCACGGATCAATTATGTTGCGGTCGGTATCTTTGTCGCCGCCGCCTTGGTGGGGGCGACCATAGCCATCGCCATGCTCACGGGTCGCACCGGTGCCACGGACGAATACTACTCGGTCTATGGCAATGTCACCGGGGTCAAGTTCGGCACCGTGGTGCTGTACGAAGGCTATCCCATTGGTCAGGTGGAAGACGTCCTGCCCGTAGCCAAGGGCGGGGCGATGTTGTTCCAGGTGAACTACACCGTTAAGGAAGGCTGGAAAATTCCCGACGACAGCGTTGCACGCATCGGCGCGTCGGGTTTGTTGTCGGCCATCACTCTTAATATTGATGCCGGCACCAGTCCGGTGCCGTACAAGCCCGGCTCATTGGTTGCCGGGCTTGAGGCGGCGGATATGTTTGCGGTGATGAGCGAAATGGCGGGTGAGGTTTCCAGCATTACGGAAAATGATATCCGTCCGCTGTTGGCCACCATCAACAAAACGGTCGAAGCCTTTGCCACGACAGTTCTCACCGTCGGCACGTTGGTGGACGAAGACGGCACGCGGGTGGTGAAGACCTTCGCCAAACTGGCCGACGATCTGAACGGGCGCTTGCCGGCCATCACCGAAAACGTTGACTCTTCGGCGGCCAACTTCGCCACCTTGTCCAAGGATTTGGCAGTGACCCGTGACAAGTTGGACGCCTTGTTGGAGACCAGCGAGGCGGTGCTGGGGGAAAACCGGACCGAGGTGAGAAAATCCATTGAAGACCTGCGCCACGTTACCGATTCCTTGGCGCGACATATCGATGCGGTGAACCAAAACGTCGAAGGCGCGGCGCGAAATATGTATGAATTCTCGCGCGAAATCCGTAAAAACCCTGGATTGCTGCTGTCGGGCGGGTCGCCTCAAGAAAAAACCGCCAAGTAGCTTTAAGTCGGGGCTTTAAGGGAAGAGATGATGAAATACCTAAATATAAGTCTGGTCTCAGCTTTGGCAGTAGGCCTTCTCGCGGCCTGCACCACACCGCCGCCGGTACCTGAAGACTCGTTTTATCGGTTAACGCCCCAAGCCGACCTGGGCACAATGGTGTTGGACGGTTCGGTCGAGGTTGATCGCTTCGTCGCGTCGGGATCTTTGGCAAACCGTCCGTTGCTGTTTTCAGATAAGGGGTCCAATGCGGTCAACGAATACCATTATCATTTCTGGATTGAAGCCCCGCCCATCTTGCTACAAGGCGCATTGGTATCTTACCTGCGTTCAAGCGGGGTGGCGAAACGCGTGGTGACACCGAAAATGCGCGTGACTCCCGACTACATCATCGGCGGGCGCATTCTACGCTTGGAAACGGTGCGGGACGACAAGCCCATTGGCGCGGTGACGTTCGAGCTTACTTTGCGCCGTCAAAGCGATGGTGAGCTGTTGGTACTGGACGAGTACAGGGCTGAAATTCCGTCCGCCAAAAACGGTATCGAAACCGATGTCGGGGCCATTGAACAGGCCGTCAATGAAGCTTTCGCCAGCTTCGTCGCGGATATCCGTAAGTTTAAACCATGAGCCGTAAACCCGCAAAGCCAAGGCCTAACCGTGGACGGGGGCCGCGCCGCAGCCATGGGCGCACGCAACGTCCGGTCGCCAGCGAAACGCTTGAAGTCGACGTGGTCTCACTCGGCGCGCAAGGCGATGGTGTGGCCAACTGGGCGGGGAAATCTTTGTTTATCCCCGGCGTTCTGCCCGGCGAACGGGTGCGCGTTAAAACGGGTGCCAAACGCGGCGACGGCGTGTGTGCCGAAGTGCTTGAAATTTTACAGCCATCGCCTGAGCGCACCCCCGCGTTATGCCCCCATTTTGGGCGCTGCGGGGGCTGTCAGTTACAGCACCTAAGTGCGGCGGCTTACGTCGCGTGGAAACGCGAACGGGTGGCCAAGGCGCTGGCGCAACGGGGCTTTGACGACGTGACGGTGTTGGACCCGGTGCTGGTCGGCCCTGACCAGCGTCGCCGTGTTACGTTTACCGCTGAAAAACTTGGCCGCAAAGTGCGCTTCGGCTTCAATGCTCATGCCAGCCACGACATTGAAACGGTGGACGAATGTCCGTTGCTGGTGGCGGGCCTCAACGCGGTCATTGCCCCGCTGAAGGTGTTGCTGGCCGCCGTTTTGGGAGACGGCGTGCGGGCGCGGGTATCGGCCACATGGTGTGAAAACGGCACGGACATTTTGATCGATGGCGGTGCTGCGCCTGAGTTGGAGGCGCGCGAAGCCATTGCCGCCCTGGTGGCCGGTGGTCAAGCGGTGAGGGTGGCGTGGACAGAAAAAGGCTACGCCCCCGAACCCATCGCCCAGGCCGAAATTCCTGTGGTCAATATCTCGGGCGTGTTGGTGGAGTTGCCCATGGGCGGTTTCCTTCAGGCCAGTGTCGAGGGCGAACACGCCATTGCCGTCCAGGTGCTGGCGGGGGTCGGTGACGCGGGGCGCATTGCCGACCTGTATTGCGGCATGGGCAGTTTCACCCTGCCCATGGCCCGCAAAGCCATTGTGCGCGCGGTGGACATGATTGAAGCCCCGGTGCGGGCGTTGGAGCGCGCCGCCGGACGGGCGGATTTGGGCGGGCGCGTGGTGGCCGAGGTGCGCGATTTGGACCGCCAGCCCTTAGAAATCAAAGAATTAGACAAGTTCGACGCCGTGGTTTTCGATCCGCCACGGGTGGGGGCGGCTGCACAAGTGGCGCTGATTGCCGCCTCTAACGTGGCCCGGGTGGTGGCTGTGTCGTGCAATCCCGCCACCTTCGCCCGCGATGCCCGCATCTTGGTAGACGGCGGGTACCGCCTGATTGACGTGCTGCCGGTCGATCAGTTCACCTTCAGCCCGCATGTGGAGTTGGTGGCGCGGTTTGAGCGTTAAATCGTTCTTTATTATCGTCATAAATTTACAAAATGCCTGACATACAGTAAAACCCGAACAAACACCCTCGCGCGGCGGTTGCCTGCGTGGCCCATCATTGACAGGAATTGAGAATTTTATGGTGAACCCCGCCGCCGCCGTGTCGCAAACCGCGTTTAGCGACGCCGTCAAAAAAATTATGCCAGACGCCTGTGCGCTGCGTGAAGAACTGGCCGCACAGTTGGACCAGTATATGAGCGAAGCGCAGGACAACCACCTGCAGTCGCCCACCCGCCGGATGGCGCTGCACGTATCGCACTTGGCGCGCGAAGGCAAGCTGAACATGGCCGAGTTGAGCGATGCGGTGCGCCTGTTGACCTTGAACGCGTATATGTTCCGCGCCAGGCGCTTGCGCGAATACGTCGGCGAATGCGATGTGGAAGCTAACGAAACTCGCATGCGCGAGCTGTTCACCGGACTTGCCAAAGATGCCGCGGGCGCGCCCTTAGCGTTCGCAGATTTTCGCACCCGCGTGGAACGTGAAGTGTTTGGCATTGTCATCACGGCACACCCCACCTTTACCGTATCCCAGGACCTAACCCGTATTCAAGCCACCCTAGCGGTGGGTAAGAACGAAGCGGGCGCGGCGTTGAGCAGGCCTGAGCTGGACCAACTGGTTAAAATCGCCGCCGAGACGCCGCATGGCTCGACTAAAGCCATTACCTTGGCTGACGAGCAGCAGTTCGCCTTGATGGCCATCGGCAACATCCACAAAGCCCTGCGCCGCATTTATGCGGTGGTGTTCGAAGTCGCGCGCGCGCTGTATCCGAACGACTGGAAGACCCTGACACCGCGCTTGCTGACCGTTGCCAGCTGGGTCGGTTACGATCTCGACGGTCGTTCTGATATCCGCTGGTCCGATACGCTGAGCATGCGTATGGGCGTGGAAAAGCTGGCGCTGGACGGCTACGTCGAAAGCTTAGGCGCTTTGGGCGATAGCACCCAAGTGGCCGAGGCCAAAGCCTTGATCCAGGGCACTTTGGCGCAAATTGATGGTGATATGGAGCGCCTTGCGGGCGATCCCGAAGACACCGCCGAAATGGGGGCGTTTAGCCGCGCCTTGGCGGAAAGTCTGGGCCAGCGCTTGATCAGCGTCGCCCAAGTGACGGACCTGCTCACCCAAGCCATTGACGGCGGCGATGCCAATGCCGCCGGGCTGGCCGTACTGCGCGCCGAGATGTCCAACTTCGGTCTCGCCTTTGCCCACACCCATATGCGCATCAACGCGACCCAACTCAGCAATGCCATTCGTCACGAGATTGATATGACCACCTCGCCGGAAGACCCGGCCAGCCGACGGCGCTATCTGGCGGAGATTTCCAAGCTGTTGGAAACCGTCGAACCGGAAAGCATCAACTTTGGCTCCATCATGAACGAGCGCACCACCGCCAAGCGGGTGTTTATGTTGGTGGCACAGTTCCTTAAATACGTCGATGCCGACGAGCCGGTACGCTTCTTGATCGCCGAGTGCAACACGCCGTTTACGGTGTTGAGCGCGCTGTACTTCGCCAAGCAATTTGGCGTCGCCGACAAAATCGACATTTCGCCCTTGTTCGAGACCGGCGTGGCCTTGGATTTAGGCCATGAAATCGTGTCCGAGTTGTTGCAAAACCCAACTTACCTAGACTACGTCAAGGGCCGCGGGCGGTTGTGTATCCAGACCGGATTTTCCGATGCCGGGCGCTATATCGGTCAGGTTCCGGCCTCGCTCGCCATTGAACGCATCCGCATCAAGTTGGCCGAGCGCATTGAAAAGTCAGGCCTTATCGGTGTGGATCTGTTGATCTTCGACACCCACGGGGAATCCATCGGCCGGGGCGCGCATCCGTTGAGCTTTGCCGACCGCCTGGACTACACCTATCCGCCCTACGCCCGCGCCAAGTTCAAGCAGGCGGGCATCCATGTGAAGCAAGAAGTCAGCTTCCAGGGCGGCGACGGTTACGTCTATTTCTCGCACCCAGACCTAGCCTTTGCCACCGTGTGCCGTTTGGTCGAACACGCGCTGACCGGATCCGAAGGCGAGGCGGAATACGACGCGTTCTATGAAGACACCGACTATTCCTTGGATTACTTTATGACCGTGACCGGGTTTAACGAGCGGCTGATGGAAAATACCAACTACGCCGCGACCCTGAACCTGTTCGGAACCAACCTGTTGTATTCCACCGGCTCGCGCAAGGTGAAGCGTCAGCACGAAGGCGGAGCCCAGGTTGATCTGGCCCACCCCAGTCAGGTACGTGCCATTCCGCACAATGCTATTTTGCAGCAGTTAGGCTATTTCTCCAATACCATCAGCGGCCACGGCAAAGCCATGTCCAAGGATCAAGACCGGTTCGCCGAAATCTTTGCCAAGTCCGACCGCTGCCGCCGCTTCACCGCCATGGTGGCCTATGCCCGCCACCTGTCCAACCTGGATGCCATGCACGGCTATGTGTCGCTGTACGATCCGGCCATCTGGTTGCGTCGCGCCAGCATTGAAACCGATCCCGAACGCGCGGAACAGATTCAAACCCTGGCAAACATGTTGCGTCACAGCCGTCGTCACGAAAAGGTCAACCGGATCTATCGCATCTTCTTGAACGACACCTTGTACCTGGACCGGGGGCTAGCCGCCGTGAACGCCAAGGACTTGTTGCCGACAATCGTTGATGAATGTGACGAAGACTTGTTGCTGCTGCACGCCATGCGCATCGCCTTGATTCACGAGATATTCCTGCTGATATCCCGCTTGCCGAAGTTTTCCGACTTAAGCGACACCTCGTCGGGCGACCTGATCAACGAACTGTTCAATCTGGACGTGGAACACGCGCTGGGCGTCTTGCGCAAAGCCTTCCCGGTATCGGGTGTGTCTGCGGGGGCCAAGGAATTCGGTGAAGAAGCCACTTACAGCACCGACGCCGAACACGGTTATGAAAAGGAACATCGAGAACTGTTCCAGCCGCTCGAAGACTACTACGACCTGACTCGCCGCATCTCCAGCGCCGTGGCGCATATGGCGGGAGCGGTGGGTTAGTCTCGTCTGGGGCCGCGACATTCACCATATCTAGGGAGCCGGCGTTAATGCGTTGGCTCCCTTTATTGAACGAGCGCGCGAAAACGTCCGCTTCAAGCCGAGGCTGTTGAAAAACTCTTTGGAGAGAGGCTGCAAGAAATTTCTTGCGCACTAAGCGACAACATGCAGCCTTGATAAGAGGATCGAGAAAAACGACACAAAACGCCTTCCTGGCGACGCTAAACGCCGTGTAGGCAGCTTCTAATGTGGAGCGCGCACTGCAAAAGAAATTTAGGCAATTTCGCGCATCTACCAACAGTCGAGTTTTTCAACAGCCTCAGCCACAAGCAGTCAGGTGAGCAATCAGGGTGGACGTTCTACACATCAGATTATGCGGGTCTCTGAATTGCTGTCAATTTCTAACAAATTTTGAGTGAATTATTCATACCCACACGCTATACGTAAGCATGCGAACACCGAAAATTTTCACAACACTTCAAACCTACAGTTGGTCGCTTTTTGTCGCCGACTTGCTTGCGGGTGCGACGGTGGCCATGATTGCCCTGCCGTTGAGCCTTGCTATTGCGATCGCTTCCGGTGCTGACCCTGCTAAAGGGCTCATCACAGCGATCATAGCCGGGTTCATGATTTCATTGTTCGGTGGAAGCCGCGTTCAAATCGGGGGGCCGACAGGAGCGTTTATTGTCGTCGTTTTTGGTGTGATTGCCGAACATGGCTATGACGGCCTCGTTTTAGCGACGCTCATTGCGGGCTTTATTCTGCTTATTGCGGGTTATTTCAGGGCGGGGAAGCTCATCGCATATGTCCCCGAGACGGTCGTCAACGGCTTCACCATAGGCATTGGCGTTATCATCGCCACAAGCCAATTAAAGGATTTTCTGGGGCTTGCCATCGATAAGGTGCCAGCCGACTTTATCGAAAAGCTCCCCATACTTTGGGAGGCGCGTGAAACGTTCAGCGCCCCAACACTTCTCATAGCGTTGATAACGCTTGTCTTGATTGTCTTTATGCGCCGAATTGCCCCAAAATTTCCGGGTCTTATCGTGGCTGTTGGTGTCGGCTCCGCTCTTGTTGCCTTCATGGACTTACCAGTAGACACCTTAGGCTCCCGTTTTGGCGAACTGCCAACCCATTTGCCCTGGCCGCAAATGCCTGAGATATCAACTTCGCGCATTACCGAACTTTTTCCTTCGGCTCTTGTGATCGCTTTCTTAGCGGGCGTTGAATCTCTTTTATCAGCGATGGTCGCTGACAAAATGATCACAGGTCAGCACAGACCAAATGCCGAATTGACGGCCCAAGGTGCCGCCAATATCGTTTCGGCGCTTTTCACGGGTCTCCCTGCCACGGGGGCAATTGCAAGAACGGCGACGAACATTAATGCTGGTGGAAAAACACCTGTGGCGGGGATTGTTCACGCCACTGTCATTCTTCTGGTGATGCTCGTCGCGGCTCCCCTTTCAGGATACCTCGCTATGCCTGCCCTTGCCGCCCTTCTCATCCTTACGGCTTTGAATATGACTGAGCCACACAGATGGGGGGAATACGTCAGTGCCAGAGCAAGTGATAAAATTTTATTGCTTGTCACACTCGGCTTAACAGTACTCGTGGATCTGTCGGTGGCCATCGGTGTCGGGGTATCTATTGGCCTCGCCCTTCGTCTAAGCAGGCGTAAATCTGTTACAAGCGACTGGACGCCGCCCGAGAGATAAGAAAAACCGTATCAGTACAAGACTGATACGGTTCTCCCCACTTGACGCTTAATGGCTCGTTTGATGAGGCGGTAAGCCTTATATCCCCAAGGCTTGCTTGTAGATGTCGTGCATGTCTTCTTGTTTTTGGTGATCCGACACGTCCATTTTGCGCAGGCTGATGATCTGGCGGATGATTTTGACGTCAAAGCCCGTGCCTTTGGTCTCGGAATAGACTTCGCGGATGTCTGCGGCCAGGGCGGCCTTTACCTTCTTCTAAGCGCTCGATGCGCTCGATGAATGAGCATAGGGGGGCCCCTCAAGCAGGAGCTTTTATAACTTATTGCGTCACAATGGTTATTAAATAGTTATATATGGAGAAACGACACTATCTCCTCTCGGGGCAGGGATAGTTCGTGTATCCTATAGCCCCCCTATTGTCAGTTAGCTTGGAGGAGCGTGTCGTGATCAAATTTTATCTCGTCGTCAAGCCTGCAATCGCATTCACCACATTGTTGATCGGCCTGTCCGTCGGTGGACTTGTGAATGCTGAAGAAGGGAAGAAGTCAGCAGCCGACATTGTTCTCGAGGCTACTCAGCCAACCCGGAATTGGGCGCTTCCGCCGGCAGGACCAAAGGCGGTCGCCGACAAGACAATCGTCTATATGGCCGAAACACTTCTTAATGGCGGCATCCTGGGGGTTGGAGAGGGCGTCAAGGAAGCGGTCGATGCCATCGGTTGGAAACTTTTAGTGATTGACGCCCGGGGCGAGCCGGAGGGTCGCTCCGAAGCTTTTCGTAAAATTTTGGACATGAAGCCGGATGGCCTGATCCTTGGTGGCTTCAACGCATCGGATAACGTGAGCGTGCTCGAAGAAATTACGCGCAATGGAACCGCCATCGTCGGCTGGCATGCTGGCCCCACCCCTGGGCCTCTGGCGGGCACTCCCGTGCGCTTCAATGTTACCACCGACCCCATGCTGGTCGCCCGTACAGCGGCGTCGTATGTCGTTGTCAATTCGAAGGGCAAAGCTGGAGTGGTTATTTTCACCGACGAGCGTTATTCAATCGCGGTGGCGAAATCGGATGCGATGGCGGATGTCATTCGTGCCTGTAGCGGATGCGAGCTGTTAGGTATTGAAAACGTTTCCTTGGATAAGACCGCTGAAATCATTCCGGAACTGACGGTCTCTCTTTTGGCTAAATATGGGACACGCTGGACTCACAGCTTAGGCATCAACGATCTTTATTTCGATTTTTCCGCACCCGCCTTTGCCATTGCCGGGGTTTCTGCCGAAGGCGGAATTGCCAATATTTCGGCGGGCGATGGGAGCATTTCAGCTTATGATAGAATTCGCGCAAATAGCTATCAGGTCGGCACCGTTCCCGAACCCTTGACCTTACATGGCTGGCAATTGGTCGATGAGTTGAACAGGGTCTTCTCTGGAAATCTTGATAGTGGATATGTCATCCCGACACGGCTCGTTTTGCCGGAAAATGTGGACCAGGATGGCGGTCAGAAGGGAGTTTTTGACCCTGAAAACGGCTACCGTGATTTTTACCGATCAATTTGGCACCGCTAATGCTTAAGCGCGCAAATTCCCATTCTCAGGGTTGGCATTCATGAACCTATTCAAGACCATTAAGGCACGCCTCTTTGCCTCTTTCGCGGTGTTTGCCGGGCTGATGGTGGTCGTCGCATTGATCGCCGTCATAATTTTCGATGAGTTTGGCTCAGTAACGCGGATTTTTATTAACGAAAGCCTGCCGGAACTTGAGGATGCGTATGCGCTAGAGCAGCTCGCACATAACCTATCGGTGACCGGCCCCTTGATGATCGCCGCTCCGAACAGGGATGCTTTGCTTCGTACTTTTGAGGAAAGCAAGGTAACCATCGAGACGCTACACAAGTTAACGGCAACGCTTTCTGCAAAGGGAATTTACGGAGACCTGCTGTCTCTCAATCGGCACAGCCAGGGTATGCTATCGAACTTGAACATGATCTTAGCTGTCAAAACCAAGCTTCTTAAACTGCGTGGTGAATTCGACCGCTCTATGGCGGATACCGTCAATCTGTTTAAAGAAATTCCATCCAGAGAATTTGACGTCATATACCATCAGCTACACCAGTTGTCTGCGATCAAAACAGAATCTGACATTACGCAGTTACAAAGTCGCTTCGAGACTGACGTTCAAGCTTTGACATCCCACATATCAAATGGATCGACCGAGCAAATGGTTGCGTTGGTCAATAGCGCCGTGGCACCGTTCTCTATTCGAAAAGAGGAAGTGCGTTTAAACAGGATCGTCGCGTCCTCTCTTGCACGACTGAAAATGTCCACCGACGGCATTCTTGAAAATGCGCAGCATTATCGCAAAGAGGTCAGCAAATCGGCACACGGTAACGCGGCCTCCGTCCTTGAGTTGGAAAACCAGGGCACCATTGCGATCATGGGGCTATCGGCGTTGATGTTCTGCGTGGCCATCCTGGTTGGCTGGCTGTTCGTCGCCAAGGGCATTGTTGCGCGCTTGAGCACCCTCAGTACCCTCATGCTCCGCGATCCGAAACAAGCCACACTTCCGACCACTACGATCACGGGGGATGACGAGATTGGTGACATGGGACGTGCCGTGGAGACCTTTCTTGAACGCAGTAACGCGCTCGCCTTGGCGCAAACAGCTCTCGACCAGACCGAAGACAGCGTCTTTATGTTTAAACCGGACACACTCGCATTTTTTTACGTCAATGAGGGAGCGAGTAGGCATCTCGGCTATAGTCGTGATGAGTTGTTGCGGATGACGCCCTTCGAATTGAAGCCCTTGTACACGGAAGATGCATTCCGCAATTTACTATCTCCTTTATTAAGCAATGATGTGTCGAGCCTAACCTTTGAAACCTTACACCGCCACAAGGACGGCCATGATATTTCCGTCGAAATTCTTCTGCAGCACATTCACTTGGAAAATGCCCCTTCATTTTTGATGGCCATTGTTCGAGACGTATCCCTTCAATTGCAAACGGAACAGGAGCTTCGCAAAGCCAAACAGGAGGCTGAATATGCACAGAAAACAGCGGAACAAGCCAATCAGGCCAAGTCAGAATTTTTGTCTTCTATGAGCCACGAGCTGCGCACGCCGCTGAACGGCATTCTCGGATTCGCCCAACTGCTTGACTACGACCCCGCCGTTCCGCTGCACGCCCGGCAAAAAGATAAAACCGACCAGATTATTAAAAGCGGCAATCATCTGTTGCAGCTGATCGATCAGGTGCTGGAGCTGGCGAAGATTGAGGCCGGTAAAATTTCCGTGAGTATTGAGAGCTTCCCGATCCGTGAAGTCGTTGAAGAGTGCATACCCCTTATTAAGACGATGGCGGAGAAACGCAGTATTGTGCTCAACGCCGATATTGATGACTGTGCCAATGTTTTGGTTTGTGCTGACCGCACTCGGCTGAGACAGGTCATATTGAACCTGCTGTCTAATGCCGTGAAATACAACTGTGAAGACGGCTCTATTTCCCTGACCGGCAAGATCATGGAAAATGACATGATCCGCATTGCCGTCTCCGACACTGGGCTTGGCATTCCCGAAGACCAGAAAGACAAATTATTCCAGCCGTTTGAGCGCTTGGGCCGCGAATCGTCCGAGATCGAGGGCACCGGTATCGGCCTGACCATCACCCGCGAACTGGTTCACGTGATGTGCGGCGAGATTGGTTTTGAAAGCGACGTCGGAAAGGGCTCAACATTTTGGATTGAAATCCCGTTGGACAAAAAAGAACACGCCGAAGATCATATCAAAATCAGTGAGAACGCGGACCATGATACCGATATGGGGGTGCCGGTTGGGGATCCGGAAACGACCTATGTTGTTCTGTATGTCGAAGACAACCCTGCCAACTTGATGCTCATGGAGGAAATATTAAGTATAATCCCCAACATTAATATGATCTCGACCCATACGGCGGAGTTGGGCATAGAGATGGCGCGCGCGCAACGCCCCGACCTCATTTTGATGGATATCAACCTTCCGGGTATGAATGGGGATGAGGCTTTGGCCCGTCTCAAGGCGAACTCGGAGACCCGCGACATCCCGGTCTTTGCCGTTACCGCCGCCGCCATGCCTTATCAAGTCAAGCAGGGTCTGGAGCAAGGCTTCCTCGCCTACGTAACCAAACCCCTACAGGTGGACACTTTTTTGCAAACGGTGCGCGATACGCTATCTAAGTCTGTGAGTTGAGGCCTGCTATGAGGCAAAGCGGGCCTAAACGCTGGTCCCCAAAATGGTCCGCTAAGGCGCCTCAAAGCGGACACCGGCATTAGCCCACACATGCAAAAGGCGGCATCATCGGAGCCGCCTTTGTTATTTTGGCCTCGGTCGGATTACATGCCCAAGGCTTGCTTGTAGATATCGAGCATGTCTTCTTGTTCTTGACGGTCGGATACGTCCATTTTGCGCAGGCGGATGATCTGACGGATAATTTTGACGTCAAAGCCGGTGCCTTTGGCCTCGGAATAGACTTCGCGGATGTCTGCGGCCAGGGCGGCTTTTTCTTCTTCTAAGCGCTCGATGCGCTCGACGAATGAGCGCAGGCGGTCGCCTGCAATGCCAGCAACGTCGGTCATGGGGGTGTCCTCTTTAGGTTTAAGCGTGATGCGTTGGGGCGACATTAGCCGCGCGGCTGCGTCGCGTCCAGATGGTAAACATGTGGGAAACTTGTGGATAAGTGACGGGCTTACAAATCCGCGACGGTGGTGGCGACGAGCCAATCCACCACCGCTTTCAGCGCCACATCGCGGCTGTCGCCCGCAGCCAACCGTTCGGTGAAGACGCGGCACTGGTGATGGGCGCTGGTGCCTTCATTTAGGATGGTACGCACGTGGGCCAGCTCTGCTTTGCAGTCCAGGGCCTCGGCGTCTTCGCCCACCATATCCAGTAGCTCGTCCACCAGTTCTTCAAACGGCACCATTTCGTCGCGCCCGAAATCGATCATGCCGTCGTCCATGCCATAGCGTTGGGCGCGCCAGCGGTTTTCGTTGATCAACATATTGGAATAGATGCGCCAGCGCTGGTTACCGCGGCGAAAGCGGTACAGCATGCGTATGATGCATTGATACAAGGCGGCAATGGCGGCGGCATCGTCAAGCCGCGTACACACGTCAGCGATGCGCATTTCAAGGGTGGGGAATTTAGACGACGGGCGCAGATCCCACCAAATCATGGTACTGTCGGGGATAACGCCCACACGCACCAACTCGTCCACGTGGCGTTGGTATTCGGCAAAGGTGTCGAACCGTTCGGGCAGGCCGGTGCGCGGCAATTCGTTGAACACACTGAGGCGGTACGATTTAAGCCCCGTATCCTCGCCGCGCCAAAACGGTGATGAGGTCGACAGCGCCAACAGGTGCGGCAGGAAGTAGCTCACCTGGTTCATCAGGTCGATACGGAAATCATCGTCTTCCACCCCCACATGGACGTGCATGCCGCAAATCACCATGCGCCGCGCCACGCCCTGCATGGCGCTGGCCAGTTCGTTATAGCGCGCCTTGTCGGTGTGGACCTGGTCTTCCCACGACGAAAACGGATGGGTGGACGCCGCAATCGGTGCCAGGCCGTACGCGCCCGCGACCTGGGCTACATTTTTGCGCAAGTGCGCCAACTGCGCGCGGGCTTCGCCGACGGACGCGCACACTGAGGTGCCGATTTCGATCTGCGCCTTGAGAAATTCCGGTCGCACCAACTCGCGGATTCTGTCTTCGAATTTGGCCAGCATCTCCGGCGGCGGTTCGCTCGCCAGCGCGCGCGATTCTACATCCACCAGGAGGTATTCCTCCTCGATTCCGATGGTAAATGCCGGTTCCTTGATCGTCATGGCGTTTCCTTCACTCAGAAATGCTGGACCGTATGAAGGCCGTCTAGGCTTAAGATGTGGCGCAGGGCCTCGGCTAAGATGTCGGCCCAGTGGCTGGCTTCTTCCGGGGTGGCGCAGTGGTCTTGGCGGATTTCGATGGCGCAATTGGCGATCCCTGCGTTCGTGCCGTGGGTGTCGATGGTGTAGGCCAGTTCGCGCCCCGAGTAGGGTTCGTTGTCACCCACGTGCAGGCCGTCCCAGCGGCGCAAGTGTTCGATCAAGACTTTGGGCATGCGCGGGTCGCGGTTCCACAAGACGCCCATGTCCCAGACGCGGTCGTGGCCGTCCAGGCTGGGCGTGAAGCTGTGGATGGAAAACAGCACCGGAGGATGACCGTCTCGCTGGTGCAGGGCGGCGACCTCACGGGCGATGGCGTCGTGATAGGGGGTGTGAAAGGTCTTGATTCGCTGCGCCGTCTGGCGTTCGCTTAAAGCTTGATTGGCGGGAATGACGATTCTGTCGCTGATTTCAGGGATACAGCCGGGCAAGCCTGGGTCGCGGTTTAGGTCCACCACGAGGCGCGAATAAACGCCCAGCACCGCGCGGGCATCCAAGCGGTCGGCGAGGCACCGGGTGATGGCGTCCGCACCAATGTCGTAGGCGATGTGCTTGTCAAAGTGCACAGCGTCAAGGCCGAGATCGCCCAAGGAATGGGGGGCTTGGCGTCCGGCGTGGTCGCTGACGATGACCAGCGGTGCGTGGCCACCTGAGTTATAAATTTCAAACGGTAGGGGTGGGGTGTTGTCCATGCCCTGATTATATCGCGTGGACGGGAAAAAGTTAAAAAAAGAGGACGCACCGGGCGTCCTCACATTCATATCGTATTGAGGGGCTTGTTTTAAAGCATTGGCGCTGACGCCGTTTCCATGTCGAGGGCCTGGATATCAGCCAAATCGAGGACCTCGTCGCTATCGTTAGCGGCGGTGCTCATGGTCTCGGAGAAGGTCTGAAATTCAGCGTCATTTCGAGCCGAAGTTACGTTGTGCGCGGCGTCCGTAGCATCTAGGACGGGGGTGCCGTCGGGCAACATGGCGACCTCAATGATCTTTTGAGAGCAAATGTCGTCGCCATTGAGAACCCGGGCCATGGCGCAGTCCTGATCCGTGATGCCGGAAATGGCGTGGTCGGTGACGCTTTTGCCTGTGGTGGCGTAGCTGACACCGTCAAGTGCCAGGGATGCCAACTGAATGGCTGGGGGAAGGGCGACAATGCATCCTGAAAGAGACATCACTAATCCAGCAACGGCGGATATTTTTAGTGCACGTTTGAAGTAATCGTGGGCGTACGTATTCATAACATCCTCCATCATATGTAATATGTAGCTCGCCCACAAGTGCTTGGCTGAAACAGTTCTTTGATTAATTTTATATTTACATAGTTATCTCTGTTTGTGTGTGATGGAGCGCACACCGGAGTAAATTCTTTTTAAAATCCTCAATATGGAAAGTTTTTTATACATAGACGATGCAACGGGTCGGGTTTCTCCCATCACAAAGATAACGCGTGGGCGCGGTGTTTAATCCGGCGCAGCTAAATTAAGGACAGGAACCTGGAGCAGGCTTGGGTTCAGCGATTGTTAAGGTGAAACTCCTTAGGTTCTCGGGCATGGTCGTGAAAACCGCGTTAATCACCTTGGTGTCCACTTTGGTGATCGCCATCTTGGCGTTTTCGTCGCAACAAAGCGGCGATGGTTCCGGTTGGGCAAATGGCTCTGCCAGTGTAACCGGGGCCAGCGCAAACTATTCCGGTGGCGGCCAGCGTGGCAACTGGGGTGGTAACACCGCCAGCATCACAGGCGCTAGCGGCAGTTATTCCGGCGGCGGCCAGCGTGGCAATTGGGGTGGCAACGCCGCCAGCATCACCGGTGCCAGCGGCAGTTATTCGGGCGGTGGTGAACGCGGTGGCTGGGGTGATGATGATCATGGCGGTGGTGACCATGACGGCGGATGGGAAGGGGGCGACGACTGATGAGCAAGCGTTCTACACCGTTTGACGCCGAAACCGCCACCGCACGTTCGCCCCGTCCACCCAAAAACCCACCCAAGGGACCGGCCAAACGCCACGCCAGTCGCCCGGCCAATGTATCGCCAGCCAAACCCGGGGCAGCCCGGGGGCGTAAGCCTTCGGCGGCGGCGCTGGGCTTTTTGATGATTTGGCACGGCGCACTTTCCGGCGGTTTCTTCGTTGCGATGATGACCGGTGAAGGGGCCTATAACGCCCACGTCTTTGCCGGGATCGTGGTTATTTTCGCCATTGGCTTTCGCTTACTTGTGGGTACGGCGGTGCCAAAGGGCCACGTGTTGTCGTTCCCGCTGCCTAATTTAAGAACTATGATCCAGGGTTCACACGGCTTTCGGCGGTTTTTGAACCACACCGTCGGCTTGGCGATGTTGGTCTTTTGCGCACTCGCGGCGTTAACGGGATGGTATGTGAAGGGCAACACCGCCGCCCACGGTGCCATTGCCTATCTCGCATTGGCTCTAATCGGCGGGCATGTTGTGTTGGTCATTTTGATGCAGGGCTGGAAAAAGGTCGAAGCCAAATTTCAGGCGCGGTCTTAAATTATAGCGGCGGACTTTCCACAATTTTGAGATGAAGGTCCGGGTCGAAGGTAATGCGCGCTTTCATGGCCGGGTTGAGATAGACCGTGCCTGCATCGTCCACCAAGACCGCATATTTAATGCCCATTTTAAGCGCGATACGATGCCAGTCTTGAGGCCCTGCTACGGTGAGGGCCGTGGCCGCGCCGTCTGCCAGCGCGCCGCTGTCTGCGATGACCGTCGCCGATACGATATGGTCTACCGGCATGCCCGTGCGCGGATTTAAGATATGGGCATAGCGCACGCCGTCGATTTCGCGAAACCGTTCATAATTGCCCGACGTATAGACGTCTTCATCCGGTTTTAAGCCTAACGTGGCGATAAGCCCCCAAGATTTAGGGTGGCGGATGCCGACCGTCCACGGATGGTCACCACCGTCGCCCAAGGTGTTGATGTCCCCACCTGCATTGATCAGGGCGTTCTCAATTTTTAAGGCTTTGAACACCTGTTCGGCGCGGTCCAAGGCGACACCCTTGGCGAATCCCCCGAAATCCAGTTGCACACTGGCATTGGTGCTGGACACGGTATCGCCGTCGATGGTCACGTCGGTCATGGCCGGTTTACGTGCCGCCAGGGCACGGATGGCCGCTAAATCGGGCAATCCGCCCTTAGGCTTTTCGTCCGCATGAAAGCCCCAAGCCCCAATAAGCCCCCCGATGGCCGGATTAAACAGGCCGTCACTTAAGGCATACAGGGTCTGGGCCTGGATGATGAGGGGTTTTAAAAAGGGCGTGACAGACTTGCTTTTCCCGGCGGCAAAGGCGGCGTTTAAGTCGGTCAATTCGCCCGGTTTCCAGGCATGCCAGTCTTTGTGCATGCGCGCGAATTCTTCGCTCAGTTGAGCGGTCGCGATCTCCATGGTAGCGGCATCTTTACCGCGCACGGTGATCTCAACCTTGGTGCCGAAGACGAACAGGTTCGCCGTGTGCTCGGCCATGGGCTTCTGGTCACACGCCGCCAGTGTCAAAGCGGTGGCTGCGATAAAGGCTAACGTTTGAACGGATAATCGTGTGGGTCTGAGCATGTTGCGATTATCCAACCCATAATCTGAATAGCGAGTGAACGTGCGCGCCAATTGTAACGGCTTCGCCCTCGGGTGCTTCATACAATTCACACACGGATTATACACTTATTAAATGTTTTAAGTGTTCTAATGGTCAAATTCATAGTCGCCTGACACTCAAATGTTAAGAGGATGCCCCATGACTAAAGTCCACCGCCTGTATTTTCACTACAGCGAATACCCGCCAAGCCTACGCGTTTTATTTACCGGGGCTTTGATCGTGTTGGGCACCGCCTATTTGTTCGCGATGGTCCAAACCTTTGTTTCGCATGCGGATCGCGATGGCCAGCCAGGCCTGTCCGTGCAAGATCTCATCATCGCCTATAGCGGGACCAAGGAAAGCTCACGGTTAGAGTCGGCCTTGAAGGGGCCGATGAGCGACATGATCGATCCCCACGATTCCGTGCACATCACGCTGTGGATTCACGAGGGTGCCTCTGAGGCTGGATATGCGGACACCGTTCAGCCGATTTTGGAAAATAACTGCTACGCTTGCCATGATGGGTCCAACCCGCACCTTCCGAACCTCACCAAATTCGATGTGGTTAAGGAACTGACGGCTGTCGATACCGGGGCCAGTATTGTCACCCTGGTGCGGATATCGCACATTCACCTGTTCGGCATCACGTTTATCTTCTTCATCATGGGGCATATCTTCAGTCACGCCCTGATCAGGCCGGTATGGCTCAAGTGCTTAGTGATGGGGGTGCCGTTCTTGGCCATCGTCTTGGACATCGGATCTTGGTACCTGACCAAGCTTAATCCGGCCTTCGCCTGGGTGATTTATATCGGCGGCATTGGTATGGCGTTGAGTTTTAGCTTTATGTGGTTCACCAGCATGTACCAAATGTGGTTTATGCGCCCACCGACGGACCTCATCAAGGATGAGGCGGAGTTAACGAACACGAAGGTGTTTTGAGAAGGTCGCGCGGCGCGCTCAATTTTAGAGCGCGCCGCTTTCATTGGCGTCGGGCTTAGCGGGTGATCAACGGCACGTCGGCAATGGACGGCAGGTCTTCTTCCAAGATCGACATCGTCAGCGAATACGAGGTCTCGCCTTCTTCTTCGTCTTTGTACAAAACGCCGACAAATTCTTCGCCGATATAAACTTCGACGGGGGCGTTTGGCTTGGCCGTCGGGGGAATGACGATGCGGTTGTTGGACAGGCTTTTGCGCAGGTATTCCTGAACGCGGGCAATTTCAACGATTTCCATCTCGGTCTCTTTTCCTGTGTGCAATTGGAAGATGTCCACACCTAACACATATCTGGCAAGGCAACCATGGCCCGGTCGAAAAAGTTTATTCAGCTATGGTTCACCTGATAGGTCATAAATTTGTGCCAATCGTGATTTAGACTCAAATACCCAAGGGAGACTGCCATGACCATACGGACTTTTTTAACGGTTTCCGTTATCGCTTGCGTGCTGAGCGCCCTGCCTTTCACCATAAACGGGACCAGCTCATGGGTGCAACCAAACCTTGCCCTGGCCGACAATGACAATGAAGGCGGTAACCGGGGCGGGCAAAATCGTGAAAACGGCAATCGCGGCAACTGGAATCAGGGCAATAACCGGGGTGAAAATCGTGGTGGCTGTGCGGGAAATCGTAATTGCGAAAATAATCGCCAAAACCAGTATCGCAACCAAAACCGCGACATGAACCAATGGGGCGGCAATGGTAACAATAGGGGCGGGCGCGACGGCGGCGATGACTGATCAAACTTTGCCATACACCGCTAATGCGGGTAGGATGCGCGCTGTTCAAGGAGGGAAGCGCGTTTGGCAAATATCTTGATCATCGACGACGATAAGCACATTCGCAAACTAGCGGCTGCATACCTGGAAAATGCGGGGCATGTCGTGCGCCACGCAGAAAATGGCCGGGACGGATTGGATATGGTTGAACAAACCGTTCCCGATCTCATCATCCTCGACATCAACATGCCGGTGATGGACGGTACTCAGGTCATGAAGGCCCTGCGCGTTTATCCCCCGACCACCAATGTGCCGGTGATTGCGCTGTCCGCCGTTGCCGCGCCGGAAATGCGCGACGATATGCACAAGATGGGCTGTGACGCGTATGTGGTGAAGCCCATCGACAGTTCGATCCTGATGGCCAAGGTCGACAGCCTCCTCGGCGGCTAAAAATTAGGCTTCAGGAAATTCGGCTGTGCCTAGGGCAGCGACCAGGGGCAGCAAGCGGTCTAATTCGGCCGCCGTGATGGACCCCACGCGCTGATAGCCGGAAAACCGTTCCACATAGAACTCACGGGTGCGTTTAACCGCATGATCGAAGGACCAGTCGCCCCGCCTCGCGCGATCCGCTCGACACGTCAACAGTTGGCGGTGGTCGCTGACAACCTCGGCGTAGAATTCTTCGAACCAGCTCCGGGGCCGATCATCGGGTAAGGTGCGGTAAAAGCTCATCCTGGGCGTCCGTCGATGCGCGGCCGCACTAAGATTGGCGCATAAATGACAAAAAACAGCAAGAACGCGAGCATCCATAGCGTGCCGCTTAGCATCACCAATTCCACGCTCGCCTCCGGCCACAAGGGGACGGCTAGGCGCACCAGGGCTGCCAGGCTTATTAAGACGTAGGCACTAACGGTCAGCGCGTGGGCTTTTACAACGCGCCCGGTGTGGCCCAGAGACGCGCGGCTCATAATGGCCACCGTCATGGTGCCGATGGCGCCAATGGTCAGCGCATGCAGCGCCGCCGCAGGATCACCAATGCCGAAATCCGCTAACCCCTTCAATGCCAAACCCACCACCAGCCACAGATAGCCTAAGTGCAGCACCCACAAAATAGGACTGCCCAAGGTGCGGTGTCCCTGCCAACCCGACAGGCGCAACAGGTTCAGCGCGGCCGCGATTAGGGCCACCGTCCCGCTTAAGGGGCTTAAAGCCCACACCTGATCGGCAAAAAGCAGCCCCCAGGTCGCCGCCAATACGGCCCGGTCCACCCGGGGCCGTTGCAAGACCTTAACGCTCGGGTCGGCGTGGCCGATGAAACTGGACGTGAAGCTGGGCGTCACCCGTCCGCCCATAACCGCAATCAGCACTAAGGTGGCGTCCAGTCCTAAGGCCAGCCCGCGTGCGCCTAAGTCCTGGCCAAATCCGAAGACTTCCAGGTGGGTCAGGGCATTGGCAACGATAAGACACGCCAAAATCGCAAGAAACATCATCTGGCGGCGGTGCTGTGGATCGATCAAGGGCCGCACCACCAAGGCGGTGAGTGCGACCAAAAACGCCATATCCGCCACCGCGACGAGGCCATAGGGAAGTGCGCCTTGCGCCCACATGACCACGCGCCCTAGCACCCACAGGCCGACCAGCACCATGAGAACCGGGCCTTTTTGCGCCTTGGCTTTGGTCCAGTTGGGTACAACGGTGAGAAAAAAACCGGCAATGGCTGCTGTCGTGTAGCCAAATAACATTTCATGGGCATGCCACAGCCCTATGGGGCTGGTGAGGTTCAAATCAACATGGCCCGCATAAAGCCCCACCCATACTAAGATGCTCAGCACGGCAAACAGCGCGGCAAAAAAGAAAAAGGGGCGAAACCCGAAATTGAACAGGGCAAAGCCCCCAGGTGGGGCGGGCCGTTGAGCGGATGGATCTTCAACGTTTATGAGGGTGGGCATAATTGATGTCTCCTTATCCCCCATCATGGCAAAGGATGGACAAATCGAACAGCCCTAAGATTGCTTGTGATTAACGTCACTGTGGAGGGGGGGCAACAAAGTCTATACAATTTTATGCTTCATGGATTTTGGGTGGACCACATGTTTATGACTTTCAAGACCGTCGTTAAGACCGCCACGTCGGTGGCACTGCTTTCCGGAGTGTTGGCGGCGTGCGCCGATACGACTACAACCCCTGTCACTCGGGTGTTGAATCCCCAGCAAAATGCGACTTACAACGAATCAATCGGGCATTTTGAACAGATGCTGGCTGAAAAGCCCGGTGAGGTGGAGGCGCTGTTGGGTCTAGCCCGCAATCTGCGTTGGGCCGGACGCATCTCTGACGCGGCGCAAGTTTTGCAAGATAACGCAGCCCTGTTTGGCGAAGACGGGCGCTATCTGGCGGAATTGGGCAAGGTGCGCCTGATCCAAGGCCAAAGCGCCGAGGGTGTGACGTTGCTTGAACAAGCCACTCAGAAAGTCACTGACGATTGGCGCCTGTATTCGGCACTGGGCATCGGGCAGGACACCTTAGAGAACTATTCTCAAGCCGGAGTATCTTATAACACGGCGTTGGACATGTGCCCCGACGATCCGGCCGTGATCAACAACTTAGGCATTTCCCAGGGGCTGTCGGGAAACCTTGACCAGGGGATCATGACGCTGCGCAGGGCTTTGTCCTATGGTGGCCATTCGGACAAGATTAAACGCAACTTGAAGCTTTTCACCGACGCACGCGATTTGTGCGCGACGTGTGGGGGCACCTACCTGAAAGACAGCGGCACCATGATCCTGGCCGCGGGGCTGATGGGGACCGATCAGGAAGGCCCGTGCACGCCCGAGCCTGAATATACGGCCGAGGCCCCGGCGATGGTAGAGCAATTGGCCCCCGAAGCCGAAGCCCCGTCGATCAACATTAAGGTCTATTTCGAATTCGACAGCGCCATCCTCAAGCCCGAGGCGTTGAGTGTCCTCGACAATTTGGGAGAAGCTTTGACGTATGGCGAGTTGAATAATTACCGCTTTGAACTGGCCGGGCATACCGATGCGGTCGGCAGCGACGACTATAACCAACAACTGTCGGAACGCCGCGCCGAGGCGGTGTTGAATTATCTGGTGACGACCTTTGCCATTGACCCTGGGCGCATCGACACGGTGGGCCACGGCGAAAGCCGCCTTTTAGATCCGGCCGATCCCGAAGGTGACATCAATCGCCGGGTCCAGGTCACGCGCCTGGATATCATGCCTTAACGGGGGGAGGTCCCCAGAATGGCGGAGAACAAGCCTTTAACGTGAATGTTTGCTGAACGGCAACTTCAGACCTGCTTCAGCTTAACTCAGGCAATATGGTTTCAGATCAACTCCGTCAGGTCTGAGCCTCTTCCCCCCCTTTTCCCGCAGGTTTGGACGTGACGGTTAAATGGCACCGCCCTCGCAAGGGAGCGGTGCCATTTTATTTGGTCTAGTTGTCGCCGGCCAACTCCTGTTCCTTTTGTGCGGCTTCGATTTGTGCGCGCACGTCGTCCATGTCGAGCCCTTTGATCTGGCCGATCAGTTCTTCCAAGGATTCGGCAGGCAGGGCGCCGGGTTGGGCGAAAATCAGAACCTGGTCGCGGAACGCCGCCACGGTGGGAATCGACTGGATGCCGAACTGCGCGGCCAAGGTTTGCTCGGCCTCGGTGTCGACCTTGGCAAACGCGATATCCGCATGCTTGTTCGAGAGCTCTTCAAAGATGGGGCCGAACGATTTGCACGGGCCACACCATTCGGCCCAGAAGTCGATCAGCACGATGTCATTGTCGGCGATGGTGGATTCTAATGTATCCATGGTCAGTGCGATGGTGGCCATAAACCTGTCCTTGTGCTGGGAATGTAAGATGCGCCTAATATAGAGGCTATGCCGAGCTTTACAACCGTCTGCCGCCATTTTGAACGGTGATGGATGCGGAAAGTTAGGCGCTGGCGGGCTGAGGTTTGGCGCAAATGCGCTCGGCGGGGAAATTGCAGGTTACCGTTGTTCCTTTGCCCGGCGTGCTGTCGATGATCAAGCGTCCGCCGTGCAATTCCACCAGATTACGTGACAGATGCAGGCCTAAGCCGGTGCCTTCGTATTTGCGCGCCAAGGAGCTGTCCACTTGGCCGAAGGGGCTGAGTACCCTTGCGATATTTTCGGCGGCGATGCCGATGCCGCTATCGCTAACGGCGATAACCAAGCCGCCTTCTGTATCTCTGTGCGCCGACACAGCTACATCGCCACCTTTAGGCGTGAATTTTACCGCATTGGACAATAGGTTGATAATCACTTGCTTGATGCGTCTCTCATCGCCGTACATCATGTTCAAGTCATCCGCGATATTGCTGGTGATGGAAAGGTAATTCGTTTCGGCGCGCTCGCGGACCAAACGCAGACAGATTTTCGCCACATCCGCAATGTCGACGTTTTCTTCGCGCAGTTCCAACTTGCCCGCCTCGATGGCGGACACGTCCAAAATATCGTTTATGAGGTTGAGTAGGTGCTCGCCTGAATTCTTGATGTGCCCGGCATAATCTAAGTACATAGCAGAGCCGACGTCACCGAACATCTGGTTCTTGATAATGTCGGAAAACCCAATGACGGCGTTCAGCGGCGTGCGCAGTTCGTGTGACATGTTCGCGAGAAATTCCGACTTCGCCCGGTTGGCCATTTCCGCGCCTTCCTTTGCGCTAACCAGGTCTTCGGTACGCTCGCGCACGCGTCGTTCTAAAATGTCGTGCGATGCTTGCAGCATCTGCGCTTCACGCTTGCGCTCGGTGATGTCTTGGGCCGCCAGCATGAGGCGGTTTTCGCCTTCAAATTCGATCACCTCGCCGACGAGGAGGAAGTCCAAATCAACGCCCGCTTTGGTGCGTAGGGTGGCCTCAACCCCTTCCAGGCGCCCATGCTCGTTGATGAGTGAAAGCAGGCGGCCCCGGTCTTCGGGGTGAGCCCACACGCCCAATTCGCTCGCCGTGCGACCGATGACCTCTTCACGCGTATAGCCCATGACCTGCAGCCATTTTTCGTTCACGTCGTGATGAATACCGGTGTCGATGCCGCTGATCGCCACCAGGGCTGGGTTGGCGCGAAACGCCAATGCAAACAACTGTTCAGAACGGTGCAATTCTTGGTCGGCCAAGATACGATCGGTGACATTGTTGCCGGTGCCGCGATAGCCCATGAACTCGCCAGAGGCATTGAATACCGGGACGCCATTGATGCGGATGTAGAGCAGTTCGCCGCCAATATCCAAGGCGTAGACGAAATCGCGAAATGGGCGGTGTGCATTCAAATCTTCAACGTGCTTTTGCCATTTATTTAAGTCGGTTTCCACGACCTTGTCGATAATCTCCATGCGCGATTTGCCGATAATTTGCGCAGCGCTCAGACCGGTGACGTCGTAGAGGCGTTCGGACATATAGGTGAAATTGTGGTCCTTATCCGTTTCCCATAGCCATTCCGACGCGGCGTCCACGAAATTTTGCAGGCGGCCTTCGCTATTGCGCAAGGCCTTCTCCGCCGTATGGCGCTCGTCGATTTCATGCTGTTTATCAAGGTACTGGTTGCGCAAGATGCCATCCGCCCGGTAAATGATCCAATACAAAACCCCGAACAACAGGGCGAACAACACGATCAACAGCGCCACCAGTTCCACCGTCATTGTCTTAATCTTGCCCAGGGTATGGGTGACGTCGGAATACAGCTCCAGCACTGCAATGATTTTTCCGTTCAAATGAACCGGCACATAACTGGCGACGAGATCCCTATCATCGCGTGCGCCCTCAAAGGCATTAAAGGATTTGCGAAACACGAGGTCGCTGGCGACGTTGCCATCGCGCGCCGTTAAAAATCCGGAATTTTCTATTTTGTTTTGGCCAACCTGTGCGGGCTCGGATGAATAAACGGTTTGGCCGTTGAGCGTGTAGACTTTGACCTTCAGCACATCTAGCCCCTCAACGGCGCGGCTGAAATAGTCATGAAAGATACTGTATTCTGGACTCGCCATCAGTGTGGCGGCGTCTTTGTCTTCGGCGTGATTAAGAAAGCTTTCCAGGGTGGGCCCTAAGGTGTTGGCGTAGGCCTGGGCCAAGGATGCATTTTGTCGCTCGGTGTTGGAAACAAGCTCCCCTTTCAGTTTGCCGTGCAGGACTAAGCTTAGGATCGTCGTGACGATCACAATGGCGAGTGCACTGGCAAGTGAAAAATTGTGGACCAATCGATACATGCTTAACTGGCCCCCCCCTAAAAACGCAGAAATGCTTAATGCTAAATTAATAGGAGAATAACACAGTCCCTTGGTCGCGCAAGTCGGGAGCGAGTCCCGAAAAAGCCCCCGAAAACCAAGGGGTTCCGAGGGCTTGAATCATGGTGCTGGGGGCGGGTTTGAACCACCGACGCGCGGAGTTTCAATCCGCTACTCAAGCCTTATTTTCTGCGGACTTCAGGGGGTATGCGGACATTTTTCTGACTATTTCTTCGTTGTTTTATGGCGGATGATCCTGCGAAGTTGGTTCAGTGCCAATGACATGAGTCCCGAATCTTCCTCCAAAGTTATGTAGCGTCCAGCGCGCTACGCCGCCCTCCGACAAAAGTCCGAATTGAAAATCTTGTTGTGGCCGGCTTGATCGAGCGCGGCAAAGCTCGCCGCAAGGGTGCGATCAATCCCCATTTCCCAGGCTATTCTTTATGCAGGTTGGTATAAGCCCGACGGTGAAAAAATTCCCATGATGGTAAAAAATGGGTACACTCATTCTTGCTGTAAAAGTTGTCTGAGAGATCCCGGGAAAGTTGTTAGAGAGACCTCAGCCTATCGGATTGTATAGCTATACATTTATTCTGTCATATGGAGTGTGGAAGTATGAAACACACGCGCCTCTTACATGCGATTCTGCTTCATGCCCTGCTGGGGGTATTCCTGGCGCTGCCCGTCCGGGCGGAGGAAGTCGTCATCGTCGGCACCGGGGATGGTATGCACCTCCTCGATACGGTTGGCGCGGCTTTCAACAAGGCCCATCCCGCGGTCACCATCACGGTGCCAACGAGCATCGGGTCCTCGGGCGGTATCAAGGCGGTGGGCGGCGGCAAGGCCCGCATTGGCCGGATCGCCCGTGACATTAAAAGCCAAGAGGAAGCTTACGGCCTGACCCGTGTGCCCATCGCCAAAGTCGCGGTGTCCTTCTTCGTCAACCCTGGGGTGGGCGTTAGCGCACTGAGCATCGAGCAGGTCGTCGGCATCTACGGCGGTCGGATCACCAACTGGAAAGAGGTTGGTGGTGCCGACGTCCGCATCCGGGTCGTGCGGCGCGAAGACGGGGACAGTTCCTTAGGGGTGTTGCGCAGGAGCTTTCCCGGGTTTTCTGACCTGGCCATCACCGCGAAGTCAAAGATCACAGCCACAACCCAGGAGAATCTTGAGGTCGTTGCCTCCACCCCGCGCGCCATCGGCTTCGGCCCCTATCCGGGCGCCAAGGCGCACCCGGTCAAGATACTGACGGTCGGCGGCTTGCACCCGGTCGACAAAGACTATCCATACTTCACGACCCTTTCATTGATCTTCAAGGAGGTCAACCGAACAGGATCCGTCGCGACGTTTATCGACTTTCTCACCTCGCCCGCGGGGCATCAAGCGATCCGTCAGGCATCCGGCACACCGTTCTGATCGGCGACAGTGGGAAAGGCCTACTATCCATGACCACCTTGAAACAGAAAATCCTGCTTGCCTTCGTGCCCATGGGGGTGGCGATTGTGGTGGCGATTGGGTTGACGTTGTGGGTGGAAATTTCACGGGCCGTCGACAAACAGGCCGGGGCGCTCAGTACCCACATTGCAGACATGCAGGAACAAACCCTGCTCCACAGCCTCGAAACGTTTGATCTTTTTGTTGGACAGAATCTGGAGAAAATGAGCTTCGTGGCGTCCTCGATCAGTCAATCCAGCCTGGTTCACACCTTCATCGGAAAAAATCAAGCCGAGCCGTTGCTCGTGCACATGGCACGAGAGATGCGACCGAAATACTTTGATTTCATTACGGTCATCGGCCAAGACGCAAACGTTCTCGCCAACTTGCCGCTGGAATCGGACGATTTTGAATTGAGCCGGAGCTACCGCGCCTCTCATATAGGCCCGTTGATCCAGGCCATGCAAGCGCAAGCGGGCGACCCGGGGGGGCGCGCCTTGGCGGGGTATATGCGGCTGGATTCCGGATTTATCCGTCAACTGGGACTGGACCCCCGGGAAACCCCGGCCACAGGCCAGGTCGCTCTGATCGTCAGCCGCATCATCGAGGATGATTTCGGCGAACCCATCGGTGTCCTGGTGGTCGGCAAGCTTCTCGACCGATGGAGCGCGTTGACCGAGATGAGTGAGATGGCCGGTTCGGCGGCCGCCATTTATTCGGGGACTGCCCCCATTGCGGCCGTCGGCTTCTCCGCCGCGCTCCCCAGTTTTGACGACGCGGCGATGGTCAGCGCTGGAGGCATCGGTCTGACGTCCCCCACCGTGACCGTTGGCGGCGCGCGCTTCACGCTCCGGTGCCGATCCATTAGGGACCTCGGCGATGCCACCATCGGGCGTGGCTGTGTTGGGATTTCGGAACGGGAAGCGCGGAAAGTCCTTGATGTTTTTACAGAGTTGGGGGGCGAACTGCGGTGGGATATCGGCTTTTGGCTGATCGCGATTGGTGCCGTCGCCGTCGCCGCCCTGACCTTTCTGTCGCTGGCCGTCGCCACGCGCGTCACGGAACCTTTGAAAGTCATGACCGCGGCGATGAATGGCCTTGCCGAAAACGACCTGCAAACCGAAATTCCCAGAGCCAACGGCCTTGCGGAGATCGATACCATGGTCCGGGCGATGAAGGCTTTCAAGGTGAATGCCTTTGAGCGCAAACGAGCCGAAGAGCGGTTGTTGATTGCCAAGGATGAAGCGGAAATGGCGAGCCGGGCCAAATCCCAGTTCCTCTCTTCCATGAGCCACGAACTGAGAACGCCGCTCAACGCCATCCTCGGCTTTTCCCAGGTCCTGAAAATAAACAGAAAGCCGCCCCTGACGGAGGACCAAGCCGAAAATGTCCAGCAGATCATGAGGGGCGGGGAGCACCTGCTGGAATTGATCAACGAAGTGCTGGATTTGGCGCAGATCGAAAGCGGGCGGATCAATGCTTTCATCGAGTCCATCCATCCCGGCGATGTGTTCAGGGAATGTTTAGCCCTGGTCAAGTCGAAGGCTGTCCAGTACGGGGTCGTCGTGCTCGCCCCGGCGCTGGACGTGCGCACGGGGGATGTATCCGCCGACTTCACCCGGTTCAAGCAGGTGCTACTCAACCTTCTGATTAATGCCATCAAATACAATAGCGACCCGGGCGAGGTGGTGCTCGATTGCGTCGAGACGCCGTCGGGCATGCTGCGCATCTTGGTTCGGGACAAAGGCCCCGGCATCCCGGAACAGCTGCAGGGTGAGCTGTTCAAACCGTTCGCGCGGCTTGGGCGCGAGAATTCGACCATCGAAGGCACGGGCATCGGCCTCACCATCGCCAAGCAAGTGGTCGAAAGCATGGGCGGGCGCATTGGCTTTGAAAGCCGGTACGGTGAAGGCAGCACGTTCTGGTTCGAGCTTCCCCTGGCGGCACCCGGTCAGGACAGCAGGCAGGGGGATACGGGTGTGTCTTTTCCCGCCGAGGCCGAAAACCTGCGCGGGACCGTGCTCTATGTTGAGGACAATCCTTCCAATTGCAAGCTGATGGAGCAGGCGCTCGTACACTTCGACGGCCTCACCCTGCTGACGGCGCGCAACGCCGAACTCGGTCTGGCGATGGCGCGCGAAGAACGGCCCGATGCTATTCTCATGGATATCAATTTGCCGGGAATGAACGGTTTTGAAGCCCTCGCCGCACTGCAAAAATATCCGGAGACATCGCAGATTCCCGTTATCGCCGTCAGCTCCGCCGCCATGTCGGAGCAAATTGAGCGCGGGTTCAAGGCCGGGTTTCGGTACTACCTGACCAAGCCGATCCAGATAAATGAAGTCATCGACAGCCTCAACAATGTCATGGGCGATCAACGGGGGGACGTTTGATACAACACCGTCCGAGCACGAAAAAGGCCCCGGCGTTAAGCCGAGGCCTTTAATCATGGTGCCCGGGGGCGGATTTGAACCACCGACACGCGGATTTTCAATCCGCTGCTCTACCAACTGAGCTACCCGGGCTTAAGACACGGCGTTCCTTTCGGTGCGACGCGTTGCCACGGCCCGGTTTATAGGAAATAACCGAGGCCCTGTCCACGAGGTTTTTTAGTCTTCGCCATCATAATCGTCGCCCGAGCCTGGAACCTCGTGCGTGGGGATGCGGTAGCAGTCCCCCAGCCACTTGCCGAGATCAAGATCCGCGCAGCGTTTGGAACAAAACGGCTTGTATGAGTCTGTCGCCGGTTTGCCACATAAGGGGCATTTTTCGCCCTTTTGAGCCGCTTTTTTAGCGCTTTTCAACTCCACCACGTTATCCGTTTTCGTCGTGTCGTCACTCATTGATCGTTCTCCGCCGCTTGGATGCGAAATTCACCGGGGGCTAAGGTTTCGTCCAGGGTGAGGTCTAAGGGTTGCCCCAGTTTGGCTTCCATCTCGATCAATGCGCTGGAGCCCTGGGTCTTGAGGGCGTCAATAACGGGGGCGGTGGTGCGTAAGGTCGGGATCAGGGCCGGAGAGGCCCACACGTCCGCCAGCACCCGGCCCAAGGCGTTTAAGCCCACCGTCAGCGGCGTCTCGGCGTGCCCGGAGCCACAGGTCGGGCAGGGGCCCAGCAAGATATGGCTGAGCGGCGCGCGGCGGCGCGGACGGGTGACTTCCAGCAGCCCGCCCTTGGTGGTGCCCAAAACACGCGGCCCCGCCGGATCAAAGGCCAGGGCCTCCTTCAGCACGTTGACGATGCGGCCCTTGGTCTCCTCGCCGCGCACCGCCATCAAATCAATAACGATAAGCCCCGCCAGATTGCGCAGGCGGATGTGTCGCGCGGCTTCCTTGACGGCTTCTAGGTTGGTGGACAGGGCCAAGTCCTGACCGCTGGCCCCGCCCGCGTTGACGTCAATGGCGGTGACCGCCGCCGTTTCTTCGATGATGATCGAGCCACCAGACTTAAGCGCCACCTTCTGCTCAAGAAGGTCCGCCACTTCGTCGGCCACGCCCAAATCGACAAATACGTCGCCGCTGGCCGGGTGGCGCACGACGCCGCCGGGGGGCAGGGCATCCAGGCGGGTCAACTCGACCTCAATCGCCTTGGTCATGGCCGGGTCATCGACAATGATCTTGGCCAGCCCCGAAAATCCACCTTCCGATAGAAACCGGACCGCTGGCGTGCCTTGGCCGCTGAGCAGGGCCGGGGGGGCTGAAGTGTCGGCGCGCGTGACCAACTCGCCCCACAATACCCGCAGCAGCTCCAGTTCGTGCGCGATGGTGAGGGCGGATGCTCCCTCAGCCCCTGAGCGCAGAATGCAGCCCTCGTCGCCGCCCAGCGTGCCGGTGACAATGGTGCGCAGGCGGTTGCGTTCGGCTTCGTCTTTGATGCGCTTCGAGACCCGCACGCCGGGATCACCCGGGGTTAACACACAATGCGCGCCGGTGACGGAAATGCGCCGCGAGACCTTGGCCCCCTTGTCGTCGCGCGCCGCGGCCAGGACCTGAACGAGGATGGTCTCACCCTCGTGAACGTAATCGGAAATGCGATCGCGGGCGGCCGTCCCCCCCATATGCGGCTGGGGGCGGGCCTCGGCTATGCCTAAAAACACGTCACGGTCGAGGCCGATGTCGATGAACGCGGCTTCTAAAGCGGGCGCGACCTTTTTCACCCGGCCCAAGTAGACGCCGCCCAACTGGCCGGCACCGTCGGTTGAGGACTCGCGAAAAATGGCAAAATCTTTGAGGCGGTTGCCCGCGTCGGCCCGCGCGATGCGAGTTTCACCGGGGCGCACACGCACGATGAGGACATCCGTCGGCATGCACCCCCCTAAATCAGGCCAGGCGGCTGTGCGCCCAAGCCTTTAAGCGCGTTGGCGGTCTCATGCAGTGCCAAGCCCACCACGTTGGAATACGAGCCGTTAATGCGGCGTACGAACGCGCCGGCGCGGCCCTGGATGGCATATGCGCCCGCCTTGTCGTGCCATTCGCCACTGGCGATATAGGCGTTGAGTTCGGAGGGGTCCAAGCGTTTGAACAGCACCGAGGTGGTGACCGCCTTCAGCACCTGTTTGCCGCCGGGAGCCAACAGGCACAGGCCGCCAATGACTTTGTGGCTGCGTCCAGACAGCATGCCCAACATACGTCGGGCATGGTTTTCATCGTCGGCTTTTCCTAAGATGCGCCGCCCCACACAGACGATGGTGTCGGCGGCGAGGATGCAACTGTCCGGGTGCGTTTTTTGGATTTCCAACGCCTTGAGATGCGCCAAGCGTTTAGCGGCGGACAGGGCGCTTTCGTCTTTCAGCGGCGTCTCGTCCACGTGCGCGGGTACGATCAAGTCAGGGCTGACCCCGATCTGCGCCAACAGTTCGACACGGCGAGGCGACGCAGACGCCAAGATGAGGGGAATGGGGGCGTTCTGAACGTCAGACATACCAATCCCCCACTTTCAGGCGTCAGGCCTCAGATTATTTGAAGCGGAATGTGATCCGGCCCTTGGACAGATCGTACGGCGTCATTTCCACCGTAACCTTGTCACCGGCGAGTACGCGGATGCGATGCTTGCGCATTTTACCCGCAGTGTGGGCCAGGATCTCGTGGCCGTTTTCCAGTTCCACGCGGAACATGGCGTTCGGCAGCAGCTCTTTCACGACCCCGGAAAACTCAAGTACTTCTTCTTTAGCCATCAATCTCTCTATTTTTTCAATGCTCAGGCGGCCCATTAAGTGCCGCTTAAAGCACAAAAGGTCAAGTGTATTCCCATAATTTCACTCAAATGTCATATGTGGGGGCTATGGGGAAGCGCTCAAGAATGCGTTTCACCAACTCATCGCGCACTTGGCGATAGGCGTCTAAGCGCAGGTCGCGGCTGCCATCAATCACGCTGGGATCGAAGGTGTGCCAAAACTCAACCTCGCACGCCATATAGCGGGTCAGGTCTACGGCCTTGTGCTGGGCCTCGGGCGATAGGGATATCACCAGATCGTACGAGCTGTCTTCCATGTCGTCAAAGCTCTTGGCTTTATGGTTGGAAATGTCGATGCCGATCTCGGCCATGACCTCAACGGCAAAACCGTCCAACGGGCGTCCGCGCACGCCGACGGAATCGATAAAGATATCTTGGCCGTGGTAATGCTTCAAAATCGCTTCGGCCATGGGCGAGCGAATGGAATTCATGGTGCAGGCAAAGAGGACCGCGCCGGGCTGGGTGAGTTTATCTGTCATCCCGTGCGTCCTCCTCACCCTTTGATGTGCAAGACGCACACCAAGGTAAACAGGCGCCGGGCGGTGTTTGAGTCCAGTTCGACCTTGTGCGTAAGACGTTCTTTGAGGACCTCAGAACCATCGTTGTGCAGGCCCCGGCGCCCCATGTCGATGGCCTCGATCTGTGACGGGCTGGAGGTCTTGATGGCCTTGTAATAGCTGTCGCACACCATCAGATATTCGCGCACGATGGAACGAAACGGCGACAGGGCCAGAACGAAGCGTTTGAGTGGAATGTCGAAGGCGTCGCGGACGTCGAAGGCGAGGCGATTTTCTTCAATCGACAGGTGTAATATGTACGGCCCCTCGGGACCGTCCGGAAGGGCGAAATGGTTGTCGTCCAGCAGATCGAAGATGGCGACCTTGCGCTCGTGCTCGACCTGTGGAGAGCGGTTCACGACCGTGCTCTCGTCGAGGAAGATGTTGAGAATGCAGGCCGTGTCCGTCGTTTTCTCAGGCGCCTTATTAACCATGGAGCCCTCCGTCGCCGATTAGCTTCTATTCAGCCGTATGGACACGGAACGACCGTGGGCTTGCAAGCCCTCGGCATCGGCCAGTTTGACCGCCGCCGGGCCGATACGGCCCAAGCTGTCCGCGTCACATGCGATGAACGTGGTGCGCTTCATAAAATCCTGTACGCCTAGGCCCGATGAGAATCGCGCCGTGCGGGCGGTGGGCAGAACGTGATTGGGTCCGGCGACGTAATCGCCGACGGCTTCGGGCGTATAGCGGCCTAAGAAGATCGCCCCTGCGTTGGTGACCAGATTGCCCAGGGCGTCCGGATCTTCGATCGCAAGTTCCAAGTGCTCCGGCGCCAAGCGATCAATCAGGGCCAAGCCGTCTGTCATCAGGTCGCCCACGGTAATGACGAGCCCGAAGTCTTGCCAGCTTGCCCGCGCGATATCTTCGCGGCTCAAGGTTTTAAGCTGGCTTTCCACCGCGTGCTCGACCCGCGCCGCGAAATCCGCGTCATCGGTGAGGAGGATCGATTGGGCGTTGCTGTCGTGTTCGGCTTGGCTGAGCAAATCGGCGGCAATCCAGTCGGGATCGTTCTGGCCGTCGGCCACCACCAAAATTTCGCTGGGGCCTGCGATCATGTCGATGCCCACGGTGCCGAACACTTGGCGTTTGGCCGCGGCGACATAAGCATTGCCGGGGCCGACAATTTTGTCCACGGGCTTTATGGTTTCGGTGCCATAGGCCAGGGCCGCCACGGCTTGGGCACCGCCGACGCGGTACACTTCGCTGACACCGGCAATACGCGCGGCGGCTAAGACCAGCGGATTGACGACGCCGTCCGGCGTTGGCACCACCATCACCAAACGTTGCACCCCCGCCACGCGGGCCGGAAGAGCGTTCATCAACACCGAAGACGGATACGCCGCCAGTCCGCCCGGCACGTATAGGCCCGCCGCCTGCACCGGGGTCCAGCGGTAGCCTAAGCGCACGCCCGCGTCGTCCACGTAGTCTTCGCGGTCGGGCAGTTGGCGCTCGTGAAAATCTTCAATGCGCTCGGCGGCCAGTTTCAAGGCGTCCAACAAACCGGGTTCGACTTGGGTCATGGCCGCGTCGATTTCGCCTTCGCTAAAGGCCAGATCGGCGGCGGTTAGGCTTTGGCGATCAAACGTATTGGTGTGTTCGACCAACGCCGCGTCGCCGCGTGCCGCCACGTCGGCCAAGATGTCGGCCACCACGTGATTGACGTCAACGTCGGTCTCGCGCTTGGAGGTCAGAACCTCGGCGAAGTCGGCTTCAAAACTATCGTCTAATATATCAAGACGCTTGGGCATCGATGGCCTCCCGGAAACGGTCGATCCACATGCCCATTTCGTCGGGCCTGGTCTTCCACGCGGTGCGGTTCACCGCCAAGCGCGAGGTGATTTCGGCGATAATTTCGACTTCAACCAGGCCGTTGGCGCGCAACGTATCGCCGGACGATACCAGATCGACGATGCGCGAGCACAGGCCCAAGGCCGGAGCGAGTTCCATCGCGCCGTTGAGCTTGATGCACTCGGCCTGCACGCCGCGCTGGGCGAAGTGCTTTTTGGTGATTTCGGGGTATTTGGTGGCGACGCGCACGTGACTCCAGGTGCTGGGGTCATCCTCTTCGCCCAGCTCTTTGGGCTCGGCGACGCTGATGCGGCAATAGCCGATGTCCAAATCCAGGGGGGCATAGATTTCCGGGCTGTCGAATTCCATCAACACGTCCCCACCGGCGACGCCCAAATGCGCTGCACCGAAGGCGATAAAGGTCGCCACGTCAAAGCTGCGTACGCGGATGATGTCCACGTTCGCGTGATTGGTGGTAAAGGTCAGCTTGCGCGACTTCGGGTCATCAAAGGCGGCTTCGGGTTCGATCCCCGCCGCGCGAACGATGGGCATCACCTCTTCTAAGATGCGCCCCTTGGGCAGTGCTAACACCAATTTGTCGTTTGTAGCCTTGGTCACGTCACGTCTCCTCATCCGGGGCGAAAGGCCCTGGAAGGCGCAATATATAAAGCGTTTTTATGATGGATTCCAGTGCGCTTAGCCGCTTTCGCGCACCCGCTCGATTTCGGCACCGCATGCGGCCAGCTTTTCTTCCAGGCGTTCGTACCCGCGATCCAAATGATAAACCCGGTTGATAACGGTTTCGCCCTCGGCCACCAAGCCTGCCAGAACCAGGGAGCTGGACGCCCTGAGATCGGTCGCCATGACCTCGGCCCCAGACATTTTATTCACCCCGCGCACGATGGCGGAGCGGCCATGAACGTTGATATCGGCGCCCATGCGCACCAATTCCGGCACGTGCATGAAGCGGTTCTCAAAGATGGTTTCGGTGATCATCGATGCCCCTTCGGCGACGCTGGCCAGCACCATCATCTGGGCCTGCATGTCGGTGGGAAAGCCGGGGTAGGGTTCGGTCATCACGTCAAAGCCTTTGAGGTTGCCGTTTTTGCGGCTCACCCGCAGGCCGTCCGGGTCTTCGATAACGTCAACCCCGGCGGAACGCAGCACGTCCACCACGGACTCGATCAGGTCGGTGCGCCCGCCCTTTAACAACACGTCGCCGCCGGTGACCGCCGCGGCCACGGCGTACGAGCCCATTTCGATGCGATCCACCACCACCGCATGGTCGGCACTGTGCAGGCGGTCCACGCCTTGGATTTTTAAGGTGTCGGTGCCAATGCCGTCGATTTTAGCGCCCATGGCGACCAGGCAGTGGGCCAAGTCGATGACTTCCGGTTCGCGGGCCGCGTTGGCAATCACGGTTTCGCCTTTGGCCAGGGTCGCGGCCATGAGGATATTTTCGGTGCCGCCCACGGTGACGTTGGAAAACAGCACATGGCCGCCTTGCAGGCCGTTTGGCGCGCGGGCTTCGATATAGCCCTCGGCCAATTCGATCTCGGCGCCCATGGCTTGCAGGGCCTTTAAATGCAGGTCTACCGGGCGTGTGCCGATGGCGCAGCCGCCGGGTAGGGACACCCGGGCGTGGCCGTGGCGCGCCACCAAAGGCCCCAGCACCAAAACGGACGCCCGCATGCGCCGCACCAAATCGTAAGGTGCCGTGGTGCCTGTGAGGCCCGAAGCGTTCAGCGCGAACACCCGGCCCATGTGGCCGCCGTCCGGTGCGTCGCCTTCCATGGCGACGCTGACGCCCATGTCGCTCATCAGGTGCGCCATGGTGGACACGTCGGCCAGATGTGGCAAATTGGACAGGCGCAAGGTGTCGTCGGTGAGCAACGCCGCCGCCATCAAAGGCAGTGCCGCATTCTTCGCCCCGCCGATGGGAATAACGCCGGAAAGGGGTTTGCCGCCCCGAATGACGATTTTATCCATGTTTCATCCACAAAAGTGTTGGTTGGAGTGGCTTTTACCGTATGGAGCAAGCCCCCACAAGGCCCTAAGAGGGCCTAAGGGGTCTGTGTCTTGTCCGGGTCTTTGGTGGCGGCCTCGGTGCGTTTGCGGGTTTGCTGCTTGCGCTTGCGCAGATTGGCGCGCAGCGCCGCGTTCAGGCGCTCCTGGCGGGCGTCCTTCTCATCAGGTTTGGCGGGTGGTTTGCTGTCATCGCTCACGGTGAAAACGGCCTTTGTACTTAGGGGTGGGGGTGACACCTTGAGCCGATACAAAAAACGCGTCAAGGACGCTTGCGTTTCGCCAAACCCTGTGGCATGTTCCGCGCGCTTTCTACAAGTGCCGCCGTAGCTCAGGGGTAGAGCGCACCATTGGTAATGGTGAGGTCGACAGTTCAATTCTGTCCGGCGGCACCATTAGGCTCCCCCACCCAAGTGCCGCCGGTTTTCCAGTTTTGAAACTGACAGGCTATTTATGCCCGAAGGTCGCCGGCCCGCCTTCTGCTGTGGCCCCTGCGGGCAGTTCATGGGCGATGCCCTTATGGCAATTGATGCAGGTTTTGCCTTGGGTCATGGCTTCATCGTGGCGTTCGCGCGAGCGTTTTTCTTGCGACGGGAAATCCATATATTCAAAGCTGTGACAGTTCCGACATTCACGGGAATCCGTTTCTTCCATGACCTTCCACACGTTGGAGGCCAGCTCCAGGCGTTTGGCCTCGTATTTTTCGCGGGTGTCGATGGTGCCCAAAATTTTGTGATAAAGCTCGTTCGACGCCTTGATCTTGCGTGCGACTTTATGAATCCAGGTTTTCGGCACGTGGCAGTCGGGACACGTTGCTCGCACGCCGGTGCGATTTGAATAGTGAACGGTTTGTTGGTACTCGCGATAGACGTTTTGCTCCATCTCGTGACAGGTGATGCAGAATTCTTCGGTGTTGGTCATTTCCATGGACCAGTTGAAACCACCCCAAAAAATGATGCCGCCAACGAAACCAACGCTCAGCAGCGAGCCTAAGGCCAATGTCTTGCTGGGACGGCGTAAAATCTCCCATAGTCGGCATAATATAGACTGGCAGGGGGCTTCGTTTTGGGTGGTGTCGCCTTCGTTATTCGAGGTGCTCATCGCTATCCCCCTTCACAAAATATCTTTAGGCCCTAAAGCCGGGCATGGTTATGAATCGTGCGCTCTAAATGCTCAGTACAAGTCGACGGCGGACTCAAAGGTGTTGGGTACCAGCGCCTCGGTTTCGGTCTGAGGAACATGGCATTGGGTGCAGAACCAACGCGAGGTCGATACGTGGTTCAGGCGTTTTCCAGTGCGATCAATGTAGTGGGTTTCGCTGATCTTCGGCGCACCGGCTGTGGTGTTTTGCGGCCAATCGTGACACCCGATGCACTGGTTGGCCTTCAAATCGATTTGGTATTTATCGATCTTATGCGGGATCAGTGGCGGCTGCTGACGATAGTTGCGCTCAAAGCGCTTGCCGGTCAGTGTCTTGTTCAGGTCGGCGGCATTCGCCTCCGTATCGAGCGGCGTTTGCCCGCGCAATGACTGCATACCTGAGTCTTGTGCCACCACGGCCGAGGAACCACCAACTGTCACAGCCAATAGGGCCAGTCCTGCAAGTGTTACCGAAAATAAGGTCTTCATAGTTCGTCTCCTTTCAGAGGGATCACCCAGGCTTAAGCCGCGTGCCGGGTGGATGAAATGGTTTCGTCGTCATGTGCGCCGCGTTCAGGTGCAAGGTTGTTAAAGCGTAAATCAAAGGCAAAGACGTCCTTGGAACAGACGTCGATGCACCGTCCGCAATTGGTGCAGTCGCCAGACAGTATGACCGGGCCTGTACCAGTCTCGGCTCCGCGCAACGGCGGAGTGATAACATGGGGTTCTGGACATACCGCGAAACAGTCCATGCAGTTGTTGCAGTCTTGGCGCTTTGGTGCCGAAACGCGCAGCACGCTCAACCGCCCAACAAGACCGTAAAACGCGCCCATCGGGCACAGGTGACCGCACCAGCCGCGGCGGCTAACCACCAGATCGAAAAGGAACAGCGCCAGCACGACGGTCCACACATAGCCCATGCCGTAAACCAGCCCCCGGTGCACCATGGTGACGGGGTTCAGCAGTTCCCACGCCAGGGTGCCGGATGCAAACGCGGTCACCAGGACGGAGCCTAAAACCCACAAACGAACGTAGCGTGCAGGTTGCCAGCCCTTGGGCAGGTCCAAGCGCTTGGCCAGCCACCGCGCGGTGTCGGTAATAAAATTCACGGGACAGACGAACGAGCAGTATACCCGACCGCCGACCAGCGCATAGACAGCCAGTACAAGGACCGCGCCCAGCAACGCCGTACCTGCGGCCACATGGCCCGCGGCTAGGGTTTGCAGCACCAAGAACGGGTCGCTTAAGGGAAGCACGCCTAAGATTAGGCTCGACGATAGGCTGCCCTTCACAATCCATAGGTCCGCAAGCGGACCCGCTAAAAACACCGCTAAAATACTCAATTGCGACAGGCGCCGCAGCACCAGCCATTTGTGCGCGCCCAGCCAGCCCTTGGCCTTTATGGCGTCTTGCCCGGGGACGGTTTTTGCGCTCATGGTTTCGGCCCCCTCGGTGTGATGGTGACGTTGTCGGGCATGCGGTCCGGCAGGTCCACCTGACCCGGAATCAGCGATTCACCTTTGGCGTCTTTTTCCACCCAGCCCAGACGGTAGTGTTCGCCGATGCGGCCTTTGGCCAGATGGCGGGGGAAAACGCGGATGGCCGACGTGTCTAATACGCAAGAGCGCTCGCACTTCCCGCACCCGGTGCAGGTGTCGGAATGCACCGTGGGAATAAACATCGCATGCGCGCCCGTACGTTCGTTGTGCCGCCGTTTCAAGGTGATCGCCTTGTCAATCAACGGGCATACGCGGTAACACACGTCGCAACGCAAACCTTGAAAGTTGAGGCAGGTTTCTTGATCCACCAAAACGGCCAGGCCCATGCGGGCATCGTCGATGTTGGTGAGGTTATGATCCAACGCAGCCGTCGGGCAGGCTTTGACGCACGGCACGTCGTCGCACATCTCACAGGGGTATTTACGCGCGATGAAAAACGGCGTGCCCACAGGCATGTCATCGCCGACGCCCGCCAGCGACAGGGTAGGCCACGGGCAATCGCGCACGCACAATCCACACCGCACACACGCAGCCAAAAAGTCGGCTTCCACTCCGGCACCGGGTGGACGCAACACTTGCACGGGTAGGGATTGGGCCTGACGGGCGAACAATCCCATCATCAAGCTGAACGCACCCGCGCCCCCGGCGGCCCTGGCGATACCTGCCAGGAACCGACGGCGACCCAGTACGCTGGGCTTAGATGCTTGAGACTGCTCGGTCATCAGACCGTTCCTTCCTTTATGCTTTCACCACGCGGCACGCGCACTTTTTGTAGTCCGTTTCTTTCGAAAGCGGATCGGTGGCGTCCAGCGTGAGTTTGTTGACCAACTGCCCGGCGTCAAACCAAGGCATGTACACCAAACCCCGAGGTGGCTTGTTGCGTCCACGTGTTTCAACACGCGTCGTGACCTCACCGCGACGGGTCTGCACCTTGATTTCCACGCCGCGTTTGAGGCCGCGTTCTTTGGCGTCGTCGGGGTGCATATAGAGCTTGGCGTCGGGATAGGCGCGATAAAGCTCTGGCACGCGCCGGGTCATGGATCCCGAATGCCAGTGTTCCAGGACGCGTCCGGTTGAGAGCCACAGGTCGTAGTCTTTGTCTGGGCTTTCGGCGGCGGGCTCGAACGGTGCGAAGATAATCGCCGCACGACCATCGGGCTTGCCGTAGAAATTCACTCCGGCCCCTTTCTTGACGTGCGGATCAAAGCCTTCACGATAACGCCACAGGGTTTCTTTGCCGTCGATCACCGGCCAGCGCAGTCCACGCGAGCTGTGATAGGCGTCGAACTCAGCCTGTTCGTGGCCTTTTTTCGGCCCTTCCAACTGGAAGCGACGGTATTCTTCGAACATGCCCTTTTGCACGTAGTAGCCAAAGTGCTCGGACTCGTCGTTGCCGTATTCATTACCCGCCATGTCTGTGATTTTGTCGGCGGGGAACTTGTTCACCTGATCATTTTCGTACAAGACTTCATACATGGTCTTACCCCGGTGT